>Ga0213859_10000083_pt1 | contig 40848 bp, 47 predicted proteins | sample PICome_2_FD_160133 | JGI IMG/M metagenome (GOLD analysis project Ga0213859, IMG submission 160133) | Coastal seawater microbial communities near Pivers Island, North Carolina, United States - PICO304 | ecosystem: Environmental > Aquatic > Marine > Coastal | place: USA: North Carolina...
TAAAATAGGGCTAAGCGTTGCCAGATCCATGCCTAAGAAACGCGGCCTATACGCAAACATTCAAGCAAAGCGTAAGCGCATCGCTGCTGGATCTGGCGAAAAGATGCGCAAACCTGGAGCTAAGGGCGCTCCAAGCGCCCAAAACTTCAAGGACGCCGCCAAAACCGCCAAGAAGCGCAAGCCCAAAGGTAAGAAGTAATGGCAATAGTCAACGTCACCGACACCAAGCGATACACCAACGTCGTTGAATACACGGGTGGCACGATGACCGCCGTGGACGACGAGATGCGTATCCACGCGCACGCGTCAGAGTTCACTTTCGCCGTGGAAGTTACTGGTTCGGCGAACTTCAAGCTCGCTTTCGAGGCGAGCTTCAACGGCGGCACCAGCTGGTACGAAATCGACACCAGCAAAACCATTAACGAAGCAGGCGAATACGTGTACTACTACAGCGGTAAAAGCACCTCAACTATCCGCTGCCGCATCGGACAAATCACAAGTGGCACGCCAAGCGTTGTGCCGCACATCGCAGTCACGTTTAACGGCTAAAGATCTGTCAAAATAAAACTAAAGTAGGCAACTGACCGTGGTTTACAGCGCAAACGTCCCACCCACTGGCGCTTCGGTCAGCGAGTCACCTTTTGTCCGCGATTTAGATGTAATCGCAATGATGGCGGACTGGGAAATTATGGCCGCAGTTACACGCGGCACCAATTACATCCGTGACTTGTGCGAAAAATACTTGCCACAAGAACCGCGTGAGGACGATACGGCATACGAAACCCGAGTAGATCGCTCAGTTTTATCTCCTTACACAAGCCGCCTAATTGAAACTGCCGCCGGAGCAATTCTTCGCAAACCAATCCATATTGAAGGCGATGATTATTGGCTTGAGCTAAGCGAAAACATCGACGGCCTTGGCTCAAACATCAATGAGTATGCACGCCGCGCGCTAGTCAGCAGCCTTACCTACGGCCACAGCGCCGTACTTGTTGACTACCCCGCTGCAACAGCCGCCCGAAATTTGGCGGAAGAGCGTGCAATGGGCCGCCGCCCTTATTTCGTGCATGTTGACGCCCCACAAATCTGGGGATGGCGGCAAGCTGATTACACGATGCCCGGCAGCCCCCTTACCCAAATTCGAATTCACGAGTACGTCACCCGTCCTCTGAATGACTTTGGTGAGGAGCAAGTCGAGCAAATGCGGGTCATCTACCCAGGCCGTTATGACTTGTACACGTTGGGCGAAGACATCGTCGAATTTTCCCAAACCGGGGGCTTCAGCCTGGATGAAATTCCAGTGGTGCCCATTTACAGCAACCGCCGGGGCATGTTGCGCTCTCAACCGCCGCTGCTCGACATCGCCAACCTCAACATCACGCACTACCAACGCCAAGCCGACCTAATCCACGCGCTCCACATCGCCGCAATGCCGACTTTGGTGCTGGAAGGCTGGGATGATGCGCTTAGCCCGGCATCAATGGGCGTGAACTACGCAATTGCGATGACGCCTGGCAACAAAGCGTATTACGTGCAGGCTGACGCCACCAGTTTTGGCGCACAAATGGAAGAGTTGCAGTCTCTAGAGGGGCAGATGTCCACATTGGGCGTCACCAAGCTCTTCGGGCAAAAATTTGTCGCTGAATCTGCAGAAGCCAAGCGCATTGACCAAGCACAAGGCAACTCTGTGTTGTCCATCATTAGTCAAGAGTTGGAAAGTGCTCTGAAACAGGCATTTGAGCTTGCAGCCAAGTACGTGGGCATCGAACCACCGGAAGTACGCATTGACCGCGATTTTGACTACTACCGTTTGATCGGCCAAGACATTTCGGTGCTTTCAGAACTGAACAGCAACGGCAAAATTACCGATGAAATGCTGCTTGAGATTCTGCGTCGTGGCGAAATCCTGCCTGACGACACAAACATCCAAGAAGAAGCCGCTAAAGTAGTACAACCAGAACCTGAACCTGTTGCACCTGTTGTAGTTAATGAGAACCCTGTAGACTAATACTGTTTAACTAACATTTTCCTGTGGCCGAAGAACAGCAAGCAAATTCTCCTGTGGAGAGTGCAGCTGATCAGCCTGTGGCTGACACCAACAACCTTCTGCTTCAGCTCGACGCGCTCAAAGCAAAAAACGCCGAGCTAATTAGCGAACGTCGTAAAGACAAAGAGAACCGCGACAAGCTCCAGCAGCAACTGAGTGAGATTGAGTCCGCAAAGAAACAAGCGGAAGAAGCACGCTTGGCTGAATCCGGCGAGTACAAAACGCTGTGGGACGACGCTCAAACTACAATCTCCTCGCTAAAAGCAAGTCTGGCCGAAAAAGAAACCGAAGTAGAGCAAATTAAGCAAGGGTATTCGAAAGAACAATTACGTTCAAATATGCTCTCCCAGTTATCAACGGCTGGTGCGCTTGCACCTGATCAGCTGTATCGTTTACTAGAGGACACTCTTCGCAGCAAAGACGGTCAGCCTGTGGCTGTTGTCGGCGGCGTCGAGACTCCGGTGGCGGAATACGTCGCCAACCTGAAAAATCCCGGCAGCGGTTACGAGCACCATTTTGCAGCTAGTAACACTGCCGGAATGGGTGTTACGGGCAGTGCCCGCGCCACCTCCCTTCCCGGCCAATCCAACCCGTGGTTGAAAGACAGCTTTAACATCACCGAGCAAATGATTCTTCTTGCTAAGGATCCAGACAAAGCTCGAATTCTTAAAGCTGAAGCCGGGAAATAAGTCCTAGTGGGACTAAACCCGTAAACCCGTTTTTAGGAGCCCATCATGGCTGCCATCTCTGAAAATTATTCCGGCGGAACATTTCTGTCGGATCTCGTCACGCGCCCCGAATTCCTTCAGTACACCTCTGAAGGTATTTTTGAGCAATCCAAGTGGGTGCAAAGCGGCATCATCCAGCGCAACGGTGCCCTGGATGCCCGTGCCGGTGGTACTCGCGTGCGCGTGCCGTTCCATGACCCCATCAACCCCGGTGAGGAGCAAATCCTCAGCAACGCCACTTGGGGCACCTCTGGCGCTGGTTACTTGACTCCTCAAGGCACCACGGCAGACGAGCAGATCATGACGATTCTGCACCGTGGCTTCAGCTACGCCGCTGATGACCTCAGCAAGCTTGGCTCCGGCGCTGACCCCCTCGCCCATGTGCGTAATCAGCTGACCGCCGCCATCAACAAGCTGAAGACTTCCACCCTGAAGTCCCACCTGCTGGGTCTGTTTGGTGGCATCACCGCTGCTGGCGTCCTTGGCGCTAACCAGTACGACGCATCAGTGGCTGGCACTACTGCCACCGAAGCCAACTATCTGAGCGTTGGCAACGTGATGCAGGCCAAAAACCTGCTGGGTGAGCGTGGTGAAGAGATCGACACCATCGCAATGCACTCCGCTGTTGCTTATTACCTGCAACAAATCGGAATGCTGACCTTCAGCACCTCCGCACTGGCCGCTTCTGGCGCAGTGACCTGGGGCGCTGGTGGTGTTGGCGTCACCCAACCCGAAGTTGCAACCTTCGCAGGTCTGCGCGTCGTTATCGACGACCAGCTGAGCTTCCTGGCTGGCGGTACTGCCACCCATGTGGTGAAGTACCCCATCTACATGTTCAAGTCTGGCGTTGTTTCCGAGGGCATCCAACAGGATCTGCGCCTCGCCGCCGACCGCAACATCCTGTCCATGCAGGACGTGCTGGCTGTGGACTACCACTACGGTTTCCACATCACCGGCACCAAGTGGGCCGCCGCTGGCGACAACCCCACCAACGCTGCAACCACCGGCAACCTTGCCGATACCAGCAGCTGGAACTTGGTGTTTTCAACCACCAAGATGGTGCCCATCGTGCGCCTGCTGGTCAACACCCCGTTCGACACCACCGCTTATTCCTGATAAGCTGCACTTGGTATTGGACGATCGGCCCCCGAAAGGGGGCTTTTTTGTGCCTTACAGCAAGCCAAGGCGCATTTGTTCTTGGCGATTAAAGACTTCTTCAGTTCGCGCCACCATTTTGTAAGACCTCAGCACAAGCTGATTAACGATGGTGTAGCTGAGCTTAAGTTCAGCGGCGATAACCGGCACAGTTTTGCCGCCATCGCGCATTTTCTTAACTTCCTTGACGACATCCGCAAACTTCCGTGGCTTTTCCGCCTTCGGCTCCTCCACTTTCTTTAGGCTAGTACCCGAGACTTCGCTTTTACGAACCGGCATGGATTTGGTGCGGCTTTTCATTACTCAGGATAGTACAAAGAAATTTATGGACATTCCTGCAAACACAATCAGCGAAACACAGGCACAAATCGAACTAAACGGCGGCACGGTTTACCACGCTTGTGTATTACCTAAACCAAGACGACGTACCAGAGCTAAACTCAGACAAAGGTGGTATTAAACCGTGGCCGCAACAATTGACGCCACTCTTCAAGGAGCATCAGCCAACAGCTATGTGACGCTGGCTGAGGCAAACGCATATTTTGAGACAACACCTGACGATTCGACGTGGGTAAATAAAACAGACGACCAAAAAAATCGTGCAATTATTTCCGCGACTCGTTTTATTGATGATTTTGAGTTTTACGGAGACCGCTGCACTACCACCCAAGCGCTCAAATGGCCTCGCGACAACTACACAGTCGATGGCATCAAACTTGAGTGCACGCTTATCCCAGACGAAGTAAAAGTCGGCACTTTTGAACTGGCTCGTGCTCTTGCCAACAACCCAGACGCTCTAACCGGCAGCAAAGGCACTGACGGCACCTACGAAGAGGTCAAACTTGGCGACCTCGAAGTCAAGTACAACACCATGTCCCAAAACCCCGGCATGGTAAACACCATTCTCGACGTATTTCCTTGGGTTGCCACCTACATCGGCCCCTACACAATGGCGGGTGCCAGCAGCCGCATGATAAAGCTGGAGCGCGGCTGAAATGGCACTAATTGACGACGTTTTTGGCGGCATCCCAGCGCAAATCATGGCTGACTGGGGCCAAGACATTACGTACATCAAAACCAGCCTGCCCAGCAACTACAACCCAACGACTGGGACGGTTTATCAGTCCCAGACCGAAGTGACTGTGAAAGCAGTCATCACAAACGTAAACCCAAGCGAGTACGAGGGTCTGTACCAGACAACCGACTTGAAGGTAATTTTTGGTGCGGCAGAACTTGGGGATTACTACCCAACGCAAGCTGACCGCATCCAGTACACGCAAGCAGGCGAAACCCGCGAAGCCAAACTGATTAACATCAACAGCAAGCGCGGTGCCGAGCCAGTGCTGCACACCGTCATTGCGAGGCCCCAGTAATGGCAAAAAACGGTTTCGACGAGCTTGCTAGGTGGGCCGATAGAGCGGCTGTAAATTTGCTGTACAAAGGCAGAGCTAAAGCAGCAGAAGCTGTAATTTCAGATTTACAAGAAATAGGCCCCCGTTGGAGTGGCAGATTTTCTAATTCTTGGCGTATAAGCACCCCAACCGGAACCCAAAGCGGTGGTTCTGGTCAGAAAGGAAATCCTGTTCCAGTAAAAGCACCCAGTTTGACTGGAGCAGATGTGCGAACTAAACTTCTTGGTTCTCCTTTTAAAATTGATAACACAGCAAGTTATGCAGGAGTTGCGACAGATAAAGAGACAGGAAAATTTGAAAACCCAAAAGAAAAACCTTTAAAAGAAATTTCTTACGGAGACAGAAAAGAAGGAATTCGTGGTGAGCCATACCCAAATCCCGGTAGTCCTGGGGTCTCTGGCCCTAACCGAGCAACAGCTCCTTTGGATTGGTTCAGCACTTATGTAGATGGTGGTGCATTAGATAAAACGGTAGAAAAGGCTATGGGTAAAGCAGAAAAAGGTTTTAAATGAATTACCAAGCCATTCGCGCCGCTATCGAAAACCCGCTGCTGACGGCGTTTAATAACCTGACACCGTCAGTACCGGTTTACTTCGACAACATTACGGCCGTACCACCAAACACCACTACTGAGTACGTCCGTGTCAATGTGACCTTTGGGATTACCAATGAAGCAACACTAACTAGCAGCGTAGATTTTGCCCGTGGCGCGGTGGTTATCCGCGTTTTTACGGAAAAAGGTCGCGGCCCTGCGCGTAATCAAACGCTTCTAACTACTGCGGTTGACGTTTTAGAGACATTGAACAACACAGCAAAAACAAACACTGGTGTATTTTTTCGTGTAGGCGATATTGAAGGCCCAACATTTTCCGCCGACGAAAATTCGCCACATTTTATGGGTCGTATTGAGACGGGCTATAAGGCGACCGTATTAAGTTAATAACAAGAGCTATCCTGTAAGAAGCCGGGCAGTGCCCGCAGAAAACCTTTATTCTTCGGTGCTTCCATGGCCGCTACCGTTCTGTCCGGCACTTCAGGTGCCCTGTATTACAAACCTGCTGGCACTTTGGGCCAGTTTGATTCCACTGGTGTGAATACCACCAGCGATGAAATCACCGTCGCACCTTTCCTGAACTTCAAGGTTGGTGATCCCGTCGTCTTTAGTGTTGTCGATACCACTGACGGCAGCGCCGGAACCGGCACTCTGCCTGCTGGCATCACTACAGCAACGACTTATTACGTCATTGCTTACGCCAACACGACCGGTGTAATGCAAGTGTCTGCCACCTCCGGTGGTGCGACCATCACGATCACCGACACCGGTACTGTTTCAGCGCCCAACAAGTTCCAAGTTGAGTACGCAGCGTTTGCTTCAGTGGCGCAAGTACGTGAGTGGAGCTTCGAAATTACTCGTGACGAAATTGACGTTACCACCATTGGTAATGCCCCTGGTCAGTACGTTCCCTTCCGTACCTTCATCGCAGGCTTTGCGGATGGTTCAGGAAGCGCAACAGTGTACTTCACTGACACCGACGACACCCTAGGCAACCGGATGGTTGAGGACGTGGTGCTGCGTATCCAAACTGGCGCAAAATTCAAGCTCTACACCGACCAAGTGTTCACCAGTGGCACGCTGGATGAAACCCTGAGCCGTTCCATCGAGTTTGAAGCCAACCTGACTTCTGCAAACCTGGCTATCAACCCTGACGACGCACAGGCCGTGGAAATCAACTTCCGCCCAACCACCACCCCGACTTTCGACTTCGCTAAGTCCTGATACTTTAGAATCAAAGTAAGGGTGCTGACCCCGGTTATCCGCCGGGGTTTTTTCATGGCTAGTCCGCTACATTAGACGCATACATCTGTAATTCAAATGCCCGCCAGCAATCTGCGTGCAATCGACAAACTGCGTAAGGCAGCCAATCTCGAACCAGTCAAAAAAGAAATTGAGTTGTCTGATGGGACGATGTTTGAGATGTACGTGACGCCACTGACGATGGCCGAGCGTGAGCGTGCTCAACGCAACGCTAAGTCTGACGACGCCAACGCATTTGCACTACAACTTTTGATTTCTAAAGCACAGGATGCAAACGGCCAAAAGCTGTTCAGCGCAGGCGAAATTGACGTTTTGAAAAATGAAGTCAAGGACAAAGATTTGCAAGCACTGATGCTGGGAATCCTGACCGACGACGAAGCCGTTGAAATGGACCCAAACTCCTAAGCGCTGAACTTCGCAAGGACAACTGGCTCATGCTGCAATTTGGCGTTGCCAAAGAGCTAGGCATGAGTCTGTCCGAAGTTCGCGCCACCATGACCCCAGAGGAACTCATCGGCTGGAGCGCCTACTTCAAGGTGATCAACGACGAGCAGCAAAAGGAAATGGATAAGGCCAAACGCCGCCGCTAAAGTAGGTAAACAGGTATGCCGGTCTAGTTGTGGCTTACAGAGCTGAAATTGAGATCGGCGTAAAGGGCGCGGAAAAACTAGCGGCGTTCCAGAAAAGCCTTAAAGAAGCTAATAAAGTTCTTGAGATTATTGATGGGTACAGCGATGTTTTTAGTGCCCCCGTCAACAGTCTAAAAAACTATACTAAAAATCTCCAAGAAGCAGCTAGAGCCCTTCAACTTGTTGAAATAGGTACTGAAGAAGAAACTACCGCCATCCGTAATTACGTCCAAGCAGCAGCACAAGCTGCAACTGTTCGTAACAGACAAAACAAACTTATGGATGAGGAGGCCCAAAAACTCGGTCTGCTCAGTCAAAAACTTCGAGAATATAACGCCGCCGGAGTTCCTCCAACACAACGGGGGGCGCAGACAACAATGACTGGCGCGTACCTTCGCGGCCAACCCAGCTTTGGGCCTGAAACTGCACCGGACTTTAACCCTGTAGCTGCCGCTGGAAGGGCTAGAGCATCAGGTTTAGCTGCGGAGGCTATTAAAAAAGGGCAAGGAGCACAGGAAGCTATTCAAATTATTAATGAAATAACTGAATACCAACGCCGCAAATTTATTGACATTACTAACACAAAAATACAACTCACGCAAAAACAATTAGACGCAGAACTTGATAGCATTCAAACGGTTTTAGATGCTTCTATAAGGGCGGACAAACAAAAACAGGCAGATTTTGATCGTAGGTTAAGCGCTAAAACAAAAGCAAATACAGAGGTTGAAGACTTATATTTAAAAATCAGGCAAGACAGCGAAAAACGCATTGAAGCTCAACGTAGAGCCGGGTTAGAGCGCGTTAAAAAACTTGAACAAGATATAGCTAGGCAAAGAGAAGAAAGGGCTAGACGGCGCAAAGACGCAATTAGTAGCGGTATCATTGGTGGTGCGTTTCCACTGTTGTTCGGTCAAGGATTAGGCAGTTCTGTAGGCGGCGGGTTAGGAGGATTTGCTGGTGGTTTGGCTGGAGGGCAATTAGGTTTTGGACTTTCTCTCGTAGGCACGGCTCTTGGAGCACAGTTTGACGCACTCGCACAAAAAGCTGGTGATTTAGGTAAAGCACTAAACCCTTTAACCGCAGATATTGATTTACTAATTGAAAGTACAGGACTTGCAGGCACAAAAACTGGTGCTTTAATTGCCTCATTAGAAGAATACGCTGGTGCCCAAGAAGCACAGAAGGCAGCCACAGAACAACTAGCTGTAATTGTCGGTCAAGATGGTGTTAATGCTTTAACTGAGTACGGAGAAGCCACAACGCGATTAGGTAATGAAGCTGCTAAAGCGTTTACGGCATTGTCTGCGGCGCTTGCACCTGCACTCGCAAGTATTGCAAACTTCCTAGCAACCCAGCTGGAACGTACCAGGGTAATAAGTAGGGTTGCAGTTAATACAGGCACAGGGGTTGCAGTTCGTGACGAGTTTAAGGGCGATAAAAACGTAACTAAAGCTGTTGAACAATTTAACCAGTTTAAAATTAGCGAAGAGGAACTCCAAAAAGTCTTACTTGAAGCGGGGCGCAAACGAGAGCAAGCTGAAAAAGCAGCAGCAGATGCAAGATTACAAGGCGTAAAAGGCTCTCAACTTGAAAACAAAGTTGCTCGTCTTAACCAAACAATACTTGAAAATAAAGTAGATCTTACTAACAAAGCAGTAGTAAACGCCAAAAAAGAAATACTCACTATAGAAAGAGGCGCAGAGCTGCTTAAAGTTTACAATGATCAAAAATTAACAGCTGCCGAAAAGGATCGCCGAATAAATTTAATCAATCAAAATTACATTAACGAGGAACTAAAACTTACAAATGGCGTAAACAAGGCGATTGAAAGAAAAAATAAATTAAATAGATCTGGGAATAAGGGGGCAAATAAAGCCGCACGTGAAAGACAAAGAGCTGAAGAGCTGCTTCAAAAATTACAGCAGCAGCTAAAGGCAACTAAAGTTACCGGAAGTTCAGAAGAAAAACGACTGAAAATTGAAACTGAATACTTAAACACCGTAAATTCTATAGATAAATTAAAAGACAAAACTTATGATACAGAACTTAGATCTACCGCAGAAAGCATTAAGAAAAATAAAGAAGAACAATTAACTGCAAGACTTGCAGGTGAACGTACAGAAGCAATTCGGCAGGCCGTAGCACCTATTGTCAAGATTAGAGAAGCACAAGAAATAAGCGCAGAAAAAATTAAAGAATACAACAGGCTTCTCATGGAAGGCGTATTGCCGTCCGAAGCAGAAAGGATTAGCAGCTTTAACGAGCAAGTTCGGCTTTCTCTCAAACTAATTGATTTAGAGATTGAAAGAGCAAAAGCTGCTGGTTTAAATAGCACAGCGTTGCAAGAAGAACTTGAAAAACTTGAAGCACAAAAAGCTGCAATTGAAAGTGAAGCACTTAAAGGCCCAGGTGAAGCTGTTGGAACAACACCACGAGAAAAAATTGAAAGTCGAGTAGCAGAACTTCGAGGAGAACTAACCGAACTAGCTAATCTAGGAAACTTTGCAGTTACCGTCGCTGACAATATCGGTGGTGCGTTCCAATCTGCATTCCGCGACGTAATTACTGGAAGTAAATCAGCGCAAGAAGCACTGGCTGATATGTTTGGCAACATAGCCGAAGCTTTTGCTTCTATGGCAGCAGAAATTATTGCAAAACAACTAGTTATGATTGCTTTGCAGGGCATACTCAAAGCCCTAGGTGCCGTTTCTGCCGCAGCTGCCCCATCTGCTCCTGTACCTAAAGACGGTGCAGCCTTCCAAGGAATCGGCACTAGTACTTTAGATAGTCTTGGAGGTGCAGGACCGATTTCTGATCCAAAAGGTTTATTCACTCCGCCAACACTTGTATCTGGAAGAGCAGCCGGTGGCCCTGTTGCAAATAACGTTCCTTATCTTGTTGGTGAGGAAGGCCCGGAGCTATTTGTTCCCTTCCAAAACGGAACCATTGTTCCAAACGGGCAAACACAGCAAATGATGAATGGTGCCTTCCAAAGTGGCGGCAACTCCAGCAATGTTGTTAACAGTGGCGGCAACTCCAGCACTGTTAACAATAACGCTTTCCAAAATGGCGGCAATTCCAGCGCTGTTAAAAACAGTTTCCAGCAGATGCAGGTAACTAACGTGCCCTTTACCCGAAGCGCAGAACAAGCTTCAGTTATTGCAGCAGAACAAGAGACAGCCAAGGCAATCCGTAACCCTGGTCCGATTGATGTCCGCTACGAATCTCAAGTCATCAACGGCGTTGAATACGTCACAGCCGAGCAACACCAGAAAGGTATGGCGCAAGCTGCAGATCGTGGCCGTGCATTGACTCTTGCTTCACTACAAAATAGTGTGAAGGCACGGCGAAGGATCGGGTTATGAGTGGCTACGCATTCTGTAACTACGTCAAATTTTTGGAGCCATCGGGTTCCAGCTATGTAGACACAGCCTACTACTTTCAAAATTTCACAGTCAACAACACTCGAAGTCGAGGCGGTAACACTTACGTTTTCGCACCATTTGCAGTAGCAACTGGTGGCGGCGAAAAGAGCGGAGACCGCAGCTCCAGTGTTTTAGGCATTGGCGCGTCAACGCAAGCTGGCTCGACAATCATTCTCAACCTGTTCAAACAAGCAGTTGAACAGCGCTGGATTCTTGTTGTCGAAACCGTCAGCCTAAACATCAACACTTATGACGACGACCTGCTGGTTTCAACAGAAAACTGGCGCGTTGCCTCTTACGAAATGGATACGAGCGTAATTAAGTTACGTCTCATCTCCCCATTAGATGCAGTCAAGGGGGAAGTACCCAGAAGAAAACTAAGTGAAGAGCTGGTTGGCGCGTTACCGACAACCGGTCAAATCTCAATATGAAACGCTGGCACCATTATTTGAGCTTGCCGCACCAGTTTGGCGCTGATCCGGATGACGGCGTTGCCTGCGACTGCGTAATTATGACCTGGAACGTGCTGCGTGATGCAGGTGTTGAGCACCCGCCGTACGACCCAAATTGGCTAAAGATGGCATCCCGTGGAGAGTGGGCAGAACTAAAAACCCAATGGTTGGACCGTACGGTTGTATGTCCTCAGCAAGAGTATGCGCTGACTTTATTTGAAGAACCGGGTCATTTGGGCTTAGGTATTATTGTGGATAACGGGCTTCTGTTTCCGCACCACAAACGTGGTGTGCATTGGCTGCCCAGCAAAAAAGTTGCAAATCTGGAGTACAGGACGTTTCGATGACCATGCTCCCCTCTGACCGCTATCTTTGCAGCCTGCTTGGACTAACAGAAAAAGAGTTTCAATCGTTTCAAGCAGAGGCAAGACAATATTTAAAGGAAAACCCAATTGAAGGACCAGTTGCTGGGCCTGAGACAGGAATTGTTCTTGCAATTGTCAGTATTGTGCTCAGTGTTGGTGCGACGGCACTTTCTCTTTTACTTAGGCCGAGTCTGCCTGACACACGCGGGCCAAATGCAATTAGACGTACTGAAAATGTAGATGACCCGGTAGTTACAAATCAAAGTTTTTCGCCGCGTTACGGTTTTGATTCCGTACAAAACGTAGTCAAGATCGGCAGCACAGTGCCTTTGGTATATGCAGAGAGAACTGTAGATGGCGTAAAAGTCGGCGGCGTTCGTGTAAACATGCCGCTTGTTTGGTCACAGATGCTGTCGTTTGGCACGTCCCAGATGCTGCGAGCTGTGTTTCTTGCAGGAGAAGGCGAGATTGAATCATTCGACAATGACCTGTGGGCTGTCGGTTCTAATCTCTTAAAAAACTACAAGTACACTACAAACGCTGCTACTCAAGCCGCATCACGCGCAACGATCTACACAAGTCTGGATAGCGGACCAGTCATTGAAAGTGACCGCGTTTTTGGCAGAAGTGGCGTTAATGACCGCAGGGTTAACGGGGGAGGTTCATCCGCAACTTCATCTACAGGGCAAGTTTTTAAAGTCCACTCCGGTGGATCGCCAACAGAAACTGCTGCTTTTTGCTCTGTTCACACACCTTCTTCAAGCACTAAGTTCGGGGTCTATTCCCTAATTGGAAATGACCTAGCTTATAAAGTAAACCCTGTTGTAAGACCCGGCGTCAAAGTAAACCAAAGACAGACAGGTAGTAGCCAGTTTGAAGTACGTTGTCCAAAAGACGGACCTCAAATTGCTATACGCAGAAAATTTGCATATAACTATGCAAGCTTTAGTGGTATTACCAAAAAGAACGGTTCTAACGTCAGTGGAACTACATCACTAGCTGTAGGAGATACAGTTACATATGTTTTGCTAAAAGAATCAGAAAAAGAAATTACATTTACTGAAAACAACACTGCAGAAGAAAGCAGGGACGTTGCCTCAAGCGTTGCCTCTAGGCAGACATATTATGACCAAAACTTAATTATTGGCGAGCTGTACAAGATTGGCAGCGCAATTGGTGTTTGCATTTCGCGCAGCCCTTCTGATTCAGTTTTTAGATCAGAAGCCGACGAGGTAGGTGACGAGCAACAAATTGACGTAGTTTTCGAAATTGTCGAGCCTGGCTCTGTTGAAACATATACAGAATCCCATTTAAAGGGCGCATACACCGGCTCAACAGTAGACAACCCAAGCGCAGTGGATCGTGCAGTAGCTACAAGCAAAGGGCACATTTTGCGTTATGCACAGGCAGTAGTTACCAACACTCGCGCTTGCGATATTACTGAAATCGGAATTACCTCTACGCTAGGCCACAGAATCAACGGACTGTGTAATTTTAAAGATGCAAAAACTTATGAAGATGCGGACAACCTGTTTTGCGAAACTTTTGCAAATACAGATGATTATGAAAGCGAATTTTACCAGAGCGGTACACTAAGCATTTCAGTCAAGCGGTTTGCATTTTTTACGCTCCAATACAAAGAGATGGCGGCTGACAGTGATAACGACTGGGTCGATAGCGGTAAAACATTTGCTGTGCAAAGCGAAACGATGCAGCAAGTATTTAACTTTTTAAGAATTGAATTTACGACAGCAAAGCTTCGAATTTTTAGGCTTAGGCCGATTACAGGCTTTGAATTTAGGCAAAAGACATCGGGACAGTTTTACCTGCTAGACGCAAACGAAGGTTTCCAGTACCAAACAATAACTTCGTACGGCGGCGCTGCTGTAAGGGTGGCGTTTAACGGAAGAATTTATAGTTATCCATTCCATAACGATGTCAGATCAAAGTTTGCTGAAGGCTTAAATGGTCTTACAGCTTCCTACACAAAAAATACACAAAACGGTGAACCTAATGATACTTTTCAATCCCTCACAGCTGTAGACACAGAAGTAGGTTCAAATTATTCAGCAATGATTGATGAGTACATGACTTGTGCTGAAGACTTTGTGTACGAGGAAATTTCTACAACTGCTGAAAACGGACCAGAGCATAACGTGTCGTATGTAAACGAAATTGTAACCAACCAAACTGGCAGTTATGACGATCTTGCTCTAGTCGGCATTAACATAAGGTCTTCAACTGAATGGCAGCAATTTACGCAGTTTTCCGGCTATGTAGACTGTGGTCTTAAATCTAGACCGCTAAGTGCGTACACAGGAGTGCCGTTTAACCCAACTCCGTCAAGTCTCCACTATTTTCCGGAGATTTTGTTGGACTTAATGACCAACGCCAGATACGGAATGGGAGAACTAATTAAAGACGAAATGATTGACCTAGCAGGTTTTAAGGAAGCCAATGATTGGTGCGACAGTCGTGGTTATTATTTTAATGGCGTCATAGCAGACCAAACAAATATCAGGCAATATGCCGCAGACCTTGCTGCAACTCACCTGCTTTACTTTGCTGAGATAAACGGCAGGTTTACGCTTAAACCAGCGTTGCCTGTGACTGGTTCGTCATTTGCTGCTGTTGATATTAAAGGTCTGTTTACCATAGGAAACATCCTAGAAGATAGTTACCAAGTAGAGTATTTGAACCCTGAAGATAGAGAACCAATTGAAGTTAGTGTAACTTATCGAGAAGAACGCTCTTCCGCTGATAGCACAGGCGAAGGTGCTTTTGCAACAGTCAAAGAAATTCTTGTTAAAGAGTCAGCTTACTCTCCTTTGGATACTGTCTCATTGGATATGACTGATTACTGTACCCAGCGTGATCACGCAATTGACGCAGCAAAATTTATTATTCGAATGCGTAGGCTGACAGATCACCTTGTCAAATTTAAGGTTACGCACGAGTCCATATACAACAACATTTCGCCTGGCGATTACATCAACGTTGCAATGGACGCAACTGAGTACGCCGACTTCAACAACGGCGTTGTGACTGGAGCGGGGGATCTGGTTTCATCAGAAGGTTTTGCTGATGGCAGTTATTCAGTGTTTGCTTGGGATCCAGAGTCCGGCAATGACCCAGCGGCAGAGACCTTGGTAGTTACAGGTAGCGGGACCAAGGCAACACCTACTGGAATTATTTTTACCGAAATTAAAGCAAGCCAAGAGTCAAGGACTTATCAAGTTGAGCGCATAGCTGCAGAGCAGGATGGGACGTTTACAATAGAAGCACTGCACATGCCAGTTACTGGAGCTGGTATTCCGTTGGTCGCTGACGGTTTTGATACAGCCTCAAACTGGACCATCACCTAAGGGTTATGCCAACTTCGTTTCCAGCAATCGAACCAAGCAGCCGACGTTTTAAAACGGCTGAGTTTGCTACTACATCGCAAACATCTCAATCAGGGGTGACGACTCGTAGGTTGTGGGCCGATCGTCCCAGCAATGCAACGTTGGATTTGCAATTTAGAAATATCAGTGACACCAACACTTCTGCAATTTTGAGCGCGTATAACGCAGCAAAGGGACCGGTAGACGAACTAAGTTTGCCTGTTGTTCTGTTTAACGGTGCCGATTCAACACTGAAAACCTACTTAAACACGACTGCCACAGGCGCTGATTTGATTTGGTCTTTTGCAGAAGACTCACCGCCTGTAGTGGAGAGCGTTGCGCCTAACAGATCCACAGTGACTGTAAAACTTGTTGCAGAGCTTAGAATGAGTTAAAAAGGTCCTTCCAATGGCTACAAAAACTAGCGCTACCGCTGAGCTACGCATAGACGGTGCTGCGATAGCCAAGGTTCGTGACGTATCAATCACGTTTGCCCGTGATGCCCTGGAAGATACAGGCATCGGACAGTTTGACCGGACTTACGTTTACGGTGTCCGCAACACCACCGGCACTGGTACGTTGCTTTATGACGCAGCCGACGCAGCAACAAAAACCGTAATCAACAGGTTGCTGAACGATTCCGAAAGCACTAACAGCATTTCGATGGTCTTGGACACCAACGTTGCTGAAGGTACGCTGACGGGTGACGCCCTGCTTACTCAGGCTGGAACGAGTGTCAGTGTTGGGGATGTGGTAAGTATCCCCATTTCCTTCACCTTTACCGGTAAGCCTAACGGTACTTACTAATGGCAATTCTCGGCAATGGAGGCGTTCTCGAAATTAGCCGAGAAGTACCTAACGCTATGGCGCTGTCTTGGCAGCGCCTGAACATTGGTTCGACTCCCTACACTATTACATTTGCCAGTCCAAGCTATTGGCCTGGTGATCGAATTATTTTGGCGGCAGACGGAGGTTTGCCTATTGATTTAAATGGCGACGGATATGCGGATTGCCCTGATGGGCATGGGATTTACCGTGGCTCGATTTGGCAAACCGGACCAAGCAGAGCTTTTTACACAGGCAGCGATACCGACGCTAGTCCTTGGTACGACGAAGTCAATGAGTTTATTGAGCTGGTAACTCAAAACGGTGACAACCTGATCACGCAGTCGGGTGACACCATTTTTGCTGTGCTAGGGGATGACTCAGATTTCTACAACACGGCTGCAACAACCGGTTTAACAGAACAGACCGATGCGTACATGAGCCGTGACGTTTTAGATCGGATACGCCTTTGGACAACTGAACAAGCTGGTCATGCAGGTGTTGGGACGGAAAAAGAGCTTATAAATGTCAAGCCAAAAAATCTTGTAGTTGCCAAGTACAGTGCTGACTCTGCTTACGTTGCAGCTATCGACTCGGCTATCGCTTCCATAGCCGACTTGACCATTAACGGAGAAGTAAAACTTTCAGGGCTAATTACCCTGCCAGACGGTTTCCACGTTGTTTGCCAAGACGAAAACCGTGAATGGAAAATCCAATGCGACCTTGAAGAATGGATTTTGTCAATTGACGCCGACAACTTGGACATCACCGCCATCGGCCAAACCTTTGGCGAGTCAGTCAAGGCGTTGGTACGTGGTGCGGGAAGTCTCCAATTCTTTGCTGACCACCGACAAATCGACGTACAACAGGACAGCTTGGCAATACTGCGGCTAGTTTTGCTTACGCAGAACCAGTGCAACACGAAAGCAAAGTTCTACCTGTACGAAGACAGGGAAGTTACGGGCAATCAAATTAAAGGATCTGTCTACTACGAATTTGAATTGCTGCTAACCAACACAAGACTGAACACAAGACCAACAGAAGTAATCGAGGGCACAGCCGACTTTGTAGCTACGTCAGAAATCGAGCTGCGAGCTTTGGCCTAAAACGTTTGGTTGGGTCGTTTCAGCTAGACTCAAACGAGCATCTTAGACTTGAAAGGAAGTGACTGAGATCAACCGCGCAGGTGAAGCTGCTTCCCTAGGTGACATAAACACAACGCAAGGGGAGTTTCGCGAGCAGATTAACGCACTCACAGATGCTGTCCGCCAACTTGGCGGTAAGGCTGAGATTGCACCTGGCAGCACGGTTATCAATGACCCCCTTAGTGCTCCGTACGTTTTATATGTAAATAGCTATACCGGCAAAGACACTTTTGTTGCCGGTGACTACGCCAGTGCGGATGATGGCACGTTCGAAGCCAAGATGCGCCGCATCAGCCAGCAGCGTTTGGAATGTGGTTATACCGAAGCACGTCCATTTAAAACGATAAACCGTGCAATTATTGAAGCTGGCATTATCACCAGTCGAGATTATTTAAATCTTCCTGGAAACATTTGCGGCGATCTAGTTTCAATCGTCGTGATGCCTGGAATGCACACGGCAATCAACGGCCAAGGACTCGCTGATAACACGACAAATTTCCCTGAGTATGGAACGACTAAAGAATTTACGGATGCAGAGCTGCAAAGCTTCAACCCCGAAGGCAGTGCTGGAATTATTCTTCCTCGCGGTTGCAGTCTTGTAAGTCTCGACCTGCGAAAGTGCAACATCCGTCCTGATTTTGTTCCTGGCGGCACTAACGCACAAGATGAAGCTGCTGACTACAGCAACCGTGGCAGTATTTTCCTTGTAACCGGCACCGGTTTCTACTACGGCTTTACTTTCCTAGACAAAGAAAACTACCCATACACGCACCACCTGCTGCACACATTTGAGTTTGCAGGCCGTGATCGTGTTGACGAGTTTTACAGCAAAATCCTCAAGGCCTTTGGTGGTGTCTCTGACATCAGCAGCAATTACACCAAAACCAGAAACAGCGAAGTCGAAATTGTCGGACCTGCGCCTGCACCTGGAACGCAGACCGAAGCAACTGACAGCGTAAGTTCCGCATCCCCTTACATCTTTAACTGCTCGATCCGAAGCCTTTATGGCATGGGCGGCATCTTTGCAAACGGTGCAAATGCCGAAGGCTTTAAGTCAATGGTGACGGCGCAATACACATCAATTGCGCTACAAAAAGATATGCGCTGCTGGCAGCGTTATACCGGTGGGTCATGGGTAGACATCAGCACGACTGCTGCAGGTAACTATGAAGATTACATTGACGAGTCACCGGACAGCGTCCGGATGGATCCAAACAAGCGAAGCTTTCATATTCGCTGTGTCAACCGCGCAATTATTCAAGAAGTTAGCGTCTTCGCTATTGGACAGGGTATCCACCACTGGGTCCAATCAGGTGGTGAGCTTACTGTTACCAACAGCAACTCTAACTTTGGTGGTTGCGCTTCTCTAGCAGAAGGATTTGTAGCAGACAGTTTCATAACCGATAAGAACTGGAACGTCTCAACCATTAACGTTGCTCGCGGCATTTCAGGTCTTGCCAATAAGTGGCAACGCACTGACATTGGTGAACTGGACGTAAGTGTTTCCAACACTGCGACCACGATTACGTTGACAACTGATCTTGAAGGCAGTGAGGACAACAAGCCCACAGTCCTGGATCGTAACGGGTACTCACTGGATAACTACGGTGGCACGTCTTATATCTGGATCGAAAACCCAAATGGCGTTGATTACTACGCACCACTTGCGGATACTGCTTGGGACCCTCTTAACCCAAATCAAATCGTTGTAAACACTGCATTTGTTAGTGCTGACGGTGACACGCCTCCATCAACAGATGCGGGCAGCGCGTTCCCACCGCTTGCCGGTAAAACAATGTATGTCCGTCGTCTGCAAGACGTTCGGACCTTGGATGAACGGACGTACTCGCTGACTTGCAGCAACACTTCAGCCGATTCACGCAACATCATCCGTGATTACGGCCTGCAGACGGACACGCTTGGATCGACAATCGATACTGAGATTGCAGCATCCGAACCAATTATTGCCGGTTCTGTTACTACGCTTCCCTCTACTACCGGTGTTTTCAGGGTCAATAAAATTGAAGTTCGCCGTGCCGCCGCTTCAGCAGATTGGGATAACAAAGGCGAATATCGCAGTGGGTATCACCTTACCAACAACTACTACAGGCCTGGGGATGTTGTTCGCTACCAAAACAAGCACTACAAGTGCATTGTTGAGCACATTGCTGAAACCACATTTAACAGCAACTACTGGGACGAAGCTTTTGTCCACATGGACGAAACCTACCCAGCCGAAGACTTCTTCAAAAACTCAAAACCGGTTCTGATTTTTGACCGCGACAAAGACAACAACGTTATTAGTGACTTTCTGGGTTACACCAATGCGCAGTTGGGTACTGATGCGCAACTTACGCGCCAGCTCAGAACTTCAACTGATTATCTAGGCGTTTATTCGTTCTTGCGCAGTCTGGGTTTCAACGACGCAGATGCCCACACGATTCTGCTGCCTAAAGCACCAGAAGAAAGAGAGCGCAATCCAAACAGTGCGCTTGACGGCATTGGCAATCCATTGGGTGCCGCAAACGCTTGGGACAACTGGCCGCTGGTTATGCGCCGCCCCAGTCAAATCCGTTTGTTCGGCCATGCAATGGAGTGGGCCGGATACCTCAACTACTCAAAAGCGCTTCCGCAATATCAGCGTGACCTTACGCCCAGCAACAAGTTTAGTTTCTACTTCACCAACCAACTTGGTGGCCGCGTTTACATCTCTGCTTTTAACGAAGAAGGGTTCCAAATCACTGCTGCTGGTCTGACTGACCTTGCAACAGGGCAAACATTGTCGCCTGAAGGTCTTGGCGGTGTGGACGCCGAAACTGGCGTAAACATTTTCAATGGCGACGTTGTCGTCAATGGCGATTTGATTGCCAACAACATCGACAGCACGCAAGAATCCCTTGTTTTCCTAAAAGATGACAATAAAAATAAAGTTAGCCAAGGCCGTGGCATGTCTTGGATCGCACCAGCCGAAGCGATTCCTGATGTCAGTGTTTCTGAAGCAGCCACGTTTAACACAGAGAACCAAGAAGGAACTGCTTCCGGCCCAACAAACATTGGCAGCAACGGTTATAGCGGTCCACACTTTGTAACGCCTTACTTCCTTGATCTATGGAAAGCTAAGAATGGCCTGCTTGGCAAAGTTCCTGGAACGGTCAAAATTTACATCAACCCAAGAGCAGTACAAAAAAGCGGGCAGTTCCCCAACCCTGCGTTGAACGAAAGCTACAACTACAACGCATCAATTAGCGATTTGCTGAGCCGCCCACCAACAAGCCCTGACGCAGCAGTTAAAACGCTGTCACTCGCTATTCAGTATGCAGATCTTTCAGTTGCAACTACAACTACAATTGTTTATTACCTTGGACCCGGCATTTATACAGACACTGGTACGCGCACTTTTACGCATCCAGTACAGCTTATTTCCTATGACTACGCAACAAACACTTTGCTAACTGATGGCGTTGGCGGAGGTCAAGTTCCATTCTTAGGTACAACAAATAGCGGCCGTGGCCCAAGCAACAGCGGCAAGAGCGCATTGACAGGTTCAAGCCTTGAGTCGCACATTAAAAACGCAGATAACCATCCAGTGTTCTTGACTAGTGTTAGCCATGTAGCACGAAATGCTGGAACGCAAAACGGCATTCGTTTTGATCCTCTTACGCTGGTTTTTCTCAAAGACGCAATTCTTCAAGGAGTTGTGTGGTGGGGAGCTACAACAACATTAGAAAAATTACAAGGAACTTTAACTCTAACAGATCAGTTAGTTCCTAATAGTTTGTTTAGTCAACTTAATAATGCCCAGCTGCAAACTGTAGCAACACAAACTAACCGTGGACAAGTATTTAATGCACTTGCTTATCAACTAATTTCCGCTCAATCAAGCACAAATAACATTGATTTTACTTCTGGGACGTCGTGCATAATTGCATACGACCAATTAAGAATGCGCGACGTTGCAATGACTGCAATAAAACTGCCTTTCTTTAACGTTGGACCTAACAGCAACCAGCCTGTTATCGAGTTAAGAGATAACGGCACGCTTCGCATGAATGGAACGTATTTTATTGGTAATAACGTTCTTGATAACACTGGTTATGCAGGTCAAGGTGCTGTTACTACGCCGACTTTTAGAGGAGAAACGAACTATAAACATTTTGGTTTTGCTCCAAGCATGATTTCGATGTCTAATACGTCTTCAAACGGTGTTGGTACGATCCAGTTCTGTGGCTGGGGAAGTCCAGTTATTGCTGGTCCTAGCAACTATGTATGGAACACAACTTATATGAATATTCACTTGATGACTAGGGAATATCAATACATGGCTGATTCGGATACCCAATACGGTGGAACGATTACTGAAGCTGACGCAAATCAAGGACCTGCTTTTGAAGCAATTATTGGAAGTCTGATGAGAAATCGTAGGACGCTTCGCAACCACTTTACTGATTTTCGAACTAACTCAAACGCATCTAAGAGTGGGTTTGCTGGTAACTTTGGTCGCTATCAGCGAGGGTACGGAACTACTACAACAGGTTGGCGTTCTGTTGGTGTAACAACTCTTCCTGACGCGGCTAAAACCAACCCGGACCCAGCTGCTGGTACGCCATCTGATGGAATTCCATCTGGCAGTTCTTTCGACTATGAAAGTAGTGCAATGATTATGCGCCGCAATGGAGCAGGAAATGAAACGCCGTCAGGCGCTACATTTGCAAATCCTGGATACCCAGTGTCACCTGAAATTGTCTCAGGTAACTACACTTACGGAACTGGTTCTGCTCAGTTGAATTGCAAATATGCGGTTGTCAACGTAGGCATCGACTACACTAAGAACTACCGTAGTAACAGGCTGCTGTTCGGCTAATGACTGTTTACACGACACCGGATCCCGTATATCCAGACGAAGACGAGTTCCTGGCTGACGGGGACTCGTACTTCACTGGAAACAAAGAGCTTGTGTGGAACGAGGCTGAAGGTTACTACGAGGAACTGACTCAGCCTCCCGGCACTTAATATGACGCTCTATAGGCAAACCGGTAAACTCTAAATACGCATTTAGAGTCCGTTGCCGTGGCAAACGTCAAGATTGATGATCTAGTTGCTATCACCGATCCGGCAAGCACCGACGTGTTGCCGATTGTCGATCTTCTGGCGGACGTAACTAAAAAAGTAAGCATTGAGAACATCCTCAAGAACGCAGCTAACGGCACGGCTGCCGCTCCATCGCTTACTTTTGATACCGACCAAACCACGGGAATTTTTCTAGAGAGTGTTTCCGAACTAGGTTTTTCAACAAATGGCGTGGGACGACTGTATATCGACGAAAACGGCAACGTCGGTATCGGTACTGCAACCCCTACTCAAACGCTGGATGTTGTAGGCACTGGTTCGTTTTCCGCAGGGCCGCTGACTGTAGGCGGTTTTAACGTTGTAACTGTCGGTGACACAGGAACCGTCACCAGCACGATGATTGCTGATGGAACAATTGTTGACGCTGATGTAAATGCAAGTGCTGCTATTGGGCTCAGTAAGTTGGCGACAGGTGCACTGCCTACTGGTATCACTGTTGCGTCAGCGAATATTGTTGACGGCACGATTGTTGATGCTGATGTTAATGCAAGTGCTGCTATTGGATTGAGCAAACTTGCAACTGGTGCTCTTCCTACGGGTATTACGGTTGCATCTGCAAACATTGTTGACGGAACAATTGTTGATGCTGATGTCAGTGCAACGGCTGAAATTGCAGTTAGCAAGCTTGCGAACGGCACTGCACGTCAACTCCTGCAAACTGACGCTGCTGGAACGGGCGTTGAATTCACCAGCAATGTTGACGTCCCTGGAACGCTTGACGTAACTGGTGTAGCTGTATTCGACAACAACGTTGGTATTGGTACGAATAGTCCTGCAGCAGTTTTGCATCTCAACTCTAGTGGAAGTGCATGCAGTCAAGTAATCTCTTGCGGCACCAACACCGGCACAAGTAACATCTATTTTGGAGATTCTGACGGCTTCTTCCGTAGTTCAATTAGCTACCTTCACACAGATGATGCACTTACGTTCAGTGCCAACGGAATTAGCAATGAGGGTATGCGTATCGATTCCGACGGCAACGTTGGCATCGGGACAAGTAATCCTCAAAGCCTGTTGTCTGTCCAGGACAATCTTCAATCACCGCCAACATCAACTTGGAACACAGGGTCGCAATTCACAGTTGGTGATGCTGCTAACCAGCTTGCATTTGGTCGGTCAAACGTTTCTCCTTTCCCGCTTTGGATGCAAGGAAGGGCTTCAAACAATGCTACAAGAAGCATTTTAATCAATCCCGTCGGCGGCAACGTTGGTATTGGGACGAGTAGTCCTGCGCAAGAATTGGAAGTATCGGGAACCGCTCCAAGAATAAGAATCACGGATAACGATACTGCTGCTGCTTCTGGGTCAAGTTCTTTCCTTGAATTTTATGGCAGTGACGCAAGGGCTGGGATCATCTATACAGACGCAACTGGATTAAACATTTGGGCTGACTCTACTGGTGGAGGCAATCTTGCTTTAAGGACAGAAACAAGCGAAAAAATGCGCATCGATTCCAACGGCAACGTTGGTATTGGGACGAGTTCTCCAACTGGAAAGCTAGAAATTGCTGGCAACAGCAGCTCGCAAGAAATTCGATATGGCGACGGCACTACAACTGGATACTTTATATCAATAACAGATGTTGTTCGACCCGCAGCCGACCAACTCATCCACCAACATGATTTCCGCTGGAACGGTACTTCAGTTGCACAAATTAAAGCGCTGACGGGTGATGATATTATCAACAAAGACAACGGTTATTTAACATTTGAAACCAACAATGGCGCAGGCTTAAATGAAAGAATGCGCATCGACGGCAACGGCAACGTTGGTATTGGGACGAGTAGTCCTGGGGAGAAGTTAGAAGTTAATGGCACAATCAAAGCCACCGACATCAATTTCACTGGACTTGCTACCTACGCTGACGACACTGCCGCCGGTACTGGTGGTCTTGTTGCTGGTGATGTTTACAAAACCTCTACTGGCGAACTGCGCATCAAGCTCTAATAAGAAAACCGTACAGTGCTTTAAATGGGCGCTTCTACTACAATTCTTCTTGACGAACTTCTTGTTATGGCAACCACCACTGTCTGGAGCATTAACACCCTGGAGCGTGAAACTTCAGATGGTTATGTCTACACGGCTCACTACCGTGTAGACGCTGCCGACGAAAGCTACACCGCCGGAGCTTACGGCAGCGTTAGCTTCGAACGCCCCGAAACACTTATTCCTTACGACGACCTGACTGAAGAAATGGTCATTGGTTGGGTAAAGGAAAGCATCGGCGGTGACGAAAAAGTCGCTGAAGTTGAAGCTGCTCTTCAAGCACAACTTGATGAAAAGCACGCACCAAGCAAAGCTAACGGTAAGCCTTGGGGCTAGTAACACAGACCCGCTAAAGTTGGGTTAATGGGTTGCAGCCATGACCGTTCAACCTGGCACGTATAACATTACGCTGCAGCGGCGAGCTGATTACAACTTGCTGCTGCAGTTTAAAGATAGTACGAGCAGCGCGATTGATTTAAGTGGTTACACCGTATATGCACAAGCTTGGGACAAGGACCGCGCTACAAAATACGCTGACTTTACGGTCGCCTATATCGACCGCGCTAACGGTCAGGTCAAAATCAGCCTTACTGACACACAGACAACCAGTTTTCCGAACGAGTTGTACTACGACGTGCTTTTAGAAAGCGGAAGCGGTCTGCGTGAGTACTACTTAGAAGGCGTGATATATGTAAGCCAAGGCTACACAGCACCGTGACATCAGTAAACACCGGAACTACAACCAACACCGTAGTCGTCACCGAAAATGGTACGTCAACGGTTGTTCAAAGCCCGGTAACTACAACTGTTACTGCTACAACTGCCGGTCCTCAAGGGCCGATAAGTCAGGGCTTTGTTTTAGACAGCACCGCTAAAGTGGATAAAAGCGTCATATATTACGACTCGGCAACCAACGAGTTTAAAGCTGACGCAACTTGGACGATCGAGTCCATTGTCCTTGGAGGCAACTTCTAAGCCATGGCCAACACCATCCGACTGAAAAAGCGTGCAGCTGGTGGTGCGTCTGGCGCTCCAAGCAGCCTGGCTCCATCGGAACCCGCCTATTCAGAAGTTGACAATATTTTGTACTATGGCTTTGGTGATGCCGGAGGCAACGCCGCTAGCTCTGTTATCGCCATTGCTGGCTCTGGAGCGTATTGCTCGCTGACCGGCAACCAGACTCTTTCTGGCAACAAGACTTTCACTGGAACGGTTGACCTGAGCGGTGCAACGCTTTCAGGCAACACAACTTTCAGTAACAACCTGACGGTAACGGGCAACCTGACGGTTTCCGGAACTACGACCACGGTCAACAGCACCACTGTGACTGTTGACGATAAAAATCTAGAGCTTGGTTCAGTTGCTACGCCGACCGACACCACTGCAGATGGCGGTGGCATCACGCTCAAAGGCGCAACAGACAAAACTTTCAACTGGGTCAATAGCACCGACAGCTGGACGGCAAGCGAGCACATTGATCTCGCTTCTGGCAAAGAATTCAAGATCAACAACACCAGCGTGTTGTCGGGTTCAACGCTTGGCTCTGGCGTAACCAGTTCCAGCCTTACTTCTGTTGGCACTATCGCCACTGGCGTTTGGAACGGCACTGCAATCGGTCGTGCCTACGGCGGCACCGGTTTGACTGCTGCGCCTAGCAACGGTCAACTGCTAATTGGTAACGGCACTGGATATACGCTTGCAACGCTGACGGCTGGCAGCAATGTCACCATCACTGAAGGCAGCGGATCAATCACGATTGCTGCTACCGGTGGTGCAAGTGTTGCTGCTGGCGATGGTATCGATGTCACCGGCTCAACCGTAAGCGTTGATTTAAAAGCCAACGGCGGATTGGTCATTGAATCAACTGAGCTTGCAGTTGATCTCGGCGCTTCGGGTATCACCGGAACGCTTGCAATTACTGATGGCGGCACGGGTTCCACCACTGCTTCTGGTGCGCTTACGAATTTGGGCCTGACTGCAACTGCAGCTGAGCTGAACATTCTTGATGGTGCGACAGTTACTACCACCGAACTGAACATCATTGATGGTGGAACGTCTGCAACCTCAACCACGCTGGCGACTGCTGATCGCATGGTGATGAATGACGCTGGGACGATGAAGCAAGTCGCCCTATCAGATTTGGTCACATTTTTGGAAGACGGAGCCACTTCTGGGTTTGATATCGACGGCGGCACGTTCTAATGGCGAATGTAATTCGGCACAAGCGGGGCACATCTGACCCTGCCGCCGGGAATTTTACAGGTACAGGCGAGCTGTTAGTCAACACGACTGACGGCGGCCTGTTTACGCTTACCGACGGCAATTCAGTTGTCGAGATTGGTGCGGGAGGCGGTGGCGGTTCAGATGCCAAGTACATCCACACGGATGGGACTGGCACGCAAGAAATTACAACAGCAGGTGTAACGCTTGATTTTGACACCACAGTGCTGAGCACTGGAACTGGTGATTTTACTGTTAGCGCAACTGGTGTTATCACCATCATCAATGGTGGGAATTACTTTGTTGAGTACAGCGTCGATGGCGATCAAACTGCTGGCAATAACAGGGTTATCACCGAGTGCAGCATTCAACAAAATGGAAGTACAGTTTCTGGTTCATTTTCGTCTGCTTACTCAAGAAACACAACTGACGGTGATTTCACTTGTGTCGGCTCAGCTTTAATCACTGCATCAGCAAATGACACAATCTCTGTGTTTGCGACAAGAAATGACGCTGCAATCACATCAACAGCAGAACTAGCCAAGTCTGGGATTACTATTTTTAGCCTTAGCGGCGCGGGACCACAGGGCGCAACAGGCGCAACAGGTCCGCAAGGCCCAACTGACGTCCCACAAAATGCGCAAACGTCTGCATATACCTTGGTTGCAAGCGACAACGGCAAGCACGTCAGCATCACGACTGGCGGCGTAACCGTTCCAAGTGGTGTTTTCAGCGCAGGCAACATCATCACCATCTACAACAACAGCGGTTCAAACCAGACCATCACCCAAGGTGCAAGCGTGACTCTTCGCGAGGCAGGCACTGCAAACACTGGCAACAGAACTTTGGGCCAGCGAGGTTTGGCGACTATTCTCTGCGTTGCTTCTAACGAGTTTGTCGTCACTGGAACGATTACTTAATGGCAATCCACCAAGCGCTAATCACAAACATTTTTAACTCGCCTGTTGATGTTGCCAGCCCAAATCATGTGATTTTTACGTCATCGCAGAGCTGGACCGTACCAAGTGGAGTTAGCAGTGTTGCTGTGCTTTGCATTGGGGGCGGTGGAGGTGGAGGTGGTTCAGAAGATGGTGATGAAACTGGTGGTGGCGGAGGCGGTGGTGGCCTTGCCTACGTGAACAACTTGTCAGTTACTGCTGGCGAATCACTGACTGTGACTGTTGGTGGAGCGGGAGGCGGTGGTGGCTCTGGCAATAACGGAGCAGCAGGTGGTACGTCAAGCCTTGCTCGTGGTGTGACAATTCTTGCCGCTGCAAGTGGTGGTGGCGGTGGTATAAACCGTGGCAATGGTGGTGCGGGTGGCAGCAATACAACCGGAACGGGTGGTTCTGGCGGTCAAGGTGGTTCTGGCTCTGACCGTAATAACAACAACGGTGGTGGCGGTGGTGGCGCTGCCGGTTATTCAGGCAATGGCGGTCGTGGTTCTGACCACAATGCTGCAAACAACGCTGCCGGTTCTGGTGGCGGTGGTGGAGGCGGTAACGACGGAACGCGCACTTCCGGCTCAGGTGCTGGCGGTGGTGTAGGCAATTTGGGTCAAGGATCTAATGGTGCAGCAGGCGCATCAGGTGGTGGTGGATCAGGTGGAGCAGCTGGAACGTATTCAGGTGGATCTTTTGGCGGTGGCGGTGCCGGAGCTGGTGGTGCGTCTAATGCGTCTGGTGGTTCTGGCGCTGCAGGTTGTGTGCGTGTTTTGTGGGGAGCTGGAAGATCTTTCCCGTCAACGAACGTAGGTAGCGCGACTAATTAAACTGGCCATGATCGGCTTTGTTTTTGATGTCACGCCCTGACCCAATGATTGCGTCTAAGCCTGGAGCGCAGTAATGGCCGTAAAATCACGCACCACTCTTGGTAAAACCTTTGTCAAGGGAAAACCTAAAAAAAGTAGGCAAGGCGAAGGCAGAAATTCAGTTCCGCGACACAATAAGAAAAAGTATCGCGGTCAAGGGAAGTGATGGACAAGCACACCCTTGAGAACTGGAAGAAGATAAAGGAGTTAATGGAACAACAAGGTCGCACTGATACATTCTTCTACAAGCGAGCAGTGGCAATTCTTGCTGGTAGAAAAGACCCACTTCAGTAAAATGAACTGAGAGTTCACTGAGCTGCCGCCGTGAGAATCGAAATTGTGGCAGCCTTGGTGGCAACCGGCTTTGGGCTAGGTGGTACGGCGTTGTTTGCCCAGATAGAAGAAAGTCAAAAAGCAAAAGAAAGTATTGTCAGGCTTAGTACAGCAGCAGAAAGCATAAATAAACAATTAGTTCACATGCGCGAAGAGATGAAAGCCGACCGCAAGATGGTTATAGAAATGATGGTGGACCATAACGCACGCCTAAAGGTGCTGGAATCGCGTCCATAAGTAGTATTAGACTGTTTGTAATCCGTTCCATCGCCAATGGATCCCGCAACCACCGCAATGATTGCAATCGGTCTTGCCGCTGCATCTGAAATCATTGCACTCTCTCCCCTGCGCTCCAACAGCATCATTCAAATTGTGATGGAAGTGCTGACCCGGGTTTTCCCAAAAAAGTAAGCGGCGTCCCTGAAGATGCAGAATGGCTGGTTCGGTTTGGTGATAAGCACTGGACCGATCACCTCAAAAAAGCCGCGCAGGATTTCAAGTTTCACGCAACGCTAAAGCCCCGTCTCGACAACGAGATTGAGGACTGGCACGCCGCGCAACCTGGCGACAAACCACGCACCGTCGTGACGCACCACCCTGGTACGGACACGACTGGCTTGGGTCCACCCCTCAGCATTCGCTACGACTGGCTCGATGAGCAAGACCCCGATTCGTCTACTTGACCTGATCAAGTATTACAAAAAGCTTGGGCACCAAACGGCTGGTTTACTAGAGCTGGAAGCAAAAATTCTGCAGGTTTGCCCTGACTGTTTTGACCGTGACCAGCAGTGGTACAAAACTTGGTCAACTGCCGTAGCACCAAAAGAAGGCAAGTGGCTCGTCAGTGCCGAGCAAGTTGCCCATGTGTCTGGCTGGAAAGCTTTCCAGTTTGACGACAAGTTTATGAGTGATCTCAACAAGCTCATTTACAGCACCGGCATGACTAGTGTGCAACAACGCCGTCATCTTGTTTCACAAACAGCGCATGAAACAGGCCGTTACCGCTGGATGAAAGAGCTTGGCGACACCGAGTATTTCACCCGCATGTATGACAACCGCAGCGACCTTGGCAACGGTCCAGGCGACGGAGAAAAATTTTCAGGTGCAGGCTGCATCATGCTGACTGGCCGTTACAACTACCAACGCTTCAGCAACTGGCTGGAACGTAACGGCATGGCCGACGACAAAGTAATGCAAGAAGGCGTCGATTATGTGGCAAACCAATACCCATTTTTGTGCGCAGTTTGCTGGATTGAAGAAAACAACTGGGCAGCAGTGTGTGAGGGCACTGATGTATATCAAGTCACTCGTGTACTAAATGGCGGCTACAACGGAATCGAAGATCGCCTTGCTTTATATAAACGAGCCTGTGAAATTATAAAGGAATAGTAAAGCTAGTTACACTGATTACAGCTGGGACGTTGATCTTGCAGACCTTAAAAGGGCTACTGCATGGATCATCAAATTGACGGCACTGAGTTAGTACCTCGGAAGCAAGCAAAGATACGCTTCCGAGACAGAATACTCAAAGAGTGGAATTACTGTTGCGCGTACTGCGCCGAACCACTGGGCAAAAATGCCACCCTTGACCACGTCATTCCAAAATGGAAAGGCGGCCTAACCGAACAGAGGAATATGGTTGGCTGCTGTTTCTCCTGCAATAGTCATAAATCAGGCCACGACTGGAAAGCGTGGTTTCTGGGTCAAGATTTTTGGACGGAGGCACGGGAGGCTCGCATTGCTGAATGGCTTGAACAGTGATGCAACGTTGCCCCGATGGAGTAGGCACGCAATTCACAAAAACTATCAATACACATTCCACCACTAGGGCTGCAGACCCGATACCAACCATCAGGCAATCGTTCTACCTGGAACGTCAAATCATCCATTCCCAAACAATAGGGATTAAGAAGAACTATCCACGGGTTTAATTTTGATTTGCTTACGCCGTTTTTCTTGAGTAGTGCCCCATTTAGGTATTACAATTCGATAATGTACGAGGTCAAGAGTCTGTTCCGGGTACTGCACTGTGTACCACTTCCACTCGCAATCATCACACATTCTGTGACGAGCAATGCGGCCATCTGTAGTGTAGTACGTGTTTTTAACCCAACTTCTAGTGTTGCCACATTTAGGGCAGGGTGGCCGTGGGTAATTTAATCGTTCCATCAAACTGAATCAATTTTTCGGAAGTACATCCGCAGCTTGCGGACAGAGCTATGAAAGATATTGCGCGTTCGTTCCCTTGATATTCCAAGCTCTTTGGAAATTGCCTGGAACGTCATTGGAGGTTGCGTACCAAGGCCAAAAGAGCACTCGACAACATACCTTTCCCTAGGTTGCAGTCTAGAAAGCAACCCTTCAATCTTTTCCAAATCAATGCCCCAACAAACGTCATCAAACACGTCTAAGTCAGAAGAAACACTATCGATAAGCATTACATCGTCATCTGTGCTTTTGACACGAGCATCAAGGCTTATAGCGTCATTGGACCTATCAAGGTACTCCTGTAACCGCGACGGATTGATCTTGCAGTATTCAGCGCACTCTTCAATGGTGGGTTTGCGGTGGTGCGTATTCTCAAAAACCGGAGTCCAGTTGCGCAGCTTAGTCAAAAGCTCAACTGCGTGGGACGGCAACCGGATAACGCGGTCATAGGTTGCCAGGTAACGTGTAATACTTTGCCTAATCCACCAATACACATAAGTTGAAAGCGCATAACCACGCTCTGGATCGAACTTTTTAACGCCATGAGCGAGACCCATCGTGCCTTCCTGCACCAAGTCAGAAAGCTCACTGCGCTTGCACTTATTTGTGTACCGCTTGGCAATGGAAACCACCAACCGCAAGTTGCAGTTGACAAGTTTCTGGTACGCACGCTGCCCCCGCTTGATGGTTCGCGGCGAAGGGTTTTCACCCTCGATCCACTCTTTTACTTGACGCGCCAGGATGATTTCTTGGTCTTTGGTGAGCAGCGGATACCTACCGATGTCTCTTAAGTAGGTGCTAAAACTCTCCATTTCAGTAGCTCACTTCGATCACTGAAGGTATTTGACCAATGCTTCCGCTAACTGCTTGAGCCACAGCCATCGCTTTTTCAAGCGTGACGTAAGAGCAGGCATCTTCAGCATTTTTCGTGAGCATAATTCCGCTGCCAGTTGCTTCGTAGCAAGCAGCAAGAAACGTGTCGTTTTGAATTAAAAGAGCGTACCGCATGGGACGTTGTGAGTACCCATGAAAAATATCACAATAGACAGTGCCTGCAACCGTTTTTAAGAGTCTTTGACTTCTTTTTTGAGTCTTGCTCGTCCCTCGACACGGCGCTGGATCGACTCGTCCCACACCTTCTTGTCTGCTTCAAAAGCCTCCTTGTATTGTGCTTCAGGCACACACAGTTCCAACTGCTTGTAAACCATGTCCCGAATCCAAGCGGTGGGACGTACCTTCTGTGACTCAGCCAACTGCATCAACAGCTGAGCACGATTAGGGTCAAGCAAAATCTGCAGGTACGTCTTATTGCCGTGCCGAATCGCCATCAACCTTACTCTTTAGTACAGCGCAGTCTAACAATGTGCTACCAGTTAATTGAATCATCCACGTGTTTTCGCCACCCCTGCGCCTGAGACTTACGAGACTCACGCCGTTGCTTCGTGCAACCTTCTCGTATATGTCTGGCACCCTCTAAAAACTCAGCCGCCCGCTGTAGATCCGCTGTGGTGGCACGTTTGATTTCGTACTGCAGATAACGCAGCATTATTTCCCGCCCCGTTAGTGGCCGCATAAGCCGCATCCATCACATCCCCAAGCGAAGTGTAGTAGCCCAAGTTTTCTGAGCGCACCAAAGTCCAACCCTGGGGCGTGTGATGAATGCTGACCATGTCAGTGAATCTCCGACCAACGTTTACCGATAGACGGCTCAGCAAGCGGCGGAATATCGCCTAGCCACATTGCTTCCGCGTCCTCCATTATTCGTTTTAGCTTCGCGGCCCATTCCTCAGCCTTGTCTTCCTTGACAAGCAACAAAATTTCGTCATGGACGCAGGCAGCAATTTTGGCCTCGACCTCACCAACTTTCACCAGCTCAGCCCATAAGTTGCCAAGAGCGCATTTCAAAATGGCCGCACCAGCACCTTGGATCGGCGTGTTGCACCTCACCGTCAGCCGATTCATTTCACCCGGCAAAAACCGCCGCATGTTCGACTTGGGGATACGAATGTGCGCCCATTGATTGCCTTCAGTCGCTTCAGCAAGACGGCCATTTTCCTGCTGCCACGCGGCAATGCCTTGGTACGTGCCAAGCCACTGCTTACGAATTTCAGCTGCCTCTTCAACCGGCATAGTGACGCCAACACCGGCTGCGTAATTCCGCAAGCCATTCGCACCACTGCCGTAAAGCAGGCCAAAGTTTGCTGACTTAGCAATCTGCCGACTGCAACCGATGGCTTCAGCTGTAACCGTGTGCAGGTCTTCGCCGTCCTGGAACGCCTTGATCATGCGCTCGTCTTTCGCGACCGCAGCAGCCAGTCGAAGTTCCATCTGACCAAAATCAGCATCCACAAGAAGCCAACCATCAGGAGCCTCCACACACTGGCGGAAGGCTTCGTCTCTTGGGATTTGCTGGTTGTTGGGTTTGATGCAGGACATTCGGCCACTTTCGGCTCCGAGCTGCAAATAGCTGGCACGAACAAAACCATCGGAATCAAGTTTTTCAAAGATTGAATCCACCATTTGGCGGCGTTTCTCAGCTTTCTTCCAAGCCAAGTAGGTCTGAACAACGTGGTGATCAGCGGCATAAGCCTGGAGCGCAACACGACTAGCACTCGGTTTGCCGGTCTTTGCGTCGATTGGTTGCTCACCGAGCAAGGCGGTGAATTTCTCCAGAAGCTGTTTTGGCGAACTGATATTAAAGCCCTTATACTTTTTGGTTCCCAACCTAATGCTGCCTTCATCCTTGGGTCGTAAGTTAAATACCGCTGGGGAAGTCTCAATATCTTCAATTTCCTTGAACCATTTATCTCTGAGTACGTCATCATTACCCATCTCCGTGAGTTTCTCTTTGAGATAAGCCATTCGACCATCTGTTTCTCTTGGCAACTTGTGTTCCGCCGGAAGGGCTTCGTCAAGTTCGTAGAGAAAGTCCTTAGAAAGTGCAGCAATGTCATGCTCGTAATCCTTACGAAGTTGTTCAAGGCTGGAACGATTCCACGGCAAACCTGTGCGCCACATGTGGGCCATTGCCGGAAGAGCTTTGCATTCGAGCGAGTAAGCAGGATCTAAACCTGCGGCAGCAATCTTTCCAGGAAGGATTGCATCAAGCTCCAGCAAGATCTCAACGTCTTTAGCAGCATATTCAAGCTGCTCTTTCGAGAGGACTGGTGCGCCCCAATCAGACGCCTGCTGTTCTTTTGAGATGTCTTTATCTAAATACCGCTTAGCTAAGTGGGCTAAGCCGTGTTTCAGGTTTGGGATGCCGTTGTTCAGCAGCTTGCTAGCAAGCATGGTGCAATAAATGCGGCCATACGGCTTAAACCCGCTTTCCTGCAACCAAGCCAAATCGAAGACGGCATTATGCGCGATCCAGTGACGGTCACCATTCTCAAAAAAGCTATCGAGTTTGTGGTTTGCTTCTTCGTCGCAATCAAACAGGTCGATGACAACGATTGACTTAGTCGATTCAGCACCTAACTGAAGCAACCGAAGCTTTCCAATTTCAGGCTGTAGCTGGAGCGTCTCTGTATCAAACGCAATTGTGGTGGCACGAAAAACCTTGTCGAGATGCTCGACGCCGAAATACGTTGTGTAGGTCATTTAAAAGAGGTGTTCTTCAGGAAATACGCCATCCCAGTTGGACTCGTGAGTCCCATCTGGTGCATACCAGCCGGAGTCATCGAGATACCAACCAGCTTCAGTGCGTGCGTAAAAGATTTTCTTGTCAGCTGAAAGATCGCCAAGCGAATTGTCGAAGTGTGGAAGAGTCATTGCAGCGGGTCATCAAAGGCAGGAGGATTGTCTTCAGAATGCTTGTACAGCTCAGCCGCTTCCTCTAATTCCAGATGCTGGATTAGGCGGTCGAGATACCAACGAGCCTTTTTGGCGTCCTGGTGCGGACAAGCTTTAAACCACACGCGAAGCAGATACTTCAACGTGTTCCCAAGCAACATACCACTAACAGGGTCTGGTGCGTGGCGAATGACATCTTCAATTACATCAATCGCCTCAAACCGGCCCTGTGTGTAGTGGGCCGGTGAGTTGACTAGGTCACTTGTCGACGAGTCGTTTGAGGACATAGTTAAAGCTCCAGCTTTTATTTGGTCGTTCTAGGACGTAGCACTGGTTGACGACATACATCACGTCGTAGCACTCACCTTCGCCGTACTCAGCCTCAGCTTCACGGCACCAAATACCTTTGCAGGCACCTTCATCATCAAAGACGCCAACGTAATCAACGTCTTCTTCCATAGCTTCACGAATGGTATGGATGAACTCAGGCGTACCAGAAACCGTACGTGACCAGCGGGTTGGTGCAAAAAACGGGCAGTTGTCTTTGTAGGTGGAGATGATCATGATGCTTGAATGGTTTGCTTGTTAGCTGGATCGTCCCAGATAAATTCGTCTGACTCGCAAAAAACCCTGCGGTACAAATGAGGTGAACCAGGTTGGCACTTGCGGATTTGCGCAAGACCTCTAATGGCTCTTGCCTCAGAGATGTGGCAGCTGATAACGCACCAGACACCTGCGCGAAAGCCTTGGACTTGCCAAGGGAAAGCGTCGTAACGGTTTTTGCGGGGAAGGTAGGCGTCAGGGGACATCAGTAGGTGTCTTCAATGGGTTGCCAGTCATCAACCTCGCGTGCCAGGTCAACGAACTGCTGCTCGGTTTTAGGCAGTGGATCGTCGTCACCGATGGAAATCGAGCCACGGCAAGTAGCACTGCCGAACTCTGGTGGGTCGAAGCGTGTTGCGGGTGACGTTTGGATGACGTCAGCAATAGTGGCGACGAAACGAGCGAAGTAACCGCAAGGGCCTTCGACAAGCTCGTAGCTTTGAAGCTCAATCAAGGTGTCGGTCATTGCCTAGTCTGGCAGGGACTTGTCAAATGTAGCACGTCAAAAAGTTAGGTAGCCGGATATGACGGGAAATGTTTCTGGTTCGTAAGAACTCATGATAGAAGTGTCGATGCCTCCTGAAAGCGCTTTTTCTACGTCCTCTTCAAGTCTGCAAAACTCTTCAGGTTCGTCGGAATAAAAATCTTCGCAGATAGCTTCTGGCAAACCATCAGGGTTGTAAGCGGTATAGCGAACCACCGCTAGGAAGCCTTCGATTTCACTAACTTCGTAGTAGGTAAGGGTTGTTAGCTCCATTGCACCCCTCAGCCTGTTACCAGTGTGCCCACTATTTGAGAAACTGGTCATAATGTAGTAGTTATTGAGGTGGAACGATGGAGATGCACCGCAATTTCGCGCTCCAGCGCTTCCGCAACAAGATTGAAGGCTGCACAGATATAGGTGAGCTGCAGCAGATCTCAGTGAAACTGATGCAGCTTTACCTCCACCAACAGGACACCATCAATCAGATGGTGAAAAAAGGCTGGCTGCCTAAGGAAGCAGAGACTTAAAACCGTCGCTCTTCCCGTTCTTCACGGCGTTCGCGATACAGACGAGCCACCTCATCGAAGCAAGCTTTTCGAGTGTCATAAGGAATGCCTTTGAAGATCTGGTCGATACGGAACATCAAAAACTCGTCACGCTCATCGGTGACATCCGAAAACTTGTGGAAGTTTTGAATGCCGTTGCCGATCGCACTGATTAAAAAGCACTGGAACGAAGGTGAGTCCAGTAAGTCTTTCAGTGAGAGCCGCTCAGCAGAAGTCAGGACGCTGTCGGGAACCTTAATGTCGTAGGACATCTTTTAAAATGTAGTAGTACAAAAGCAGGCTCAAATATATTACCGAGTCTCTTGCTCGGCGCGTTCAGCTTGTTGCCTAGTTAAACGGTTTTGTGCAATTGTGTAGTTAACTGTATCTTCTGTTTTGTAAACTTTAGAACCAGTGCGATCAAAAATACTTTTACAAACAGGGCATTTAACTAAATTTTCTTCACGGTCTTTTACTTTAACCACGTCGCCGTTTAAAATACCTGAAAAAGCGTTAAAAGTTCGGGCGTACAATGCTGAATACTTAACCGGAAGTATAGTTTTTCGCTCTTCTAATTTACTAAAAATTTTGTGATCTTCATAATTTTCCGGAAACAAGTCTTTAATAGGTACGGTGTTGACATAGTGAACTATGTGACCACCAGTCAAACTTTTGTAGTAAGGAAGCCTTAGTAAATCAGGGTCGTTGATAATCTTAGTTGCGCCTACAGCAAATAAAAAGTAGTAAAAAGGCTGTGCTTTAGTGTTTCTTGGTTTTACGCTTTGTTGCATAGGAGTATCGGAATAAACGTTATTAGCATGTTCTCTACCAGCAAGCTGTTTGATATAGCCGTACAAAAGACCTTTGTTGTCCTTTTCGACCCAGTCATACTCTTTGCGTAGATGATGAAAGAGCGGGTCGGGAAAATTTTTGAAGCTAGACACCCAGTCTGGGTCTCTCCACTCCGGAGGAACAATGTACTGGCCTGCATGGAAAGTAAGTTTGGTCATTTTTGTAAATTGAAAATGGGGGCCGTGAAAGACCCCCTCAAATGTAGTACTAGAAAAACGGGGATGTCAACCCCACATGTTCCAAGACTGATCACGAGACTCATTCAACTCATCCTTGGTGCGTTCTTCCTCCCTCGCGCGGGGATATTGCTCAAGCTGTCCACCCTGGGCACTTTCCGCTCCAGCACTGGATTCTGAGGGTGGACACGGTGCCGTTTCAGCAGGGGGTTGTCCACCCTTAATTGGTTCAACGGCTTCAAGGGTGGACACTTCTCGCTGTCCACCCTGGTTGTCCACCCTCACATCCGTTCCAGCAGAAGGGGTTTGCTTACGGTGGACACCTCCCGGCAAGGCCCCGCACGCGAGAACTGCTTGGTACGTCTTGTTTTTATATCTGGCGTCTCCAGTAGAAACTTCAAGAGAAACCTCAGTAATCAACCCACGCTTGGTAAGCCGCTGGAGCGCCTTGCCAATAGCAGCAACCTTGCCGCCCACCAACGGATCAGCGTTGAGCTCAGTCTTAGTTGCCGTCCGTGGGTGAATTACCCGTAGCCGCTGCAAAACACGGTCAGTGATGCTGCTTGGAGCGGTGTTGGCCGAATCAACCTCAGGCGTGTAATCGCTAATGGAAAAGCTGAGGTCGTCTTCCATCCGCATGACCAGCTGAGTGCCTGAGCGCCCAGAGCGGCTTTTCTCAATGGTGATGAGCCTGCAGTGGGACGGAAGGCTCCCAATCGAGTTATCGGGCTTCTTAAGTGACCAAGTCTCATCTACAGCGTCACGGATGGCTGAGGTGCCCCTAAAGCCGCCCTGCTTGTTGGCGTGGTGAACGATGAGAATTGTGGTCGCCGGGAACAGCACGCCGTTGTTGCGGGTCAGCCAGTACAGCGGCGTAGCGAAGTCCGACTTGTTCTCGTCAAAAGCACGGCCACCGGAGCAACCGATCAGCGAGTCGATCACCACCAGCTTCGGCTTGATGTCGTGCATCAGCTTCACGAACTGCGCGTACCGCTGGAGCGCCCAATCGGTCTGAATGAACGTCTCGCTATCTGCCGGGTAGTCAACCTCCTGAAGCTGCTCTTTGAGCTGCACCAGCGGCTGATCACCATTCAGCAGCAACACCGGACCCTTCTGGACTGGAACGGGCTTACCCCTGACGATGAACGGCGCACCAGTCGCAATGTGTTTCGCAATAGTCCAAGCCGACATGGACTTGCCATCACCGCCAGCGCCATAAATCAGCACCACAGAGGGATGCGGCAACACATCAGGAATTAAGTAGTTGCGTTCCTGATCGCTATCCATCAAATCTTGAGCACCCATAAGACCCTTGGCACCCTCAAATTGAATCTGATCAACAATCAGTTTCTCCAGCGAAAGCTGATCTCGATAACCGGCCTGGAGCGCCAAATTATTGAGGTTGTAATTCATCTCAGCCGGGTTATCCAGCTCCAGATATTTCTTGGCCTTTTCAATGACCTGCTCAAACGGCAGAACAGCTTGACGGAACGCAACCGCCATCTGGTTGATCTCTTCAATCACCTGCTTGGCGGCAGGGTCATTCACGAAGCGATTTCTGTCTGGGTCGTAGTGATCAGCCAGCTGAATCAAGCTGCCGAGACCAAGACCACCGCCTGACTTGAATCCTGACTCCCAGCGATCAGCGCATGGGTCGTTCTTTTGCCAGTCATCGGCATATTCATCGTCACGCTGCGACCACTCACGCCACAGGTCAAGCCCCTCTTCATTGGGAAGCTCAGAGTGAATCATTGCGCCAATACGCCACCACTGGTCTTCACTGCCGCGTCCCTGCGGCTGAATAACCGCCAAGCAGTTTTTAACGATTAGGCAAAGCTCCTCGGTGGAGCGCATTCCATAACGAGGATCCTTTTTGCCTTCGTCAGTCTTCTGCTTGCCGCGAAAAGACTCCTTCATATATGCCAGAAGCCACTCAGGAGCCTCTGGAATGGCCTCAAGGTCGCCTTCCTGCGTATAGACACCCTGATCCTTGTAAGCGCCGCCTACAAGCCCCTGACGGCCCCACAGCACCTCCCAGCCCTCTTTGCTGGCACTAAGACTCAGGCCATCAACCTCACCCCAATACTCCCGTGGGACGTAGAAGAGATATTTAGCCGCATTTTTCTTGGCTGACTTAACGACCGGCGCAGCCTTGAGGTCTTGGCCCCACTTCTTTTTGAGCTGGTAAAGGTTGGCGTCAATGTCGAGGATGACCAAGCCATTGCTGCGTGGTCCGGTGAAGACACCAACGGCCTTGAACTCATCAGGATTCCGCTCAATGTGCAGAGCAGTCTCAGCAGGAGACCAATCTTCGTGGTGCGTCTTACCGAGAGGCGATTTACCGCAAGCCTCTTTACCGGAAGGAAGTTTGACGCCTTTGGCGTAGATCGGGCAGGTAGCCCATGCGCTTGGAAGCGAGCGAACGAAAGCAGGAAGCTTCGACATCTGTTAAAGTTTCAAAGAACTACAAAATGAGTCCCAAACGGGACTATCCAGATCCCCAGTTGCTTCGACGGGCACTGGGGATTTTTTTATTCTACGAAGATTGTCAAACCTCGCAGAAGTACTAGGATGGACGGGCACTGGGCATAGCCCGCAGCATCTAAACCATGAGCTTCATCCCCAAGGAACACAGTGACGCCTTCAAAGGAGGCGGCAGTCGAAACGACTACCTCAGCCCCAGCAAAGTGAAGGCTGACGGCCAAGTGCGTTTTGCCATTCTGGCGAACGAGCCCCTCTGCTACTTCGAGGTTTGGGGCGAAGACGAAACCGGCAAAGGTAAGCCGTTCCGTTTTCCCTCAGAAGCAAGCGCCGACGAGATTGAGCAGGAGATGGGCGCTAACTACCGCCGCCGCTGCAAGGACGATGGAACGGAAGAGCCGCAGAAGTTTGCCATCGCAATGCCGGTTTACAACTTCGACATCAAGCGCATTCAGGTACTGAGCATCACCCAAAAGGGTCTGCAAAAGGAACTCGACGAGATTTCACAAGTCGAGGAGTACGGCGACATGACCGAGTGGGACTTCATCATGACGAAGGCCGCCACCGTCTCCCCTGACATGTATGGCCTGCGCCCCGTGCCCCGCAAGAAGGACACTCAAGCCGCAGTGGATGCAGCCTGGGACGAAGCGGTAAAGAACGGCTTCGACATCACCCGCCTTCTCACTGGCGGCCACCCATTCAAGGCTGATTGATGTGCTATTCTTTTTAGGCAATTTCGTTGCGGCGGACTCCGTGCCCTTGTGACGCCATTGCCATTAGCGCCAAAGGGGAAACCTGGAGGTCCACTAATGATCACATACCATCCGCTTCATCACCGGCTGGAAC
>Ga0213859_10000084_pt1 | contig 40260 bp, 61 predicted proteins | sample PICome_2_FD_160133 | JGI IMG/M metagenome (GOLD analysis project Ga0213859, IMG submission 160133) | Coastal seawater microbial communities near Pivers Island, North Carolina, United States - PICO304 | ecosystem: Environmental > Aquatic > Marine > Coastal | place: USA: North Carolina...
TGCGAAAAAATTAGATAATGGGACTTATAGCATGGAACAATATACAAATTATCTAACACATTCAATGAAGCAACAAAAATTGTTTTAAAAGGAGTATGATGGTATTTCGATACCAGGAACAATTTGGTCAATAAATGTATAGTTAATTTTTTATTAATATGGAGTTATAATGAGTGAAAATCCGGAATTAAAATTGAGTGATGTGAAAGAAGATGAAAAAAATGGTGTAGATTTTGTTAAAATTATTGAAAACAAACTTCAAGAATTAACAGATCTGCACCAAACACATTATAATGCTTTGGTAGAATTGAATAATAAAAAAAATGATATAAATAAACAAGAAGAAGCTATTCAATACGAATTGTCCGGTATACACGGTGCAAAATTAGTATTGGAGCAAATTTTAAAAGATGCACAAGATTCATAAAAAGACTAATAAGACGTATATGGCATCCCCCATATATCTCTTTTTTATTATGAACAGTCTTGGCTGAGTCCCAGCAATCTCTAACTATAAAGGAGTATTAAAACAATGGCTGATAAAAAAATGACACAACTAGAAAGTTTAGGTACAAGTATTCAATCTACCGATCTTTTACATGTTGTGACTGATCCAACAAATAATGCAGTAAATAAAAAAGGTACTGTTGCTGAAATTTTTGGCAATTTAAATCATACAACTGGTGTTGGCGATACCGGTGGTAAAACATTTGTCAAAAGTTCATATACAGTAGGAGCATCAGGATCTCTTACATATACAGGAAACTTAGTAAATTTTTCAACTTCTACAATTTCTAGTCCGACCACGGCAACAACTATTCCTGCAATATATGGTCAAAAAACACATATGACATTGACAGGTCAGAACGCTACTTATTCCGGACCGGTAATTGGTCATGAAATTGTAATGGATTTTTCTGATACAATTTCAGATTCTCAATTTCAAGTGTCCTCCAAGCAATATGGAATAAAGATTTTAGTGGATGACAGTGATGATAATAGAACAACTGGACCAACAGCATTCATTTGTTTGAATGATAAGGCGGACGGAACTTTATTGACAAGTGAAAATCCTGATCCTGGAGTAGTTACTAATTTGTTGGCCTTAGGCGATGAAGCAGATCAAAGAGTCAAAATCACGGCAAATTCAGCATTGTTTGAAGAAGGTAGTGCATTAGCTGGTACGGGTATGAGTTCTGCGACCTTGTTCGGTTCAACTGATTCTGAAATGTCTAAAATAAAAATTCAAATGAATGGTACTGACTTTTTTCTATTAGCAACTGCTAATGGTCATTATTCTGCATAATTAATTTTTTAAAACCATACATTTAGTGTAAAAAATGGCAGACAAAACTATATCGGGTCTGCCTGCTTTACCGACTATCGCAAAAGAAGATGTTCTTTTGGTTGTCGATAATCCAGCAGGTACTCCTGTAAACAGAAAAATTTCTGTAGAAAATTTTTTTTCAAACGTTGAACCTATAGTATTTTTTTCTAATACTAAAGGAGCATCTAGCAGTGAAGATGCATCGGTTGTATTCAGAGGTGGTGTAGGAATCAAGCAAAATTTAATTATTGATGGAAACATTGAAATTAGAGGATCAACGGTTCAAGGAACAACCACTATAGGAGCTATTAGTGATAGTTTAGTATTTACAAATGATAACAAGTTCGATGTCGCAAACACTTCTAATGCTCTTAGAACAATATATGTAGGTAATGTTTCGGCAGGCGAGTCTGGAACAATTAATGTTTATTCAAACAGTACCGTTTTTTACTCTAATGTTGTTTTTAATGGGTCAAATTTACATGTAAATTCTACATCTTTAAATGTTCAATCAAATACTTCTTTTTTCTCAAATGTAAAAATTGAAAGTTCTGTAGATAGTTTTATCATAAACTCTGATGATTTGACAACAACTAGTAATTTTAATATCAATGGAAATGATTTAAATATTAGTTCAAATACAACCGTTACAGGTAATTTCACTCATGCCGGTAAAATAACTTTATTTGATAATGATCAGTTAGTCGCCAATTCTAACACATTCATAGCATATGGTAATGTTATGCTGGGATTGTGGTCTTCAGATGGTAATCCTAAAGGAACAACGTCAAATGTTTACATAAGTTCTACAAACACTTATATAAAATCTGATTTGACATTTAAAGGTACCCGAGCGAATTATTTTTCAAATTTGTATGTTACAAGTCAAAATACATCCATCACCTCATCTAATACACATTTAACTTCGGATTTATTACTTAAAGGTAATTCTAAATTTGTAGGTAATACGGAATATAATTCCACTAAATTTTCTGTTGTAGGTTCAAACAATTATTTCAAAGGAAAATTTACTACCACAAGTGATGTTTTAATGAAAAATACTGTTACATCTACATCACCGACAACTGGTGCATTAGTTGTGCGTGGAGGTGTTGGTATTGTAAAAGATGTTTTCATTGGTGGAAATTTGAATATTGACAGTAATTTATTTTTAAATGATAATGTTCAATTTTTAGGACCAATTGCAGAAATACAATCAAATACAGAAATTCTAGGTTCTAATACTTATATTAGATCTAATACTATAAACATAATTGGTAATACATTTAATATTACCAGTAATTCTCATTTTACATCTGATTTAAATTCAAGTGATACGACAACAGGTGCATTGATAGTTGATGGTGGTGTTGGTATTGCAAAAGATACAAATGTTGGCGGTAATTTAAGAGTAGATGGTAATATACATGCTGTTGGCAATATAACTGCTAATGGAAGTATACAATTAGGTGATCAACCGTCAGATACAATTTCTCTTGCCGGTAGAGTGCAATCTGACATAGTTCCTGCAGTCAATGCGACTTATAATTTAGGTGTTCCTGGACTTAGATTTGCAAATGGACTTTTTAAGGATGTTTACACTACAGCAAATGCTACGATCAATGATTCTTTATTGGTTTTAGGTAAAAGAGGAAGATTCCAGGCAAATGTTGAATTTGTCGGTCCAGTGGTAAATTCAACGGCAAATTCAACATTTACAGGTAATATTTTTAAAATTTATGGACAAAATGCTCATGTAACATCAAATTTAACAGTTGATGGAACACAAACAGTATTGACCTCAAATTTAAATTTAACAAATTCAAATGTTGATATTCAAACATCAAATTTTGATTTAAATTCTACAGATTTAACTATTTCTAGTAATTCAATTTTTAATGGTTCTACATTAACCATCAATCATTCTAATACAAATTTTGCTGGAGATTATGTTGAATTTCAAACTGATGTTACAATGTTGGGAACATCATTTAATGTTTCTTCAAACTCTGAAATAACAGGAACAACACTATCAGTTACATCAAACACTGAAATAACAGGATCAACTTTAAATGTTTCATCTGATATTAGTTTTACTGGGTCAACTTTAGATGTTTCATCAAACACTGAAATAACCGGATCAACTTTAAATGTTTCATCCGACATTAGTTTCACTGGATCAACTTTAAATGTCTCATCAAACACTGAAATAACCGGATCAACTTTAAATGTTTCAGCAGATATAATTTTTACTGGATCAACTTTAAATGTTTCATCCGACATTAGTTTCACTGGATCAACTTTAAATGTCTCATCAAACACTGAAATAACCGGATCAACTTTAAATGTTTCAGCAGATATAATTTTTACTGGATCAACTTTAAATGTTTCATCCGACATTAGTTTCACTGGATCAACTTTAAATGTCTCATCAAACACTGAAATAACCGGATCAACTTTAAATGTCTCATCTAATACGATTTTTACAGATTCTGTATACCATACCGGTAATCTGAATGTTTTATCAAACGTTTCTATAGTTGCATCCAATACACATATCAATTCTGATGTGGAAATAATAGGATCTCAGTTTGTCATCACATCTGATAATACTGAGATAAATGGATCAAATACACATTTAACTTCAAATATAAATGTTATTAATACATCAACTGTCATAACAAATGATATATTACAATTAAATTCATCTAATACGATTATAAATGGTAATAACTATACAATAAATTCTAATGTTCATGTAAATAATTCAAATACTTTTCTAAATGTTGAATTATTAAATATTCAAAATGGTCAATTAGAAATTTCTTCTAATGTTTATATAACTTCATCAAATTCGCAAATTATGAATTTGACAAGTAATAATGTTACAATTAATTCTGAATTAGTTGCATTGGGTAATGTTTATTTTGGTCAAGATGGTTCAGCCAATGATATAATTATCTACGGAAAAACTTCTGGTGAAAAAATAAAATATGATTCATTATTAGAAAAGTTGATAATTAATACAGATGTTGTCTCTAATTTGCCTCTGAGAGTAGAAAGTTCTATTCTTTTCGGAGAAGATCAAACTATATTATTTGATGGACAAATTATACAAAGAGATACTTCAGGTACAGAAGGTACAATAATCACTGAAGATGATAATAGGTTAGTTTTAGAAGATCTATCGAAAGACAAAATAACATCTGAAGTTACAGGTTTAAGATTCAAGAGTTTAAATTATGTTTTTGGATTAGGAAACTCTGACATTGGTTTTGGATCAACTAATGTTTTAGTTTTATCTGATGGTAACAGACCTTTAGATTCATCATCTTTACCTGCTGATCAATCACATTTATATTCTAAAAAAGAAAATATAGTGAATTCTTCAGGAATTGTAACGAGTAATGGTTCTTATTTACATACACTAAGTTCTGATGGATATGAATCAGTTTTGGGCATACATAATACAGATGGAGATTTAGAATTATTGTCTAGAAATACGGCAAATAATTTGACTTATAGAATAAATATTTTTGAGCTAGCAAGAGCAATTGAAACATTAACAGGTAGTCCGGCAGGGACTTATTTAAAACAGGAGTGAAATAATTATGAATATTGAAATGATTAAAAATGAACTTGAAAAACTAAACAGAGATAAAGCAAATATTGACACTAGAATCGTGCAATTAAGAGAAGAATTGATTTCTACAGAAAAAAATAGAGATGTAATATCGGGCGCTATTCAAACGTGTGCTTATTTTTTAAAAATGCAAGAAGATGAAAACTTGGAAAAAGAAAATAAAACTACAGAATAATAATGAATTTTAATGATTTAACTGAAGAAAATTTTTTATTTTATGCGATGAAGAATTATAATAATCCACAGTGTTTAAGTATGAAGGATTTTTATGATGATTTGAAAACATTAAAATATGTTAAAAGACTAATAAATCGATATTTAATCACTGGTGAATTAAAAGATCGTTTAATATTGAATCATTTAATTATGTTCGGAAATGTTTTTCCGATAGATGTTGCGTGTAGAATATTATTTTTTAAATTACCAAAAAACATGTGGGTGGTGTTGAAGACTTTTTTATTATATTTAAATTATATGCCTGAGATGATTGAAAAAATAAATGGTCAAAATATTTATAGTGCTGATATAGGAATTGATATTCGAATTACTAAAATTTTGAGAGAAATTTAATGTCTACGTTAAGCAGTATAGGAAATATATATTTTGTTTATCAGTTTATAAAAAAATTGGTAACTCCGTTTACGGAAACCGAAGCATATAAATTGGGTATAATTGATGAAAAAGGTAAAGTATTGAGGAAAAGGTCTACACTCAATAAAATCGCAGAAAGAGAAGCATATACTCTATCGGATACTCTTATTTTCAATTTAAAGAAGATTCTAGCAAAAGTTCCAGGTGGTAGTACAAAATTTGCAACTTTTGCTGCCGCATTATTTTTGATCAAGGAAAATAAAAATATAAACCATTACCTTGATCATTCTTTTTTGACTGATGAATTTATTAAATTTTTACAAGAGTGTAAAAATAATCCGAATGATGTTGACTTATTAATTGAAGAATATGACTCTAAAGAAAAATTTTTAAAAGAAGAATCATTATCAGTCGGAGGAGGAGGAATAGCAGGATTGGGTGTTGAAAATCCTAATCTACCGAATCAGGCCGAACCTCCTATGAAGAAAAAGAGGAAAAAATTTGCAGGAGCTACAGTTTTTGAAGTTGATTCTGATCGTTATATGAGAGCAAGATTGGGAAAGAAAAAATATGTTAAATATGAAAAATATGTGGGCAATGATGAAGTTGGGGAAGAAATTAGACTTTTTGCCAGAGAAAATCCCAATGAGGCTATAATTTTACAAGATAATTCATCTGGTTACATGATGTATTTAAGGTATCAAAAAAAATGATTGATGATATAATAAATAAAATCGAAAATTTAGAATTTGATGATGATTTTTTTAATGACAACGAATTGCTGCTAAATGCTTTAGGATTAGCATTGGGACCTTCGGGTTTGGTGTTAATTACTGCAATAAAAAAAGCAAATCAATTGAATTCAATAACTTCTGTTTTGGTAAATACCATAAAAAAAGCATGTGATGATTCAAATATAAATTTAGATAATAAATTTTTTAAAGATAATTTAAAATATATGCTAACAGATGATATTGAAAAAGAAATTTTAAGCAAAATATCAAAATCAAAAAATATTGATTTAATAGAAATTCCAACTGATGAAAGGTGGGCATAATGGCAATTTTTAAAGAGAATATAGATGTAGTAAATCCAGAAGGTTCTGATGCCGATCAATCTAGAAGATCGGATATTACATTTTATGGATTTTTGTCAACTGATGAATCATTAAATGAGGCATTCACCGGTATATCTGATACAAATTACACAGATGCTGATAATACACCTGGAACAGCATTAAATGATGCTGTATTTGGTGGTAAATTTACTGAAGCAACAACTCCTACATATACAGTAGAGATCGATAGTCAGGGTACGCCGGATACTTTTAAATGGTCTAAGGATAATTTTGCGACCACTGAAGCTGCGACAGTGGCAATTACAGGTTCTGCTCAAACATTAGATAATGGTGTTACGATTACTTTTGGCACAACTTCTGGACACGGTTTAGGTGATCAATGGGATATGACAATTGTAAACACCACATCTCAATCACATGAAATGGCTAAAATATCATCATATCATGAAGATACATCAACTGATCATAAATCAAGATTATTATTATCAGTTAATAGTGATGGATATCCTTCTGCTCCAATTTTCACAGGAACAGGTTTGAATGATGCTACATTCGGAGGAAGGTATGATGCAAATAATAAAATTATAGAACAGCAGAATTATTATGTAAAAATTGATGGAACTGGAACTCCAGATACATTTTCTTGGTCTAAGGATAATTTTGATACTACAGAAGCTACAGGTGTTCAGATGAACGGGACTACACAAACACTTGATAATGGTGTTACGGTCACATTTGGTGCCACAACAGGTCATACACTTAACGATGTTTGGTGGTCAAGAGTATATGAGCCTGCATTGATGGTTTTTTCAAACAATTTAATTAAACTTGCTGGTGATACTGTTTTATCTGGTGGATCTATTACATCATTCAAAGTATATGATGCAAATGGCACTCTATTGAATACCGCATGATAATATGGATACCACATTGGATTTAAATAAATTGAAATTAAAAAAATTTGCTTATACTATGATGTTAAAAAACAAAATTAGAGATGTCAAACCGATTTATGAATATGGATACAAATTGAATTTGACCGATGAAAATATAACTATGATTTTAACAGAAATAGGTTTTTAATTTTTTATATTGACATCATTTTGGCATCATGATAAACTGAGAGTTAAATCAATTAACTTTTAAAGGGTTTATTATGTCTATTTTTGTTGATGTGAAGTTTTTGACTATGCTATCCAACCGTCTTTTGCTATTCAAGCAAAAGCAAGAATTCCTTTGGAATTTTCGATGCCCTATTTGTGGTGATTCTCAAAAAAAACTTACCAAAGCAAGAGGATATGTTCATAGAAAGAAGAATGATCTTTTTTACAAATGTCACAATTGTGGAATAGGACTTACTTTTTCCAACTTTCTTAAAAAAATCGATGTAAATCTTCATGCTGAATATGTCATGGAACGATATAAAAATGGCGAAAATGGTCACAGTAATTATAAAAAACCAACTTTTAAGTTTGATCATCCTATTTTCAAAAAACTCAAAAAAATAGATATAGGATTACCTTGTGTGGATGAATTGGGAGATGAACATATTTGTAAACAATATGTTCTTTCTAGAAACATTGATTTGAAAAAACATAAATATCTTTACTTTGCTGAAAATTTTAAATCATGGGTTGAGAGTTTAAATCTTGACAATTCATATGAACTTATCAATAATGAACCTAGATTAGTAATACCTTTCTTTAATGAAAAAGGTGTTTTAATTGCAGCACAAGGTAGATCACTGGATAATAAGTCTAAACTTAGGTATATTACAGTAAAAATCATTGAAGATGCGCCTAAGATATTTGGATTAAACACAATAGATCAAACTAAAACTGTCTACGTCTTGGAAGGACCTATTGATTCTTTATTTGTTGAAAATAGTATTGCAGTAGCGGGTGCAGATTTATCAACAAGTATTAAATTTTTAACTGACACTGATTTAGTTTTTGTCTATGATAATGAAAGAAGAAATAAAGAAATCATTAAAAAAATGGAAAAAAATATTAGTCAAGGACAAAAAATAGTCATCTGGCCTAATAATATTTCACATAAAGATATTAATGATATGGTATTAAATAATATTGATGTGATGAAGATTTTAAAAGAAAATACTTATGATAGCCTTCAGGCAAAAATGAAACTTGTAATGTTTAAGGTTTAACATGCTAAAAATTTTAATAATGGGTTTACCAGGTTCTGGTAAAACAACATTGGTTGAAGAATTAAAAAAACATCTCTCTTTCGATCATTTTAATGCTGATGAAATTAGAAAAAAATATGATGATTGGGATTTTTCTAATGAAGGTAGAGTGAGACAGGCGATAAGAATGTCTACACTTTCGAATGAATCCGTTAATTCGAACAAAATAGCAATTTGTGATTTTGTTTGTCCTACCGAAGATTTGAGAACCGTCTTTAAAGGAGATTTAATTGTTTGGGTTAACACTATTCAATCTGGACGTTTTGAGGACACAAATAAACTATTTGAAGCACCTAAAAATCCGGATTATGTTGTTAGTCAACAAAAATGTGAGGTAGAAGCTCCAAAATTGACATCTTTTATCATGAAAAAAATTAAAGAAAAGAAATATCCTAATAAATGGAATAATCAACATCCTACGGTACAGATGTTAGGCAGATGGCAACCTTGGCATAAGGGTCATAGATGGTTATTTGAACAAGCATTAGAAAAAACTGGACAAGTTAATATTATGATTCGTGATGTTTCAGGTGTTGGAGAAAATGTTTTTGATTTTTCTGCTGCCAAAAAGATGATACATGAAGATTTGAAAAATGATTTTAAAGGAAAATATCTAATCACTGAAGTGCCGAATATAGTTGACATTTCTTATGGACGTGGTGTTGGATATTCATTTACAGAACATGTTCCTCCAAAAGAAATACATGATATTTCCGCAACAAAAATTCGTAAAGATATGGGAGTTAATAAATGAGTGTATTGGGTGAAAAAAGCGTACATAAACATGGATTTGTTAAGCTATTAGAAGTTATGGGTTCTGATCAAACAATCGAAGAATCTGCTAGAATTAGTTATGGTGAAGGAACTAGAAAAACTAGTGAGATTAGAAATTTGATACGCTATTTGATGAGAAATAAACATACATCTCCTTTTGAGATGGCTGAGGTTCGATTTCATTTGAAAATGCCTATTTTTGTCATGAGACAGATGGTGCGCCACAGAACCGCAAATATCAACGAATATTCTGGAAGATATTCTATCATGAGTGATGATTTTTATTTACCTTCAGAATCGTCAGTTAATGAACAGTCGCCTTTTAACAATCAGGGAAGAGGTGATGAGGTGAATGATTTTAATAAAAATCTTGTATTAGGATCCATGTCTGCTGTGAATGATATGGCGCATCATACTTATAAAAGAATTGTAGATCCTCAACCAACCGATGGTTTTGACGAAAATTTTAAAGGAGTTGCTAGAGAACTTGCGAGAACTATTTTACCTGTTTCAAATTATACCGAAGTTATTTGGAAATCAGATTTGCATAATTTTTTACATATGATAAAATTGAGAACTGATAATCATGCTCAGGAGGAAATTCGTGATTTTGCGAATGCTATGTATGAATTGGTAAAACCTCATTTTCCTTTGTCATGTGAAGCATTTGAGGATTATGTTTTAAATTCTGTAACATTTAGTGGTGCGGAGATGAAATTTTTGAGAGAATGGATTATTGGAGATTTTTCTCAAAAAGAATCTTGGGAAGATTACATAATCGATGGTTATTATGATAAATTAACCCAAGATAAAACCCTAGAAGAGCCTAAAGCAACACTAAAAAATGCAGAAAAAATATTATGCGAAGAATTTGGAATTTCCAAAAGAGAATTAAAAGAATTTAAGAATAAAATTTCAGATTTATAAATAAAAAGTCACTAAAAATTTATTATTGTTAAGGAGTTAAAACAATGCCATTACCGACCGAATATCAGAGATTCATTCACTTATCCCGTTATGCTAGATGGAACTACACTTTAAATAGAAGAGAAACATGGGAAGAAACAGTTGAAAGATACTTTAAATTTTTTGCGGAACATTTGGATGAAAATCACAATTACAAATTAGAAAACGGAACAAGAACAGAGTTAGAGCAAGCTGTTAGAGAATTGAAGGTCATGCCTTCAATGAGATGTTTAATGACAGCAGGTGAAGCGTTAAAAAAAGAAAATGTTGCCGGATATAATTGCTCTTATGTAAAAGTTGATTCTCCACGTTCTTTTGATGAGATACTTTACGTTTTAATGAACGGAACTGGAGTTGGTTTTAGTGTTGAAAAAAATTATGTTGATAAACTCCCAGTTGTAGCAGAGGAATTTTTTCCTACTGATACCTGTATTGTAGTGGCAGACAGTAAATTAGGTTGGGCAAAGGCATTGAGGGAATTAATTTCACTTCTTTACGATGGATTAATTCCCCAGTGGGATGTGTCAAAGGTTCGTCCAGCAGGAACTCCTCTAAAAACATTTGGAGGAAGAGCATCTGGACCAGAACCTTTGCAAGACTTGTTCCGTTTTATTACGGAGATATTTAAAAATGCCGCAGGAAGAAAACTTAAATGCATCGAAGCACACGATATTGTATGTAAAATTGCTGAAATCGTGGTGGTTGGAGGTGTTAGGAGGTCTGCTCTTATTAGTCTTAGTGATCTTACAGATGAGCAAATGCGTCACGCTAAGTCAGGAAATTGGTGGGAACAAAATGCCCAAAGAGCTCTCGCAAACAACAGCGTTAGTTATAAAGAAAAACCAGACGTTGGAACTTTCATGCGAGAGTGGCTCGCCCTTTATGATTCAAAATCTGGAGAAAGGGGCATATATAATGCGATGTCTGCGATGAAACAAGTAGAATCTTTAAATGTTGACGAAGAACAAAGAAGAGAACCGAGACCTGATTTCGGAACCAACCCATGCTCGGAAATTATCCTTAGATCAAGAGAATTTTGCAATTTATCCGAGGTTGTTATTCGAAAGAGTGATAATTTAGAATCTTTGAAAACCAAAGTTAAAGTTGCAACAATTCTAGGAACGTTTCAATCAACATTGACAAATTACAAATATCTCAGTAAAGAATGGAAACGTAATTGTGATGAAGAGAGACTTTTGGGTGTTAGTTTGACTGGTATTATGGACAATGATCTTACAAATGGTAAAAAAGGCAAGAAAAAATTGACAGAGGCACTTGAAGAGTTGAGAGAAGTTGCCGTACAAACAAATAAAGAATGGGCGGAAAAATTAGGCATTAATCAATCTGCGGCAATTACTTGTGTGAAACCATCAGGCACAGTATCACAATTAGTTGATAGTGCATCTGGAATTCATGCAAGACACAATGATTATTACATCAGAACTGTTAGAGCAGACAATAAAGATCCTTTGTGTAAATTTATGAAAGATGCAGAATTTCCAAATGAACCAGATGTAATGAAACCACAGCATACAACAGTATTTTCATTCCCAATGAAGTCTCCTGAAGGGTGTGTTATGAGAAACGATATGACCGCCATTGAACAAATGGAATTGTGGTTGGCATATCAGACCCATTGGTGTGAACATAAACCTTCTGTAACTATTTCTGTCAAAGAAGATGAATGGCCAGAAGTAGGATCCTGGGTTTACAATCATTTTGATAGAATTTCAGGAATTTCTTTCTTACCATTCAGTGAGCATACATATCGACAGGCTCCTTATCAGGATTGTACTGAAGAAGAGTATTTAAATGCCTTGGATGCTATGCCTAAAAATGTTGATTGGTCAAAACTTGCAGATTTTGAGAAGGAGGATTTTACAGTTGGATCTCAGGAGTTGGCATGTAGTTCTTCATCTGGAGGTTGTGAAGTCGTAGATTTATAATTTTTTCATCAGGGTTTTTTCGGAAACCCTGATACATAAATATAATAGAATTTTAAAATTATATTGCCGCAATTATAAAGGAAAATATGGATTGGAAATCAATCGAACCGTTGTTCGTGACATCTATCATCGGTCTAGTTGGTTGGTCATTGGTCGAAATTTCTAATTTAAAAGTTTCTACAGCTAAAATTGAAACTGAACTTAACTATGTCAAAGAAAGTATAAAAACAATTGCAGGTGATATAAGACAAATAAAAATAGAATCTATTGGATCAATAGATACAAGGAATCAATATGTTCCTGTGTCAGAACCACCAAAACCAAATGTTATAAATACGTCCTATGAATGATGATGAAATTTTAGAAAAAACTATAGTATCTCTAGACGAACACACTCCAGAAACCGCAGAAAAAATAATACAAAAATGGAAATACAAAGTACACTCTTTTAAAGTAAACCATATTTTGTATTCACACATTGGTAAAAATCATCGAAATATTTTTTGTGATTATAAATTGTATGATATACCGAATACTATGTGTAAAGTTATCGAAAATTTGATAGATACTGGTGCTGATATGGTGACAATTAATATGAATAATAATATTAAATCAATGGAAGCAATATCACAATATGCAGAAGATATTAAATTATTAGGTGTAACTGTGTTAACAAGTTGGGACCATAATGATCCATACTTTATACATAAACAACAAATTGGTGATATGTATGAAAGAAGTTTATGGATGATGGAAAAATATGGTTTTTGGGGAATGATATGTTCAGCTAAAGATATTAAAATGTTTAAAAAAACAAAGTTAAAAAAAATTACACCAGGTATTAGATTTTCTCACGATATGCTAGGTGATCAAGTAAGAGTTACAACTCCTGAAAAAGCAATTAGAAATGGATCTGATTATTTAGTAATGGGTAGAAGTTTTTTTACAAATTTTGAAAATGTAAAGGAGGAAAATGATAAAGCATGAATTAGATTTTAGTGATGGTAATTATATTGTTGGACATTTTACATATCCTAAATGTCCTTCTTGTGATCAGGCAAAAGAATTATTGCGTGAAAAAAACATTCAATATATGTTCATTCAAGCAGATAAAAAATTATTCGGTAAGGTTATGGGAGTTACAAAATCAACATCAGTTCCTCAGATTTTCTTGAATGGTGAATATATTGGGGGTTATGATGATTTAGTCGAGCATTTTAGAGAAGATGGTTAAAAGTCCTTGTGTAAAAATTTGCAAACTAGACGAATTTCAAATTTGTTTGGGTTGTGGTAGAAGTTTAGATGAAATTAGAAATTGGACTAAATATGACGAAACCTATAAATCGGAGGTTTGTCGAAGATCATTCGACAGAATCTCAAAAAAAATTATTAACGGGGATGAGTGAAATTTTATTCATATTGACTGATGAAATGGAAAAAGTTGATCAGACAATAGATAGTATAAAAAGTAATCCAAAACCAGATATTGAATATATGACTATGCCTTTAAAGTTAAAATGTTATCGTGATGGTTTAAAATTTGCATTTAAAATTATAACAAAATATAAACAAATGGAAAGTTTAATGGACGATGGAAAATAGTATTAAAATAGATTGCTCTTATTGCGATGTTAGATATGAAATATTAATCGAAGAAGATGAAAGACCACAATACTGCTCTTTTTGCGGTGAAATGATTGACTTGAAAGAAGAAGAGGACGATAATTGGGATAATTAAAAAAAAATATATTGTTGGTATAGATTATTCTCTGACTAGTCCTGCGGTTACGGAGTTTTATGGAAATGATTGGGATTATAATAGGAGTTGTATTTCTCATAATATTCTTGCTAATAATGATCGGAGACGGGACCGGTGGTCCTCCATCACTCACTTGAATGTAGACATATATCCAGAATATTTTTCTGACATTGAGAGATATAACGGACTTTCTGATTGGGTTTATCATAAAATTATTAAACATAATCGTAGACCGATCATGGTATTTATTGAGGATTATGCATATTCGGCAACTGGAAAAGTTTTTCATATTGCTGAAAACATGGCAATTTTAAAAAATATGTTAGTTCAAACTGGAATTAAATACACGATGATTTCTCCGACCGCAATAAAAAAATTTGCAACAGGAAAAGGGAATGCTAATAAAGAAAAAATGTATGAATCTTTTAAAAATGAAACTGGAAGAGATTTGGAAAAAGAATTTGAATTAAGATGTGATAAAAATCCTATATCAGATATAGTAGATTCATATTGGTTATGTAAATATGGCTTCGAAAATTTTATAAAGGAATTATAATCAATGGCAACTATACCTGAAGAATATTCTGATTTTGATTTTGGTTTTTCGGCAGTAGATGATGAAGAGTATAAGGCAAAAACTGCTGAAGTTGAACAAAGAATAGTAGAAATTGAAACAAAATCAGAAAGCTTAGTAAATTTAGAGAAGAAAATTGATGCTGCAATAAACGAATTAAGTTATAAAAAAGAATATTTGGAAGAAAAATATCGTGAAGACATGCAAGAAATAGAAAAATTAATTTTACCTTTATTGTATAATTTGATGAAAAATCCCGAAAAAGATTATATATATTGGCCAAATCGTGAATCTATTATCACCAAGCAAATTGAGAAGATAAAAGACATTACTGGAGATTTAAACTAATGTCAATTTCAATAATTCTAGTTTCAATGTCAATGACATTCTTATGAAAAATGCCAACATCAGAACTTACTTTTGAATCATCAAATTATGATTGGAATATTAGATCAATTGATGAAACCGTTGGCAGTGAAACGGATTCTGGTCAATTAGCGATATTCAATGGGACAGATAAAATATGGGGCTTGACACAGCACGGTTATGTTCTGAAAAAAAATAATCCAGCATTTAATGTTTACGGTAATTCTGGAGATCGTAATCAATTCATACAATTTACAACAGCAAGATTTGATAACACTAATTCCTTTGATTTGTCAACTGGAAAATTTAATGTTCCAATTCAAGGATTGTATCATTTTTCTTTTGAAATTAATTTTGCCTTAACTCCGTCAACATTTAATAGACCATTATTTAATATTAATGGAACTACTTCTGCAGAATTTGGAGATTCATTTGTGCAAGAGAATTCTAATGCAAGATCTTCAGGTTTGGCTATGACTTTTAAGTTGGAAGTTGGTGATACAGTAGGAATTTATATTCTAGGTGGAAATAGGGTAAATTCAACTGATCGTGGAGCATTTTCTGGATTTTTTATAGGATAGTTTATGGCAACTGAATCTCTAAGATTTAAATCAACCAATCAAACATGGACCTTAAAAGCAGAGGATGCGGGATATACTGGATATCCTAATAGTGGACAATTTTCTATCTATAATGGTGCTAATAAGTTGTGGGGATTGAATGAGAGTGGGTGGATTCAGAATCCAACTGTAATTTTATTTTCCAGCTATGGAAATTCAGGTGGCACATCATTTAATTCAGCGACCGTTGTACCATACAATCAAATCGTGGATAATGTTGGCGGACATTATGACCCTACAACGTATACATTTACAGCACCTATAGATGGTAAATATTTTTTTAGCGCAAGTTTTTTAGAATTTCCAAGTGCATCAACAGGTTTTGTTACGTTTTGGTGTTCAAAGAATGGAGCGGGTTATAATTCTAGTTATCCTATGTCGAGAGGAACTTTGACTTCTCAACAGACATTAGGATGGCATGGTCACGTATCGTTGTCGGCAGGAGATTATATACAAGCAAAAATTGAAGGAACGGGAACTTATTATACAAGTGGCGGTCATGCACATTTTTCAGGTCATTTAATAGGATAAAATTATGGCATACAATGAACACGTAATAGATCATTTCAATAACCCCAGAAATGTGGGATCACTAAATAAAGATGCTGACGATGTTGGAACAGGATTAGTTGGCGCACCCGAATGTGGGGATGTTATGAAACTTCAAATTAGAGTTGAAGATAACAGAATTGTTGATGCAAAGTTCAAGACATTTGGATGTGGATCTGCTATTGCATCTTCCTCATTGGCGACTGAGTGGGTTAAAAACAAAACCATAGATGAAGCTATGGCAATTCAAAATACTGAGATAGTAGAAGAATTATCGTTACCTCCAGTCAAAATTCATTGTTCTGTTTTGGCAGAGGATGCCATAAAAGCAGCTATTAATAATTATAAAGAAAAGCAACTGAAAGGTGGTTAAAGAATATGTTGGTATATTTGATGACAATGATTAAAAGTTTTTTCGGTAATGATTCGGAAACACAATCCGAAAAACAACCTGAGAAACAACCCGAAACAGTAAAAAATAAATATTCTAAAGAAGTTTTGTCTTCTTTGACAAAACCCGAATTATTAAAAATGGCGGAAAACGAATTTAATTCAAAACTTTCTTCTAGGCTGAAAAAAGGTGATATTGTTGAAGAGATTTTGAAAATCCAAAAATGATTTATGTTGTAAAAATTGGATACAAAACTGTTTATAAGACTAATAAATGGGAAGATGCTCTAAAAGCAGTTAAAGAAGTATTCAAAAGAGGCCATGATGATGTATATTTGTTAGGAGGGAAAATTGGATATTGGAGGTAAAAATTTTACAATATCTACTACAGAAAAAGCAAGAAATATATTTTCTCAGGCAGATGAAAAATTTATACGAGTTGGAGCAAATCCGGGAGGATGTTCAGGATGGAGATGGACGCTTGAGTCGACCAATGACCTCAAACTCACTGATGTTACTTTTGAAAACGGAAAAATAATTATTGATAAAGATCTATTGACAAATGTGATTGGATCTATTACAATAGATTATAAAGATGATAACTTGATTGAGCAGGGTTTTGTATTTATTACAAATTCTGGTCAATGCGGATGTGGGGAATCATTTCAACCTATAAATTCCTCTTATAGAGGTTAAAAATTCTGACAAGATATTAGGTTTTGCGGCAACAAAACTTTTACATATAATTATAGCAATTAAGCTTATTATGTAAGGGATATCAAGCTGACATTGCCGAGTCAGGAGTCCAGTATGTGACTTTCAGAATACAGAATTTGCTTGTTGACTTGTGAAGATATTTTCTAACACGCAGGTTCGATTCCTGCCACCTCCACTGAGAGCATTAAGGTGCTTTGAGTGGGGGTGTAAAGGTATTCGATTAGTTAAAAAAATAACAATGAGAGCAAATCGGGTAGTGACCAACACTAAATAAAGTAGACGCAGATAACTCTGACTACTCTCCAACTCAAGTAGCAATAGCCGCTTGATGTTGATGGGTTTGGGAGTACCTTGAAACAGAAACTCCCATTTTTCAAAAAAAAATTTAGAGAGCATATGTTTGAAACCAAAGATATTATTTTCATTCATCTTCCGAAAACAGGCGGAACATTTGTGCATAAATTTATTGAAGATCAATGCGCAAAAAATCCGGATTTCATAAAAACTTATTTTAAAAATCCTGGACATGGATATAAACATGCTACAATTAATCTTGAAGAAAAAAAAATTCGCAAAAAACATGTTTTAGGTACTGTTAGAAATCCTTTTGATCATTATGTTTCATGGTATTCCTGGTCTTTTCGGTCTGGAAATATTATGGCAGTTAAAAAGGATAAACTATTTGAAGAATGGAGAGAATTTAGAAATAAATTCAAAAACCCGAAAGATACTGAAGGATTTAGATATTGGCTGAAAATGATATTGACAAAGTATTTTATCAATTCACCTATACCGAGCAACCGAAATTCAAAAAATAATCCTAGAAGTTATCTGGAAGATGATATTGGACATTCAACATGGCTTTTTTTAAAAATGTATTATCAGTCGGATTTATCATATTTAAAAAACCCAGAATTAAATCTAATAGTAGATTCTTATATAAGAACTGAACATTTGTATGAAGATTTGATAAAACATTTTAGATTTTTAAAAGAAGATTTTGATAATTTTAAAATAAAAAAAATTAATTCTTCAAATAGATTAGATAACTATAGGGATTATTATGATGATGAATTGATTGAATTGGTCTATCATAAAGATAAATATCTTTTTGATAAATTTAATTATGCTTTTTAATTTCACACACTACTAACACACAACACACATAGGAGACAAATTTATGGACTTTTTATCATATTGTAAACATTCAGAGTTAAAAACATATTTTAAAAATGAATATCGTGATGATTGGCAATACGCATATTCTAATTATATAAATGAAGTAACTGATTCAAGAAAAAATATCTTCAAAACACTTATTTCATCATTTTTAAACGTGAGCAGGAGTAATTGATATGAATAGTGTTAATAAAAATCCATTTGAAATTCGATTAGAGACATTAAAAATGGCCAAGGAAATGTTAGATCGCCAATATGATGTAGCAGTTGATGCAACCATGCAATCTATGGAATTATGGAAAACTGCAGGTAAGAATCAACAGCAATTTTTATCAGAATATGTTCCAAAAATGTATCAACCGGAGGAAGTTGTAAAAACTGCTAATGAATTTTATTCTTTTATAACTGAAAAAAAATAAAATTTAATGATTTTTATCGCTGCACCGTTCGGAAACTATTTAAAAATTAAAAATTTTAAATCTGTTTCAGGATCTTTTACTTTACATCCTAGAACAGGTAGGTTGATTCAAATTATAAAAACTCTTAGATATAAAAATGGTTGTTGGTATAATGCTATAGGACTTAGAAATCCAGGCATAGCTGCTGGACTTGTTAAACATGATACTTCTGACATAATGAGTCTAGCAGCAATACAACCTGATGATTGGAAAAAATTATCAGAGATTGTTCCCGAAAATCAAAGTTTAGAATTAAATTTATCATGTCCAAATATTGAAAAATTTAATTCTTACTTTTCTGGAATAGAAAATTTCATTAATGATAAGAGAGAATTTTTAATAGCCAAAGTTTCGCCTCAAATTAATCAAATCCAATTAAAATATTTAATAGAGTTAGGTTTTAAAATTATTCATGCATCTAACACTTTTCCTACAGAATTTGGAGGACAGAGTGGTAATATATTAATACCCTATACGATTCGAATTATACATGATATTCGAAAAAACTTTTCTCCGGATATCCAAATAATTGCGGGTGGTGGTATACAGAGTAAAAAAGATGTTGATAAATACTTAGGCGAAGGTGCCGATCATGTATCGATTGGAACTTTATGTTTTCACCCTATCAAACTATTTAATTTTTTACGAGAAATTACATAATAACACACACATCACAGGAGAAGAGATGAGAAATTCAAGTTGGGATCAATTTCATTATTGGACAACGTATGGTAAAAATCCATTGGCCAAATATTATGCGACAGAATATAAATTTTTAGGTGATGCTGAAGCGGCATTATTAGTTGGTATGAATATTCCTAAAACTTTTTATGAACGTATGATTGATGTTATTGATTCAATTGTAGAGTTTTTTACAAAAGATCGTGACAAAATTGCATATGAGAAATATCTATCTGAATCTGTTGATCATGTAGATCTGGAGTATAGAATGAGAAAATGGGAAAGAGGATATAAGCAAAATACTCCCTATATTTAATATAATGTTAAGGAAAAACTATGAATAAAAATAAAAGATATAACAATAGTAAACAAAAAAGAACTAGCATTGGAAAACATATTAGAAAAACTAAACCCAGAAACAAAAATAAAAGAAGAAATTGGAAAAATTATAGAGGTCAAGGTAAATAAGATACAAAAAATTCAATAGAAATAAATAGGTTAAGATATTTTTTTAAATTTTTTTTTTGAAAGGAGTCAAATATTAATTTAAATTTTTCAACCTTAACCTTTTCTATTGGAATTTATGGCTAAAAGAAAAAGACAAAATTATATTTACACTGAGCAAGAAAATCATGATTTTCCCCTAAAACTTCACAAATCTTCAAATCTCGATAACATCACTAGATTGGATAATTTTAATCTTAAAAAAATAGAACCAAAAACTATAAATCAAAAAATAGTTTTTGATTCATATGAAAAAGGTAAAAATTTATTACTTCACGGTTCTGCAGGAACAGGTAAGACATTTATTTCTATCTACCTATCTCTTGAGCAAATAATTGATAAAAAAGATTTCAAAAAAATTGCCATAATCAGAAGTGTTGTGCCGACTAGAGATGTTGGTTTTTTACCTGGAGATTTAGAAAAAAAGATTGAAGTTTATGAATTACCTTATAAGCAAATAATAAACGATTTATTTCATCGTGGGGATGCTTATGAGATAATGAAAAAAAAGAAGAAATTAGATTTTTTATCAACATCTTTTATTAGAGGAGTCACTTTTGAAGATGCCATACTAATAGTCGATGAAATACAAAATATGAATTTTGGTGAATTGGACACAATAATGACTAGAATGGGAGAAAACTGTAGAATCATCTTTTGCGGTGATTTTAGACAATCCGATCTAAAAAAATCGGAGGAAAGACAAGGTATTCATAATTTTATGGAGATTCTGAGTGGTATGAAAAGATTTCAATATGTTCAATTTGAGCAAAATGATATTGTTCGTTCTCCCATTGTAAAAGATTATATAATAAATAAGGAAAATTTAAATATTTTTTAATAATAAATAATGGTGGGGATATACCCCACCTATTTGGAGAAAACAATGAAAACAGGTATTAAAGAAACAAAAGAATTATTGAGATTTGTTTTTAGTCTAGCAAATGCGGTAAAAGAGAGCTTGAGTGATGGTGATCTATCATTATGGGACGCAAAAAAATTCATAGAACCATTAACTTTGCTGGTTGATGCATTAGATAATATTGATCAAATTTTACCAGAATTACAAGATTTGGATGAAGATGAAATATCAGAATTGGTTACTTTTATGATGACAGAATTAGGAGTAAAAATTAAAATACCTGAAATACCTAATCCTCCTGCAGAGTTGGAAGTAGCAAGAGAACATATAACTCAAGCTTTGGATACTGGTAAATCAATTTTACAATTAGTTAATTTAGTAAAAGGATAAGAAATGTGCAATAATCCAGAATGTAAAAATCCAGATTGTAAATGTGAAAATTGTCAATGCACAGAAACAAATCCTTGTAGTTGCTGTGCATAAATGAAAAAAATTTTATTGTTAATTTTAATATTATTTTTACACAATTTTGCGTTTTCTGTTGATATAGAAACTACAAATATAAAAGAATTGAATAATATATTCAACAATAAAAATTGTGATTTAATTTTAATCGATTATTTTGTCACTTGTTATGATTATGATCGAAAAAGTCCTTCAGCAGTATATACGAAGATAGAAGGAAAAAAGGTGTCAAAAGATGGTATAAAGAAAAGACCAAGTTTTTATACTGATAAAAGAATACCTAAAGGTTTTGAGTCATCAACAAGTGACTATAGAAATTCAGGATATGATAGAGGTCATTTTGGTGCATCAGATGCATCATTTGATTGGGACGAAAATGCGCTGAATAGTACATATAAAATGTCCAATATTGTACCACAAACACCGAAGACAAATAGATACAAATATATTTCTCTTGAAAAATATGAGAGAGAAATGGCAGAAAAATTTGGTAGTTTGGAAACAATTAGTTTAGCGTTCTGGGATAATGATCCTGAAACAATAGGAAAAAATAATATACAAGTTCCTAGTTCATTTGCGAAGATATTCGTATCAAATACTGGGTACAGGGAATGTTTTTTTATCTGGAATGACGAGGAATATGATAATATAAATGGTAAAGATCCGAAATTTTATGAAAAAAATTGTGATGATATAATCAAAATGTTTAATAAAAATATTGGAAAAAAAATAGTATTTAATAGTGCCAATAAAATAGAGTTATCAAATCTTTTAAAATTATATAAGAAAACTGATTTAAACCAAGAACAGTTAAATTCGATTAAAATAATTTTAAAATCATTACAATAAAGAGAAAAATTGGGTGGTACAGAATTTATGAATAAGAGATATTATCCTATAGGATAAACTATAATGTTTTACAACAAAAAAAGATTAGGCGATGGTAAGATTAACACTCCAGAGGAGTTGATAGAAGTGGATAATGAAAGAGTATGGGATCATGATCCGATTGAGGCATTAAAATATGAAAGTCTAGAAAGAAGAAAAATTTTAAATTGGATTGCAAGAATGATACTATCTTTAGTCATTTTTGGAACTTTTATATTTTTCTTTTGGTTATTATTTTATGCAGAATTACCTCAAGGTTCTAGGGATTTGGTCAACATCATGATTGGAGCATTTGTTGCTACGGTGGCAAAGACTGGAGATTATTGGTTCAAATCAGATGATAATGAATCGAAAGAAAATGCGGAAATGTACAGAAGAAGAAAATTAAAAAAAGAGGAATCAGATTGATGGCTATCGAAAAAGAATATCTGACAACTTATGGATGGACTGCAAAAAATGCTTATTTTAAAATAGATAATTTTAAAAAAATAGAAGAATTTGATGATTTATATGAGATGACTTTTTTTATTTACATGAATAAAAAGAATAGAGAAGAAAATCCTGATGTTCCGTTAACTAGAAATAAATTAAGATTTACGGTAGATGAGAATCTATTTGATAATACTATTTCGGAAATAGATAACTTAAAAAAACAAGGCTATGAATTTTTAAAAAAAATGACTAGAAGTTTTCAAAAATATTCAGTAGATGTATAAGGATTTCTTATGTTTAAAATGTCCAGTTTAATAAGGAGATTTATAGGATCTGAAAAAGATTCGTCTCATCTTAGTATCAACCAGTGAAGAAAAAAATTCTTCACTGGTAATTGAAAAAAATTATACTATGGATGTTGTGACAACAGAATATGGAAAAATAATAATTTATAAAAAAAGACTTGACAAACATGAAAAAAATGATAAAATAATAAATGTCTGAGCAAAATAGTTTGCTTTTTTTTAATTTTTAAAATATAGAGTCGATATGGCAAAATGTGTTAGAGTAAATGTAGTCAATAAATCTGGAAATAATTTTAAAACCCTTCAGAAATTCAAAAACAGAGTGAATGATGAGGGTATTTTATCTGAACTGAAAAAGCGTGAGTTTTTTATCAAACCTTCTTTGAAAAAAAAATTAAAACGTGAAAATGCAGAAAGACAAAGAGTGAAAGACTTGCATCGTGAAATTAAAAACCTTGAGAAAAATTCTGACGAGATTTTCTTTTAATAAATAATGAGATGAAAACGTTAAGAGGCTTTTTATCGGAAGCGAAAAAAACATCTACCGTGACCTTTATGATAGGTCCTCCAGGAGTTGGTAAATCTACCTATGTTTCTAGAGAAGGCCTCAAAAACGTTTTATCAAGGGATGATATTGTAATGGATCATGGACATAAAATTGGACTAAAAAATTACAATCTCATTTTTTCGAAAGTTGATCAAAATTTAATTAATAAAGAGTTAAATAATAAATTCAAAAAATTTATCAATCGAGGAGAAAGTTTTGTCATAGATATGACCTTGATGAATAGAAAATCCAGGTCAAAATTTTTATCACAAATTCCAAAACATTACAAAAAAATTGCTATAGCTTTCGAAACTAACTTAGATACATTAAAAAAAAGAAATTTATTGAGAGCAGAACAAGGTAAAAACTTGCCCATTTCAATAATTAGTGACATGTTATCTAAATATGAGCCTCCCAGTGAAACTGAAGGTTTTGATGATATTGAAATAAAAAAAATAAATTGAATTATGTTATATGATGAAGCCCTAAAAATTGTCGAATCATCGACATCTTTTCAAGTCAAATATGATGTAGTGAATGGCTCAAAAGTTGCCATGTTTGGATATAGGTTAGCAGATTTCAATGATTTTTATGATAATAATGCATTTGAAATGAGAGGATTGACCTATGTTCAAGATAAAAATGGAATTTGGTCAAACCCTTATTTACATTTACATAAATTTTTTAATTTAAATCAGACCACTAATTATATGATGTCTGATATTAAGAATAAAAAATTAATATCGGTATATGATAAATTAGATGGATCTATGATTAGATTTATACCTATAAATGGCAAAGTTTTTGCTAAAACTAAAATGTCATTTACATCTGCTCAAGCTATCTCCGCTCAAGCAATATATGAAACAAATGAAAATATTAAAACTTTTGTAAATTATGCTCTTAAAAATAATTTAGCGCCTATTTTTGAATATGTATCACAATTTAATAGAATTGTTGTAGGTTATACATTCTCTGATTTAGTTTTGATAGCAGTTAGAAATAATGAAACTGGTGAATATTTAAATATCGCAAATTTTGCTGATAAATGGAAAATCAGATCTGTAAAAACTTTGAACATTTCATTCGATGAAATAATAAATTCAATAGATAGCTTAAAGAATATTGAAGGATATGTTTTGCATTTTGATGATAATCAGATGGTAAAAATAAAAACATCTTGGTATCTTGAAAAACATAGATTGCTCACGGTAGATATTTCATCAACTGATTTTTTAATAAAATGTGTTATTGAAAATAAAATTGATGATGTTTATTCATCAATACCTGTAGAAAATAGTGAGGTGAGAAATTATATTGTAGAACTGACGAAAAAAATATCGAGCTATGTTAATATAAAAACGAAAAAAATTGAAAATATATTAAAAGAATACGATGGTGATAGAAAGAAATTTGCTCAAAAACATAATCAGGATCAAGATTTTCATTTAATAATGCAGTCAATCAACGATAATGTTACTAACAAAGTAAAAGAAAATATTTTAAGAAAAACTAATACTTTAAGCAAAGCAAAAGAATTTCTGGATAATATATGATTACAATTAAAGAAATACTCAATTCAAAAAAACCTAAAATTTATTGCGACATGGACGGTGTTGTTGCTGATTTTGAGGGTCAGGTAAAAAAAATTTATGGTCCAGATAAAAAGGTTGAGGATGTATTGCCTTTTCGTAACTTACCTGGTGATTGGTTTTTAAATCTTCCTAAAGTAAAAGATGCTGATTTATTAATGAGAGAATTGAAAAAATATGATGTTCAAATGCTAACAGGTATGCCTGGAAAGAAAGCAATGCCTTATGCATCAGATCATAAAAAACAATGGATGAAAAAGAATTATGGATTGTCTGCAGATAGGGTTATAACAGTTTTTACAAGTGATAAACCTAAATATGCAGTATCAAATGGAATATCAAATGTTTTAATTGATGATACATTAGAAAATATACAAAAATGGGAATCAAGGGGCGGAATAGGTATATTACACAAATCAGCAACTGATACTATCAATAAGTTGAATGATATATTAAAACAAGAAGTTTCTGAAAATGTTGAGATAAAAAACGGAAAAGTAAATGGTTATTTTGCAATAGAATTAGATCAAAAAAGTCAAAACTTATTAAAAAAACATGCTATTTTCCCTATTGTAGTATCGCATCATGTTACAATTGCCTATAAACCGAATGAATATGATGCTAAAAATTTAGAAAGAAAATTAAACGATACTTTTGAAATAAGCACTAAAGAGTTAATGCATAATGATAATATACAAGCTATATCTGTAGAAATAAAAAATTTGAAAAGAGTTGATCCTGGAATTGCACATGTAACAATTTCACATACAGATAAGGCAAAACCTGTCGATAGCAATATAATGATGAATAATCCAAACAATTCAAAAAAAATAATTATGAAATTAAATGGTAAATTAAAATTTTACAAATTTAAATAATCAATATAAATACTTTTATGATTACTTTTATACAGTTTTTAGAATTAATAGAAAAAGATATGTCTCATTGTAATTGTGATTCTCCTAAAGGTTTTTCATGCGTGGCATCTTGTAAAGCAAGAGGTAAAGTTGAAAGGAGTGGTGGTAAATATGATGGTAAAAAAATAAAATCAAAAAAATATGGTGGACCAGCATGACAACACTTAATCAATTATTTCAAGAATTAAATGAAGTCAAAGTTGAGAATAAAAAGGCACATAAAAAAAGAGTTGAGAAATATAATTTAATAGAAACACCAAACGAATTAAATGTTGAAAAAGAAATTGATAATATTTTTTCTCAAATTAATGTTTTAAAAGATCAAGTTAAAGAGCGTGAGAATGAACAAATAATAAAAAAAGAAAAAGAAAATAAATTATTAGGTGACTTAGAAGAATTACTGGTTAAAGAAGTTGAACAAAAAAATGAGCAGAAGCCTGAACAAAAAACTGAAAATGTGATTGAGGAGATATCTGAAGAATTGCCGGTTGAAGAAGTTGAACAAAAAACTGAAGAAAAAAGTAAAGAAATTTTGATTGATGAGAATAAACCGAAGTTAGAAATAATTAATCAGTATACAAATCACATAACTCAGGAAGAGAATAAGAAAGATAAAAATGTTTTACATGAGCGGACTAATTATGATATTTTAAATCGTGAAATTGAATTACTGAAAAAAAGAATATCTTCATTGTCTACACAATTAGTAACTAATTCTACTCAATATTTAGGAAAATCACATGGAGATGGAGGAGGAGGAGAACTTAATCTAGTTAATCCTATTAAAATTTATGAAGATTTTAATATATCGGGATATGGTAGTAACGATGTTTTTTTATGTTTCACGCACAATAATGATATCAATATTTATTTGCCTAATTCTGATCAGAATTATGGTATGAAAGTGCATGTGAAAAAAATGCACAGAGATCATCAATTATATATAAGAGGATATAATGATAATCAACTAATAGATGAGAAAGAATTCATAACAGTAACTACCGTATACCTGAATTACACTATGGTATGTGATGGAAAAGATTGGTATATAGTAGGAGTATCTGGTAGTGTTCCATATATTCATGATCAATCTACATCAGCAATTACCTGGACTATTAATCACAATTTAGACACTCGACCAGTAAATATTGTTGTCACTGATAGAAATTATAATTTAATCTTAATTGAAGATGTCTATTATGTAAGTTCAGACACCATTGAGATTACATTTCCATCTGCACAGGATGGGTGGGCAACGGTAACTGTTTAGAATTTAATATACAACGTAAGGAATCAAAAAAAATGTCAAACTCTTTCAAAATTATTATAATGAGTTTGATGATGTCATATATTACAATGACAAATATAATATTTGCAGATACACTGGAAAATAATCCATTCGAAAGACAGTCTAGAGTGTATTATACTGAAACAATTCAATCACCTCAACAACAGGTGGAATCTGATCCGACCGATAGAGCTGTTGGAATTTTATTGGATCATGGAATTACTGGTTTGGTATTGTTGATATTAGGATGGTGGTATTATAAAAGACAACAGCAGTGGGATGAAGAATCTGCAAGTATGAGAAAAGAACTGATGGATTATGTAAAGGCAGATCAGCAATCAGATTATGAGATGATGGCTAAAATTGAAACGCACAAAAATGAATTAAAGAATGAGATGCACGATCTTAATCAAAAATTACATGAATTGAAAGAAGAGGTTTTATATAGAACTTTTGATCGTAGAAAAGTTCCAAGAGATAACGATTGATTGTTGACAAAATGTTAGGTATTTGATATATTATAAAAAATGCAGCATTAATTCATGCTGCATTAGTTTAACGCATACACACACGAGGAGTTATATTATGAATAATAAATTAAGAGTACCAAATGTAACTTTTAAAACAAGAGTTAAAGATGAATCAATTGGTGGAGAAAATCCTTATCGATGGCAGGATGTAACCACTGATGAATTATTTAAAAACAAAAAAATAGTAGTTTTTAGTTTACCCGGAGCATTTACACCTACCTGTTCGACATATCAAGTTCCCACTTATAATAAAATGTATGATGAATTCAAGGCATTAGGAATTGATGATATATATTGTGTATCTGTAAATGATGCTTTTGTCATGAATAAATGGAAGGAACAACAAGACGCAAAAAACTTGACATTTATTCCAGATGGAAATGGTGAATTTACAAGAAAAATGGGATACTTAGTTGAAAAGAAAAATCTTGGGTTTGGCGAAAGATCTTGGAGATATTCAATGTTAGTTGATAACGGTGAGATTATAAAGATATTTGAAGAACCTGGATTTGATGATAATGTGGAGGGTGATCCGTATGAAGTTTCAGATCCAAATACTATGTTAGAATATATTAAATCATCATAAGATGATTTTTTATAAAATCATAGAACTGAATAATTATGACCAAGAAATTGGCATAATAAATCTTGATGAATTGGAAACATCAAGAGGTATGAGTTTTTATTGGAACAAAGTATTAAAAAAAGATGATGAAATAAGAACTATGACATTATCTTCAGTTGAGGCAGAATACATATATAAAAAACTTGTTGAGAAATTTCCAGATAAGAGATTTGAAATTATAAATGAGTAGTCAAGTATTATTATTAAATTCTGATTATCAACCTTTTTTATGGAGTCCAATATCGACTGTATCTTGGCAATATGCTATAAAACAATATTTTACAGAAAAAATTGATGTAGTTGTATGGTATAAAAATTTTTTATGTCGATCTATGAACATTGAAATGTCAATGCCTTCAGTTATTAGATTGTATAAATATCAACATACAGCACAGAGATTATTGCCTGTGAGAAAAAATATTTTATTGAGAGATAATTTTACATGCCAATATTGCATGAAACACTTTAAAGATGCTGAATTGACTTTAGATCATGTAATTCCTAAATCTAAAGGTGGTATTAATTCTTGGACAAACTTAGTGACTTCATGTAAAAAATGTAATGTGAAAAAAGGTTCTCAAAATAAAATGACCCCAAATAAAAATCCAAAGGAACTTTATTATTGGGAAATGGTTTCTGTTATAAAACAGAAAAAAATATATATTCCTGACGGTGAATGGCAACACTTTTTGCAATGGCCGAATGAGAATGTTAAATTATATACACCTATGTTTGATTGAAAGGTAATTATGTCAAATGAAACAAATCAGTCCACTCATGAGAGAATTCAAGAACTTTATGATTCCTATATCTTAGAACAAACAAAGTTCGAAGAAAAAGGAAATAAAGCAGCGGCAACTAGAGCAAGAAAAGCTCTTGGTGAAATGGGTAAATTAGCCAAAACTCGCCGTGCTGAAATCCAAGATAAAAAAAATAACATGTAATCATGGAAAAATATTGGTATGATTGGAAAGAAATGCGAAGAGATGTTAATGCTCTTTGCCGTCAAATTACACTTGACAATTTTAATCCAAATTTGATAGTTGGTATATCTAGAGGCGGATTGGTTCCAGGAATTATGATGAGTCATTGGTTCAAAAAACCTTTTCGCCCCCTAGTAGCATCTCTAAGAGATTTTCCTGAATGGGAAGATTTTTTACCCAAACCACAAGACAAATCTGTTTTAATTGTTGATGATATTTGTGATAGCGGAGAAACTTTTTTCCGCATAAAACAGTTCATAGATGATCATAATCGGTCAAATAATTCTAACAAAATTAATGCGAATATAAAATTTGCCTCATTATGGTGGAATAATGAGGTCGAATTCAAACCGCATTATTATTCTCAGGAAATGGCAAAAGATTCAACGAATACTTGGATACATTTTCCTTGGGAATCCTGGTGGAATGCACCAGTTTAATTTCTACTGAAAAAAATATCACGGAAGGTGATATGCCTATAACAACTTGGAAGGAGTTAAATGAATAAAACAATCAGTCTATTTTTGACTACTTTTTTATTTTTCACGTTTAATATTTTTGCATCAGAAAAACCAACCGCAGGATTAGTTCTTGTAGGCCCAAAAAGTGATGGTGGATGGAGTATGCGTCACTATCAAGGAATGCAAGAATCTGGTTACGAATTTGATTATGTTGAATCTGTAGCAGAAGCAGATTCAGAAAGAGTGTTTAGTCGATTGGCGAGAAAGCACGATGTAGTATTTGGTACATCATTTGGTTATATGGAACCGATGGTAAGTACAGCAAAGAAATATCCAAATGTAAAATTCATGCACGCTACAGGATTCAAGACTGCCGAGAACATGAATAACTATAATTGTAGATTGTTTCAAGCAAGATACCTAGCGGGTGTTGCTGCGGGATTGCTTACCAAAACAAACAAGATTGGATTTGTAGGTTCTCATCCAATTCCAGAAATCATTTCAAATATCAATGCTGCAACTCTTGGTGCAAAATCAGTAAATCCAGATATTACAGTTCAGATTGTTTGGATTAATTCATGGTTTGACCCAAGTAAGGATGCTGCCGCTGCTGATGCTTTGCACAGTGATGGTGTAGATGTATTCTTTACAACAACTGATTCACCATCTGTAGTGATGCTTGCACAAAAGAAATCAACACCAGAAAATCCGCTTTGGGGTATGGGCAATGATGCACCAATGAATTCTTTTGGTCCTGACCGATATGCAACTGGTCCGATGTTCAATTGGGATGTTTACTACAGTCATGTAATGAAATCTGTTGAAGATGGAACTTGGGAAGTAGACACACCATTCTGGGGCATGGAAAAAGGTTGTGTTGATCTAAGTCCTTGGGGTCCGAATGTTCCTACTGAAGTTGTGAATATTGTTGAATCAGAAAAGAAAAAGTTTGTATTAGAAAAATATGATGCTTCTTTTCCATTCTCATCTGGCTTTATGAAGCAAGATGGAACAGTAGTACCAGCAGGTATGGGAAGATCAGGAATTGAATCAATGGATTTCTTTGTTGATGGTGTAATCTCACCAATGCCATAATATTAAAAAATAATAAGAGGAAAATAAAAATGAAAAAAATTTACAGCATAATTTTAGCAATTTTTATTTCCTCCCTTGCTTACGCAAAGGAGGAAGTTACTTTACTGATGGATTGGTTTCCGCAAGGAAATCAAAGTGTGTTTTGGCAAGCAATGCTTGATAACGATAAATATAAATTAAAAATTAATGTTAAACCTGGAGGTCCAAAAGTTAGTACTACTGCGGCAGTAGCCAGTGGTCAGGTCGAATTTGGTCTGAATGGTTCCGATAGTGTTATGCAAGCAAATTCTAAAGGTGCAGGATTAGTTGCAATTTTTGCTAATCTTGACCATGTGCCTTATACATTAGTTTTTCATCCTGATCAGGGTATTAAAACAGTAAAAGATTTAGATGGAAGACGTTTTGCTGTAGTTCCAGGCATTACATACTGGAAATGGGTAAAAAAAGAATATGAATTAAATAATGTTGATGAATTTCCTCTCACTGGAGATTTAGGTTTGTTTGCGAAAAGTCCAACTATGTTTCAGCAGGGATATAGTTTATTTTTACCCGCAAGAATGGATGCAAAGGGTATTCCTAATGATCAAATTAAAATTGCCGATTTAGGATACAAACCATATAGTGTTTTATTTACAACCCAGAAATTTATTGATGAAAATCCAGAAATTGTCAGAGAGGTTGTTTATCGTTTGAGAGCGGCATTTACCAAATCCTTAAACGATCCCAAACCAACTATGGATTTAATTTTGTCAAAAACAAATAAGGTGGGGCCTGAAATTCACATGAATGCTATCAACCTTATGAAGAGTGAATTTCTACCAACAGACTATTCTCAATTAGGATGTATGAAACCAGGTAGATGGTTTAAATTATCTTCTCAATTAAAAGAGGTCGATGCTGTACCCTCAAGTTTTGATCCCTCATCGTCATTTAATTTGACATTTTTAGGAAATTGTAAATAGTTGGATTTTCAATGATTGAAATTTATAATGTTAATAAAGTTTTTGACAATATTCAAACATTAAATTCAATAAATTTGAAAATTGCCACAGGCGAGTTCGTTAGTTTGGTTGGACCTTCAGGCTGTGGCAAATCAACTTTGTTGCGTATTATTGCTAATCTAATATCTTATGATGGATTAGTGAAAAAACCTGATAATGGGGCATTTGTGTTTCAAGATAGCGCATTATTGCCATGGAGAACAGTTGAGAAAAATGTAGAATTATTAATGGAGTTAGAAAAAAAAGATGAAATCAAAGAAAAGTCAAAAAAAGCATTAAAAAGAGTAGGATTATCAGGATTTGAAAATCATTATCCGCATCAATTAAGTGGAGGAATGAAAATGAGATTGAGTTTAGCAAGATCCATAGTTTTAAATCCTGAATATTTACTGTTAGATGAACCATTATCTGCAGTAGATGAGTTTACTAGAGAAAAACTTCAAGAAGAAATACATCAAATATGGTCAAATGATAAATTCACAAGTGTTTTAGTTACACATAATGTTTCTGAAGCCGTTTATTTGAGTAATAGAGTATTGATCATGTCACCACGTCCTAGCAAAATTATACATCAAATTGAAATTCCTTTTGAAAAAAGAACACCTGAAATTAGAGAAACTGATAAATTTTACAATTTAGTTAATGAAATAACTAGAAAGTTGAGATTATGAAATTGTTGAAAGTGATTCCTCCTATTTTTATATTGTGTATTTTTTTAATCATTTGGAACATTTCTGCTAATTATTATAATATGCAATTTTTATTACCTACACCATATTCAGTTTTACAGACTTTTTTAAATGAATTTGAAATAATCTATCAAGGTGGTTTGATTACGTTTAGAGAAGCATTTACTGGTTATATAATTGCTATATTAATAGGAGTTTTTATTGCAACAATTATGAGTTTATCTAAAATATTGGAAAATAGTCTATATCCATATGCAATACTTTTGCAAACAGTTCCAATAGTTGCTGTTGCACCTTTAATAGTTTTATGGTTTGGGTTTGAAGAAAAAAGTGTCATAATAATTAGTTTGATCATTTCATTATTTCCTATTATTAATAGTACATTATTGGGCTTAAAATCAACTCCTAAAACACTTATAGAACTTTTTCAAATGCACAAATCAAGCAAGTTAAAAAGTTTCATAAAATTACGTTTTCCATTTGCCATACCTAATATTATATCTGGAATGAAAATTTCTGCCGGGTTATCGGTGATTGGTGCAATTGTGGGAGAGTTCATAATAGGCTCTGGTAGTAGTAGCGGAGGATTGGGTGTTCAGATAATTTATGCACAGGCAAATTTAGAAACATCTTTAGTTATCGCATTAATATTCACTGCAACATTTTTAGGATTTGCTTTTTTTTCTGCAGTGTCTCTTATAGGATATAGTTTTTTACATAAATGGCATGAGTCAGAATTTAAGGAGAATCAGTGATCGAAAAAGGCAAGCATTTTATAACCTGTGATGGTTATACTAAAGATACATTTGATTTGTTAATGACGGATATTTTTAGATCAGATATCGAAAATCCAAAAAAATTCGAAATTGGAAATAAAAGAAAATTTGTTGCAAATTTATTTTATGAACCTAGTACTAGAACAAATTCAAGTTTTTATGCTGCAGAAAAGTTTTTAGGATTTGAGGTTCTGAACATCAATGAAGTTGTTTATAGTAGCGTATCAAAAGGTGAAACATTTGAAGATACTATCAGAAGCATACAGACCTATGCAGATTGTATTGTTTTAAGACATCCTGAAACTGGTGCGGCAAAACGTGCATCAATTATAAGTGAAGTACCAATTATAAATGCTGGTGATGGTATTGGTGAACATCCAACTCAAACTGTTTTAGATTTGTATACCATTGTGAAGCATTTTAGAAAAAGAAAAATAGAAGATTTGACGATAACACTTGTAGGAGATCTGAAATATGGCAGAACAGTTCATGGATTAATAAAGATACTTCATTTGTATGGATGTAAAATAAATTTAGTTTCGCCGCATCAATTAAAATTACCTGTAGAACTTTTGCGTAGGGATGATAATCAATTTTTGAATGTGACTGATGAAATATTGAAAGAAACAGATGTTTTGTATTTGACAAGAGTACAAAAAGAAAGAGGAGCTATTATTTCAGCAGGTTCTTATTCATTAAAAGAAGAACATGCGAAAATTTTAAATCCCAATGCAATAGTGATGCATCCACTTCCCAGAATGGAAGAATTACCTACATGGTTTGACAATGATCCCAGAGCAAAATATTTTGAACAGATGAAAAATGGACTAATAACAAGAAAATATATCTTGAAAAAAATATTGTCTTGAGTTATAATGATAGGAGTAAAATGTCGTATGAGGGCGAATTAAAATTTACAACTGCTGGAGATTTTATGACTTATAAAAAACAAATAGCCATTGCATCAGATCATGCTGGCTACATTGCGAAAGATATGGTTAGAGATTGGCTTAGAGAAAGAGATTATGTGACGGATGATTTTGGGGTTTTAAATAATGACAGCGTGGATTATCCTGATTATGCTAAAAAAGTTTGTTTGAATATTTTAGGAAAAAATAGTGATGTGGGAATTTTAATTTGTGGAACAGGAATTGGAATGTCAATGGTAGCAAATAGATTTCCTGAGATTAGAGCCGCATTATGCACTGATAACTATACTGCTGAAATGGCCAGATTGCATAATAATGCAAATGTTTTATGTTTGGGTGCCAGAGTTTTAGATCCAAATAATATATGTTCAATAGTTGAAACATTTTTAAATACCGAATTTGAATATAATGAAAAACATTTAAATAGAATTAATAAATTTTCCTATTAGGTAAGAATGGATCAAAATACTATAAAAAGAAGAAAATTAGGTCTCATAGACAAAGATATTGAAAAAATGCGTCCAGGTTACATTTTATATGCTTTACAAACTGGAGGCGGAATTGTAGATTTAATTGATAAAAATGGTAAAAAAGTGCATAAATGGAAAATGCCTGTTAGACCTGGACGTGATGCTGTAATACTACCGTGGAATGGAAATTTAGGTTATAGTGGAAGTCATGAAAAATCTGTAAATTTATATCCTGCCTGGGATATTTGGCATGGAGGTCATTTTTTCGAAGTTACACCAGAAGGAAAAATTGTCTGGGAATTTGAAGATCCATATCATCATCATGATTCTGTTTGGTTAGAAAATGGAAATATTTTATATGCTGCAGCGCAGAGAATACCGGGTAATGAAGAAGTTATTGGAGATGTTGTCAAAGAAGTTAATAGGAAAGGTGAATTGGTTTGGGAATGGAAATCTTGGGAAAGATTAAATATGGAAAAATTTAAAAATCACGAAAATTTTCCACAAGACCACTATCCCATGATTAATGGATTGAGTCTAACTAAAAAAGGCAATGTTTTGATGAGTCTGAGAAATACGAGTGGAATTATTTGTGTAGATAGGCATGTCAATAATGGTTGTGTCATTTGGGATTTTCCTTATCCAAATGTGGCACAACAACATTGTCCGTCACAATTGGATAATGAAAATATTTTATGTTTTGATAATGGAAACATTAGACCTAATTCATTAGTTCACTCAAGAATTGTGGAATTTGTTCCTATCACAAAAAAAATTGTGTGGACCTACACTGATCCCATGCCTTCGGCTTTTTTCAGTCCTTACATGGGTAGCGTTGAGAGATTAGGAAATGGTAATAATTTAATATGTGAAAGCGCATATGGAAGAATTTTTGAAATTACAAAAAATAAAGAAACCGTATGGGAATATGTAATTCCAGATTTCGCCGAATATCCTGAACCTCTAAATAGTTTTATTACAGGCTCTCACAATAGTTGCTTTAAAGCACATCATTATGATTCTATAAACTGGTTATGAAATGAAAATACCCGTTATTGATACAAACAAAAAAAACTCCGAATTAAAACTATACGAAGCATTTACCTCAATTGGTTTTGCATATATCGAAACAGATATAGACATCTCTCAAATCTTAGAATATACAAAAAAATTTTTTTCATTACCAATGATTGAAAAAAATAGAGTAAAATATGAATCTACAGAGTCAAATTCTGGATATCAAGGAATGATAGAAAGTTTGACACCAGGTACACCTGTTGATATAAAAGAAGCTTTTAATTGGTGTGAATATCGCAATGATAATAAATGGTATGATGATGAACAACGGCAAATTTGTTCATCATGGAATTTTCAATTAAATATACAAACAGAAAAAATTTTATCACTAATTGAAAAATCACTAAAAATAAAACCCGATACTCTCATAGAATCTCATAAAAAATCTAAATCAACTACGTCTAGAATATTGCATTATCCTCCGTTTAATGGTAAAATATTAAAAAATCAAATGCGAGGAGGTGAGCATACTGATTATGGAACAGTTACTTTACTATTCATAGATGAAAACCCAGGATTACAGATCAAGCCAAGAGGATCAAATGACTGGATCGATGCCCCAAAAATTAAAAATACGTGCATTGTCAATGTTGGAGACTTGTTACAGAGGTGGACGAATGATATCTATGTTTCTACTCCTCACAGGGTGGTTAATACTAATCTTGATGTCAGTCGGTATAGTTTTCCTTATTTTGTACATCCCAATGATGATGTTGTTGTTGATAGTCTCATTGGCGAGAAAAAATACGAAGCAATTAGCGCCAAAGAATATTTGGTCTGGAGATTAAATCAAAGTTATCTATGAAAACGGCAATAGTAGTAGCAATGAAAGAGGAATATGACAATTATGATTTATTAACAGGTGTCGGTCCAGATTATGTCAAGAATAGTTTTCCAGATTTCATCAAAGAAAATAATGATTTGGAATTAGTAATAAATTTTGGAACTTGTGGTAGTTTTAAAAAAGAATACCACGGCATGTATAGTATCAGTTCTTTTAGTAACACATTAAATTCAAAGAGATTAGGAGATGATCGAGGTTTACATCTAGTTTCACATTATGAATTTTTGACAGATGCGCAAGGTTTTTCTAATGCTGATTTAGTGGATTGTGAAGCATTTTGGTTAAAGGAATTGTGCGATGAAAATAATCTTCAATTTCAATGTTTCAAATATGTTACAGATTATGTGGGTGAAAATTGCATAGATGATTTTCGGAAACATGTTGAAGATGGTAAAGAATCATTTGACCTTATTTATAGGAAAATTTATGAGAATAGTTGAGGAAATTAAATTAGATTTCAAGGATGTTTTAATTAAACCAAAAAGATCACAATTGAATTCACGTAAAGAAGTCAATTTGCAGAGAGAATTTAATTTTAAACATAGTAGAATCACTTGGACTGGAATACCCATAGTTGCTGCCAACATGGATGGTGTTGGTACTATTTCTATGCACGATATTTTACACAATTATTCGTGTTTGACGGCACTGACAAAATATGTGAATCCTAAAGATTATCCAAATTCTCCAGATGTCATGATTACATATGGAATTAATGATGATGTGGACGAAAATAATATTCCTGATATTGTTAGTTGGATCTGTTTAGATGTGGCAAATGGTTATACAGAAAGATTTGTAAATTTTGTTTCAAAAATGAGAAAGAAATTTCCAAATAAAATTTTAGTTGCCGGTAATGTTGTAACGGCAGAAATGACAGAACAATTGATTTTAGCAGGCGCAGATGTGGTGAAAGTTGGGATTGGCCCTGGAAGTGTATGCACTACTCGCAAGATGACTGGAGTAGGATATCCACAATTGTCTGCTATTATAGAATGTGCTGATGCTGCTCATGGATTGGGTGGTCATATTATTGCCGATGGGGGATGTACAGTTGCTGGTGATATAGCAAAAGCATTTGGCGCAGGTGCTGATTTTGTCATGTTAGGTGGTATGTTGGCAGGACATGATGAGGGTGAGGGTGAGATTGTTTCTAAGGCTTATAAAAAAGAAGAATATGAAATTGATGAAGAAGATGTAGTTATGGATAGTCCTGCTTACATTAGACAAAAATTTGTAGAGTTTTATGGCATGTCATCTAAACAGGCACAGGAAATTCATAGTGGAGGTATGGAAAATTATAAAGCATCCGAAGGTAAAGTTGTGAGAATAGCATATCGTGGTCCTGTAAAGAATACTATTGAAGAAATTTTAGGTGGTTTAAGAAGTGCCTGTACTTATTCTGGTGCACAAACATTGAAATCCTTACCAAAATGCACTACCTTTGTGCGTGTTAACAGTCAATTGAATGAAGTTTTTGGTAAATCTTAGTTGAGAGGGTGAGATGATAATATTTGTAGACATTGATGGAACTATCTGTCAAAATAGAGATCATTTGAGAAGAGATAGAAATGATCCTACGATCAGTTATGATCAAGTCGAACCATACCACAATAGAATTGAAAAAATAAATAAATTATATGATGAAGGAAATAAAATTGTTTATTGGACCGCAAGAGGTGTTTTGTCAAAAATTGATCATACCGAGTTGACTTTAAGACAACTCAAAGAATGGGGGTGCAAATATCATGAATTAATGATTAATAATAAACCTCATTTTGATATGTACATATGTGATAAAAGCTGGAATTCAGAAACTTATTTCAGTAATTATTACAAGATATAATAGCAAAATAAACTTATAAAAAAAGGGAGACTAATGGATGTAACATTACTCTACACGATTATAGGATTTACACTTGCTAGTTATTCGGTTATTGCCAATGACAGTGTTCAAACACTAGGCACTTGGATTGCTAGTAATTCAGAGAAATTTAAATGGTATGTGATGTGGGCCGCAAGCAGTATTGTGCTTTTGTTCACTATATGGTATGGATGGTATGTTAATGCAGGAGATATTTCTTACGGAAGATTGGAAAAAATACCATATCAACCCGTTCAATGGTACCATGCAGTGGCACCTCTTGTGCTTGTGATATTGACAAGATTTGGTATACCTGTCAGTACAACGTTTTTAGTTTTGAGTGCATTTGCCAGCACAGTTGTATTAGAAAAAGTTTTATTAAAATCGGCAATGGGTTACTTGGTTGCCGCAGCCGCAGCATATATTATATGGTTGGCCGTATCAAAATATTGGGAGACAAAAACAGAAATTCCAGCAAGTCATGACAAATGGTGGAGGGTTGCACAGTGGTGTACAACCGGTTGGTTATGGTTTACATGGTTGAGTCACGATATGGCAAACATTGCAGTATTCTTGCCTAGACAAATTCCGATAGAAACTATGTTTATGATTAGTTTGATTTTTGTTGCTGGACTATCCTATATGTTTTATGAAAAAGGTGGGAGAATTCAAGATGTCGTATTGAGTAAAACAAATACAAAATATGTTAGATCGGCAACATTAGTGGATTTAATTTATTGTATAATTTTATGGTATTTCAAAGAATATAATAGTATACCTATGTCAACTACCTGGGTATTTGTTGGTTTGTTGGCAGGTAGAGAACTTGCATTTGCTTCAGTGAATGGCAAATACAAGTTTAAAACTGTCTTTCCTTTAGTTGGGAGAGACTTTTTCAAAATGATGATTGGACTGGCATTGTCAGTTGTAATCGTCTTGGCTATCCATGGATTTGCGTTCCAAGGATTTGCTAACTTTTAATTAATAAACTAAAACAGGTGTAAAAACCCTTAGTTTTTATATAAAGGACATAATGAAAAAACTAATCGCACTTATTTCTTTTGTGTTTATTGCAACTGTTGCAATTGCAAAAGATCAAATCACTATTGTAGGCTCAAGCACAGTTTATCCGTTCACAACTGTTGTAGCAGAGAAACATGGTCAGAAAGGATTCCGAACACCAATTGTAGAAAGCACAGGAACAGGTGGAGGAATGAAATTGTTCTGTGCTGGTATCGGACCAACACATCCAGATTTCACAAATGCCTCTAGAGCAATCAAGAAAAGTGAAC
>Ga0213859_10000086_pt1 | contig 39996 bp, 39 predicted proteins | sample PICome_2_FD_160133 | JGI IMG/M metagenome (GOLD analysis project Ga0213859, IMG submission 160133) | Coastal seawater microbial communities near Pivers Island, North Carolina, United States - PICO304 | ecosystem: Environmental > Aquatic > Marine > Coastal | place: USA: North Carolina...
GCTTGGCAACTTCAGCTTCTTTAGTATTATTTTTAGAGAGCTTCTCGATTCGCAAATCAATATCCTTTTTAAATTCTTGAAAATCGCGCTCAAAATCAGAGGCTGCACCTGAGGTATTTTCTGAGTTGTTCTCGAAAAACTCAGGTTTGAGTTCTTCTAAGCTCGCCAAGGGTTCTACTTCGTCTACAAGGTTTTCTGCTGATTCATTTGAGGCCTGATGTGTTTCAATTTCTTCTTGACGGCCTTTTGTCTGCTCTATTTTTTCTTCAATAGGACTTGTAAGATTTTCTACGATTTCAATAGGAAATTTTTCGATGGTCTCGCTGCCGAATTGAATTTTTATCAAAGCAATAAGAGATAGTATACCCGTAATTAGGGTAATGATTAGTGCTTTATCTCTGATTTTTAAATTCACAGCAGTAAGGTAATAAATTAAAAAAAGACGCCTAAATGGAATTTGATTCCAGTAGCTTTTTGATGCTTTCAGGGCTTAGTGCCTTATCTACCTTGTACGAGCCTATTGCTGTTCGTCTGAGGCTTGAAAGGTGTGCTCCTGATTGTAGTGCTTTGCCAAAATCATGCGCAATAGACCTGATGTAAGTGCCTTTAGAACATTGAATTTTAAAATTTAAATCAATGCTTTTTTTATTCATTTGAATGGATTCGATCTCAAACTGGTGAATTTCAACTTCTCGCTCAGGAACCTCAATAGTGTTTCCTGCTCTGGCATGTTCATAGAGCCTTTTACCTTCTTTTTTAAGTGCAGAATACAATGGAGGTCTTTGCAGTATGACTCCTGTAAATTGTTTTTTGGTTTCAACAATCAGTTCTTCGTTTATATGTGCGATGTCATAGTGCTGGTCAATTGCTGTTTCCAGGTCGAAAGAGGGCGTAGATGCTCCTATGCAAATCGTTCCTGTATAGGTTTTGGTTTGACTTTGAAAATCAGCGATTTGCTTGGTCATTTTTCCGCAGCAAATCAGCAGTAAACCAGAGGCCAGGGGATCAAGTGTGCCTGCATGACCAATTTTGATTTTCTTGATGTTAAACTTTTTTTTAAGACTCCATTTGATGGCATTAACGGCTTGAAAAGAGGTCCAGTTTAGAGGTTTGTCTACCTCGAATACAAAGCCTTCTTGAAATCGTTCTAAGGTATAAGTCGAAATTTGCTCCAATGTTTTAACTATTTATCGCAATAATTCCGACGATTAAGCAATAAATGGCGAAATACGACAACTTACTGCGACGCACTAGTTCAAGCATCCAATTACAGGCAAAATAACCGCTGATGAGTGCCGCTAAAAACCCAAATAAAAAGGGTAAAAAATTCGTTGTAGAAAGTGCTTCTAATTCTCCACTAAGGATGTCTTTAGCGATTTTACCCAGTATCAAAGGAATAACCATTAAAAATGAAAACTCAGCTGATTTCTTTTTGTCAATTCCGAGTAATACAGATATGGCAATTGTCGATCCGCTTCTAGAAATTCCGGGCAAGATGGCAATGGCTTGGGCGATTCCAATTAACAAGGAATCAATAAACCCCACGTTTCTAGCGGTAGATTTTGCCTTATCAGCGAGATATAAGAGCAGCGCAGTTATAATGAGCATATAGCCGACAAAAGACAAAGATCCACTGAAAAGACTGGCGATTTCATCTTCAAAGAAAAAGCCAATCAAGGCCGCAGGAATCATCGAAACGACAATTTTAAGTGAGAAGGCCATCTCCTTTTTTTCTTTTTTGAATAATCCCTTTAAAAGAGAAGCAATGGTTTTTCTAAAAACGACAATCGTACTTATGGCTGTTGCGAAATGCAGTATCACGGTAAAGAGTAAATTCTCTTCTTCAAAAAAAGAGCTGTTGAGTAAGCTCTTTCCAATCTCAATATGACCGCTTGAAGAGACGGGTAAAAATTCAGTCAATCCTTGAATGATACCAAGAAGTATGGATTCAAGAACGGACATTTATTTTGAATTTGGTTTTTTTAAAATGGCATAAACTTGGATTCCAAGTCCGATAAGAACCAGGGTAGGCGCTAGCCTAATTCTTCTAAAGTTATAGATTTCTGGATTGAATACCTCTGGGTTTTCAGGCGCTCCGCCACTCATTAAAATAAAGCCTATGGCGATACAGAGCAGTCCAATAATCATGAGCTTGTAATTACTCTTATCGAATAAATCGAATTTATTTGCAGGTTGTTTTTTCTTCATTACTCGTAATATAATCGGTCTGTTCTCAAGTTTAAAAAGCGCTGGGTAGCACTCTGCGTGCTAAGGTAAGAAATCAGAACCCCTAAACCGTAGAGACTGATGAATAAGACACTCAAACCAAAAACATCTCCAAAAATGTCAATTTCAGGAAAATTTAGATCTATGGTATTCAATAGAAGAATTAAGATCACGCTCGAAATGGTTGCACCGTAAATTCCCAATTTGATGTTGGTCCAAATAAAAGGTTTTTGGATGAAGCTTTTAGTAGCACCCACCATCTGCATGGTCTTAATAATAAATCGTTTGGAATAAATAGAGAGTCGTATCGAACTATTGATAAGTAGTACCGAAATAATGGTGAAGCAAATACTACTGATCAGCAGCCAAAAACTCGCGTTTTGAATGTTTTGGTCAATGAGCTGAATCAAGGGTTTGTCGTAACTGACCTCTTCTACTACTAGAGATTCTTGTAAGTCGTTGACAATGCGCTCTATGGCATTTTGATTCACGTACTGCGCTTTTAAACTGATGTCAACAGCATCTTTTAGGGGATTATAACCTAAAAACTCCACAAAATTTTCACCGATGTCAGCACTGTATTTTATGGCCGCTTCGTCTTTTGAAATGAATTCGCTGGTCTTTACATAAGGCGACATGCTGAACTTTCGTTGCAGACTTTGTATTTCAGTTTGACTCGCGTCTTCTTTTAAATAAATGGATATGGCAATTTTTTCTTTAAAATGATTGGCGAGCTTTGAAGCGTTGAATACGAGAAGCCCTAATAATCCCATGAGCAGCAGCACTAAAGAGATACTCACCGTTACAGAAACATATGAGGTAATAAGTCTTCTTTTTTGATATTTATCGATGTTGTTGCTCATGTAAAATTCTGCTCATTCAAAAATAGCAAACTTTTGGCTTTACTTTATTAAATGTACTTTTGTAGCGCAAATTTTAGTTCCCACAAAAATCATGGAATACAGGTTTCGAGAAATAGAGGCCAAATGGCAAAAATTCTGGAAAGAAAAACAAACCTTCAAAGCGGATGAAGCCTCAGAAAAACCCAAGTACTACGTATTAGATATGTTTCCATATCCATCGGGCGCGGGCCTTCACGTGGGGCATCCCTTAGGGTATATCGCCAGCGATATTTATGCGCGCTACAAGCGACATCAGGGCTACAACGTTTTGCACCCTATGGGATTCGACTCTTTTGGTCTGCCTGCCGAGCAATACGCTATTCAAACAGGACAACATCCTTCAAAAACGACTGAAGAAAATATCAAGCGTTATAAAGAACAGTTGAGCGGATTGGGATTTTCTTTTGATTGGAGCCGAGAATTCAAAACCTCAGACCCTTCCTATTACAAATGGACACAGTGGATTTTTATTCAGCTCTACAATTCATGGTTTGATTTGACTCAAAATAAAGCCCTTGCGATTGAAGATTTGGTGGCTCGATTTCAGAAGGAAGGAAATAAAGCTGTATTGGCCAGCTGTGATGAAGATTGTCCTCAATTTGAGGCTGCAGAGTGGATGGCTTTTAGCGACACTGAAAAACAAGAAATTCTATTAAAATATCGCCTGACCTATTTGGCAGATACCGAGGTGAATTGGTGCCCAGCTTTGGGGACTGTTTTGGCCAATGATGAAATCGTCAACGGGGTCTCTGAACGAGGAGGGCATCCGGTTGTTCGCAAAAAAATGCGACAGTGGAATATGCGCATAACAGCCTATGCACAACGTTTGTTAGAAGGCTTAGATCAAATCGACTGGCCGCAACCTTTAAAAGATGCTCAAACCAATTGGATTGGTCGTTCAGAAGGTGCTCAGGTCAAATTTGAAATCGAAAATCACCCAGATCAATTGGAGGTTTTTACAACCAGGCCTGATACGATTTACGGGGTGAGTTTTATGACCCTTGCGCCAGAATTAGATTTGGTACGTCAAATAACCACTCCTGAGCAGCGCAATGCGGTTGAGGCCTATATCGACGAGACAGCTAAGCGTTCTGAGCGTGATCGTTTGTCTGATGTTAAAAGCATCAGTGGGGTATTTACTGGAGCCTATGCGATTCATCCACTCAACGGAACAAAGGTTCCGATTTGGATTGGAGATTACGTATTGGCCAGTTATGGAACTGGAGCTGTTATGGCTGTTCCGTGTGGAGATCAACGAGACTACGATTTTGCAAAACACTTTGATTTACCCATTCCAAATATTTTTAAAGACGCTGATATTTCAGAAGCTGCCTTTGTAGATAAGAGTACTACCATAATTGCAAATTCTGATTTCTTAGACGGATTACCTTTTGCCCAAGCCAAGAAAACCGTTATCGAAAAACTCGAAGCTTTGGGTAAAGGAAAAAGGCGAATCAATTACCGATTGCGGGATGCTGTTTTTTCTAGACAGCGCTATTGGGGAGAACCTTTTCCTGTTTATTACATCGATGGAATGCCTCAGATGATTCCGGTAGAAGCCTTACCGCTTCGTTTACCTGAGGTTGAAAAATACTTACCGACAGAGACTGGAGAGCCTCCTTTAGGTAATGCAACACACTGGGCTTGGGATGCTGAGCACCAAAAAGTGGTTGCAAACACTGAGATCAATCACGAAACAATTTTTCCACTAGAGTTAAATACGATGCCGGCATGGGCTGGATCATCACAGTATTTTAATCGCTATATGGACCCGAACAATGATGCTGAAATTTTTGACGCCGCCAAAATAGGGTATTGGAAAGGGGTTGATTTGTACATCGGTGGAAGTGAACACGCAACTTCACACTTGTTGTACGCGAGATTTTGGCAGCAGTTTTTATTTGATAGAGGGCTTGTTCCTCAAGCGGAGTTTGCACAAAAATTAATTAATCAGGGAATGATTACCGGAAACTCTGCCATTGTGTATCGAAAGAGTGGAACAGAGACCTATTACTCTCATGGCCTGGTGGATTTTAAAAATCCAAGTGCCGAAAATGCGGTATCTCATTTCGAACAATTGAGAGTGGATGTTAATTTAATCAATGCCTCAGATGAACTCGATTTGGATGCGCTTAAAAAATGGCAACCTCAATATCAGACGGCTGAATTTAAATTAGAAAACGGGAACTACATCGTGGGTCGTTCGGTAGAAAAGATGTCGAAGCGATGGTACAATGTGGTAAACCCTGATCAAATATGTGAAGAATACGGCGCGGATTCTCTGCGTCTCTACGAGATGTTTTTAGGGCCTTTAGAACAGTCTAAGCCATGGAATACAGCAGGAATTACAGGAGTTCACAGCTTTCTGAAGAAACTGTGCAAGCTCTACGAGCAACCTACGGACCAGCAAGCTAGCGCGGAGTCATTAAAAACATTACACAAGACCATTAAAAAGGTACAAGAAGATTTAGAGCATTTCTCGTTTAATACTTCGGTTTCGACCTTTATGATTTGTGTCAATGAATTGACTGCTCAAAAATGCAGTTCAAAAGAGATTTTAGGAGCCTTGGCCATCTTGATTTCTCCATATGCACCTCATATTGCAGAAGAATTGTACGAGGCACTCGGAAATCAGAAGAGTATAGCCTTTGAACCTTTTCCAGAGTTTAACCCTTCGTATCTGGTCGAACAAGAAAAGGAATATCCCATTTCGTTCAACGGTAAACTTCGTTTTAAGATGAATTTACCTGTGGATTTCGATAAGAAACAGATCGAAGAAGCGGTATTACAAGACGATAGAACGACACATTATTTAGGTGGAAATGCGATTAAGAAAATAATTGTGGTCCCCGGAAAAATCGTTAACATTGTTCAATAAACTCTTATAATTATGGCTGATTATTACATTCTTTTAATCGGAATAGCAATCGCGAGTGGTATCGTTTCACAGCGACTCAAATACAAGTTCAACAAATACAGTAAAATTAGATTGGCCAATGGCATGAGCGGGGCAGAAATTGCTCAGAAAATGCTCGATGACCACGGTATACGCGATGTTAAAGTCATCTCAACTCCAGGAATGCTAACCGATCATTACAACCCTAAAAATAAAACCGTAAACCTCAGTGAGGGTGTGTACAGTCAAAGGTCAGCTTCTGCAGCTGCCGTTGCTGCTCATGAAGTAGGTCATGCTGTTCAACACGCTACAGCTTATTCGTGGTTGCAAATGCGCTCACAAATGGTGCCTGTAGTTTCTGTAGCTTCCGGGCTTTCGACATGGATTATTTTTGCAGGGATTGTTCTGATGGCTTCAGGCGGAGGACAGCTTGGATTTCTAATCTCTATAATCGGTTTATTATTGATGGCCATGGCTACCGCTTTTAGTTTTGTGACGCTACCCGTAGAATACGATGCGAGTAAAAGAGCTTTGCTTTGGTTAGAGAAGACCAATATGCTTGAGCAAAAAGAGTTGACGATGGCCAAAGACGCACTCAAATGGGCCGCACGAACCTATGTTGTAGCTGCCTTAGGTGCTTTAGCTTCACTTTTGTACTGGGCAATTCAAATTTTGGGAAGTAGAGATTAACCGCTCTTAAATACTTATTTGCCTGTTAATTTGTTGGTTGAGCGAGATGAAGGTCTCGGTTCTCGACACTCCCTCAATCCTTTGAATTTGATTGTTAAGAATAGACATCAAGTGTTCATTGTCTCTACAGAGTACTTTTATGAGAATCGACCAATTTCCTGTGGTGTAATGACATTCGAGTACCTCTGGAATGGCTTCTAGGTCTTTTACCGCTTTAGGATTGTTCATCGCCTTGTCTAAAAAAATCCCGATGTAGGCCATGGTCGTATAACCCAGTCTTTTCGTATTGATAATAAACTTTGAACCTTCAATGAGTTCGGCGTTTTCCAATTTTTTTAAGCGTTGATGAATGGCTGCTCCAGAAATGCCAATTTTTCGCGCGATTTCTAAAATGGGCTTTCGAGCATCTGTCATCAGATGATTCAGTATCTGCTTGTCAATTCCATCAAGCTTAACCACTTCTTGATTGTGTTCTGATGCCTGTTTCATGCTTTAATCACTTATCTTTAATGCGAATTTAATAGATAATTGTGGCTCATGAGTAAAAGACTGTATTTCACGTTTATTTTAGGCGGATTCACGGTGATTTTAGGGGCCTTTGGCGCTCACTTATTAGAAAAGTTACTCAGTGCAGCTCAGTTGGCTAGCTTTGAAACCGGACTTAGATACCAATTCTATCACGTTTTTTTCTTGATTCTCCTATCACTTATCCCGCGCATAGAAGAAAAAGACAAGAATAAGATTGCTTTACTTATCAGCATAGGAATACTCCTATTCAGTGGAAGTATATACCTTTTGAACCTGCAAGATGTGCTGGGTCTAAACTTGGGCTTTTTGGGCCCTGTAACGCCTATAGGCGGGAGTCTTTTAATTTTTGCTTGGTTCTATACGGCCTACAAGATCAAGACTTATTCACCTCGTTGACGTATTTCTGAATCGCCATAGTCATCGATGGTGTTTCTGGTGTAGGTGCTTTGATGTCTATACGCAAACCAGCGTCTGAAGCAGCCTTGACCGTACTATTACCGAAAACAGCAATACGGGTGTTGTTTTGTTGGAAGTCTGGAAAGTTTTTAAGTAGACTTTCTATACCGGAAGGACTAAAGAATACCAAAACATCGTAGTATACATCTCTCAGATCAGACAAGTCACTAATAACCGTCTTGTAAAAAACACCTCTGGTCCAATTGAGTTGAAGTTCATCTAGTGTTTTGGGAACATCTGGCTTTAGCACATCTGAGGACGGCAGTAAAAACTTTTCGTTTTTATACTTTTTAAAATGAGCTGTTAGATCAGAAAATAAGCGCTCTCCAACATAAATCTTACGCTTTCGGTAAACAACGTATTTCTGTAAGTAGTAAGCTACAGCTTCTGATTGGCAAAAATACTTCATGCTATCAGGAACCTTAAACCTCATTTCTTCTGCTAATCTAAAAAAGTGATCAACGGCGTTTCTCGAGGTTAAGATGATTGCTGTAAAATCGTTGAGGTCTACCTTCTGAGTCCTCACCTCTTTGGCGGTAGCGCCTTCGACGTGAATAAAAGGTCTGAAATCTACTTTTATATTCTCCTTATCTATGAGTTTTGCATAAGGAGAGTTTTCTACTTTCGGTTCTGGTTGAGACACCAAGATCGTTTTCACTTTCATACCTGTCATCAGCTTTTAAACAAGATTCAAAACGACTTGTTTTTATTTGAGAGGGCAAAGATAAAAATAATTCATCGGTAGGCAATAGAAAAGTAACGATAGAAAGGCTTAACTATTGATTTTTAAGTGATAAACCTTGAATATTTGGGGGTAAGCCGTCGAATGTTAAGCTTAGTTTAAAAAATGGAGAATGTTTAACGTTCCTCAAAAACGCGCTGTTAACTTCAAGCGTTTGACCAGGCCCAATTTGGCCTCCTTCAAATTGAAAATCAGAAATTGTTTCAGCTCCTAGAAATTCTTTATAAGCGTTAAGTCTCGCGAAGTTCAATTCAAAACCCTCAAGGGCTATAGCAAAGGAGTGCCCATTGTGAAGGCTTAAGGCGCCATCTTCATACTTCCATATGAGCTTTTCATAAATTCGAGGGGTTTCAAATGGTTTTAAATAGAATAAAGAATTGTCTTTATAGGCTATACTGTCGAAGGCCTTTTCTCTTGTTTTTTCGAGCAAAACAACTTCTTTGGCTGCGCGGATTTCTTCGTATCCTCTAAGTCCGTATTGATTGTTACGGTAACGTATCTCATTTAAGGAGGATGCTTTTTGTCCACTGTAAAATTGATAGATTGACGCGCGTTGATATGAATTTTTAAATAGCACAGGTCTGTCGCCAGCTTTTTGAGCGAGAGCCTTAACCCATTTCGAATGTCCGTGGGTTTCGAGCCCAATGGGACTTATATGCTCAAAAGCTAAAAATAACCTTCCAACTCCAAGGATGATCAAATTACTCAAAAGAAGAATGCGCAAATAGTTTTGCTGTTCGAGTTTTTTTGCGGCCGTGTGAAAGGTCAATAAAAAGAGCGGAATAACCATAGGTAAAAACCATTGTGCCTGTGTTTTTTTTGAAAAACTAGAGATGAAAAAAAAGCCGATAACCACGAGAGCAGCATACCAGTTTGCCTTTTTGAATAAATCTGTTTTGGATTCTTTTAGACTCAGCGGAAAGATTAGAATTCCCATCAGGCCAAAAACAGTGAGCACATTTAAGAAATAGCCTAAAGTAAATTCACTGAAATTATAAGCGTGATTTGGACGTTCATTCAGATGAAAAAGCACGCTCTCGAAATTTGTTTCAATTTGCCACATCAAATGCGGAGTGTATAGCAGAACACTAAAGATTAAGGCGAGCCAAGCTTTTTTGTTTTTGAGGAGATTCAAATTGGAAAACAGCACTCCAAATATGAGTAAAAAACCATAGTATTTTGAATACATCATTCCGGCTATACTGATCCCTAAAACAAAAGCTATTAGGTAATCTTCTTTGCTCAAAAAACGGCGATAAGCCCAGAAAAAAAGCGCAGTAAAAAACAAAAAAGGACTGTCTGGGAGTGCCAAAAATCCGTAGTACTGAAAGAGCGGAAAACAAAGCAATAACCCCAAAAAGTATAGGGGTTTAACACGAGTGTCGCTTTTTAGCGTGTCGTACAAAAGCGCTATGCTGCCTAAGTGCAATCCTATAAATAAGAGTCGTACGCCAAGTTCTCCTTGAATATAGCTGGAAGAAGCTATAATCCAAGCGACCATGGGAGGATGGTCAAAATAGCCCCATTCGAGTTGTTGCGCGTAATACCAATAATAGGCCTCATCGAAGAGTAAGCCAGTAGCATAGGCTTGAATAAAATTCAACAGTCCGAGTATAATAAGGGGTATTACAAACAGTTTGGTTGTTGAACTTAATGTGGACTGCATAATTCCAAAATTAAGATTTTAAAACATGCGCCTGTTTAATATATGCATGATAAAAGAGTATTTTTGTCAATCAATATCCCTCCTATGAGTTTAGATCTTGTGATTATTCCCACCTATAATGAGATTGAAAATGTTGAAGCCATTATTCGTGCGGTGGTAGACTTAGGTCAAGGTTATCACATTCTCATTGTCGATGACAATTCTCCTGACGGAACTGCAGATAAGGTGAGAGAACTTCAGACCGAGTTTAATGGAAATTTGCATCTCGAAGTTCGAAAAGAAAAATCAGGATTGGGAACGGCTTACATTCACGGATTCAAATGGGCGCTTCAAAACAACTACGATTTTATTTTTGAAATGGATGCTGATTTTTCGCATACACCAGCTGATTTAATTCGCTTGAAAAAGGCCTGCGAAGAAGGGGCTGACATGTCTATTGGGAGCAGATATACTAAAGGTGTAAACGTTGTGAATTGGCCTTTATCTCGAATTTTACTCTCTTATGGGGCTTCATTCTATGTCAAAATAATTACGGGAATGCCTATTAATGACCCTACCGCTGGCTTTGTGTGTTACAGGAGTTCAGCATTGAAGGCCATTGAATTAGACTCCGTTCAATTTGTGGGTTACGCTTTTCAAATCGAAATGAAGTATAGAATTTACAAGGCTGAGAAAAAATTAAAAGAGGTAAGTATTGTATTTACCGACAGGGTCAGAGGACACTCTAAAATGAGTAAAGGAATTGTTTGGGAAGCAATTTTAGGAGTGATTAAGATGAGGTTCAATAGTATTTTTAATAAAAACAAGTTTTATCATGGCTAGGCGTAAGCTTTTAAAAAATGCCCAAGTTGTATCTGCAGAAAAAATAGTGGAGTCGGATGTTCTGATTGAGGATGATATTATTTTAAAAATAGAGCGCTCTATAACGGATATTCATGCAGAGGTTGTCGATTTATCAGGAAAGTATTTACTGCCTGGGCTCATCGATGATCAGGTGCATTTTAGAGAACCAGGCCTGACACATAAAGGGAGTATCGCAACCGAAAGCAAGGCGGCCTTAGCAGGTGGAATCACCTCATTTATGGAACAGCCTAACACCAACCCTCAAACTACTACCTATGAGGCTTTAGAAGATAAATTCGAGCGTGCAAAAGCGACTTCATGGGTGAATTATTCCTTTTTCTTTGGTGGCACAAATGACAATTTAGAGTTGATTAAAAGACTTCCGTTGGATGCTTGTGCCGGTGTAAAATTATTTTTGGGATCTTCTACGGGTAATATGCTTGTCGATAAGCTCGAGGTTATTGAAGCCATATTTTCGTCGACCCCTCATGTGATTGCGGCACACTGTGAAGACGAACAAACAATCCGAGAAAATACAGAAAGAGCAATCGCCCAATACGGCTCGAATATTCCATTTTCAGAGCATCCTCTAATACGCTCAGAAGAAGCTTGTTATCTGTCTTCTTCTCAGGCGGTTTCTCTTGCCCAAAAAACAGGAGCTCGCCTGCACGTTTTTCATTTGTCTACAGCAAAAGAACTCGACTTATTTCGTTCAGATTTACCCTTATCAAAGAAGAAAATAACAGCCGAAGCTTGTATTCATCACCTGTGGTTTACAGACGCCGATTATCAAAGCAAGCAAAGTTTGATCAAATGGAATCCGGCAGTTAAAACGGTTAATGACAAGGAGGCTTTGTGGAAGGCATTAGAAGAAGGAGCTATTGATGTTATTGCTACAGATCACGCGCCACATACTCTTGAAGAAAAGAAAAACCCCTATCTAAGCGCTCCTTCTGGTGGACCTTTGGTTCAACATGCCTTACAAGCACTTATAGATCAAGTCAAAGAACGTAACTTGGGCTTGCCTTTTATTGTAAAGAAGATGTGTAACAATCCAGCGGAGCTCTTCAGTTTAAAAGACAGAGGATACATCAAAGAAGGTTATAAAGCAGACTTGGTCGTCGTAGATATGAATAAAGCTCATCGTGTTGCTCAAGATAATTTATGGTATCACTGTGGCTGGTCTCCATTTGAAGGTCACGAATTTAGTTCGAGTATTGACCAGGTATGGGTGAATGGTACGCTTGCTTTTAACAACGGCTGTTTTGTGACTAGACCTGCAGTTGAGCGCTTAAGTTTTAATCGGAATTAATATGGTTAAGAAGATTTTCATTTTAGCAATACTATTTTGTGTTTCCTGCAGTGAGCCTTTGAAACAACCTCCTGAAAATTTGATTCCTCAAGAAAAAATGCTGGCGATTTATTACGATTTAGCCGTCTTAACAGCTTTGAACAATATGACTCCGGCGACCTTGAAAAATCAAGACATCGAATTGATGGATTACTTGTACAAAAAGCACGATATCGACAGTGTTACCCTAAGTCAAAGTAATACCTATTACGCCTCTCTTCCGGATGTATATGATAAAATGTTTGACAGTATTCAAATTAAGTTAGAAAATAAGGTAGATGAGATTAACGATTCAAGAAAGAATCAATCTCAAACCATGGGAAAATAGCGTTCACTCTTGATTAAATCGTCTAACATCTCTTTTAGTTCAGGTGTTTTAACCTGCTTAAACGGAGCTAATTCGCTGGTGGTTTCGTACTTGCCCTTATGGTAGAGGGTTTGCACCAAATTTACAGTGAGTGAAGATTTAAGACCGAGTAGTTTACTCGTATTTTCTACAATGCTGGCCAGCATTACAAGCCATTTTTTTGAAATTTCTTTTTTTGCTGGAGGGCGTTTTAAATTGGCATTGATGATTTCGATCACATCGTTATAAGAATTGTTCGTTGAGACTAAGGTTAAAGGATGTTGTATGGAAGATTCGGTTCTGTATAATTGCAGTAAACAGTCGACTACAGTTTTAATGTGAATAAAGCCAGAACTTCCTGGGAATCGATAGGAAATACCTTTTTGAACCGATCGAATAAGCTGACGCAGTGGATGATTGTAAGGAACCGAACCTAAGATAACCCCGGGTCTTACGATAAAGGTTTGTACACCTTCTTGACCTGCTCTCCAGACCTCAAGCTCGCCCAATTGTTTTGATTTGCCGTAATCTGTTTGTTGTTCTTGTTCCATAGCGGCGATCGAACTGATGTAAATAAACTTAGATACCTTGTTTTCAATTGCGGCATTAACCAGATCTCTTGTTCCATTGCTATTGATTTTAAAGAGGTGCTTTTGATCTCTTGAATCAAATGAGATCAAAGCAGCACAATGAAACACACACTGTACTGATTTTGTCACTTCAAAAAGATCAGCTGTAGAATCTAAATTACCTTGCACAAATTCTAGAAGATGCATTTGTGTTTTAGTGATGCCCTTGCGTTCCAAAAAAGCTAAAAGTTGTTCTCTTTTTTTTGCTGTGCGGTACAGCACGCGAAGGCTCTGATTTTCTTTCAAAAGTTGCTCGATGAGATACGCCCCTACTAAACCTGTTCCACCTGTGATTAAAATCATATCGTAAAAATAAGCCATTGGCCGTTGAAACTGGGGCCGGTTAACTTATCGTTTTATTTTAGTCCAATATTTTATAAGATATTCACATAAATGACGTTTTTACCTTAAGATTGATAAAAATCGAGTTTGTTTGTCAAAGGTGAAATTTTATAATGTACTTTGCGGCGCAATGAAACAAAATAGACACATTACGAATACTCCTAACCGTACACGGCGCTTTCGTCGCCCGTAAGGGTGTGCTTATTTATTGGAAGTAGGTGTGTCCACTTCCTCTTCTCGTTTCAATTCTTTTCAATAGTATAATTTAATTTTTTTCAACGCGATGAAAATACAAATCGCAAATAAAACGCATTTTCGTTTTGCTGAGGTAATCAGTGAAACCATTCAAAGTTCTGCCAAGGTAAGAGGTACTGGAATTGCTTTGAGATCTCCCGAATACATCCAACAGCGTATGGCCAATCAAAATGCAGTTATTGCTGTAGAAGATGATAAATTCGCTGGCTTTTGTTACATCGAAATATGGGGTGAGAAAAACTTTGTAGCCCATTCGGGTTTAATTGTGCATCCTGATTTTCGCGGAAGGGGATTGGCAAAACAAATAAAGAAGGCTGTTTTAGATCTGTCTTTGGAAAAATTTCCGAACGCTAAGATTTTTGGAATTACCACGGGTGCTGCTGTGATGAAAATCAATTATGAATTAGGATATAAGCCTGTTACTTTTGACGCATTAACAGATGATGATGATTTTTGGAAAGGATGTCAGACTTGCGTCAATTTCGATGTTTTACAACGAATGAATAGAAATATTTGTCTCTGCACAGGGATGCTATACGACCAACACTTAAATAAAAAAAATGAGCAATAAGGTAAAAAAAATAGTTCTGGCCTACAGTGGAGGTCTTGACACTTCGTATTGTGCGCACTGGCTTTCCTCTCAAGACAACACAGAGGTGCACGCCGTGGCTGTAAACACAGGTGGTTTTGATCAAGAGCAAATCGCTGAAATGAAAACAAAAGCCTTAGCATTTGGGGTAGCCCAATTTGAGTGTATCAATGCTGAAGAAGAGCTCTACAATTCTATACTCAAGTATTTGATTTTCGGAAATGTACTTCGAAATAACACTTATCCCCTCTCGGTTAGCGCTGAGCGCGTAGTACAGGCTATAGCACTCATTAACTATGCCAATTCAATTGAGGCAGAGGCTATTGCTCACGGTTCTACAGGTGCAGGTAATGATCAAATACGTTTTGATTTGATTTTTCAAACCCTTGGGAATTCAATAGAAATCATTACCCCTATTCGCGATCAAAAGTTATCACGAGAAACAGAGATTGAGTACCTCAAATCTCACGGATATGAATATTCGTGGGAAAAGTCAAAATACTCTATAAACCAGGGTTTGTGGGGAACTTCTGTTGGAGGAGCTGAGACCTTAACCTCAGACAAGACCCTTCCGGAGGAGGCTTATCCAAGTCAATTGGAAGAAAACCAAAGCAAAAATTTGACCCTTGATTTTAAACAAGGAGAACTCGTTGGAATTGATGGTGAAAACTACGCTCCGGTTGAGGCGATAAAAGAACTCCAAAAGATTGCGAAGAAATATGCTATAGGTAGAGATATTCATGTAGGGGATACCATTATTGGAATCAAAGGAAGAGTTGGGTTTGAAGCGGCTGCTCCTATGATCATCATCAAAGCACATGAACTTTTAGAAAAACACACCCTCAGTAAATGGCAATTATTTCAGAAACAGCAATTGGCACAATTTTACGGAATGATGGCGCATGAGGGCCTATTCTTGGATGAGGTGATGCGTAATACAGAGGTGTATATGCAGGATTGTCAGCGCTTTGTTACCGGTAAGGTGTTTGTGGCCTTGCACCCTTATCGTTTTGAATTAATTGGTATAGAATCGAGGTATGACCAAATGAAATCCTCTGCCGCTCAATACGGTGAGATGAATAATTCATGGACCGCAGATGACGCCAAAGGCTTTATCAAAATTTATGCGAACGGATTGAAAAACGCTAAAAGTGTTCAAGATGAAAATTAAAGTAGGAGTAATTGGAGGTTCTGGTTATACGGGAGGAGAATTATTGCGTTTGCTGTTAATTCATCCAAATGTTGAATTGCACTTTGTGGTGAGTCGATCCTTCGCGGGTCAACAACTCTCAAAAGTTCATCCTGATTTATTGGGAACTCAAGCTTTTGAATTCTGTGAGGCTCCTTTTGCAGGAGCGGATGTATGGTTTTTGTGCCTACCTCACGGTCAATCAGGGTCTTTTCTTGAGTCCTATGCAGCAATGATTTCAGAGGAGCTAAAAATCATTGATCTCAGTAACTCTTTCCGCTTATCATCTGATGCTAAATTTGGTCAGCGAGAATTTGTATACGGCGCTACAGAAATCCATCGAGCGAAAATTCAAAAAGCCAATAGTATTGCAAATCCAGGTTGTTTTGCAACGGCCATAAACCTCGCTCTGGCACCACTTTTCCACAACGAATTAGTCGGTGTAGATCAAGAGGTACACATTAATGCCGTGACTGGGTCCACTGGAGCTGGAATTAAGCCAAGTGCAACGGCTCACTTTTCTTATCGAAACAACAATTTTTCATGGTACAAACCTTTTTCACATCAACATTTAGATGAGATTGCAGAGACCGTTTACAACAAAGCTCAGGCGTCAAAAGAAAACTTACATTTTTTGCCGCATAGGGGTGATTTTACAAGAGGAATTTTTGCCACCGCATATACTAAAATAGACTGCGCATTTGATGAGGTAGTATCAGCTTATGAAGCCTTCTATGAACAAGCGCCATTTACGCATGTTTGTCCAGATGAGCTTCAACTCAAACAAGTCGTAAACAGCAATAATTGTCACATTCATTTGATGCAACACCAAGATAAAATTTTGATTACCTCTGTTCTGGATAATTTGCTCAAAGGAGCATCAGGTCAGGCCGTAGAAAACATGAATCTGATTTTTGGTCTCGATCAACAAACAGGACTTCAACTAAAAACATCAATTTTCTAATGGCTTTATTTGACGTTTACAATCAATACCCTATTGAATTAGTTTCTGCTAAAGGAATGCAGCTCAAGGATTCCAAAGGTTCAGACTATTTGGATTTTTATGGAGGTCATGCCGTAATTTCAATCGGACATACCCATCCGCACTACGTGAATCAATTAAAATCCCAAATTGACGCCATTGGATTTTATTCTAATGTCATTCACAATCCCTTACAAGAAGAACTCGCTAAGCGTATCAATGCCAAGCTCGAAGAAAATTACGAGCTCTTTTTGTGCAGTAGCGGAGCAGAAGCCAATGAAAACGCGCTAAAATTAGCTTCTTTTCACACTGAGCGCTCCAAAATACTCGCGTTTTCTAATGCCTTTCACGGACGAACTTCAGCTGCAGTTGCAGCTACTCATAATACCCGTATTCAGGCGCCAATTAACAAGTCTCATCAGGTTGATTTTATTGACTTTAACGATGTAGAAGCCCTCAAAAATCACCTAGAGACTAAGAATTATGCAGCCGTTATTATAGAATGCATACAAGGTGTGGGAGGTCTCGATCAGCCAGATGCTGATTTTGTTAAGACCTTACGAGACTTATGCACCCAAACCGGGACGGTATTAATCGCTGATGAGGTGCAATCTGGATTCTCAAGAACAGGACGTTTTTTTAGTTTTCAGCATCACAATATTATCCCAGATATCATCAGTATGGCCAAAGGAATGGGGAATGGATTTCCGGTTGGAGGTATTATGATTCACGAATCTATCAAAGCGGAAAAAGGTATGCTCGGGACTACTTTTGGTGGGAATTATTTGGCTTGTACAGCTGCACTTTCTGTCATGGATGTGCTCGAAAAAGAAGATTTAGAACAAAAGGCTGCGGCCCTTGAATCTGTTTTTAGAGCAAAGGCAGCTATGCTTCAAGTTCCTGCTGTGGTTAAAGGACGAGGCCTTATGATTGGTCTTGAATTCGATTTTAATACGGCCGAATTACGTAGAAATTTACTGTTTCAACACAGGCTGTTTGTCGGTTCTGCCAGTAACCCCAACGTATTGAGAATTTTACCTCCTCTTTGCTGCACGGAACAAGAATTAAATCAATTATTTGAAGGACTAAATCAAGAGTTAAAACATGAATAATTATAAAAGCATTGATGATATCGCTGATTTGGATTTGGCTGTAAATGAGGCTTTGACCTTCAAGCAGACCCAAACCTCTTTAACGCACTTGGCTAAAGACAAGGTGCTCTGTATGTTGTTTTTTAACAGCTCGCTGAGAACGCGCTTAAGCACCCAAGCAGCAGCATTCAAATTGGGAATGCAAGTGATGGTTTTGAATGTTGATTCTGATTCTTGGAAATTGGAATTTGAAGATGGTACGGTGATGAATATGGACAAGGCAGAACACATCAAAGAGGCTGTTCAAGTGGTTTCTCAATACGCCGATATCATTGGGGTTCGTGCTTTTCCTGAGCTGATTTCACGTCAAAGCGATGAGGCTGAACCTGTCATTAAGGCCTTTGTAAAATACGCAACTGTTCCGGTTTTCAGTCTTGAAAGCGCTACAGAACATCCCTTACAGGCGCTGACAGACGTGATGACAATCAAAGAGTTTGTGCCGAAAAAGAAACCTAAGGTGGTGTTGAGTTGGGCTCCACATCCGAGAAAACTACCCCATGCGGTAGCTAACTCGTTTGTAAAGGCAATGAAAAGAGTCGATTGTGAATTTGTGATCACTCACCCTGAAGGGTATCATTTGAATCCTGAAGTGACTAAAGGTGTAACAATCAACACCGATCAAAAGCAAGCCATGCAAGGTGCTGACGTGGTGTATACTAAGAACTGGTCTTGTTACGAACCTTACGGAGGTATCGTAACGCCTAAAGCGGATTGGATGATCACTTCAGAAAAAATAGGAACTGCAAAGTTCATGCATTGTTTGCCGGTAAGAAGAAATGTAGTTGTAGCTGATGAGGTTTTAGACAGCAGTAATTCTTTGGTCATTGAGCAAGCCAACAATAGAACACATGCCGCATTATGGGTTATCAATAAACTGCTAAATGGAAAGGACTAAGAAACCACTTCATATTGTCAAAATAGGAGGAGATATACTCGACAATAAGGATCGCCTCAGTACGCTTATTGAAGAATTCTCACAACTAAAAGAAGCCAAAATATTAGTTCATGGTGGGGGAAAAATGGCCTCTGCGCTTTCGACTAAATTAGGTTTAGAGGTTGAAATGCATGAAGGTAGACGCATTACTTCAAAAGAACAATTAGAGGTTGTGTGTATGGTTTACGCCGGTCTTGCGAACAAAACTTTAATCAGTTCTATGCAAGCGAAATCCATTGATGCGCTTGGTCTTTCAGGCGCAGATTTGAATTTGATCCAGGCGGAGAAAAGAGCAGTACAAACCATAGATTACGGATTTGCTGGGGATATTGTTCAAGTGAATTCCAATAGAATCAAAGATCTTGTAGACCTTGGTGTTTGCCCTGTTTTTTGCGCTATTACGCATGACAATAAAGGACAGCTGCTCAATACCAATGCCGATACAATCGCCTCGAGTTTGGCCGTAGCGATGTCGGCACATTTTGAGGTGTGTCTTAAGTTTGTATTTACTCATGAAGGCGTCTTAAAAGATATGCAGCGTTCTGATGCAATTTTTGAAGAAATAAATAGCACTGATTTTGTGCAATTAAAAAAGGTTGGTGTCTTAAGCCAAGGCATTATTCCTAAACTCACTAATGCTTTTGATGCGCTTCAAGAAAAGGTGCAGGAGGTAAGAATAGGGTCATCAGCAATAATTAATCACGATAAAGGAACAAAAGTATGTCTATGAACCAAATCTCAGAGTATTACGATTCTGCCATCGATCTTTTAAAAGAATTGATCACAACACCTTCGTTTTCAAAAGAAGAAGACCAGACCGCTGCAATCCTTGAACGTTGGTTTCAAAAGCATGACATCTCTTATAAAAAGTATAAGAATAATGTTTATGCTTTTAATAAACACTATGACGAGAATAAACCTAATTTACTTTTAAATAGTCACCACGATACGGTAAGACCCAATGGGTCTTATACCCGTGATCCTTTTAAGGCCGAAATTGTTGGGGATAAACTCTATGGCTTAGGCTCCAATGATGCAGGAGGAGCGTTGGTATCTCTAATGCATTGTTTTTTACATTTTTACTCTATTGAAAATTTACCCTTTAATCTCATTATAGCTGCCACTGCAGAAGAAGAGATTGCAGGGGTTGATAGTCTCAGAGGCCTTCTGCCCATTTTACCATCTATTGATTTGGCCATTGTTGGCGAACCCACTTTGATGGATCTCGCTATTGCCGAGAAAGGTCTTGTGGTCTTCGACGGAAAGGTAAGTGGTACTGCTTCTCATGCGGCACATCCTAATGACGATCAGGCAATTCACAAGATGATACCGGTTTTACATTGGTTTAAAGAATTGCGTTTTGAAAAAGTCTCTAAACACCTAGGGGAGGTTAAAACTACAGTGTCTCAACTTCAGGCGGGCACTCAGCACAACGTCATTCCTTCAGAAGTAAAGTTTGTCGTGGATGTTCGGGTCAATGATTGCTATAAAAACCAAGAAATTGATGCTTATTTTCAAGAAAACGCTCCCTGTGAAATGCAGGCGAGGTCTCTTCGCATGCAAAGTTCTCAGATCGATGAAGATCACGCTTTGGTACAAGCAGGTCTTCAGTTAGGTAGAAATACCTACGGTTCCCCAACGCTCTCTGACCAAGCCGCTTTGAATTGTCAGTCGCTAAAATTAGGGCCTGGAGATTCAACGCGTTCGCATACGGCGGATGAGTTTATTTTTACTCACGAAATAAAAGAAGGTATTGAGATTTATATCAAACTATTAGAAACTTATATAAACACAGTAGCATGAAACTTTGGGAAAAAGGTATTTCAACCGAAAAATTGATTGAAGAATTCACTGTTGGAAATGACCGTGAATTGGATATTCATCTGGCAAAATATGATTTACAGGCTTCCATTGCACATGCACAGATGCTTGAGAAAGTGGATCTTTTGTCTTCAGATGAATGTACTCAAATTGTCAATTGCTTGAATGAAATGTTGGTTGAAGTGCAAGAAGGCAGCTTTAGCATTGAAGAAAATTTTGAAGATGTGCATTCAAAGATTGAATATGAATTGATTCAGCGAATTGGTGAACCAGGCAAAAAAATTCACACCGCCCGCTCTAGAAATGATCAAGTTTTAGTGGCTATGCATTTATACATGCGTCAAGAACTTTCTCTTATTCAAGAAGGTGTTATAGAATTCTTTGAAACCTTGCTAGATCTTTCTGAAAAGCATGCAAAGCATTATATGCCCGGTTACACGCATATGCAAGTGGCGATGCCCTCTTCTTTTGGATTGTGGTTTAGTGCTTACGCAGAACTTTTAATCGACGATGTTTTTATGTTAAAGGCCGCGAAAGAGGTGTGTGATCAAAATCCACTGGGATCTGCGGCAGGTTACGGAAGTAATTTTGACATAGACAGAGCTTTTACCACAGAGGCCTTGAATTTCTCCACCTTGAAGTACAATTCAGTAGCAGCTCAGTTATCAAGAGGAAAGGCAGAGAAAAGCTGCGCTTTAGCCTTGGCTTCATTTGCTTCAACACTCGCTAAGTTTGCCATGGATATTTGTCTTTTTGCAGGACAAGATTACAACTTCATTAAATTTCCCGATGCGCTTACGACAGGAAGCAGCATCATGCCACATAAAAAAAATCCAGATGTTTTTGAATTGATTAGAGCGCACTGCAATAAAATTCAGGCAATACCGCTACAAATTGCTGGTATTACCTCCAATTTACCTTCTGGATATCACAGGGATTTACAACTGGTAAAAGAGCCCATTGTTCAGGGAATCAATCAATTCAAAGAATGTCTTGAAATTTTTAATTACGCCATAAAGCAGATAGAAGTACGCTCATCTATTTTAGAGGCATCAAAGTACGAATACATTTGGAGCGTCGATACCTTAAACGATTGGGTTTCATCTGGAATACCTTTTCGAGAAGCCTATCAAAATATGGCCAAGTCCATAGCAGCGCAGCAATACGAGCCAGTTAAATACAGTGCGCACACCCACCTTGGGAGTATTGGAAATTTGTGTCTAGATGAAATTAGGCTCAAAATGAGAAGGGCTGCTGAGAAGTAATCTTTATTTTTGTGGCCAAATCAAAAGAATTTAAATGGACAATCAGTTTATTGAAGAATTGAGATGGAGAGGCATGATTCACGATTATATGCCCGGATTAGAGGAGCATTTAAACGAGGATTCAAGAGCGGCGTATGTTGGATTTGACCCAACTGCAGATTCATTGCACATCGGTAATCTCGTAAGTATTCTGATGTTAAGACATTTTCAAATTCAAGGTCATAAACCCATTGCCTTAGTTGGTGGTGCCACCGGAATGATTGGGGACCCTTCAGGAAAATCAAAGGAACGCAATTTATTAGATGAAAAAACCCTCAAGCACAACCAAGACGCCATTCAAAAACAATTGTCAAGATTTCTTGATTTTGAGGCGAAAGAGGGTCGGTCTGCTGAAATAGTCAACAACTATGACTGGATGAAGAGCTTTAGCTTTATCGATTTTATTCGCGATGTCGGAAAACACATCACTGTAAACTATATGATGGCTAAAGATTCGGTCAAGAAAAGACTCTCCTCAGATTCTTCAGAGGGAATGTCTTTTACAGAATTCACCTATCAACTCGTTCAAGGATTTGATTTTTGGCATTTGTATAAAAATTACGATTGCAGTTTACAGATGGGAGGTTCTGATCAGTGGGGTAATATCACCACGGGTACTGAACTCATTCGTCGCATTGGTTCAGGAAAAGGTTTCGCACTGACTTGCCCTTTGATCACTAAAGCCGATGGAACCAAGTTTGGAAAAACCGAGCAGGGAAATGTTTGGCTAGATCGCAATAGAACATCCCCCTATAAGTTTTATCAGTACTGGCTGAATTCAAGTGATGTGGATGCTGAGAACTTCATCAAGATTTTCACTTTTTTAGATCAACAAACGGTTGAAGAATTGATCGAGGAGCACAGAACGGCGCCTCACATGCGTATACTTCAACAACGCTTAGCTGACGAAATCACTATTCTCGTTCATAGTCAAGAAGATTTAGATAAGGCCAAACAAGCGAGTCAACTCTTATTTGGCAAGTCAACTACAGAGGATTTGAAAGCCTTAGACGTTGAGACATTACTCGATGTTTTTGAAGGAGTTCCCCAAGCGCAAATTCAACGCGATGAACTCGACCAAGGTTTAGATATGATTGCTGCGCTCTCGGCTAAAACCGGCTTTTTAAGTTCTAATGGTGACGCCCGCAGAGAATTAAAACAGAACTCTATTTCTGTAAATAAAAATAAGGTGTCTGCTGACTTTGTAATTGGTGTTCAAGATTTAATCCAAGACAAATACATTTTAATTCAACGGGGTAAAAAGAACTACTTTCTGATTGAGATTGTATAGCTTTTGTTTAGGGATTTAAGATTTAGATAAATATAGGATATCCTACGGTTGTCCTGTTATTTTTTCCTTTTGTATACTATTAAAAAGTATTTTTAATAATAAATCATGAACATATAGCAATACAAAGACGTCCATCGCTGGCGTCTTTTTTTTGTCTTATCACCTAACGAGATAATCCGATCAGTCTAAACACAATTGTGAAGTCCTAATAATATTTTGTATACTTCTTGTAATTAGAGCATATTGATGTATTACTCACTATAATATTCTCTCTATTACTAGATATAGATAAGGCTATGATACCCATATCTAGGCAGAGAGCTAAGGCGTCCTTTTGGATGCCTTTTTTGTTTTAACGCCTGAACTAGTTATTGGTGTTATGCTCTAATTCGTTTGAGATAAGTGTAATTTCATTTGCAGGCATTCCTGCTCTTTGGGCGTGCTCTTGTAATAAGTCAACAGAGTCAGCATTATAAACACAGTAAACACAGTCTCCGGCAATATAACTGTGTTCTTGTTCGATGCTTTTCCCTTCATTCCTCATTTCAATAAGTATAGATTCTGAATGTTTTCCTGTGTTTTCCAATTTATCCGTTGGGATACCTGAAGCGTTAGGAATCTCCCTTTTTATTAAATATTTATTCATGACGTTAATTTACTTGTAAACTACAATAAATTAATATTTTTCACAAGAGTTGAATAAATGAAATAGGGATAGGCCTAAGATACGAGTTGGTTACAACCTCGAACATCTGAGGCGTCAAAACGCCCTAACACCTCAAAGGATAAATCTGCATGAAGTTTCCCTAAATCTTGAGTCGCAATAAAGGCACAACTGTGTAGATTGGCCAGATCAATGATATTAATACCTCCTGTTTTTTCGCTGACAAATTCAAAGGGATCGTCAATTGAACGGGTCAATACTCTCATCCAATTTGGAGGCTGAAAAGTCTTGCCGTCTTTCATATAAGCCTGAGATAACAACTCTGTCATGCCGTATTCTGAATCGATAAAGTCAAGAGAGAAACGCTTACTCAACAGTTGATGCAATTCTTCTCGAATTATTTCTTTGCGTCTGCCTTTCATTCCTCCAGTCTCGATAATTGTGGTGTTTTTTAATGCTGTGGGAAAGGCTTCTGACATGTCTATTAAGGCGTAGGCCACACCAAATAAAATGACAGGCCGTTCACTTTTTTCTATGATATCAATGACTTGAGCGTAATCATCCTTATAAAATCCGCTAAAATGGTATTTGGAATGTGCTATAAGGGTGTTTATCATATATAAAAGGGATGAACTCTTTTGCTCATGATAGGAGGGTAAAACACTTATAATGCACAAATTCTCAATAGGCCCGTATTGTTTTTCGAATTGAGTCAAAAAACTTTGCTCGTACAATTTCAAATTGCGCACAAAGTGTTTTGATCTTACTTGCCCAGTTGTTCCACTGCTTTCAAAACAAAAAGAGATTGCTGAATCGTCACAGACCTTGTGCGTCTTAAAAAAAGAGATGGGAAGAAAAGGAATTTCTTTAAATTCTTTTACTGAAGATGGTGAACGTTTTAAATAACCACAGAAATCTCTATACAGCGAATTGTGCAGATATTGATACTCAAACACGTCTAAAGCGTGCTGCTCAAAGTTCTCTTTGTTGATGTGAGAAAGATCATATGAATGGATATCGATCATAAATTTCTGACCGTAAATTTAACTAAAAAACCCCCTGACAGATGCCAGAGGGTTAAACTAATCCATTACATTTTGATTTACGACCCGGTGTACCAACTAAAGTCTGTATCCGCAGTTGTAGATGAAGAATAGGTTGCACTATTATCAGAGGATACTCCATCGATAATAATGTCATCAAATGAGCCTTGCGATGGGTCTTTTAACTCTACTTGAGTGCTATAACCTGATAACGAAAGGCCGTTAATCGTTGCCCCTGAGGCTTTTTTGAATTGTAAAGCGGTTCCTCCTATAGTAGAAACAGCGGTAAGATTTGTGAGCGTTGGATTATTATTAACGCCGTCTGCCTCTACAGCTGTAGAAAAATCGGCAGTATGTAAAATATATGCGCCATTTAATTCTCCATTCCAACCTTCAGTCCAGTCAATGGCATCATCTTCGTTATTTTCTAAATAGAAGTTTGATGCGTTTACAGTTCCACCAAAAAATTCAACACCATCATCGGTACCATTTAAGATAGCCACGTTGGTAATTGTTGTTCCATTCCCCACAGCATAAAGTGAAAGACCATTAAATTGAGATTCGGCATTAATCTGTGCTCCTGCATACTCAATAATAAGGTAATTGATAGAACCTGAATTATCTGAGTCGTTTGATCCGCCATAGATGATTCCTCCCACTTCGGCTACGGCATCAACTCCTTCTGTGGTGGTTGCATCACCAGCAATTACCAGACCACCCCAAGATCCTGCTGTAGTTACTGTAGAAGTCAATACTACTGGATTTGATGAGGTTCCTTGGATGTCAATTGCAGCACCTTTTTGAATGACAATGTAGGTTGAAACGGCATCACCTGTTTCTAAATCTGCTGTGATAATTGTACCTGCAGGAATGGTTAAAGTTGCACCTGATTCAACACTGTACGTTCCATTTAAAAAGTAAGTTTTAGAGGCATCTAAAGTGAGATCAGAACTAATAGATCCTGTTAGAACGACAACATTTGACGAATTTCCTCCGGCCCATCCAAATTGATTGGCGTCTAGTGAAGAGGTATTATAATTTAGATTATTATCTGAATCAATTCCGTCAATTTGAATATTACTGAAGCTTCCTTGGTCAGGATCTTTAAGTTCAACTCTAGTGTCATATCCTGTAATAGATAGCCCGTTCATCGTTGCTCCTGAGGCTTTCTTAAATTGAAGTGCTGTACCGCCTACTGTTGAAACGGCTGTTAAATTTGTAAGTGTCGGATTGTTATTTACACCATCTGCCTCTAAGGCCGTTGAAAAGTCTGAGGTATTTAGCACATAAGCTCCGTCCAGAGTTCCGTTCCAGCCCTCTGTCCAATCAATGGCGTCATCTTCGTTGTTTTCTAAATACATATTAGAAGGAGAAACTGAACCTCCAAAAAACTCAACGCCATCGTCAGTTCCATTTACAATTGCAACATTCGAAATTGAGGTTCCAGATCCAACAGCATAAAGTGATAGACCGTTAAATTGAGATTCAGAATTGATTTGAGCTCCTGCATATTGAATGATGAGGTATTCTATTATTCCTGAGTTGTCATTATCTGAAGATCCTCCATAAATGATTCCACCTACTTCGGCAGTGGCACTTGCTCCTTCAGTAGTTGAGGCGTTACCTGCAATCACAACTCCACCCCAAGAACCTGGTTGTCCTGATGCCGATGTCATAATTACTGGGTTTGCCGCTGTACCAAGAATGTTTAAACGACCACCTTGCTGAACTACGAGATAATTTTGAGTGTTGTCTGCGCTATTCGCAGTGATCGTTGTTCCGGCTGGAATGGTTAAACTCACACCTGCAGGAACACTTAAAATTCCTGACAATTCGTATGAAACATCAGCGTCTAAAGTAGTGTCTTCTTGCAACTCTCCTTCTAAAGTGTTACTCACAGGACAAGCGTTTGAGCATGTTCCTCCACAATCTACTCCTTGTTCTCCCACATCTAATATGCCATTAGAACATAGATTTACGGGTTCTAGATCAGTGCTATTATCAACTCTAGAACAACTTGAAATCATCAAGCCCAAGGAAGATAATAGGACCATTGTTAATTTTAAAAATTTGGTTTTCATAAGTAGCTAATTAATAATTAAGGGTAATAAATTAAAAGTTTAGAGATAGGCCAAGACTTATATTTCTTCCAAGCTTATAGGATTGTACTGTAATTTCCTTTTCATCTCTTGGAATTTTAATTCTTTCCTCTAAAGGAACACCTTCAAGTCTAGCGGTGTTAATCTCTCTGTAATTCTGTAAGATATTTTGTGTCTGTCTGATGACTGGATTAAGCAAATTATTCGCCACTAGTTGCAATCTCATATTAGAATTGAATTCTTTAGAAATCACTCCGTTTAAGACGACAAAGCCTTTTTCAATAATGGCGGAGTCATAATTGTAGTCTCGCGTATTTTGATCCGTAGGTACTCCAAGCGCGAAAACTTTATCCGAGGCATAATTCGCAGAAACCCCTATTGATAGTGGTTGTTCATTTAATGTGACGTAATTAAAACTCGCGTTTAAAATATAATCAGAAGCTCCCTGCAGATCTACACTTTCAAAATTGCTGTACCTAAAACTTCTTATGAGATTTCCATCTTCATTAAAAACTTCTTTTAGATCTTGTTTGGTCCACATTCGTGTGGCATTAAAGACCATAGTCAATTTATGACCGTCGATTACATCGATGTCTTCTTCATCCATGATGCGTTTCTCTGCGAGATTCAATCGCGATTCAAGTTCTAATCCTAAAACTGTTGCAGTTTCAGCGGAATTAAAATAAGAGAACACACCTGCAGAACCTCTGTCTCTAACCCTATTTATAGGATCCGAAATATTTTTATAAAAAGCGGCCATTGAAATCAACTCATCACTCGACGGGAAAGTTTCGTATTTGAAATCAAAATTAATGTCTGTTGAGGCGATTAAATCTGGATTACCACGGGTGATTTGACCAGTTGGTGACACATATTCAAAGGGAGAGATTTCTTTGAACTCAGGTAAGGTTATCGTTTTAGAAAATGCGGCCCTAAGGGCTGATTTATCGTTTAGACTTCTACGAACATTAATGCTTGGATATAGTTTATTGTACTTCTGCTCACTAACACCTTCTCTGGGAAATAAATTTCCAATGTCGTAATTCACAACAATTTCATCACTTTGATATCTCGCTCCAAAATTTAAATTCCAAAGTTCATTGGATAAATTGAAGTTTTGAAATGCCGCTGCAGAACGAAGTGCTCCTATGTAGATATCCTTGTTTTGGCCAAGAGCATTGGCGCCTAAGGTGTTAATTTGTAAAAGTCCATTGCTAAAGTTTTCGGGGGTAAAAATCGCATCTAAATCATCAATAGAGGCGGGATATATTGGATTGCTATTGTTTGCGATTTCTACACCTACAAATTCAGAAGAGAAGTCTCTGGTTTTATCTCTAAAAGAAACACCGTAATTGAGATTTATGGCAGTCGCATCTTCGCTTTCTTTGTCTTCGGAAGAACTGAAATTAATGCTGTGTTGAATTTTCCCATTGACTTCTTCATCCGTAATGATCTGTGCTGATTTTCGTTGTTGAAATCCTCCGGTAAATCCCAATTGGACATCAAAATTGGGTTCAACACCATTTGGGTCAAAATTGACTTCATTTCGAATTCTGTTTGGCTCATCTGCGTACAAAAGGTTATAACCCAAAGCCCAATTCAAGGTGTTTTTTTCATTGAATCGATGAAGACCAAAAAGTTGTGAAACGAATAAAGTGGTTTGTTTGGTGTTCTGGTCGCGAATGAATTGAAAAAGACCATCATCCGGATCGGTTTCTTCAAAAATTGTCGATTGCCCATCTCGCCCACCTTCAAAAACATTTTCACTCAATTTATTGATGATAAAATTACTTGATTTAATTCGATGCTTTTCATTGATAAACCATGTAACATCTGCTAATCCAGTATTTACAAATTTTGTCTCGTAGGTATTGGCGTCGGTAATGGTGTCATCGATGAAATTTGATCTAAACTGACGAAAAACACCTGATTTGTATCCATGGGATCTTGAATTAGCCCCGGTTAAAATAATAGACAGTTTATTATCAAAAAACTTTTTGCCTACGGAAAGTGAAGCTGAGTAATTGACGGGATTGTCAAATTGTTGGGTATTCCAACTTTGTCTAGTTATTTGTCCCCTTAAATTACTCTTGTATGTCAAGTAACCCAACTTGGAATCACTATAATTGGGTGAGACTTTAAAATTATCAAATATCCCAGCTTGAGCTACATTAGAATTAACTCCTGATGAAAAGCTTACAGCGAGTAATTCAGATTCATTGAGTTCTCTTGAATCAATATTGATAGCTCCCGAAGCTTGATCTGCTGATGTTGAAGCATCAAAGGTTTTTTGTATGCTTACTGACTTGATAAATCTCGTAGGAAATAAGGATAAATCAATATTCTTTTTTTCTACATCGTCTGAGGGTACAGGGAGCCCATTTAGTGTGGTTACCAGATAACGATCTCCAAGTCCACGAACGAATATATCTCCCGAAGATTCTGATGAGCTTACCCCAGATATTTTTTGGGTTGCTGCTGAAGCATCTGAAACTGCAAATTTTGCGAGTTCTTTTGCGCCAATACTTTCTTTAATTTCTACGGCCTTTCGCTGGTCTAATAAAAGTGCAACTTCTGAATCTTTTCTAGCAACAGTTGTAACAACAACTTCTTCCAGGGTCAATCCTGCAGAAGCAGAAAGTGGAACATTTATATTTGTTACTTTACCCGCTAAAATTTCTACATTGGGAATTTCAACGGTTTCATATCCTAAATAAGAGTAAACCACAGTGTAAATACCAGGTTCTAAGCCATCGATTTCATACAATCCGTCAAAATCTGAAGTTGTACCTGTTGTTGTTCCTTTGATAAGGATGTTAGCGAATGCCAAAGGTTCGTTATTGAGCTCAGCATCCAAGAGCTTACCTACCACTCCTCCTGTTTCTTGCGCAAAAGCAAAAATCACACAGAATTGGAATGCGAGAAAGCTCAAAAATCTTTTAGTCATAATGATCATTAATTATTGATGCAAATAACATACTATTGTAAAAACAAGGGGTTAGCAATATTTTAATTCAAGGTTTTTTTAACTTTATACAAACGTTAAGAGATTAAATTACTGTTAACAGAAAGTCTGACTGTATTATAAATTCTATTTTTGATTAGGTCAAAACATACTCATATGAGCACTGAAAACAAGGATATCAAAATATTATTAGTAGATGATGAACCAGACATCTTAGAAATTGTTGGGTACAATCTCAATTTAGAAGGATACCAAGTTTTTACTGCTAAAAATGGTGTGGAGGCTATTTCAAAAGCAAAAAAGAAGATGCCCCATCTGATTATTTTAGACGTGATGATGCCCGAAATGGATGGAATTGAAGCCTGTGAAGCGATAAGGCAAACTAAGGGCTTAGAGGATACAATCATTACATTTTTAACCGCTAGGGGAGAGGACTACTCGCAGTTGGCAGGTTTTGATGCTGGAGCAGATGACTATATCACAAAGCCTATTAAACCCAAGGTTTTGATGTCAAAAGTTAAAGCACTTTTACGCAGAAAAAAAGAAGATACTAAACCTGAAGATCAAATTACTCAAGTCGGCGATATTGTCATCAATAGAGAGGAATATAAAATCATCAATAAAGGAAAGGAGATCGTTTTACCGCGCAAGGAATTTGAACTTCTTGCCTTACTGACTTCTAAACCCAATAAAGTATTCAAAAGAGAGGTGATTTTAGAAAAAGTTTGGGGAAATGAGGTTGTTGTAGGAGGCCGAACTATAGACGTGCATATTCGAAAACTCCGAGAAAAAATTGGTGAAGAGCACTTTAAAACCGTAAAAGGAGTTGGGTATAAATTTGTCGAAAACTAAATGTTCGGTCAACTCAAAGATTCATTTAAAATCGCGCTGCGTTTATCTTTTTTGATAAGCATTCTTTTCGCTCTTTTGCTGTTTGTTATTTTTCAAATCGCTGGAATCAAAGAGTACGTTTTAATTCTATGGAGTGCCTTTTTTGGATTCTTTATTGCTGCAGCCGTAATCAATTACAATGCAGAAAAGTACATTGTAAGGACCATTAAACAATTGTACAACAACGTTTCGCTTTTAGAAAACTCAGACTATAGAAATTTGAGCGTCACCACCGATATGGATTCTTTGAGAAGTGAAATTGAAAATTTTGCCGAGGGAAAGAAAATCGAAATCGAAACCTTAAAAATCAAAGAAGAGTATCGCAAAGATTTTATCGGAAATGTAGCGCACGAACTCAAAACACCTCTTTTCACTGTACAGGGCTATTTACTAACGCTTTTAGAAGGGGCAATGGATGATAAAAAAGTCAGAAAAAAGTATTTAGACCGCGCCAATAAAAGCGTTGAGCGCCTTTTGCATATCGTAAGAGACTTAGATGACATCACACGACTAGAATCTGGCTCAACGACTATGGACTACAGTGATTTCAATATTATTCACCTTATTGAAGACATCTTTGAAATGCTCGAAATGGAAGCCCAAAAAGCTGCAATTAATTTGATTTTAGACAAGGACTACAGCGAGGCAGTTATGGTTTATGCAGATGAAGAGAAAATCGAACAGGTTTTGTACAATTTGATTCAAAACAGCATTAAATACGGAAGCCCTGAGGGGACTACAGAAGTCAGCGTTGAAAACTTGACCGCAAATAAAATCATCGTTCGCGTTACTGATAATGGTGAGGGTATTCCAGAAGTTCATCTCTCTCGTTTATTTGAACGATTTTACCGGGTCGATCAGAGCGGAAGCCGCAAAGAAGGGGGGTCTGGGTTAGGATTATCAATTGTGAAACACATCGTTGAAGCTCATGAAGAAAAAATATTTGTAGAAAGCGAACCTGAGTTGGGCTCTGAGTTTTCTTTTACCCTTCAAAAAGCTTCGTTAAACAGTGAACTCCAGTCTATGGATTCTGAAAAAACAGAAAGCCCTTTATAATCTTCTACCCGATCTAAAGCTTTCAAGTTAAATTCATTTTGAGAAGAGAAAGGTACTATTTGTAGTGCATCAAGTCTTTCTGCCAGATATTCCTGTTCGTATTGCCCTGGAGTTGGAATAAAAAAGGCTTTTTTACCAAGCTTTGCGAGATCCATCACAGTAGTATATCCAGATCGACACAAAATCAATTTAGATTGCTTTAAATGATGCTCCAATTCTTCGGATTGCATAAAATTTACCTTTTGTATTGTATTGCTTGCATTTATTATTGATGTGCTCTTTTGTTCGGATTGAATTTTACCCTGAACAAAAACAATTTTTCCGCTAAAATCAGTTAACTCATCTAGTAGTTTTTCTTCGAGTAAGGTTCTTTGTGGTTCAGGGCCTGACAATAATACCATAAGGTCGAAGCTTTCTTTTTGAGCTGAAGAAGAAATTTCGACAATGGACCCAAATACCTCATTTGGTCTAATTTTTTTTTGAGGTGGCCTAGTTTACCGGTTAAGTTTGGCTCGTGTTCAAAATCGGGCACCCAAATAAAATCGTACTTTTTAAAGATGCGTCTATGCCACCAAGATGACAGCGCTGTGGTTGCACCAGAGAGCACATTGAGTTGATGTGTGATAAATACATTGGGAACTTTACGGGAATAAACACCAAGTCGATTATCTGAAATTAATCCATCAATCTGTTCTTTTTCAATGATTTGTTCTACTTCTTTCCGCTCTTTTCTCATGGCATTGAAAACCTTATGTGAATTCAAAAGTATTTTGAGTTTAAACAGATGTGCTTTAGTGGCGTATTCGATTTGATAAGAGCTCAATTCATATGAAGTCAGTTTTGGAAATTCCTTTTGAAGCAATTTTAGTGCGACACCATCTGATGCCAGAACGACTTCAAAATGATTGTCGAGTAAAGCCTTTATAATTGGCACACATCTGGTGGCGTGTCCTAAGCCCCAGTTTAAAGGTGAGACCAATATTTTTTTTGAAGAAGCCTTCATACGCTCTGAGGTTCTTAATATTTTTGTGAGCTAAAAGTAAGGATTTGGGAAGTAAAAATAAGTTAAGGCGATTTAAAGAAAATGAAACCTTTTTGAATCTCATTCAACCCACTCGTGAAGAATTGTTAAGTGAATTTAACTTAAAAGGAAATTGGAAGGATGAGTTCAAAAACGACAATCCTATTGTGCTCGAATTAGGATGCGGTAAAGGCGAATACACCTTAGCTCTTGCAAAAGAATTTCCGAATATAAATGTTATCGGCATAGACATTAAAGGAGCTCGTTTGTGGAGGGGTGCTAAAACAGCACTTGAAACTGGGCTTGAGAATGTTCGTTTTTTACGAGCCCAAATTGAATTACTCCCACAAGTATTTGACACTTCTGAAATCAGTGAAATATGGATCACATTTCCAGACCCTCAAATCAAATACAAACGCCAGAAACACAGATTAGTGAATCTAAAATTCTTGAACATGTACAAATCACTCCTCAAAGAGAATGGGCTTATTCACTTGAAAACCGATTCGGAGTTTTTGCATGGTTATACTCTTGGGCTTCTGCAGGGATTAGAAAAAGAAATAGTATATTCCAACCACGACATTTATCGATTAGAGGGCAGTCCTCAAATTGTGACAAGTGTTCAAACCTTTTATGAAAAACAATATTTAGAATCTTTTAAACCTATCACTTATCTCCAATTTAGACTCTGATTATATCGTACAACTCGTACTGCTGTTTTTCGCCACTTATGCAGCTGCATTTATGGCCACTGCTCCACCGGGGCTTCTGAATTTAAACGCGGCCAAAATAAGTGTAGACAAAGGAAAGAAAAGTGCCTTGTGGTTTGTGGCTGGAGTCATCCTAACTATTGCGATTCAAGCGGTATTAGCGATACAAATTTCAAAGTTTTTATTTCGCAATCCTGAGGTTATTCAGTTGATATTAAAAGTAGCCATCAGTATATTTTTTCTATTGTCGATATACTTCTTTACCAAAAAGAAAAAGACGAAAAAGATAAATGTCAAACGCAAAAACAATTTTTTTAAAGGCGTATTACTCGCCACCTTAAATATCTTGACTATTCCATATTACAGTGGGGTACACGCCATGTGGACTTCTTCGGGATGGGTGCGTTTTGAGGCCGCGGATATGATCACTTTTGTATTGGCCGTTTGCCTTGGAACATTAACCGTCTTGTACGCCTATGTCTTTTTGTTTATTCGTGCGAGTCATCAAAATTCATTTTTTTCGAATAAATCCAATGCGATCATCGGGTTTATGATGTTGGTGCTGATGGTGATAAGCTTGTTCAGATTGCTTTACGGATGAAACAAAGTTCACTTGATTTCTTTAAAAAGGTATACGAGGTAGTCGCCCAAATTCCAGAAGGTCGCGTAACCTCATACGGTGCAATCGCTCGATATCTCGGAATGCCCCGATCTTCAAGAATGGTGGGCTACGCCATGAATAACTCTCATAATCTGGATATTCCTGCTCATCGTGTGGTCAATCGAAACGGCTTACTAACGGGTAAGCACCATTTTCCTGGTTCGACCTTGATGCAGCAGCTTTTGGAGAATGAGGGTATTCAAATTAAAGACGATCAAGTCATCGGCTTTAAAGAGGTGTTTTGGGACCCCGCATGTTTAGCTCAATAGCTTGCTCTAAAGAAGTTGAATATATTTTATCTTTGCCCTTATAAAGATTGCAGCCTTTTATGAAAAAAGATGAGATTATATCTGCCTTAAAAACCATCTCTGTTCCTGGAGAAGGTCAAAATATGGTCGAGAGCGGAGCAGTCACCAATGTTCAAGTTTTTGGTGACGAAGTAGAGGTTGACATTACCATAAACAACCCTAGTCTTCAAGCCAAGAAGAAGACCGAAGTGTCTATTTTACAGACGATTCACGAAAAGGTTTACGAAAAGGCAAAAATTAAGGTCAATCTCAAGGTAGTTGCCCCAGAACAAGAAAAGCCACAAATCAAGGGAAAACCTATTGCGGGAATTAAAAATATCATTGCTGTTGCCTCAGGAAAAGGGGGAGTAGGAAAGTCTACCATCACTGCCAATTTAGCCGTTTCTTTATCGCAAATGGGATTTGAGGTAGGAATTTTAGACGCTGATATATACGGCCCATCTATTCCGATCATGTTTGACGTCGAAAATGAAAAGCCATTGGCTGTTAATGTGGATGGAAAATCTAAAATGAAGCCCGTTTCTAATTATGGTCTAAAAATTCTGTCCATCGGGTTTTTTACCAAACCAGATCAAGCTGTAATTTGGAGAGGCCCAATGGCTTCTAAGGCGCTCAATCAGATGATTTTTGATGCCCACTGGGGCGAATTAGACTTTTTGTTGGTGGATTTACCACCTGGAACAGGAGATATTCACTTGAGCATTTTACAATCCTTACCCATTACGGGAGCTGTGGTTGTAAGTACTCCTCAAACCATTGCCTTGGCAGATGCGCGAAAAGGAATTGCGATGTTTCAACAAGAATCTATAGACGTCCCTGTTTTAGGGGTTGTTGAGAATATGGCTTACTTTACGCCAGAAGAGCTTCCAGACAACAAGTACTATATCTTTGGAAAAGACGGAGCTAAAAACTTAGCAGAGGATATGGATATTGCACTTCTAGGGCAGGTTCCAATAGTTCAGAGTGTTAGAGAAGCTGGTGATATCGGAAGGCCAGCGGCTTTTCAATCTGACACCCTCATTGCAAAGTCTTTTAAAACCCTTACCCAAAATACTGTCACACAATTGGTCAAGCGAAACGAAGATTTGCCTCCAACTGAAGCAGTTAAAATAACAACCATGGCAGGTTGCGCACCTGTTCAATCCAATAAATCATGACAACAATTGAACTAACTAAAAAAATTGAAAAGGCGCTTGAAGAGATTCGTCCTTTCTTACAAAATGACGGAGGTGACATCGAATTGGTTTCTGTTGAAGAAAACAAAACTGTAACGGTGCGCCTTTTGGGAAATTGCGTGAGTTGTTCGGTCAATCAAATGACTTTAAAAAGTGGAGTTGAAATGACGATCAAAAAGTACGCTCCTGAAATTGAAAACGTTTACAATGTTCAATAAGACTAAAGAGTTATAATGATTCAGACTGATATTTTAATTATTGGTGCTGGACCAACAGGTTTATTTGCTGTATTTGAGGCAGGCCTATTAAAATTGAAATGCCATATTATCGATGCGCTTCCTCAAGCAGGAGGGCAATTGTCAGAGCTTTATCCAAAAAAGCCAATTTATGATATTCCAGGTTATCCAGAAGTGGGAGCTCAAGAATTAGTCGATAAATTAATGGAACAAATCAAGCCCTTTCAACCTGGGTTTACACTTGGTGAACGCGCTGAAAACATTACTAAAATTGATGATAAACTTTTTGAAGTAGTAACCGATAAGGGCACTGTTCACAGGGCTGCAGTTGTCGCTATTGCAGGAGGATTAGGTAGTTTCGAACCTCGCAAACCTCAGTTGCCAAATATCGAACAATTCGAAGATAAAGGGCTTTTGTACATGGTTAAAAACCCCGCTCAATTTAAAGACAAGCGAGTGGTTATTGCTGGAGGAGGTGATTCGGCTTTAGATTGGAGTATTTATCTGAGTGATATAGCCGCTGAGGTCGTCTTAGTACACCGAAGAAACGAGTTTAGAGGAGCACTTGATAGTGTTGAAAAAGTGCAGGATTTGAAATCAGCAGGTAAAATAAAATTGTACACCCCTTATGAGGTGACCAAAATAGAAGGGGATACCCAACTCAAATCACTTCGTTTAAAGAGCAATCAAACCGAGACCGAACTCGATTTAGAAACTGACTTTTTTATACCCTTGTTTGGATTAACTCCGAAGCTAGGGCCCATTGCCAATTGGGGATTAGAGATTGAAAAAAACGCCATAAAAGTAGACAACACCCTCGACTACCAGACAAATATTCCGGGCATTTATGCCATTGGAGACGTCAATACCTATCCAGGTAAATTAAAATTAATTCTTTGTGGATTTCACGAGGCTACCCTTATGTGCCAGAGTGCTTTTGCTCGGATACATCCAGACAAGCGAAACGTTTTAAAATACACTACCGTTGGAGGCATTAATGGATTTGACGGTTCTGTCAAACAAGCTCCTAAAGCAGTGGTAAAGACAATTGATTGATAGTGAGTAAGGAAGTTCGAATTCAAATCACAGATAGAAATGGCGCTTCGCATGAAGTCATGGCACCTACCGATTTAAACATGAATCTAATGGAGGTGATTCGTTCATTTGAATTGGCCGAAGAGGGTACAATTGGCATCTGTGGCGGAATGGCCATGTGTGCTTCTTGTCAATGCTATGTGCTCTCTGATCACGATTTGCTTCAAAGAGGAGACGAAGAAGAAGCCATGTTATCAGAAGCGTTTAACGTCCGAGAAAATTCAAGATTGTCTTGCCAAATTCTCATTAACGAAGCACTAGAAAATCTTCATATAGAAATTGCTCAAGAAGATTAAATTTTAGCCTGCTTGGTGTATAGTTCTGTATACTTTCCATCTTGCGCTAAGAGCTCTTCGTGTGTTCCGCGCTCGACGATTTCACCCTGATCAACAACTAAAATTTGATGTGCATCTTTAATGGTGCTCAAACGATGTGCAATAACCAATGTCGTTCTTCCTGAGGTCAGTTTTTTGAGTCCCTCTTGTATAAAGTGTTCACTCAAAGAATCTAAATTCGAAGTGGCCTCATCTAAGAGTAATATTTTTGGATTGGCCAGAATTGCTCGAGCTATAGCGATGCGTTGCTGTTGACCTCCTGATAACTTTACTCCGCGTTCACCAATTTTAGTTTGTACACCTTCACTCAGTTCGTTGGTGAATTCATCGACATGGGCTACTTTGATGGCGTTTGTAAATTCTGCATCACTGCAATTAGGATTGGCGAATTTAATATTGTCTTCTATGCTGCCGTCAAATAGAAATTCATCTTGAAGCACCACACCTAAGTGCTTTCGATAGGCATTGAGATCGAGGTAGTTCAAATCAAGATCGTCTATACTTACCTCTCCTTGATCAGCAGTAATAAATCCTGCGGCAAGAGCAAATATGGTAGACTTGCCTGAACCAGAACTTCCTACTAGGGCAGTAACCTTACCCGGGGGCACTTCAAAATTGATGTTTTTTAAGGTAGGTCTATCCTTTTCATACGAGAAATCCACCTGCTTAAAACGCAGATGACCTTCTATGTCTGTCAATACCTCTTTTCCTTTTTGCAAGTCTTCTTCGCTAGGGGTTTCCATAAGTTCTTTGGTGCGTTCTAGACCGGCAAAGGCTTCTGTGATTTCTGAACCTATTGCGGTCAATTGTATGATGGGAGTCAACATCAATCCCAGTAAAAAAGTGAATTGTAAAAACTCACCAATGCTGAGTTCCTCATTCATGATTAAAAACCCGCCAACCCCCATGATGGTCGTAGTAACAATTCCGATAATGATCGAAGATGAACTTTGAATAATAGCCATAAAGGTCATCGACTTTCTGATGTTCCCAAAAAGAGATTGCACGCCTTTTTCAAAGATGGATTTCTCATAAGACTCTGCATTAAAACCTTTAATGACTCGAATTCCAGAAATGCTTTCTGTAAGTCTTCCGGATACATTGGCCTCGATTTTTCGGCGCTCCTTATAGATAGGGCGTACTTTAGAAAAGGCTTTTTGAGATATTAAGCCGACTATAAGCATGGGAATAATGCAGCCTAATGTCAATTTAATGTTGATGCTGACCAATAGAGAAAAGGCAACAATAGCGGTAAAAATAGCCCCGATGAGTTGAACTAGACCCGTACCTATCAGATAGCGTACGCCTTCGACATCATTCATAACTCTTGAAACTAAGGCCCCTGATTGGTTTTCTTTGAAAAAATGTATGGGTAATTCAAGAAGTTTTTGCTGTACTTGAATTCTCAATTCTGAGATGACATACTGCGCCTGAATACTGACCAGTTTGGTCAATAAAAAAGAGGTAATGGCTTGAATAATTAGGGCAGCTAAGACAAAGACAATAATATTCGTAAGTAACTGAATATCGCCGTTTGGAATGACCTCGTCCATCATTTGTTTAACTGCGGTGGGCGCTACAAAGGAGGCTCCTTTACTAATGAATATAAGAACAAGTCCTACAGCTAAAACCTTTAAACGCGGACGAATGATTTCTTTAAAGGCAATTTTTAGGGAGTATTTCTCTTTCATGTGCTACAAAAATAGGGTCTTCTTTTGCAAGATTTAAGCAGCCTATGACAAGTTTGTGCTTTAGTCCTTAAAATAGTACCTTTCTTTATCACATTAATACCATTCTATGAGACCTATTTTCTTAGTTCTGACAGCGATAATCTTAAGTTTTTCATCATGTTCTACCAAACAAGGTGAATTCAGTGAAGCCCAACGCCTTGAGGAAATCGCAAGCAGAGTAACTATTGTTAGAGACAGCTTCGGAGTGCCTCATATCTATGGAGAGAGTGATGCTGATGCCATTTTTGGCATGCTCTACGCGCAATGTGAAGATGATTTTAATCGGGTAGAACAGAATTACATATGGGCCACTGGAAGACTAGCAGAGGTTGAAGGCGAGTCGGCGATTTACAGCGATTTACGCGCGAATATGTTTATGACTCAAGACGAGGCTGAGCAAATGTATGAGAACAGCCCAGAGGAGGTAAAGCAATGGTGTCAGGCCTTTGCTGACGGGGTGAATTATTATTTAATGACACATCCAGAAGTGAAACCTCGACTCTTGACCAAATTCGAACCTTGGATGCCCCTTTATTTCAGTGAGGGTTCTATAGGTGGAGATATCGAACGGGTTTCGACTCGAAAGATCAAGGCATTTTACGAAGAAGATACTGATCAAGATTTGGCCTTTGCGTCTTATGATGATCAGCTTGTTCAATTTGAAGAACCTCAGGGTTCCAATGGTATCGCACTAGACGGTTCAATGACCGAAAGCGGTAATGCCATGCTTTTGATTAATCCACATACTTCATTTTACTTTCGAGGTGAACTTCAAATGAAGAGTAACGAAAACTTAAATGCTTATGGTGCTGTTACATGGGGGCAATTTTTTATCTATCAAGGGTTTAATGAGCACACAGGATGGATGCATACT
>Ga0213859_10000087_pt1 | contig 39840 bp, 70 predicted proteins | sample PICome_2_FD_160133 | JGI IMG/M metagenome (GOLD analysis project Ga0213859, IMG submission 160133) | Coastal seawater microbial communities near Pivers Island, North Carolina, United States - PICO304 | ecosystem: Environmental > Aquatic > Marine > Coastal | place: USA: North Carolina...
CTGGACTTCATCTGACGAGATGCATTAGTAATGTCAGGGGTGTTAAGACCAGTACCTTGGCAGAACAACTTCATGCCGCCGCCGGAACCAGTAGACTCAATAACAGGAGTATTGAAGTTCGAGTTTTCACCAAACGATTCTGCTACAGCAGAAGCAAATGGGTATACCGTAGATGAGCCGACAATTGAAATCGTGCCAGCTCGGTCAGCGTGTGCAACACCTGCGGCGATTAAACTCACAAGTGCTACAACGCTAGTAATAAATGCTCTCATTTTTTTCTCCTTTAAAAGAACATTAAGTAAACAGGCCGTGTATAGCAATTACGATACCTACGCTTGCTGCGAGACCAATCATCATTTTGAAGAAGTCTTTACCGACCAGAGGAAACACTGAACGGAATTTACGCTTTTGCGTAAACGTAGCAATCGCAAGTTCGCGACCTGTTAGAAGACCAATAAACACCCAAGTAGTGCTCATTGGAATATCGTTTAATTCTTTGAAGAACCAAAGAATAATAAAATAGAATAAGTCAATGATAGTAGCAGAACGTACATAACGAGTATTATGTTTTTCTAACACGACAGTTTGTATTTTACCACCACGTTCTCTAAACATCCAAAACAATCCGCCTACAAAAATGACAGAAATTGCAAGCATCATTTCTACAGGTATTTCTCTTGGCAAGAACACAGCAATGTTAGCCATATCATGACTCAGCCATGTATACCATAAAAAGCCTGTTGTAATCCATTGTCCAACTATCCAGTATTTTCTATGTTCTTCTTTAACTGGATTTGATTCGTCAAGCAGTTTGCTAATAATAAACCAAATACCGTAAGCTGACACAGCAGCAATTGCATAACCCATAATTGATTTCATTAGCATCTTTTCTAGAACAAACGTACTAGCAAAAGCTGACAATACTAAGAATGAAGTAGATACCGGAACACCAAGTCTAGTTAGTACAAGTAGTACTGCCGGAGCTAATGCATGATACCATTGAATTTCCTGAAAGGGAATTTTGTTTAGGCGGCCATAGGAGATATCACCACCGTTAACATACCATCCATACCAGATAGTAAAAAGGAGCACTGCTGACGCAGCACCCCACATTAAATAACGATTTGTTTTTTCGTTTGAAGCAATCCATGTGCCAAGAGTCTGAACAGAATCGTTGGCAATCACAGAATAAGATGCTAGTAGAAATCCCACCACCATCCAAATTGATAAGTAGTCCATTTTTTACCTTTCGTTTGCAGGCTTGTCCCCTGCGCTTACTAATTGGTTATGCAAATCTATTTAGTAATAGATATAAAATAAGGCGTAAAAACGCCTTACATTAGAACCAAAATTTTTCTGCCTTTTTTATCTTTCTCAAAACGACCATAATAACCTAAGTTATCTTTATCGTCCATTTGTTCAAGAGATTCTAGCAGCATTTTCTTTCGTAGGCGGGCTGGTACATTTACAGCAGCATTAAGACTCACTTTACCATAAACCATATCTGCATTCTTAACCAGTTTTTTAAATTCTTTTAAATTGTATCTAATCATGTTACTGGTATGTTCTCCCCGCCTGTTGTGGTTACCTTGGTAACATTTGCATAACGGAAACTACGCCACGCTTGTTGATTTGTATCCCATACTACAAGAGTGTCCCCTTCTCGTTCTTCTGTAAGTTTTTCAACTACTTCTTCAGGCAGTCGAGTTTTATCGAGTGTACAGTTCATTACACGTTCGTCGCCATTAATTTTATTAAAAGTAACAATTAATTCATTATGCCGTAAAAAAGTTAACAGTGATTGTTTAGTAGGAATAGTCATTCATTTTCTCCGTTGTCTGTTTCGCCCCAATATTTGAAAAAGATAGCAAGGGTACACCAAACATTAATAATTAAACCAATAAGCCCCATGAATCCCACAAGAATCGGTGTTACCACAAAGACACTCAAAAATAACACAATCCACAGTTGATTACGAATGCTCATAGTCATAGTTCTACCTCATTTTCAAAATATGCATCCCAAAATAGTTTTGCGGCTGCTTTCATCAAGTCTGGATTAACAAGTATAGCAGGCTTGCTTGTTCCGAGTTTATTAGCAGCAAATACAGCAATACGATATTGAATATCATCGTATGCAAATTCGCTCATAGTGTCATATGTGACAGTGTTAGCATCAATCATCGTGTTGTCCTTACTTCGTATGTTCTTGGGCCTTCGGTAGTAAAATCCAATCCTGCCATTTTACCTTGATAGTGACTGTGTTTTGGATTCCATTGTAGCCTTATTTTGTTACCAGCAATTGCTACAGTTAACATCCTATGCTGCTGAAGATCAAGAACTTCGGCCTGTTGTGTGCGATCTGTATCAACGCAATACAATTCGCATATATTTTCAAATCTAGTTGACATTTATGTATTCCACCAAAAACCAAAATAGAGGGTTAAACATAAGGTAGGTAAACACTGCATAAAATAGTACAGTGCAAGCTACTGCATACGAAGTGTATTCAGCTATTTTGTTCAAGTACTTCATGTATTGCCTCATCTATTTCGTTAACATTAATAGGGTGCTGAAACAACCCAATTACAACTTCCTTAATTTTTTGTTTATTATAACGCATACTAGGGTAGCTGTCAATCACATCTTTAACTGCTAGTTTAATTATTTCTTCCATTTTTAATCCTCTTGAGTATAATTTTACCTACATCAACAAACCATACTCCTAATAGCCCAACACCCATTGCCGAGAAAATCAAAAGCATTGTAAGGGCAGTAAAATCATGTACTTGCCAACCGTTAAACATTTGCAAAAATATCATGGATATCTTTCAGTAATTCTTTTGCTTCATTAGGAGCACGTTGAAAAATATTACGTCCAACAATCATACCTAAGCCGCCACCGTAAGCAATATCTCGGGCATCGTTCAGTACATTGTCTCTAGCAGTTTTTGCTCCTCCCGAAAACAGCACAGGTATCCCACAGGCTGCTTTTACAATCTTTTCTACGTCTTCCGCTTTGTTGTAGTTTCCTGCAGGCAACTTAACTTTGATCACTGTCGGCTCTAGTTGAGCAGCAATGTAAGCAGCATGCATTGTAGTTTCTAAACTTGTAGGATCAAAGTCACCGCCTCTAGGATAACTCCATAAAATACATTTTGTGTAAACAGGTGCAATATGTCTATAGCGCCATTCTGCAAATTGTTCAATCATTTGATTTTGCATAGGAGCTCCAGGATATATAGTAAAACCTGCTCCGCCAAATTTAATTGCTGACTGTCCGTACCTAGCTTGCATAGGCGTAGCATCTTTGTTAAGATTGTTAGCGTGATTCATTTTTACAATCACATTGTCTTTTTGCTCGGGATACTTTTGAACTAAAAGATTTGCTACACGGTAAGGCAATGCTGTAGCGCTTACAAGCCCTTCATTTAACAAATTATTGATGTATTCAATTTGATAATTTACATCTAACATTTCAGGATGATCAGTATCAAGAAATGCTGCCTTAGGTCCATGCTCTACACCTTGATCAATAGGAAGAACAATAGAATATGTGTCTTTTGCTGCAAAGTTGTCATCGCTTAAAAATTGGTGTTTCATATACTTTACCTTTACTAATCGCCCCAATCAAACAGATCTTGTGGATCTCCGAAGGCTCCCATCGTGTTATTTAACTTAGGTTTATTTTTCTTTGAAGAATTTTGTTTTTTTGGTTTTGTAGTTTGTGTTGACGAAAGTCTAAGATGGTTTACTGCATCCTTTACACGACTAGGGTATTCTCCTAAAAATGTACCAGCTTCTAAGTCGTCTATAGAAATATATTCTTTATGCCAATGACTAATATCTTCCCAATTATCTAGCATGGTTTTGGCCATTTCGTCGAATAGGCTATCACTTAAAATAGCATCGTCTTCAACATAATAGGCATATGCAGCCATCAAGTACCACGGCACGAGCATACTAACATTTGCATCGCAAATTTCTTTTGCACGTTGGTCAAATAACATTTTAGTCTCCTACTTCAGTAAGTACTTTCTTGCGAACTACTTTATGGAGACCTGGGTTGACCCGCAATGCGTGTGGCATAAGTTCATGCCGAATATAGTTACGCATGTATTTTGTATTTGTATTACTTGGGTCTTCTATAAAATCAACTGAATACTTTTCTGCCCACTTGTAAAACTGTTCTTTTGTGTTAAGTCTGAACGGGCGAATAATTTGCTTGCGCCGATATGGTACAATCTTACCAGTACCATGTAGCGAGCTCCAAATCCAAGTTTCAACACAATCGTCTAAGTGATGCCCAGTAACAACTTCAATATCTAACTGTTGAGCTTGTTCATCAAGCCACTTGTATCGTTCTTTACGCCAATGCTCTTCTGTACTTGTGCCGTTTGGTGCTCGAGGATCTGCAATTTCACCAATGCACAGTTTTAGATTATTGTCGTCGGCGTGTTGTTCTAAAAATGCTTGTGCTACGTCGCCTGTAGTAGTGCCGTGATTAAAGTACAGCAAGGTCACATCGTGATTGTTGCTAAGGAAGTCAGCAATTACCATAGAGTCTACGCCGCCACTGCAAGCAATAGCAATACGGCGAGAGATGTGACCTTGCAGTTTAAACATCAGGGATTCAACACTTCTTCATAATGTTCACGAGCTTCGAGCATAAGTTCAAGTTGTACTGTATTATCATTTTGACGACAGTCTTGAATCTCGTCGTTAATACTTTGCCAAGCTTGTTCCATTTCATTTACAATAGGCTCTTGCAGCAATTCGTAATATTGTTCACTCATGTAATTCTCCTTTACGTCCATCATTGTTAAGAACTGTTTTGTACCAATGACAGAAAGAGCAATATGCATTTGTATTTTCTTTACTGTTGCTACCGCCATCGGCTTTTCTAAAATCGTGATCGCCGTGGTTATAACGACGCTTTACTTCGTGTTTTTGTATATCGTCGAGATCTGCATCAAAGTAGTCTTTGCATTTTTGCCAGCGTGGATCTTCATTTACATCCTGCCCGCAACATTCACAAACATCCGAACGATGAAATGTATGCTCACGTCCAGTACGGCCATATCCGCCGTACTGAACTTGTGCTACTTGATGTTCTCTACAGTATAAGTCGTGACCGGGTCCTTTGAAAAAAGTAATTAACTCGTCACAACCGGGCATTGTGCAACAGCGACTTTCTGCGATGATACGTTTACGTTCGAATTTACTTTTCAAGTCGTCAATTGCAACATCGCGAAAGCTCATTACCAAAGATCCTTTTCGCCTGGCGTAAAGCCGTTATTAGCACGATAAGTAGGAACTGCTCGCCCCAAACTTTTTGTAATTTGTGCATTAAAAAACGGCAAACCGTGCGTAGGTTGCTTCTGCATAGATGGCTCTTGCCACGCTGACTGCGGCTGCTGCTCATACCAATTTTCATATGCAGTTTCGCACTTAGCCCAGAACGCACCAGTAGGCGAAAAGTTAGCATCAAACAACCCAAGATTCATATCAGCTAGATCGTAAATATAGTTATCGTCTACATCAATACTTTGCATTTCTGCAAGCATGAGCCATGACATCAGCATATAGATCTCTTTAGGATCAACTGCACGCTGTTTACGGATTGCACTCCAATACTTACCAAACTGTTCTACTACTTCTGGCGATGCTTGCATAATCTCTTGCATACGTGAAATAGCACCAATTTCTTTAGTATTATCAAACTTTTCAGCAGTAACAAACAACTTATGCTTTTCTAGCATCTGTTGCTTGCGTTCTGCTTCGAGCCAAATAGGCTTTTCGCTGCCATCAACTCGTACACCGTAAATCATTTGTTGGAAGACGTCAATAGCATCTAGTGGCAGCTTGTCTTCTCCGTTAAGACCAATAAAGTTTTCACGAATCTCTGCTTTAGTGCTTACATCATACACTACAATAGGCACATCAAAGTCTGCAGGGTTTTCATAAAACACCATTGTACTTAGAATATACAACAAGATAGCAGTGTGTTGACCGTCCCATGCTACATAACGTCCAGGACGATTTTCGTCTACATAACACTGAATAGGCATCACTTTTGTTGCTTTGAAGTCAGCAAGCATTCTAAGGACATGATTTAGATTGAGAAGACGTTGCATAGTCACATCAATCTCAATATCACTTAGTTTGGCAGTAAGACTACGACAAAGGCGTTTTTGCACATCGGCAATAGTTTCAAATTCCGGATGACGTCGACGAAACTCACGACTCATCATACGAAACTCAATAGCTTCGCTTTCTCCAACAAAGCTATCAAAACGCTCTGCTAAACCTACAAAGTGGCTTTCACTCTTTCCATATTGCAAGTTCCATTGATCTGCGTAAGATCCGTTAGACGGTTTAATCATAAAAGAATTAGACATTTTTTCATCTCTCTATGTCTGTTAACTGTGTATATAATATAGCAAGTTAATCAGGAGATGTCAACCTAATATCTATAGGTAATTCTGCCTTTGGTCATATCGTAGACACTGAGTTCTATTTTTACTCTATCGCCTTCGACTAATCTGATTTTGAATTTTTTGATTTTTCCACTTGTATAAGCAGTAACAAGATGTTCGTTATCTAACTCAACACGAAAGAATTGATTAGGTAGCATTTCGGTAATTGTGCCGTCTACCTCTATTATATCATCTTTATTCTTTCCCATCTATTTTTTCAAGGATGATGGTTCCTTGGTCCCCCGCTAGTATTTTCAAGTTATCTCCTGGTTTCAAATCCATTGCTTCGATAAGTTCAGGAGGGAGTACCATGTTTGTTTCTCCCTCGCTGTTCTTTTTAAAAATATCTTGATATTTATACTTTTTCTGTTCTGTTTTGTTTGTCATTAACTATATCTGCTGCTAGAGCCTGTATCTGATCTAAGCAGTGTTTTTTATTATAAGGCTCTAAGTTTGCATCATGCTGTTTTACATACCTCGCCAAGTCGTCCATTGCTTTGATTTTTGTGATAACTTGGTCGATACTATGTAACATGATTTTTCCTTTCTTATGTTCGTTTCAAGTATTCAATAATATTTTCAGGTGATGTTTCTCCGTAAGGATCAAAATCTTCACCTTTGTTGTTTATACCTGGTTCTACCCACATATATTCAATATTGCCATCGTCGATGATCATAGCATAACGCCAGGACCTTTGTCCAAAGCCTAAATGATGTTTGTCAACAAGCATTCCCATCATTCTTGTGAACTCGCCGTTTCCGTCTGCAATTACTTTTACGTTTTCAATTTCTTCACGTTTAGCCCACGCATTCATTACAAAGCTATCGTTGACGCTTATGCAAAATATCTCATCAATTCCTAAATTTCTTATTTGGTCATAGTTTTCCTCAAAGCCTGGTAATTGCTGTTCAGTGCAAGTAGGCGTAAAAGCGCCAGGTAATGAAAACAAGATAACACGCTTGCCGTTAAAATAATCGCTAGTTGAGATGTCTTTCCATTCCCAGCCTTTACGTTCGCTCCATGGAGCGTCTGGATTGCTAGGTACTCTAGTTTTCCATACACAATTAGGTATTGTTTGACACATATTTTAAATATTCCTTATATAATAAATTATATATCTATGCTATTGCGTACAATACTATTTTGTGGTCCAATGGAAGGTCGCTGTCTGCGGATCAGTTGCTGTGATGCTTAACCCTTTTGCAGGTAGCACAGTACCAGAACTTATTTTATCAACAAAATCTTCGCCTGAACTTATAATGGTAAAAGTTCTAGTAGACTTGTTAATTAGCATTATGTGGTCAAAGCCATCTGTAGTTTTATAGCTTTCGTGTTGGATAAATGTTATTGCTTTCATCAAGCCTTCGTAGCTCAAAGTAACGCCTTCTGGAGTTTGATTTACTGCTGCATCTATTAGGTTTTCATAATATTGATCTGTGCGTGAGCCTCTTACTTCTTTATAGTTACTTACTAGCTCTTGTATAAGATCATGCAAAAACTGCACTGAGTCATTCTTTGAATAACCCGCAGCATTTAAACTTCTTTGATAATTGTCGGTACCACTTTTAGTAATACCACTTACAATACTTTTTCCTTTAAGGTCGCCTTTTCTGTGTAATTGATTCATTACTTTCCAAAGCTTATTGTGTTCTTTTCTAAGCAGTCTTGTTACTCCAGCATGGGCAGCTTTTCCTGGCTGAATCTGTGTGCCGTTCAGTCTCCCGCCTGTTGGTGCTGTACCTTTTTTATAGTTGCCGCCTTTGATTTCATATCCTTGCCCGTCTATAATTAGGTCGCCTTTTTCTTGCGCTTTCTCTGTCGGATCACCTAGGGCAGCAAGTGCTAATTCACCTGGTCCAACATTACCCCCAGTTCCAGCAGGCATGCTGTTTAGAAGATCATTTATAATTATATTATATACGCCTTTGTGTGTTGGATTTACATAGTCATCGATAGAGCCATGACCGCCTTCTGCTCTAACTAGATTAATCATGTTTATGACTTGACCGTCAGCGGCAGCCCTAGCAAATTCTAAAGCTTCTTCTTGTTTTAGTTCACCTGTTTTAATTTTTCGTCTAAACAAAGTATCAAAAAGATCCATAAGAGTATTTTGAGTCTTTTCTCTTGTTTTCATTTTCGATATTTCGTTTTTTGTAAATCCTGCATCTTTATAATTTGGAATTACAAAACCGTCTATTTTTTGTGCAAGTCTCGCTAGCTGTGCATCAATTGCATTCATAAATTTTACAGCGTCTGCTTCTGCTGCTGCTCTGCCTTCTGCTTTTGTTTTTTCAAATGCACCATCTACAGTAACTCTTAATTTTGCAATAGTGTCTCTGAAAGCGCCGACAATAGGATCACAGTTAGGAACTTCGTCGCAAATCATTTGTATTTTATTATTTAATTCTTCAATAAGGGTATATGTTGCAACATCTTCAGTGATGGGGTCGCTAACTAAATTACCGCTTTCATGTTTGTCATGATGAACTTTATTTAATATACTGCTAGCTTTGTTAATCATCGCCTGTATCAAACCCTTTGTTTTGATTACAAGGCTTGCATCTGTTTTAGCAGCAGTGTCTAGCTCTTTTTCGATAACTTTTAGATCAGTTTCAATTTGATTTTCTGCTTGTTCTAGTAAAAATCTTGGTGTTGAAAAATCTGTGAATTTCATATGTAAACTCCGTATGCAGTATTTATCGAAGTTTAATCATTATCCATAGTAACGTCTAACTGAAATCCTGAATTGTTACTAATTAAAACGCACTCTAGAATTTTTTGTTCTGCTACTTCAAATGTGTAATTACCCACAGCAGCCATACCTTCACGTTCTATTTCTTCAATACATGATTCTGCACTTTCATCTGTATGATGGAAAATACCTAAAAGTATTTCTTTTACTAGATTTCTTGGTGTAGTATCGTTGTCAAACACATAAACCTTAAACTTAGAAGGAATAGGAGGGTTAGTTGAAATAGTTTCGTTAATGCTCACTTTTGCTTTAGTCATTGAATGCCTCTTTTAAGTATTTAGCTACAGGTGAAGGGGGATTGCTCCCCCTTTTATTATTACCCATCAATCAGATTGGGTTCGGTGATTGCAATCTTTTTAGGTTGCAGTTCTTCTGGTACATAACGCTTCAAATGAACGTTAAGCATACCCAGTTCAAGTGATGCACTTTCTACTTCAATATGGTCAGCAAGAGTAAATTCTCTAGTGAAATTGCGTGAACCAATACCTTTGTGCAAATAGTCTACTTCGCCGTTAGTTTCTGGTGAAGCACCTTGTACTGTAAGTACATTTTTTTCCAAAGTAATATCTAGATCAGCCATACTGAAACCTGCAACAGCAACAGAGATAACAAATTCATCGTCTGTCACTTTGACAATATTATATGGCGGATATGAAGTAGTTTTTGAGTTCTCGAACACTCTGTCCATTTCACGGAACATTCTATCAAAACCAATAGTTGCACGGTGGAGTTGTGGTAAGTCGAGAGTAGTGTATCTTGTCATTTTTATCTCCTTTATAAGCAAGATATAATAGTGAGCCCTTTTCGGCGCTCACTATTATTTATACATGGAATCACAGCGTTTGTCAATTCCCGATAGTATTTTTTTCGTATACTGCATTGTGTGTTTGTGTGCAACGCACAAAGGTTGTACACTTACTAAGTTGCTTGAGGGTTTCTGCTCCTACATACGTGCAAGTGCTTCGAATACCGCCGAGAATATCTTGTACGGTATTTTCTACTGGGCCACGGTAGGGCACAAGAATAGTACGACCTTCTGACGAACGGTAATCTTTGAGCCCGCCAAAGTGCTTTTTGTTTGCAGTTTGACTACTCATTCCGTAGAACTTACGAAACTCTTTACGTTCGATAACCGGCTTATAAACTTCGTCTTCTTTCATATAGTAATATTCGTTATTATGCACGTACTTAAAGATTTCTTCGCCGCCGCCTTCGTCGTGGCCAGCTAGCATCCCGCCGAGCATTACAAAGTCTGCACCCGCAGCAAATGCTTTGGCTACATCGCCTGGAGTCGTACAACCACCATCAGCAATAATATGTCCACCAAGACCATGAGCAGCATCGGCACATTCCATGACTGCAGAAAGCTGCGGATATCCCACCCCAGTCTGAATCCTAGTAGTGCAGACGCTACCAGGACCAATACCGACTTTGATAATATCAGCTCCATTTAGAATTAACTCCTGTGTTTGATCTGCTGTAACTACGTTACCAGCAATAATAGTTTTAAAAGGATAAGTTTCACGTAGGTGTCTAATAAATTCTACAAAACGTTCTGTATAACCGTTTGCTACATCTACACAAACGAATTGCAATTTGTCTAAAACTTTTTGATGTACTTGCTCAAGTTTATCCAAATCAGCATCACCGATACCAATACTCATTGCCACGTAAGGCTGCGGTTCTGAAAAGAAATCGGCCAGTTCTTCTGCTGAGTAAGTCTTTACCAAACAAGTAAACATTTTATGGTTGCTCAAAGTACGAGCCATTTCAAATGTTCCCACACCGTCCATGTTAGCAGCCATGATAGGAACGCCGTTGTAATCATAGTCGTTAATACGAGCGCCTTTTGCACCTACAAAATTGTAGCTACGCTCCATAGTAACATTTTTACGAGAAGTAAGACGGCTACGCTTAGGACGAATCAGCACGTCTTTATAATCTAGTTTTACATCATTTTCTAAGTGCATTAGAATCCCCGTTGGGCAATATCTTTTCTAAGTTTTTTAAGATGTCGAGCACGACCAGCAGCTTTTTCACGTTTGCGCACCTGACTGGGTTTAATAAATTCTTTACGCTGTCTAAATTCTTGGATAATGCCTTCTTCTTGAACACGCTTTTTGAACCTACGTGCTGCTCCACCAAAGTCATTATTTTTTACAACAACCTGCATGCCTTTTTTGTGTAACACTTCTCTGGCATAAGATTCTATATGTTTATTACGGGACAATTAAACCTCCTATCTTTTCAATTAATTGGTCATAACTATATAGCTGCTTTCTACTAAGCATAGTATAAAATACATTGTTACCTTGTGTCAACCAGTATGTATTTGATTTAGATAAAATATATCCATCAATTACTCTTACTTGTGGATCAGAATTATCCATATCGTAAAACACAAGATTACTCTGATCGATACATGACATAAGCCAATCAGGATCATGCTCTTGCGGCTCATACATATACACTGTGATATTTTCATCCACAGTTTTTAAATACTCACTTAACAAGTTTTTCACTTCTGCTCTAGGATAAATCAAAAGCAGTTTGATACTATCATCATAAATCTTGTCAGGTGGTGTCGCTACTGCGATTTCCATTTCTTATTTTGTTCCAAATTGAATTTTCGTTTTGTTCATCGTTTTGTTTGTATTCATAGTGTTCAGGATCCCACGGAAGATAATCAATTTTTTGTCTTAGGTAAGCAGTCTTATATTCCTTCAAAGTGTTATCAGGATGTTCTGCTTTCCATGCACGTTTATTTTGGTTCCAATTATCGTCATTTTCTTCTAAGTATTCTATCTCTTCAAGAGTTAGTCGTTTTGATTCTGCCGATGATCCTATAATTTTTTTTTTGTGATGTGCTTCTGCAAATTCTTCTAAAGGAATAGGATTGCCATCTTTGTCATATTCTACTTCAACTTCATGAACCTGTACGCTGGGTTCTTTGCCTTCTTCTTTCTCAACTGCTTCTTCAAGACTGTCTTGAAAATCAGAAAATAGACTGCCTACGTGCGGATTTACTTCTTTTGCTTGAACTTCATCATCCGAATCACTGATCTCCGTTGTCTCATTGACTTGGTCAATAGTTTCTTTGTTGTCTTCTTCTTCATTTAATTTTTCAGTTTTTTTTTGAGCTCTGTTTTCTCTAGCAAAGTTAAAAGTATACTGAGATGCAATAAGCAATAGAACTGCTAGCGGATCAAACACAAAGATAATAATAACAATTACCCAACGCACAGCTTCTTCTAAAAGATTCTGTGTTGCATTTTCTCCATATATAAATTCTGCAATGTATCGAATCGGTCCAACTTCGGCCTCTAACTTGCGATACTCACTTTGTAGTTCAAATTTTTCATCAGTAAGCTTATCTATTTCGTCGCTCGCTTCATTGATACGCACACGCTGCTCGGATATCAATGCAGATAAGTTTGCTTGATCACTAGTTGCAAGTTGCTCACTGTAAGTTGTAATTAATTGATTAGATCTATCAATTTCCGCTTGAACACTACTTCTAATTCTGTCAATTTCACGTCTTGCATTTGTAACAATTGGATCATTAGGTACAAACTCAAGTTTTGTAAGTAACTTTGATCTATCTTCTGCTTTTGCTTCTTGCCATTCTGCTGCTGCTCGTTGACTACGTGTACCCCAACGTCCGTCAGCTGACACACCAATCATAGTTTGTGCAAGTGCAATTTCACCGTTGCTCAAATGTCCTTCTAATTTGACAAGTTCTGCATCAATACGAGAAATTTGATCTTCGATGCTTTGAGACTTACTGGCGATAATTGCCTGTTGTTCGTCGATTTGTGGTTGAATTCTTGCTAGTGCAGCATTGATACGTTGCTGCTCAACTTCAATTTGATTTTGAATGTTTTGCTGACCTGTAGAACCAGTGGTTTCTAATTGAGTAATACGTTGATTTGCTGTATCAATGATGCTTTGTTCAGCTTGAATTTTCAGTTCAAGTCTTTCAATCTGTGCAAAACTTTGATCACTTGCTGCTGTTTGTTCAATGTGAGCTTTTGATAAAAAACCAAAAATACCCATAGAAGTAATGAACATAAGCACAAACACTGCACTAGACAAATATAGCTTCAACCACCAAGTTGCCCTGCCCCAGTAATTATGTAGCCACACTGCTGTTACAAGTTTACCTACCTCTAACACTACGCCCATAATAATAATAGGAATAGCTGCCGCTGCAAAGATTGCAACCAAGCCTGCAACAGAATACCAAATTGCAACCGAACTAATACTAAGTGCCGTAATTAAAACTAAAATTCCAAACCACATACTATATTTATTCCATCTATTTGTACAAAACTGGAAACTCTTCTTTTAAAAGAGCTTGCAATTTATCTAAATCTTCATATGTCATATTTTCTCTATCATATCCTAAACGTTTCATTTCGTCTAATAATGCTCGACGGCGTGTATTTTCTCTTTGGACATAAGCATTGTGATAAAGTTCTTTCACCTTACTGAAAATATTTTTGAATACATTCGGAAACAAAAAATACGCTCCGATAATCCAAGGCAACAATGTAAAAATTATCGTAATTATTTCTATAGCTAAGGTAATCATGATCTAGTATCCTTACGCTCATGTGGTTTAAGTTCTCCAGGAAGAACATATCCTAATTCTTCTTCAACTTCATCTTTGGCAACAGTGTTGTCTTCGATCCTTTCAACAAAGAAGTCTTCAGTCAACCAACGTAGATCATTGGTTTCGACTGATCTAAGAAGTACATCGCCAAAAGTGCCTTTGCGCTTTTCAACAACGAGCCACTGTGTGCCGTGTTGCTTAATCCGTTGCTTGCCTTTTTTAGTACGTCCGGTTAAATGGTAAATCATTAGTCAACCTCTTTTAACACGTCAAGAAGGGGCATATGTCTCTTCGACATTTCAACCTCTTTAATAAGAAATCGAGTATCAGGATTCATTTCTTTTAGAACCATCATCAGTTCAGCAGCATTACCCGGACAGGTTTCTTTACTTACAATTTGCAACCAAGAAACATTCACTACCCACCATTCAGTCATTTGTATAACCTCTTTGCTTTTGTTATGGTATTATAGTAGCACCACTAGGCTGAGTTGTCAACCTCTGCGCATCTTAGAAATTTCAGCAGCGTCTTCTTGGCTGAACACAGGAACCATATTGCTCTTATGCATAGTAGCAATTCCAAGCAGCTTACGGGCACCATTGTATGTTTTTGGCTGTGCAGGAGCTGCATGGCCGCCAGCACCTGTGCCCATACTTGGTGATTTATTGCCCTGTCGTTCGTGACTGCGATCACGCTCAAATGGAAGTGTGTTGACTGGCTTCTTTTTGCGGGACTTTAGTTGATCGGGGTGTGTGCCCATCTTGCGCAGCCATTTGTCATGTGCTACTGCTGCTTCACGATCATTTTTAGTAAGACCACGTGTCTTACGATTCTTAGTGTTAGTGGTATTCATACCACGTACAAGATGCATAGTCATAAAAAAACTGCTCCTCTAACTGTTTATTAGTATAAAGGAGCAGTTTTAAAAAGTCAATTGAAATTTATTTTAGAATGACCACTTTGCGCCGATTGAGGTAGCTGTACGGTCTAGGTCAGCATCAAAGTCTGTGTTGCTGAAAAGTACAAGTCCGTTAGCCATTTCGTATGATACGCCAATGCTTACGCCAGACATTTCATAATCAAAATCCCAGTCATCGTTCTCAAATCCTACAGAAGCGTCTAAGCTTAGGTCCATTGGTAGAGCAGCAGTTGCACCAAGTGTTGCAGCCATTGTTCTGTCACCACCGAACCAGTCGCCAGCTACAGTAGCATCTGGAGTAGTTGTGTATTCAAAACTAGCGTATGGAGAAATCATGCTTCCGCCGCCTAGTTCCTGTGCACTTGCTGCACCTGCTACAGTTACAGCCATTGCTGCTGCTGTAGTTGCGATAATAGTTTTCATAGGTTTTCCCTCCGTTTTAAAAACTAAATTATTTAGTTAGTGTGTGTTATTTATCCGATTTACAGTCGGATTATATGTCTTTTTTATGCTCTTGTATTTCTTTTCGGCGTTCTTTTGTTAGTTTAAAAAGTTCGCCTAATGCCTTTCTTGCCCTTACGGCTGCTGCCTTTACTTGTTTTTCTTCGAATAATTCTGCCTCTTTGATATAATTATTAAACTCTTGTACAATCTGTTCATGTAAATTCATTATGCCTGATCCTTAAAAAAATTATTTAGTTCAACATATCCTCCGATTAATTTATCATCGATAAAAATTTGTGGAAGTGTTTTTGCCTCAGGTACTGCTTCTAGGAGCTGCTCCCGGGTGTGTGTTTTTCCTATTTTGTTTTCAGTATACAATATATCTTTTGACTGCAATAATTTTTTTGCAGATTCGCAATATCCACAATGGTCTCTACTCCATATTACAATGTTCATATTTTGTCCTTTCTACGGCAAGGCAATGCCAGTTGTAGAGCTTACATACTGTTTTGCTAAATCTTTCTCAGTTTTTACAATACAGGTAATGGCACTGCTTTTCAAAGTAAATTTACTATCATGACTAGCGCTAAACATAAACGGACCTAGACCTAAGCCTTGTCCTTGCATGATTAGCATCATTGGCTTTGATAGTGTCACACCATCTGCATTTTCACTATCGAATCTGCCAACTACTTCTTCACCACCGGTGAGCTTTAATGATACAGTGTCACCAGTTTTGTATGGTGTTTCGATTAACATTATAATTTAAATCCTTTTAACATGTCATTATTTACGTCTTGTTTAATACCGCCTACAATATATGATTCTACTTCTGTCTCCTGCGGCGCTACTTGTAGTGTGTTTGAGCTTAACCAATGCTGTGTCCACGGTAGCGGATTTGTGTTAACTGGTGCATCGAAAATTGCATTGTATCCAAGTGCCTTGAGTCTGCGATTAGCAATGTATTCTACATACTGATGTAACAGCGTTTGATTAAGACCGATCATTGAGCCGTCCTTAAACAAATAGGTTGCCCATGCTTTTTCCTCGTCTACACATTCTCGCCACATATCATAAACTTCTTCTTCGCACTCTTTCGCGATGTCTACCATTTCTGGATCATCTTTGCCTTGAGCCCAAAGTTTTAAAATATGCGTAGTTAATGCAAGGTGCTGGGCCTCATCCCGTGCAATAAGACTAATAATCTTAGCACTTCCTTCCATGAGCTTTAATTCACCAAAACCAAAAGTACATGCGAAAGACACATAGAAACGCAAACCTTCTAAGATGTTTACATTCATCATTGCCAAGTAAAGTTTTTTCTTAACTTCATGCATAGACCCTTTCTTGTGATGGAACCAATTATCACTTGCTTCATTAAATGCATCGTAGTTTTTGGTAACTGATACTGCACGTTCAATAATTTTATCATCTTCGAGGATTGTGTCTAGCACTTCACTTGGATCGCTGTAGATATTTTTCATAATGTGCGTGTACGAGCGACTGTGAATAGTTTCAAAAAAGTCCCAAGTCACAATACAGCCTTCTAGCTCAGGAATACTAACATGAGGCAAGAAGCTAAGACATGGTCCGCGACCTTGTACACTATCTAGCAGAGTTTGATACTTTAGGTTAGCTGTAAAAATATGTTTTTGCTCTGGCCTAAAGTTTGCATAGTCTGCTCGATCTTTTTGCAAACTGACTTCTTCAGGTCTCCAAAAATAACCAAGCATAGTTTGGTTAAGTTTATCAAACACAGGAAACTTAAATACATCATAGCGCTGGGTATTTTGTTCAGCTCCAAAAAACATATTTTGTTTTGTGAAATCAACTTTCTCTTGATTAAAAACGGTTTTACTCATATTGCGCATGCCTCACACATTTCGTCTTCCTCTGGAAGATCTTCTAAAATTATATTTTCTTCGACTTTCGATTCTTCATCTGTAATCTCAGACGGATCAACTTTGTAATCATAAGTGTTTTGATAGTAGCTTGTCTTCCAACCTAGCTTGTAGGTAGTTAACAAGTCTTGCATCATTACACTCATTGGTACTTCATTGTCCTGATACTGTATTGGATTATAACTCCAATTTGCAGAAATTGCTTGATCAAAAAACTTCTGCATAGCAGCAACAATCTTTATGTAACCCTCGTTGCCTTTCATATCCCAAAGCAAAGTATAGTGTTGCTTTAGTGATTGATACTGTGGCACAATTTGCTTTAATGGCCCTTTTTTACTTTTCTTAACGCTTAAATATCCACGTGGCGGTTCGATGCCATTTGTTGCATTACACACTACACTTGAACTTTCACTTGGCATTTGAGCACTCAGTGTAGAATGCCGCAATCCCCATGTTGCAATATCTTCACGTAGTGCATCCCAATCGTGTCGTAGATCTACGCCGCCGATTGCTTCGTCGACGTCTTGTTTGTAAGTATCAATCGGAAGCACGTTATCTGCATATTTTGTGCGTTCGAAATATTCACACTGGCCACGTTCTTGTGCAAGTTTGTTTGATGCCTTAAGCAGATAGTACTGGAAACTTTCGGTAAGTTTGTCTACAAGCACTGCTGCTTCATTATCTTCATAACTAACTTTATTTTTTGCAAGGAAGTGGGCAAGCCCTACATAACCAATACCTAGTGAGCGACGTGCTTTAGTGGAAATTTCTGCTGCTTGTACTGGGTACTTTTGGTAATCAATAATCTGCTCCAAAGCTCTTACTGCAAGATCGCAAAGATCTTCAAGATCGTCTAGTTCTTTGATAAGCCCAACGTTTATAGCGCTTAAAATACAAAGTGCAATTTCGCCATCTTTATCATCGATATGATCTAAAGGTGTCGTAGGCAATGTAATCTCTTGACATAAGTTACTCATATAAACTTTGTCTTTAAAAGAACTATGTGTGTTTGCGTGATCTACATTCATAATGTAGATACGTCCGGTCTCAGCTCGTTCCTTAATTAACTCACTAAACAGTTCCATTGCAGGAACACGCTTTTTCGGAATAGAACGACTGTTCTCGTATTGCTGATAAAGTTCTTCAAACTCGTCAGGATCGCCAAAGTAAGCTTCGTAGAGCCCTGGAACATCATGTGGTGAAAATAATGTAATATCTTCTCCGTTCAGCAGCCTAGTGTACATTGTCCTGTTGAGTTGTATACTATAGTCCAATTTTCTTACACGACTGTCTTCTGTGCCTTTGTTGTTTTTCAACACAAGTATATCTTCAATCTCTTGATGCCACAACGGGAAATGAACAGTAGCACTACCTCCTCGTACTCCGTTCTGTGTACAACATCGTACAGTAGATTCAAACTTTTTTAAGAACGGAACCACCCCAGTGTGCGCAACTTCGCCGCCGCGGATTTTACTGTTGACTCCACGAATTCTACCAGCATTAATCCCGATACCAGCACGTTGAGCGGTATAGCGGCCAATAGCCATATCACTAGAGAAAATGCTGTTGAGAGTGTCATCACTATCCACAAGCACACAGCTAGCAAATTGACGTATTGGCGTTCTAACCCCTGCCATAACGGGTGTAGGAATGTTAACTTTGAATAGAGAAATTGCATCATAGTACTTCTTTACATATTGTAAGCGCTCTGCTTTAGGATAATCAGCAAATAGTGTTGCTGCAATCATCATGTACATAAACTGTGGCGTTTCAAAAATTTCCCCAGAGGATCGATCCTGTACTAGGTACTTATCAACTACTTGTCTTAGTCCTGCATATGTAAAGTTTTCATCACGTTTGTGATGGATATAAGAATCTAATTTATCAATCTCTTCTTGACTGTACATTGACAAAATTTCGCGATCGTATACACCACGGAAAATATTTTTCTCAATGATTTGACTTAGTGTAATAGTTTGGTATCCGCCAAACACTTGCTTGTACAAGCCGTAAGATAGTAGTCGTGCTGCTGCATATTGATAGTTTGGAGTTTCAAGATTTATAAGATCGCTAGCGCTTCGTACAAGTACTTCTTGTATCTCTCCAGTCGACATACCGTTATAGAATTGTATGTTTGCATTCATTTCAATTTGACTACTACTGACACCAGCTAGTCCATTACATGCTTCTTCTACAACGAAGTGAATTTTGTCGATGTCGAGTGGTTCTCGAGAACCATCACGCTTGACAATCATTATATCTCGATTCATAACTGCTCCAAATTTTTATTATTATAGTAGGTATTCCGCCAAAAGTCAATATTATTTTGTTGGTATAATATGTATCTCGAATTGGCGTAGTGTTATAACACTGCTTAATGGGTTTTGTGAAATTATTTTATCAATTCTACAGAATATCTAAACTTACAACTTCCTAATAGATCGTTTTTTACGCCTAGTAAAATTGTTTCGTCTGAGCTATCACCGTTAACATCTGTAAGTGTTGCATTAAACAAGAAATCTAATTCTTTGTTTGCATCACCTTCGTAGTCGTAACTGTCACTTATCCTTACAGTATTAGATACTCCATTACAAGTAACACGAAGTTCACCCGATCTAGTGGCACTAAAGTCTAAACTGTTTAGATGATAGCGAATTTTAAACTGCTGTGCTTCAACACCTGTATCTGCAGGAAGTCTAAGTCTTGTTACATAGGTACTACTTGATCCTATTTGTCGTTCTATATAATACCTGCTGGTATGATTCACACTACCTTGAATCTCATTTATGTACGGGTAACCTACGTAGGTGTTATCACTGAGAATTTTTGATCTAGAAAAGTAATCATTTATGCTTGCATTACCTGCAATATCAAATCGCAAAACAGGATGTGCTGCTTCATAATCAGCGCCGTGATTATTTCCTACAAATTCAAACGTGTTTTCTTGGCTCACATTATCGTAACCAAACTTAAAATAAATTGCCTGCTGACTTACGTCCTTAAATGTAGAATTTTCAACTTTGTTTTGTATTGCTCCTGTTCTAATACCACTTGACGAGGACGAATCTAAAGTTGAAACTCCTACACCGAATCCTAGTCCAACGCCTAAGTCGTAAAAATTACAACTTTCCCAAAGATTAAATTCAGTATCCCAATCGCTGTATACAGCATAAGACAAGTGATCAAATTTACAATTAACAAATCTGTTGTTAGTGCTTTTTACACTGGCACTCAAATTGTTTAGAACAATTCCACTATTGGCAGATGTAATACCGTCTGTTGATGACCATGCACCTTTAAACTTTACATTTTCAAATATGCTATCTTTACAGCTATCCATTTGTAAAATTGTATTATTTTGCGTAGTTTCTAAATTACAATTACGGAATAACAAATGACTGCTTTGATTTGCTGTAGTGCTGGTACTGTGTGCAGCTGGTGATCCAGGGGTGCTGTCTTCGTTTACTGTAACAAAACAAACAGTTTGAGATCCTGTGTTTCTAATAACAGTGTTGTCTATACCCTCACCTACTATATTAACATGGGGTGGTAAGTATACAGTATTAGTGATAGTGTACACACCTGCAGGAAAATATAACACAACTCTGCTCTTTTCCGTGCCTTTAGTAGACGTGTTTAGATATAATTGGTCAACTGCGTTCTGTAACAATGTTGTTACATCTTGTGTGCTTGTGCCAGTCATACCAAAATCAGCAGCAGAAGCAAAATCATCTAATTTATTTTGCAACGTGCGTTTGGTATTGTCCGTTACGCCTGTTCTAATATAGCCTAGATCTGAATTGTATGAATACTCATTTGCTAATTGAAAGATATTTGACTCATTTGTTAATATCTGTGTGTTACCAACAGCTGGCGCACCTTCACTAACAGAACCATTACCTATAAAAAGCTCTTGAGTATCTACAGCCCAACCTAGCTCACCACTTGCTAATTGTGGTAAACCTGAACCTGAATTCTTTTTACCACGTCTTACTTGTATTTTACTGATCTGAACAACAGCCATTAGATTACCTCACCTATATAAGCTATTTATCAGCTTTTCCTAGTTTGCTAAAGGGTTATCCAAAGCTAATTGTAGTTTAGAGTTTAAGCGATTTTCGAGCTCATTGATTTTTCTATCTGTATCTGCATATAATTGATCTCGCTTAGTATCAAATCTTTGATCTGCAATATCAATCATTTCTCGCACATCTGCTTCGGAAGCATTTACACGATTTTCAATTCTATCTACTAGATCTTCCACTCTGCCTACATCATCTTTTAGATCATTACGTATGTCTCTTGCATAATCTGTAGCTTGCATTACAGCGTCTTCAGTAGCATCCATTTGTTCTGCAAGCACACTCATCTGTTGCTCTATTCCCGACAGGTCTGGTGCTACATACGATTGGATCATTTCTTTCATATCCATGTAATCATTATATACTGTAAAAGCGCCATATAAACCACCTACTACGCTAGAAGCAAGGGCAAATGCTGCCCCTGCTGTAACTGCTGTTACTTTAATACCAAGTATTTTAAATTCTTTATTTTTTAAATTCTCGATACTATCTTCTAGTTGTTCGAGGCCTTCTCCTAAATCTTTGTCAGCCACGTTTTTATCTCCTTAATCTAGGACTACTTTACCTTCTGCAAGTAGTCTTTCTCTGTTTTTCATGTGTTGTTCTTGTACGTCATCTTTGCTTTGACCATGATAAGGTACTGCATGACCTTCTTCAATCATATAAGCAGTTACACGTTTTTCGCCAATTAAAAAATCACCAAGAATACGTCCAAACTTGCCTTTCATATCTTCGCCGTTTTTTGCTACTTCGGTTTTTAAGACTTGATAAGAACCTTCAGGTAATAATTCTTTCAACCGTTCTTTACTTGCTAATCCAAATGCTTTTTCTGTTAAATCTCTAGTTCTTGATTCAGGAGTGTCTATTCCCATAATTCGAACTCGTTCGTCCGTTAGACATACGCCAAAACCTAGATCAATATCAACGTCAACTGTGTCGCCGTCAACTACTTTTAAAATTTTTGCTCTATATTGATACATACCCTCTCCTTTATTATATCAATTATATTGGCTTTGCACCATCTCCCTATGCTTTAGCTCTTGTGCTAGACCATTTCGTAAGCCCTGCCTACTGTCAGGAACATACAAATCTTCATACGGGTTTTCTGATACATATAACAAGCCATCTGGAACTGTTGCGTTATATGCACTAAACCCTGGGACATAACTCATAAGTGCAAGTATTTGTGCTTGCAAAGCCATTTGTGCTTCTGCATCTGCTGCCGCTGCTAAATCTTCAGCGAGACTTTTGAGTTTGTCCTTTACTAATTCTTTTACTTTTTCTCTTTTTGAATCATTACCTTCTTCATCTAATTCTTCAGTCATTTCTGATTCGTTATCGGTTGACTCTTCTACGGTTGCTTCTATAACAACTATAGGATCAGGCATTGTATTTTGTACAGGTAAAGCTGCAACTACAACTGTTGTTGAAGATTCTTGTTGCGGAGTATAATTTGGACACAACGGTGAATATTGTGGATCTGCATTACACATGCTGTTAAAGTATGCATCTTGGTAACCCGGACATGACATATCATACAGAGGATTCGCTGTGCATTGTGTTGTAAAAAGCTGTTCAGCAAAAGCTTCAGCATAGCCAGGACACGAAGGATCGGCAAGTGGATCTGTATAACAAGGATTTGCAGAATATATTAGGTTTAATGAAGATGCTCCAGTTGCAAATTCTGGGCCGTAATATCCTGCCCAATTGCCTGTATCGTCGCCAAAAGCAGATACTACTAAGTTTCCAAAGAAAGCAGGTTCAAGAAAAGGATCGCCAAAATATGTTGATCCCGAAAACGTTGTCCAATCGTATGAACCACTATAGTTGTATGTGTATTGTTTATATAAACTACCGTCAGCGTTATAGATGCTAACTGTAATGTAAAATGGATCAGTGCCAGGCTGATCACCAAAAAGATTAGCGTTACCGTTTTTAATGGTCCATGAATATCTATATCCGTCTACTTGTATTCCTGCTTCTTGCAGGGCTTGATTTATTGCTATAGTTTGCCTAACCACTCCGCCTCCCCAGCCCCAATAAAATGTGCCTCCGCCATAGTTAGGCACGCTGCCGCCACTAGTGCCTGCCCAGCAGTCGACGCCCGGAGTGCAAGCTGTATAAGACCCACTCCAAGTTCCTGTAAGAAGATTCTCTGTCTCAGATGATTGACTATTAGCCGCCGAGGAAACTAAAAGTGAGAAAAGCAAGGAAACCAAGTATAATGATTTCACCTGACTCAGGATTTCTCTTAGCATTAGGTTCTTCCTTATCAAACACGATAGCATTTGGTTCGTCTATATCAATCCACAAGTTTCTTGCATCTTCACCTATTTTTCCATCAATCGGACAAGGAGTTCCGGCATACCACATTGCTTGGAATACTCTTTCATCTTGACAAAGCGCTGATACAGCAGCTACCTTCATGCCCATGTCATAAAGTGTTTTAGATAGTTTTAATCTTTCACAATTCATGTCACGCACAGTGCTGCCAGCTGATAGTCCTAATATCTGCGTCTGCACAGCGCCCGACACACCTACTGTGCATAAATCGCTATTCGATGCACTTATTGCAGGCGAAATAGCACTAGGCGGCGGTGATGTAATGGTAGTATCTGATGTTGTAGTGGTTGTAACCGTACTTTCGGTTGTCGACTCTGTAACTATTGGATCTGTCTGTGCATGAGCTACTGATGCTGCACATACAAAACACAAAGCCACAAAATATTTAATAGCTTTATATGCCATATCATTCTCCCTATATATGACATACTATTTAGCGGATCAGTATTTTATGCAGTGTTTAGCTCATAGAATCGGTATACTCTGTCCCACCAAGCATTTTTCCATTCTTCAAACTCATCTGGCCAAATATCAAACTGTTGGTATTCTCCTGCTCGCGAGCACATAAAAATATGTCCTTCTTTTATATCAGTGCCATAAATTTCATTGTGTGCAATTGCATAAGCAGTTAATTGTAAAAAGTAGTCTTCAACCCATTCTACTTTCTTAGGCTTGTTTGTCTGTTTAAAGTCCATAATCGAGGGCTGGCCTTTGTAAGTACCTACAAGGTCAGTTGTGCCAGCATACAGATTAGGAACATACAGTGCTACTTCTGAGCCCCATATTTCATCTACATCAGTCAAAGCATTCATTTTAATTTCTGTTGCCATTGAGAATGCTTGCTGCGCATAAGGATTGCTGCCAGGGCTAGGCCATTCGCCATGCTCCACATAGTCCTCTAAATACTTGTGCATTCGAGTACCTACGCCTGCTGCTTCAGTAGTAATTTCTCTAGCTTTTGCTTCACCGACTCTTTTACGCCAAGCGATTAAATGAGTTTTGTCTTTTGTAGCATCTAAAATTGTTGTTACACTTGCTACTGCATTACCATCTGGTGTTAAGTATTTTCTTTGCCCGTTTACACTGGTTCTATCTATTGCTTTATAATCAAACTTGTTCTTTATTAGTGTCATCTATTTCGTCTTCGTCCCAATTATAAAAATCCATACTAGAATAAAATGGATCAACATTACTATTAGGATCGTCTTGTGCATCTACTTCTTTAATTTCTGGGATATAATGCATTAACATATTTTCAATGCCCATTTTAAGAGTCATAGTGCTGCCAGCACATCCGCTACATGCACCGCCTAGCTCTAGCAAAAGTCTACCATCATTGAATTCTAAAAATTCAATATTGCCTCCGTGGCCAGCAACTGCCGGCTTGACTTTTTCTTCAATAAGAAGTTTAATCTCTGCTACAATATCGTCGTGGTTACGTTCAGTCATAATTCTATTATACGGTAAAATAATTAAAAGTCAACTAAAATTAGTCTTCTAGTTGTTTAGCTGCTGCTTGTGCTGCTGCTGGATCATCTTTTGCATCATAATCCTGCATGCGCTTTTCTTGATCAGCAGGCAAAGTCATTTGCTGATCTGTTTTCAATTCTATTCCGTCCTTATCAAATTGTTTAACAATTTTTTGAATTCGGTTGTCTTGATCGTATGCGTTGTTAAATGTATCAAAAGTAAACTGTTGCGCTCCTGCATTCGTCATTAAACGATTTAAATCTAAATTTATCACATTAGGCTTAGGATTTTTAATTCCATCAAAGTGAAGATACACAGGTTTTTCATCAGCATCGGCGTTGCCTTGCACAGTCACAAGAATTTGATAGAGTAGATCTGTATTTTCTCGCAGGATTTCTGCAAAGCGCATTATTTGAACTGCTTTCCGCTGATACCCATATCTGTTATAGCCTTAATTGCAAGGTTAATTTGTTTCTCAGCTTCTGGGTGCTTTTTCAACATCATTTCAAGCATGTATAACATTTTTGCTCTCATTGCAGGTTGACTTTGAGCTTTTTTTATAATTGGTCTAAGGCCATATGGGTCAGGATTTCCGTAACCTTCATATGCTTTTTTCTTCTTCTTTTTGCCGTAGCCTTCGCTCATTATAGTGCCAAGTCTACGTGAAAGATCAACTGATTCTCTACGTGTGCGGTCTGCTGGCTCATCCCCACCGGCTGCGGCAGCAGCAGCACCAAACTCATCGTCTGTAGGTATATCTTCATCACCTGGGCCTTCTATGTCAGCACCCATGTCCATATCAGGTGCGCCCATTGGCTCTACTGGACCGCCTTCGCCTGTAAGTATACCAACACTTGCAACTAGCTGTTCTCTAGATTGTTCCATTGCAGCATATAAACTTTCTAGTGCAGGTTTTACAACGTCTTGGTATTGTTGTGCTGTGTCGGCTCCCATTTCATCACGGATGTCGTCAGCTAGTTCTAGCATAGCTTTACTCTGTGCTTCTGCTGTGTCTTCCATCCAGTTAGTAACTTTGTTTACCATGTCTCTAGATGCCATTACTATACCAGCTCTGTCTTCAGCGCCTTCTATTAAAGCTTTGCGATCTATTATCTCAGCTTCGAGTATTTCTAAAAACAGTTGATTCTTTTGATATACATCTGACTGTGTATAATCAAAATTATTTCCTTCTACAAGTTTACTTACTTTTTCTTGTAGAGTAGACTGCATTGCTAGTAGTTGATTCAAAGAATACTCGTCTAACTCAACATCAATATTAAATCTTTCAACAAGATTGTCTTTTAAATTTGTTAAAGTTGGCTTTTTATTCATATCTTTTATGTTCATGGTGCTGCTTCCAATTGTTTAGTATATTTATCAATTTGTATGTAAAATATCTAACAGTTCAGATACTGCATTATCAATTTTTGCAGTACTTACATCTATTCTTACATCAAGCACAGATTGTGCTAGTGAATCTTTTGATTTCTTGCTTGCGTTTTTATAAAACAAGCAGTCATTAAAATTCTTATGTATAATATTATCTAATTTTTTTATTTGGAAAAGTTTGTCCTCGTGAGTATTAGATAACTTTGCTAAAGTAATTGCTGCTACTTTTGAAAATGTCTCAGCTACAAATTTTTTGTTATAAAAAGTTTTATACCCATATTTGACTTTTCTTACGCAAGAACGTCCTATGTAGATGTTATTTCCTTTTTGATAAGGAATATTGGAAACATCTACGCTATTCAGGAGCTCTTTTAAATGGGGTATGACAGTATTCATTTCGCTTTACCAGTATATGTCCGTCTTCTTTTATTTTATTTACTAGATTTTTACGTTCTAGAGTGTTAAATATGACTTCTTCACGTTCTGTCAAACTGTCGATAGGAACTGGCAATCCAAGTTTATTCAATAGATCTTGTTCTTCGTTTGATCGTTGAATCTCGTAACTAAGGATTAGTTCGTTGATCTTCATGTGGCTACGCCTGTGGTTGGTGTAGTAGCAGTAGGCATAGTTTGTGCTGTCGGCGCAGTGGTAGGTGTTGTTTGTGCCGGCTGAACAGCTTTTGAATTTTGTGCTGCTATCACTGCCTGTGCAGCCTTTCTTTCTTGGCGTTGCAGTTCTGGCAATTCTTCTGTTTGTGCTTTACGTATTTCATCACGCTTGACTCGCACTGCCTCCCTCGCCTGCTGCAAAGCTGTGTTTGCTGCTAGTACAGGGTCTTGCTCTTGTAGCACATCTTCTTGCTCTTTTAATAGATCTATAACTTTCATCTTCTTTTATTCAACCCTTGTGCTAATCTTTTACTTGCTGGATTAATGCGTTTTGTGCGCTTTGCTCGTCTTGCCATTACCTTGCCTAGTCTTGCTCTAGTAACTTTCATTCGTGCACTTCGTGCCACGTTAGGAGCAGCATGGCATGCTGTGGGAGAAGAAACAATGCGTCCGTGTCGCTTTCCACCACTACATCTATATTTACGTACTAAAGTTTGACCTTTTCGTCCCCAAATTTGTTTTGCTTCTTGCATTTGCTTATCCTAACTGAAATATTAGCACAACTATAGTAGATAACAATCCTGCCATTATAGTGCCAGAGGCTGTAATAATAGTGCCAATCACAGTTTTATTATTACGCTGTATAACTTCATTTTGTGATTGAATCAATTCATGCACTTTTGTTACACTCTCCTCTACCTGCTCTAGTCTACTTTCTAAAAACTCGTAGCGTTGAGCACATAAGTCTACATGCGCTTCTAAATTTTCTTTTTCTAAACTTGTAGTGCTCATTGATATTCCTAATGATAATATATTTATGCTACATTTAGAAAAAGAATATTCTGTAGTTCATTGTCTTGGGTGTAAAAGCAAGGAATAGCAAATTCCACAGTTTCGTCTAGATCTATTAAAAAAGGCACTAGATCAAAGTCATTAATTAACATGTCTAATGTAATAGAATCAGGTATGTTAGGTTCAAATTCAATTACCCAAACTTTCTGTGTGCCTTTGTATCTCGATCCAAATTGCGTATCACAATCTTCGTCTTTTATCAAAAAATGAATGTTTTCAGGATTAGCTCTAAGTCCAATGGTTTGAATTACTGTGTCGCAGTTATCTTGTTGAAAAGATTCTTTATTATGTCGTCGACGGATACCTGTGTCAGTAATGTCAACAAGGGTTTTTACTTGAAAGCGCATCAACTATTTAAGTCATAAAAAAAGCGCCACTGTAAAAGTGACGCTTTTTTATTCAACACAAATAAGCTTATTATGCTACAGTGATGCTTGTTCCTAGTGTACAAGCTGTGTCTGTACCACAACCATCTAGCGCACCAACTCGTGCAGCAATAGAAGCTGCGTCTGAGTGGCTTGCATCCATAATTAGGTGTACAACACCAGTACCAGCGTTTGCACCAAACACTAGTAGTGGGTTAAGTTCTCTTAGAATAGTATCATATACAGAACCATAAGCAGCGTCTACAGCACGTAGGTCAACTGCTGTGTTGTCGCCGTTAGATGTAGAACGAACAGTTAGCAGGAAGCTTTGTACCTGGTTTGTTGAAATCAGTGAGTTTACCGCATGGGTACCACCGTTAGCTGGGGTTACGTCAAATGTTACAGCCATTTTTTATCTCCTAAAATGTTTCAAGATCGGAATGATCTTGTTAAAAGTATTTAGCAAGATAATAAAAAAAACTGGTTTTGACTAATTTATTTGTTAGATTTTTTAATTCTACTGTGTAGAACTTTAAGCTGCTGTATAGCTGTTGGTCCCGCTTGAATAAAGTCATGAATCATCTTAATAATAGGCAAATAACTTTGTATATAATTCAGTGGAGAATTAGTGTTTTTGAACGAACGTTCAACAAATTTGTGAGCTAATACCATGTTGTCGCTGCCTACAAGCATTCTGTAGTATGCCATATCTTTAGTAGATCCTGCATCAAAGTCAGCTTGGCTTATTTCAATTTCTGTATCCCTTACAGAACTTACTTCTAAACGATTTTTGCCTACCCATCGAGAAAAGTCATCTATAATATCACTAGAGCGTAGTTTTGCTCGAGCAGCAAATAAAAGTTTGGTTACTACTTCTTTGCGCTGTTGCACAGAAATTTTTGTATAGTTTGCTAGTAATCTACGTATAAAACTATAATCTGATATCTGTGCCGCAAGACTTTTTTGTAGTTCATAAAATAAACTGTATGAATTTATTTTAGGATCTCTTGGATTATTTTTAATTTGTGTTAGATGTCCAGCAAGTGTTGCGATAGGTAAATGTGTATTACGTCTAACTTTTTTAGCTGCACCTGGATCTTTCAACTTATCCATTGCTGCGTTATCGCCAGTTACAAAATATATGAAATTGTAAAGGTCAGTATTTGCAATTTTAAACATTTTATAACCGTTGTAGTCTAAAGTTTTATCTAAATACCTATTAAGAAAATTATCATTTTCATTATCGTATCGCATTACTTCAATAATACATACAGTCAAAAACAATTTTTCACAGCAGTCGGAATATGTAAGTGATTTTTGATCACTTTCATTTCGCACCATTCGTGCTTCGTGTATTTCTTTAATGAACTCCATCATTTTATGCCGCTCAGCTTTTGGATTTGATTTAGCTCAATGCTCTTTGCTTCTCTTTGCACTTGCCTATTAGCAGCAGTGAAACCCGATCTATCAACTAATTTTATAGCACCTTGACTATGATCTAACACATATCCTTCGCCGCCCGAAGCATCACCAATTGTCGCTTTAATAGCTGTATTATGTGAGTCAAACTGCTTGATTATATCATTTTTAATTTGCATAATTTGATCTACAATTTTCCACATACCACTAAACGCACTTTGATGCTCAGTAATATACTGTTGAATACGCTGCTGTTTAGCAGGTGACACTTTGCTAGTGCCTAGCCAATTTACAAAATCAGATCCTAGATTTGTAAGACCGCTGTCTACTTTTCTATTAAGATAGGTATAGAAAATCATAGGCAGGTCTTTCATCTTTAATCTTGTTAATCGTTCGGTATTCAACATATCGTCGATTTGTGCACCATATTGTGTAATACCACTATTTGCATCATTTACATGACTGTCGTTGACATTAGGTGCACGTTCAACAGTTACAGGAGGAAAATACAGTACTTCACCTGTATTCATTTGATTGAGTATACTTTGAGGCACCGTAGAATCTTTACCGTCGGGTGTCATAAACCTGTGCACCACTACTCCACTTTTACTAGCTGCTATGTTTTTTCCTATTTCACTCGATGCATCAATAGAGTAGGTAACAATATTAGGCGTGAATACAAAGTTACCATTTTGTTGAGGTGGAGTATCAAAATACAGTAGGTCACCTTTTAAATATCCTATTACATGCTGAGGAAAACTTTTTTCATAAAGGTTATAAAGAGCAGACATCTTACTTGCAAATATTTTTTGTGCTTCTGCGTTATTTGGGTTACGTCTACTAAACATTGCATTTACTGCGGCAGCGCTTGTGGGCTTACCGTCGTAACCTTTAGCTGCAAAGCCACTTTTATCTGTTAAAACAAAATCACCGTTTTCATTGCGTCCAAAAATTATAGCCGGCGATCCGTCCCACTTGATAGTAACATCTTTGTGCCTGCCTTGTTCTAAACCTTTTAGCGCATCAACTGCACGAAGTGCACCTTTAGACCCTTCCCAAAAAATTAAATCTTCTGCGTGTTGTATACGTGCTTCTGCACCTTCATTCAAGGTAAACTTAACATCTTCAAATAGTTCTATAACTTTCATTAGATAGCTCCGGCTAGTTCACGCAAACGAGTTATATCTTTGCTTTCAGGTAATTGGATACCTTTTTTTGCAAAAGTTGCTTCTGCATCGGCTACTAATTCTCTGTAATCTATACGGTTACGTAGTTTTGTAAGAATTGTTTCTACACTTTCTAAGTCATCTGCTTGTGCATTTGGACCAATTAGGTGTTGCGCAATTTCTTGCGGATTTTTAGATATCACTTGATTAGACTCTCTATCAATCAAGCCGTTTTGAGAACTCCATTTCATTCCTTGCGCAGTAGCAATACTGCTCATCAGTATTTGCCTGTCGGCTCCAGAATAAGCTGTACCTTCGTTAGAACCTGCCATACTCCATTTCATCCATTCTGGATCGCCAAACATCAAATCAGTTTGTACATAGCCATTTGACTCATCACCAAGAATAGGTGTAAGAAAATGCACACTGATACCTGTCTTACGAATCCATGTTTTTGGATCTTTACCATTCTTTTTACACCAAGCTGCTAATTTATTCACAAGTTCATCTTTTGAAACATCTTGCTGATTTACAGCCACATCTAAGTCTCCACTGGTTTCTTTACGTCCAGTAGATCCTAACATAAAATCTTCATGTGGTAAACCTGTAATTTGCTCTAGCCATTGTAAAGTAGGTAATACATCTGCTTTATTGATTCTCTGTGTTAATATTCTACCTTCAGGATCTTTGAATATGTTTCCGCCTTCATTAAGGATTTTCATTTTTGCTTTCCCTTATTGTGCGTTTTAGACTGCGATTAAATTTTTCAATGTCACCTGTTTTCAAAGCATTGATAAACTTTTTTTCTAGTTTTACGCCTACTTCGGTGCCATACTGATTGTCTATACGAGACATAAGATTTATAACACTTTCTAAAATGTTTGCAGCTGATGCTTCTATCATAGAGTCAGGATCTTGACTTCTATAACTTTGTAATTCTTCTAAGATGGATCTTGTCTTTTTACGCATGCATTTATTTAGCTGCTGTTACATAAATAGTTTTGGGAATGGAGGGCAACCCAATGCACATGAAATCACTACGGGTCTCGGGAAGAGGCCACGTTCTTGCGAAACTATCTGAGTTTGTTTATCAAGAACCGGAAGAAGCAGAAAAATTAGTTAAAGAATTTGGTTTTCATACTTTTGAATATTATAACAGAGACGGGGCACAAGCATATAGATTTGAAAGTGATTCAGATGTAGTGTTTGCATGCCGTGGTACTGAACCAGGTAATTTTAATGATATGCTTGCAGATTTAGATGCAAGAAAAGAAGACAGCGAAACAGTAGGTAAAGTACATAAAGGCTTCAAACGTGAAGCTGACGACATTTGGGAGATGATTTACGAAGATTTAATTGCTCTCAATGAGGATAAAAGAAACTTATGGTTTACTGGACACAGCTTAGGTGCTGCAATGATTACTATTATGGCAAGTAGAGCGTGGGATGATGACGCATTGCCAGATCCGCTTGAACTACATACTTTTGGATCTCCAAGAGCAGGCGACGCAGTATTTGCAGACAGCATGAAAGACAAAACGCATTATCGTTGGGTAAACAATAATGATATTGTTACGATGGTTCCGCCAGCGTTTATGGGCTTCAAACATGCAGGTACTGAAAAATATATAAATTCCGATGGTCTTGTAGTAAAAGTAGACTTTGTAAAAAAACTCATAGATCGTTGGAATGGCTTAATGGGCAACAAAATGGATATGATAAACGACCACACTTGTAGCCTATACGCAAAGCACTGCAAAGCAAATTAGTAATATTACTGTAACTTATGCACGTAACGCAAAGATCGTTTGCATGAAAAGGGGCTATTAAAGCCCCTTTTTTATGTTATAGTTGATGTAAATAGAGTTAGTAAAAACTTTTTCTTTCTCTAGATTTTACTACTAAACTTACAAAAAAGGACTTAATAGATGTTAAACATAGGACGGCTCTTCGAAAAAAGAGCAAGAGACGCTGCCCTTGACCAATATGTAGCGTTCGAATATGGCAGAGAAATTCGTAGTTTGATGCAAAATGGCATTCCACGTGATACTGCTATTCGTGGAATTCGTGATAGGATTAAAAAGTAATGAAAATTATACATCAAAAAATAAAAAAATTTTTAACCCTATTTGAAATGCCTTGGGAAGTAAATTTTCATGGCACAATAATCGGAACTGACAACGATGCGTAAATTTATTAAGTCTCTTTTTGATAGACGTTCTGACGAAGAACGTTATTTGGCTAATGCTCATGACATTTATGATCTTGAGAATAGGCAGCAAATGTTGAATAGGGGAGAAGCTCCTTTTCAAAAATATTATAAAACAACACTAGATGTATGGAACCATAACTAATGAACTCATTTTGGAAAGGCGTTGGCAACGCAATGAAAGCTGTAGGCGAAGCTAGAGCACGTAGAGCGCTAGCTCGTTATCAACATATACTAGACTATCACGGTATAAGTATTACTGATACGGATAATAAGAATAAAAAAGGAGCCTAGTGCTCCTTTTTTTATATGTACTGCTTCCAACTTTCTTGCCGCAGTTCAAATTTTAATTGTTTCCTTTTGTGTACTAGCTCATAATAATCTGGCCTATACGGCCGTCGTAACGGACTGACATCAGTCCGACTACCTTTTTTAACATTGCAGCTTTTACATGCAGTTACAATATTAGTCCAATTTGTTTTACCACCTTTAGATATTGGCAATACATGATCTAATGTAAGATCATGTTTTGAAAATTCATTCCCGCAGTATTGGCAAGTGTTCATATCACGTAGGTACACATTGTTTTTTGAAAATCTAGGATGTGTTTTTCGCTTATACATATCTTTTAACATGATCACAGCAGGCACACGAGTTTCCCAACTTGGGGAACTTACAATCCAGTCATCATACCATTCTAAAACTGCGCACTTATCTAAACACATATATGTGATAGCTTCTTTCCATTCTACCAAACTCAACGGTAGATATGACAGCGGTCTTGCATCGGCATTTAACACTAGAACGTCAGGCATTTGTCATGCTTCCTAAATAGAAATTGTTAATGCTTTTATAATATACTAGGTTAAAGAAATCTACAACCCCAATCCTACAAAATAAGTGTACATATCACGTATACTAGTTGTGCCTAGCTTACCTGCTTGCTGACTCTTTGTAACAGGCACGTCATAGTTTTGATTGTGAAATGCTTTCTGCCATTTAGAACCGTTTGGAGAAAACTGAAATGCCTGCATTATAGCTGCTTGTACTGCCGGCTGATATGTTCCTATGTTAGGAAACTTCTCTAGCATACGATAGCTTTTTGCCCACTGAGGATATACTGCTATTTGCTCATCTAGTGGTGCTGCTCTAAATTCATCAGCAGTCATACCTCCCATTGGAAAGTGATTCTTGTGTATTTGTGTAGCGCCGTAGTGATTCCCGCTTGGCGACACTGCGGTTGAATCAAAGTTAGACTCCGTTTTTACAATAGCACGCAGAGCGCTAGGTGCTATACCTAACTCTTTAGCAGCTCTAGCAATAGCTGCTGTTACAACGTCTGGTCGTTGCTTGGGCATTGGAGGTGCGTTACGCCTTGCTACTTCGGCATCGCCGTCGCCACGTCCGGAACTTTGCGCTGCTCTTGCTGTAGAAGATGCTACTGCTGCATCCATTTCGTCTCTTGCGTCTTGCGGATAAGTATCTTTTTTACCCCAGGTAAAAGGATTCCACCAGTCCTCGGTTATAATTTCACTGAATCTCATCTTATTCTACCTCTTGTTACAATTGCTAATGCTGCTTTAAAAATTTGCCTTAGAGTTCTACCGTTTGGTCTTAGACTTTTATGAATACGTTTTCCTAAGAAGTCTTTTCTATTCAAGTACACATGAGTTCTTATGCCTCTTTTCTCTGCCATTTCTAACACTTGATCTAATAATTCTAAATCAGGCTGTGAATGTTTCCTTACAACATCTATGTATTTTACATAATTCTGTTTTGTAAGTTCAGTGCCGTCTTTGTACCTGTCAGGTATATATCCTGTTTCGTCGTATTTTGCAACAGTTTGTATTGCTTCTGTTGGCCATACATGAACTGCTCTAACAAATTTTTTAAGACCAATAACAGGTTGTTTGCCTTCTAGGTCTAACCTAGTTTCTAATTCATCGTCGAAAACTTGTCCTAGTGTAAATGGCCCTAATTTATAGGACCTACCTGGTGACTTACCTTGTCTAGTTTGCAGTGCTTGTTCTAATTTTTCTTGATTAATTTCAAAAGTAACTGCTCTGTCTAAGAATTCAGTAACATATTGATTGCTAGGTGATCTACTAAAACTTATAAAACTATCTTTTGCAACAGGAATTGCATCTTCTACATTTACTTCAAGACCGTTATTGATCAGTATTCTTACAGCCTTTTCATAAGTCATAGAGTGATAAAGCAGTTTAAGATCAGACTCGAATACAAATTCTTTACTTCTCATTATCTGAGTCTTCCGCGACCACCTGGTAATCTATCTCTTGAACCGTAATCTTTTACAGGTCCGCCATATGTAGTGCTTTTCCTTCTAGTGCCACCTAGCTTAACCCTGCGCCTGCCTATTTTCTGTGTTTTTTTAGTATCTCTAGCACGAAGACCCTGTGCTTTACAACTTGCTTCAGCACTAGCACCTATAGGAGTGGTTTTCTTGCAAGTATCTTTACTTGCTTTCCATTCTTCAATATCGTCTTCGTGAATTGTAATATCGACAATTTTCATACTGTTATTTATCAGCGATACTTGTCTGCTACATTCTCGTAATACTTTTGTGGAGAAAGTTTGAAAGTAAGTGCAGATCTTGGACCACGAGTTGTGTTTAGTGACACAACTCCTGTTTTCTCGTGAAATTCTATTTTTGTGATTTTAGCACGTTCGTTGTTTTTACCAACTAGTATTTCTTGTCCAAGCTCCAACTCTAAGGCAATTTTTTTTAATGACATTGTAAAATCCTCCGTTGTAGCACTGGTATTTATTGAATTTTTCTTGACATAATTTTGTATTGTGTTAAAGTAAATACAGTTAGAACAACGTTTAGGAAAACACAATGACCCTAACTCATATTGCAATTTTTGTTGGTGTAAGCGCCTTGGCTTATTTTTTAGGTAAGCTGGATGGTAAAAATCAAGCTACAGAAAACACTGTAGCAAACCTTATTGCAAATGGTTTTTTAAAGTATAGAGAAAAATCCAACGGCGATTACGAATTAGTTCCTCATCCTGATCGCTAAAAAGGGCTAAATATTGCATACAGGAGTATGCAATGAGAGCTAAAGACCTTGTACGATCAGTACTAGACCTTTTAGATAAATTAGAAGCACACGAAGAACAGGAGCAAGTTGAGATTGTTCCTGTGTCTCCTTGCGAGCAACCGCCCGAGGGCCGTTTTAAACAGATTTTTTCAATGTTAAACGATCCTAATCGCGGTTACGATAATTCACCAAATGAAATTATAGAACCTGTAGCTAGTGTTACAACACATGCAGGCGGTGGAGTAAATGGACCGAAACACCCTGCAGATATTAGGGTAAAAGATCCAAGGGGCTACGAATAATGGCAACAATTAAGTGCAAAGGACTCACAGGCGTAGTGTTTGATCTTACTGTCACTATGGGATCAACAACAATGAATGGCCTCACTGCACTAGCACAGGCTGTAGAAGGTTCACCTGTAACTACTGCAATGTACGGTGATGTCAGAGCTGATAGTGATCCTTCGATCAATCAAACAAATAACGGCAGTGATACCCTTACAGCAGCTGGTATTGCTGAAGGAGATCTAGTAATTTGTGTTGCTGATCAATCTGGCAATAAAGAAGTCCGTCAAGAATATAGAGGTGCAATTGCTAGTGCTAAACGTAAAGGTTTAGCAGCAGCAGATACAAACGCAGCATATTATAGAGCAGCAAACACATGGAACAAAACAAGACTTCCTAATCCTTACGAAGCAAATGCTTATAATCCTGATGATGACGAGAATACCGGAACTCTTGATGCAGGGAGACCCTGGACTTAATGCCTAACCACATACCAAACAGCACTAGTTATACACATTCAAATGAACCTAATCAAGTCAATATCCACAAGGCTATGGATTATAATGCTGTTGGGCAGCCTGTAATTAGAACTGTTGGCGGCGACCTGTACAACAGTATTAACTTGCCTGCTGGATTTGGCGAAATACACAAGTTTGGTGCTGTGCCTGCTATGAGCCAAAACACTAATGGCACTATTTGGGATGAGAACGATACTGTCTATCCTTGGAGCACTATTGACTCGAACAGTGTGCTTACTGTGAGTGTTGTTGAGCCAAACAACGAGAATAACTCTAGCACAGACCTCAACGGCGATTCAGTAGAAATACAAGGACTGGACAGCAACTTTAACATTCAAACTGAAACTGTAACTATTTCAGGTTCAAGTGCTACTACAACAAACAACTACAAGAGAATTTACAGAGCAAGATTTACTGCTGCTAGCGGCTTTGATCCAAACACAAAACGCATACTGATCAAGTCAGGCGGCACCACAGTGGCAAAGATACTAGAGAATATAGGCCAGACACTGATGAGTATCTATACCATACCTGCAGGCAAAACAGGTTACTTAATGCGTCTTGATGTCACAGCGCAAGCATCTGCTTCAGGCAGCTTTAAACTGTATGCTCGTGCAAGTGGCGCAGGCAGTTTTCAAGTAAAACACATTGCTGAAGTAGTTGGAAGCGGTAGTCCTTATCAGTTAGAATATCCTATTCCGCAATCATTCCCTGAAAAGACAGACATTGATGCTCGAATGCACACGCTGTCTAACAACGGTAGATATACTTGTACGTTTGACATCTTATTGGTCGACAATTAGAAAGATTTTTTTGCAGCAATATTACTTTGATGTTCTAACCATGAGATACAACAGTTACTAAATCGCCTGTCTCAAGGTCACTTGCGAATGTGAGAGTAGTACCTGATAAAGAAAAATCACTATTTTCTCTTAGAAGCACTCCATTAAGATATACATCTATTGAATCAATATCATAAGCAGCCCCCCCAAGTTCTACTGTAGCTTGGCCATCTGTGACAGTTGGATATTCTTTTGTACGTGAAGATGCACCGGAGAAACTTGCTATAGTTGTTCCTCCTGGTGTTACGCCATCTGATATCCTAATAGTGTTTGTAATAGAATCATACCATATCCTGCCTTTTTGGCCGATGCGAGTGTTACCGTCCCCTACATTACGTCTACTTGAAAATATATCTTGTGTAAAGTCTGACACCGCAGTTACCTCACTGCTGACTTCTCGGATCGCCTACTTCTTGTTCAGCTTCTTCGTAACCATGGTCTGATTGATCTGCTAGCAATTTATCAATCACTCCGCTGCGTTTTCCGTTTGCGGCTTTTGCAAGTTCTGTATTTTGTTGCAAAGGCGGAGTAAACACAGGATTCTGGTCAAGTTCATCATGATCAGTGTCACTATTGCCCATATCAATTTCAGGCTCACCGTCCCCATTAATTTTTATGTTTATGGGTATGTTAATTGTAAACTCTCGTGCTCGCATGATAACCTCTACTGCCTTCTTATATCAGTATTTATCAATACCGCCTTGTGCATAAATACTATTACAAACTGTGGTCAACCCGCAATGCAAGGTGGTTGGAGGGACAGGATCCCCGTGGAGAGAGTGCATGGCTGTAGGTCGTATATCAGGACCGTTACTTAAAGCTAATCTTGAGAGAAACGGTATTGACCTTGCAGTTGAAACCGATCTACTTTATATTGACGTCACAAACAACAGAATAGGCGTAAAACAATCTTCGCCTGCGTACACTTTGGATGTAAACGGCACTATTCATTCAAGTAGAATTGAAACAGATTTTCTCACTGTAGCGGACAATTATAATATCGGTAATGTTAATATAACCAGCACTGTGGCAAATCTAGAACTTCAACCTGCAACTGCATCTGACCGCACGGTAGTTATAGGCGATCTAGAAGTAACAGGCGACATTATTGGTTACAACGATGGCTTTACTATATCAGACGATACTAGTTCAACAATCGACGTTAGATTAAATTCCACACTTAGGCTGACAGACGGCGATGACATGAGTGTTGTAACTAGCAGTGACTCTGTGCATAACATTGTTACTTTTTCAAGCACTAGCACACTAGACTCTGTTACGTCACGTGGCAATGCTACAGGCAACGATATTTACGCAGGTGCATTCTATGGAGATGGTTCTAACTTAACAGGTATCAGTACAACTACCAGCTTTGTAGATCTTGACGATACAGATGTAGCAGGACAAACTACTAATACCCTTATATTCTTTAACGGTTCAAAATACAAAGAAGCCACCACTGGTGCAGGAGTATCTATTGACGGTAACGGAATTATCACAGTAGATGAAGATACTGTGGCAATTGATACGTCTGCATTTATAAACAGTACGAGTAGCACCCTTGCAGATGTTTTGGCAGATCTTGATAGACTTGGCGTAACTCTAAATGATTACAATATTGAATATCCAACTGTAACAGGCGGCTCAGCTGATGTAACAATTAGTGCAGCACTTGCAGCAAATGAAATTTTATACGTATATTTAAACGGTGCACTTATGCGTATCAACAGCGACTACACGCTGAGCGGCACAACAATAACATTTGGTGAAACATTAGACGCTGCAGATCTTGTTACGGTAGTAGATACAAAGTCAGGTCTTGCTAAAGCTTATGCTATTGAATATCCTGTTGTAACCAATGCCAGCACAAATGTCCAAATGAGTGCAGCCTATAGATTAGATGAAATTGCAGTCTATCTAAATGGTATCAGATTAAAAGAAGTAGAAGACTTTTCAGTAAACGGAACTACTCTTGCATTCGATAGTCCACTTGTTACAAATGATCTTGTAGAAATACACGTATATAAAAACATAGCTGTAAACAATTCTTATATAAATGAATTCCCCTCAGTGACAGCTGGATCAGATACTGTTACTATGACCAAAGCTTATAGGTAC
>Ga0213859_10000088_pt1 | contig 39690 bp, 61 predicted proteins | sample PICome_2_FD_160133 | JGI IMG/M metagenome (GOLD analysis project Ga0213859, IMG submission 160133) | Coastal seawater microbial communities near Pivers Island, North Carolina, United States - PICO304 | ecosystem: Environmental > Aquatic > Marine > Coastal | place: USA: North Carolina...
ATGTTCCATGGTGATATTGCTATTGTAGACAAACGCAGACCAGAAGCAGGCAAATCAGAAGTAATGAATCTAATTGGTGATGTAAAAAATAAACATGCAATCCTTGTAGATGATATTGTTGACTCAGGTGGCACTCTCTGTAATGCCGCTGAAGCAATTATGAAAGCAGGAGCCGCAAGTGTTCGTGCATATATCACACACGGCGTACTCAGTAACGAAGCATGTCAAAAGGTTGAGAAGTCAGTATTAGATGAACTAGTAGTTACAGATAGTATTCCTAATCGTTGTCCTAAGAATTGTAAAAAGACACGACAGGTTAGTGTCGCGCCTTTGTTTGGTGAAGCTATCCGTAGAGTTACTAACGAAGAGTCAGTGTCTAGTTTATTTGTTTAAGACTTCCAATTTTCAATGTGTTTGATGTAATCTGTGATGCTATGATCTGAGAAGTTATCTATTCTTTTCTTCTTGATTCCCATCCACATTCCACGCATACGATCTTTGAAAAGTTGCCAACCTGAAGGATTTCTAACATTGCCATAAGCATTGATGTAATGCTTTTCACCGTGATGTATATAACCCATTATCCATAAAGGCACGGCTGTAACTATGTCATTGTTGTTTACCCATCTATGATGTGTAACACCTAAACTTTTAACATACTTTCTCCAACCAACTCTAGGTGAACCATATGTATGAAGTTCGACAGGATCATTTAGTTCTACATCATGTAAACATCTACTTGCCATTATAGTTGCCATTGCGGCTCCTAAACTATGTCCACAAAACCATAAATGCTTTTTAAGATTTACTTTTCTATTAATGTCTTCGCACACCCTTGGCCATAGATCATCTACTTCTTGTTTAAATCCTAGATGTACTTTTCCAACTGTTTCTGCCATTACAGGAACAGCTCTTAGGTCAGCTCTAATATCATTAAATTCATTTGGCTGTGTTCCTCTACAAGCAATAACAATGTCCGTTTTATTCATAAAACGATATGCTTGAGCACCATCCTTGTCATAGAATTCTGTTGTTGTAAATCCTAACTTTTTTGCTTGACTTGTTGCATTCTTAGTGTTATTATATGCAATACTAGACAACTTCGCAAACAAAAGAGTTCTATCTTTGAAACTTAACTTTATAATATCCATATTATACCCTCTCCGTTATAGTAATATTTATTGCTTTACCTGACTAAATACGTTATAAGGAATGTACCACAATGAAAAAAGCTACTAGATCTATACTTGATGAACTTAATAACCTCAATTTTAATCGAAATAAAGAGCATTTGATTGAAACTTCAGGCACAAATCTTATAGAAAGCACAATCAATCTGTTTGAACAAATCCATGAGCATTATACAGATGAAGAAGCATTAGAGCTAGAACGTAGATTTATTAACAGTATTAAGAGTTCAGATCCTCGCAAATTCAAAAGAGGCGTATCAAAAATTAACGAGAGTAAAAAGAATGATTCTTAAAGAAGGCGGAAATGTTTTCAGGAACGAAGAGGGACCGATTACCCAACGTATTGCCACGGACGATATCAAGCCAACAGTTGATTGGATGAATAGCACCTTCGGGTTTAAGTTTACCGATGAAGAAATGCTAGGAACAACTGGTAAGAAAAGACATGATGATGGTACATTTGAAAAGAATTCATCGGGTGATATTGATCTAAACACTGATGCAAGAGAATTACCCAAAGAAGAAATTATCGCAAAACTTACTAATTGGTGTCAAAAGCAAGGCATACCAGATTTAGAAATAATGAACAAGGGTAGAACATTCACAAAAGGTTGGGTGGCCAATGCAGGCGACCAAATACACTTTCGCACTCCTATCAAAGGTAATCCAGATAATGGCTTTGTACAAACAGACTTTATGATGACAACCAATCCTGCACTTCAAAAAGGTGCAAAGCGTGGAGGTACAGAAAAGTTTACAGGTGCAGATAGAGCTATTATGTTATCTAGTCTAGCAAGAGGACGTGGCCTAAAGTTTAGTCCTAAGTTTGGCGTTGTGGATCCCAACAATGGAGACAAAGTAATTGCAGACGAATGGGATAAGATCGCAGAAATACTTTTAGGTAAAGGTGCAACAGAAAAAGATACTCACACAGTAGAACAGATGCTAGCCAAGATTAAAAATGATCCTAACTATGAAGAATTAGTGGCAGGTATCAAAGGCAGTTTTGAAAAGCAAGGCAGAATGTTTCCTGAATCAGCAAAGGGTATCCAACATGGAATGAAACTCGCTGAAAAGAATATGCTTGGTAAAGCATTAGATACATTCAAAGCAGGATACAAAGTAGGACGTGGTGGATCAAAAAGTGTAGGACAAATGGCTAAGACTTACAAAGATGCAGGTGGCGGCAAAACTACTATTGGTCAAGTAAGTGATATAGGAACAAGGATAGGACAAAAGATTACAGGTGATACTGTAACTGTAAAAGGTAAGATTAAAGGAGTTGATAAGTTCCTTAGTATTGCAAAAAATGATTTGAAAGCATATACAGACAAAGGTTGGAAAGTTGTACCGAAAGATGCTGTCATTATTCAACACCCTAGAAATCCAAATAGAACAAAAGAAATTTCCAAAAAAGATTTTCATGAAAAAGGTTGGGATAGAGAAGGCTGGCAAATTGTTAAGCCTGAAGAAGTTGCAAAACAAAAAGCAAAAGAAAGTATTAGTGAAGCGGCAAGGATTGATCATGCTGAAGACCTAGTTTACCTACAAGGATCTAAAGGAGCAATGAGAGCTCTGCAAAGTTTACGTGATATGTCACAAGGAGGCAAAGGCAATGTTACGCTCAAATGGGATGGATCTCCCGCAGTCATTTTTGGACGCAATGAAAATGGAGAGTTTGTACTTACAGACAAAAGCGGTTTTGTTAGAAAGGGAGGAGAAGGTAGAACAACTGATCCCGAATCACTCAAACAAGATCTACTCATGCGTAAAGGCGGAATCAACAAAGACAAGCCAGATAGAATAGAATTTGCAAACAATATGGCAGGCGTGTTTCCTGTGTTTGAAAAAGCAGTGCCTGAAGATTTTAGAGGATACTTTAAGGGTGACTTGTTATATTATAACACACCGCCAGTACAAGATAAAAACTTTGTATTCAAACCTAACATTGTAGAATATGCAATTGATGTTGACAGTGACTTAGGTAAAAAGATAGCAAAGTCAACTGCTGGGGTTGTGGTACACAGAATGGTTGACCCAGATGGATCAGAAAGTGCATTAAAAGATTTAGATGTTTTCCAAGGCAACAGTTTATTAGTTGTACCTCCTGTTACTATTGAGCAACCTGCAAGTGTTCCAAACGAAGAAGTTGAAAGGCTTGCAAAAATTATAGAAAAAGACGCGGCGGCTATTGATAAACTATTAGATCAAAATACATTGATCCAAATGAAAGTGAAAGACTTTCCTAAGATCATTTATGCATATATGAACAGCAAAGTTGATACAGGATTAGACAATCTAGGCCGTGACTTTGTTAAATGGTTAGAAACAAGCAAAGTAAGTAGAGTCAAGCAACAAAAGATTATTGAATACATTAAACAAAACATGAACGGTTGGACAGCATTATTTGAAGTTATCAACGGTATAATGAAAGTAAAGAATCATATTATTGCAGACTTAGACAAAAACCCAGGTGCGGTCAAATCTAAGACTGACGGTAAAGATGGCGGCGAAGGGTATGTGTTAGCTCATCCTGGAGGCGATATAAAACTAGTTAACAGAGCAGGGTTTACTGCGGCTAATAGAGCAGTAGAGAGATAGGAGAAAAACTATGAAAATGAAAGACATTAACGAAGCGTTTGGTGAAGCACATGACGACTTTGGTCTAGCAAGACACGGTAGTGAATTAGATGATCCAGAAGCAGGTATGAAGCCTGGCTTCAAGAAGGTTCCTTTATCATCACAACTGATGAAAATATTAGATTCACGTAGCAATCCAAATCCAATCAAAAGTGTACAGACAGATGATGGCAAGGAAGTACCTATGAGTGCAAATATGGCAAAGGCTTTACTTGCATTATTACGCGGACAAATTGGTAATATGAAACCAATGGCACGTGAAAGACTTACAGACAAGTTACAGCAGTCATCAGGTTTAGAAATGGTAATGAAAGCCAAAACAGGTGAACAACTTATTGCAAATGCTGAAGAACTTATCGGCATGGGCGATATGGATAGACAAAAAGATAAGAGTATCTACTAAATGGAATTCATTAAAGAACTTCACGAAGCAAGACTGACTAGACAGGGAGGTGCATTAAAATCACTTACCTATACAGACTGTTGTGAGCGAGCATATCTTACAATGCTCATTATGGAAGTTCTTAGACGTTTTCCTAACTTTGCGGCATATGCACATGGATATGCTAAAAAGACATCAGGGCATGATAACTATAAACATTTTAGGATGTCAGGAACTGATTTGTATAACTTTATATACTTTGTTGTGGGTGACAAAGATGCTCTTGATAAATTAAAAGATCCAGGAGCGGCGTATGCATTACGTAGAACTACACAGTTTCCGTTAATGGGTTTCAATAGATATGTTTCAAAATTAAGCATGGGCGGTGTTGGCAATGTTGCACAAGACCAACAGACTTTTATTAATATGGAGTCTGCTCTAAAGATTACTAATAGCGATTACAAAGCTATTAGAAGAAATCTTTTTAGTTTCCAATCCCTATCCTCAAACAGTAAGAAGCAGTTGGTTACAAGATTACTATTAGCATCTCGTGCTAAATTAAGAAACAGTGATATTATACAATACTTAGAAGAACTTTCAGCAGAAAGAAATCTTGAAGTGTATAAAGTAAATGATCCGGAACCAAAAGTTAGTGTTCCAGACATTGCAGTTACCAGTCAGGATATGGCTGGTTACCTAAGATTAGTAGGTGCTAAAAATTTAATGCTAACAAAGAAGTTTTTAGAGCTTGCTAAAGACGGCAAAAGTATTCCTGCAAATGTATTGCAGGCTTACATGCCTGCTATTATTATATTGGATAATATAGCAAAAGGCGGTGCAGGATTTGTACAGGCCCTAAGAGCTTTGGAAAATCGAGCTCAAAACAGCCGAAAATAAGCGTTTTTATACGCAGATTATAAATACTATTAACGTACTTTAAAACAAAGTACAAAAACCCTTAAGGAGAAAAAAATGGCAGGATTAGCACAAGGAGCAGGTGGTTTAGCTCAAGAAGGTAATGGTGCAGGTGGACGTACCCGAATCATTAACTTAGCAAAAACTAACATGACAGAAGCAGAACTACAAGCGGCTTTAGAATTTTTAGCGGCAGGTGGAACAGCTGGAACTGACGATGCTCACACAATCGCAGGTGTAAGTGTACTAACTGAATCAGGTATTTTCACAAGTGGAACTACTGATAATGTACAAGTTGCAATCCAAGGTACAGGCGCATTTACAGCGGCTTCTAACTTTGGTATTGGTTCAACTGGTGTAACAAGTTCACTACTAGCTGACTTCAATCAGAACCCAATGTAATATAGTAAATTACATTAAAATAAAATAAAAGAGCTCGTTATTTTAGGATAACGGGCTTTTTTTATGGTTATACGGTAAATAATAGTAACAACTTCGCAGAGTAGCGAATTGTGTCATTAGAGAACATAGGAGAATAAAATGGCAGGAATCACAAAAGTAAATCAGGACGGACGCGATCATGGCGTTCAGTACGCAACAGCAGACATCACAGGTGTTGAAATTGACTGTATTGTTAACATTTCAGCAAAAGATGGCGTAGACGGTGCATTGGCTCAAATCGTAGCTGAGTTTTCACCACTACTATATAAGTCAACAGGTACAGCAGGTAAAATCTTTGCAATCGTACACGGACATGCTCAAACAGCGGCTTCAATGCAAACTCGCTTACAAGCAATGGGAACAGTGGACGGTGTAGACCTTTCAAGTGCAACAGTAACAGCACGTGACTTAGACGGATTTGTTGCTACATAAGATTTAATAATCTTACTAACACTAAAGGGTGTCGTTTTTACGGCACCCTTTTTTTATGACCGATAAGTAGTTATATGAAAGTATATTCACTTATTGATATCACAGAAACAAAACAACGCAGGAACAATAGCAGTGACCAAAAAGCTATTGGGCAACAGGCTAACTGGATGACTTTCATGCAGACTATGATGCTTAGAATAAATGTTATATGTGAAACACCTATCGTGGTAGAACGCACCCAAGCAGAGCTTAAAGAACTAGGCTTTGGTAGCAGTTACACAGGCAAACACAAAGTATGGGAAGTAAGCTGTAAAACAGATGAGTATCAATACTTTCCCCCTATTGAATCTCTTGAAGAAGATTTTAATTTTGTACCAGTTATTGGTCAATTAAATGAGACAATTAAGATAAATAATAATGTGTTTAGAACAACACCAGAGGCACGTAACATCATATTCAAGGCAGAAGATTAGGCTAACCTAGAGTTTACTAATACCCTTTGAGCGAGGGAGAATATGGAGAATACAATATGGCTAAAACTAAAGCCACAAGTCTAGAACGTGAAAACCTCGAAGCACATGTTGATATGTGCGAACAAAGATACATCAACCTAGAATCGCGTTTAGATAAAATTGAAGCTAAAGTTGAGCATATACATAATGATATTACACACGGCAACAAGTCGTTAACCAAAGTAATCATCGGTGCAACAGGAACTATTGTTGCAGGACTTTTAAGTACCATAGTAGTCCTTTTAATTAATTTTTCATAACAAACCTACATAAATACTGTTATGTTAGTAACAGAGATCGTATCGTCTGATCTTGCAGAGAAACAAATCTGGGGTAGACGAGGTAAAAAAATTGTAAGAAAATATCGTTGTATGACAGGGCAACGTCGAGGTCGTATTGTTGCGAATCTAGGACAATGCTTTGCCTCTCCTAACATAAAAAAGAAATTATCTATGAAGCGTACTAGGGCAAGACTTGGTGCTAGAATGGCACGTAAAGCTCGTAGAACTAAACGTACGAATCCAGCTTCAATAGCTCTTAAGAGGTTAAACAAAAGAAGATGATTATTTCAGATATACTAACAGAAGCGGCAACAACAACCTACGGTAGAAGCAAAGGTAAGGTTGTACGTAAGTATAGATGCACAAGCGGCGAGCGTAAAGGACGTATCGTTGCAAAAGCCTCTACTTGTAATGCACCTATTAACGTTAAAGCAAAACTTACAATGAAGAAAACAAGAGCTCGTAAATCTCCTATTATTAAAATTAAGACAAGATTTCAAAAACGTATGGGAGCTCAATCAAAACGTATTGCAAGATTAAATAAAACAAGAATGAAACCAACAAGACGTTCGACAGCCAAGCGTAGGAGAATGAAATAATGAAATTAAACGAATTAAATAATCAACGCATTCAAGAACTAAAAGCACAACAAGTAGCTCAAGGTGCAAAGGTAGCCGGTAAAAAGGCAGTAGGTGCTGTCAAAAAAGTTGCGGGTGCTGTTGCTGGTGGTGCAAGAAAAGTAGCCGACAAGGGTATGGACAAGGCCGCAGGTGCATTGGCAAATCAAGCAAAAGCAATGGGTGCAACACGAGGTGATGTAGCTGGAGCACAACAAGAACTTTCAAAACAGGGTGGACTTGCTGGTAAGGTGGCTAACTCAAAACTTGGAAAAAATATGGCAGGCAGAGTTGCTAAGAAATTACCTGCAGATGCAGATCCTAAAGCGAAACAAGTAGCACTACAAAAAGCACAAAGAGCCGCACAAGGTTCTAGACTAGCTGGTGGTAAGTCAGCCGCTAAGTTTCAACAAGGTGTAGATGCAATAGGAAAAGGAAAAGCTGTAACAGGAATGGTGTCAAAAGAAATGGCTCCACACATTAAAAATTTACAAGCAGTTTTAGGTGATCCAACACTTAGAATGAAATGGATGCAATTAGTTAAACAGGCAAAGAAATAATGAGGTTCAACGAATTTAAAGAAGAACGCACAGACGAAATAGCACCAGCACTAGCGGTTGCAGGTAGAGGCCTTGCTAAAGGTGCCGCGGCCGCAGGTAAGATGGCGGCTAGGGGTGCAGGAGCAGTTGCTAAGAAAGGCATGCAAGTTGGCAAAGGTGCTGTTAACAAAGGCATGAACTTAGCCAAGCAAGGTTTACAAAAAGGAAAACAAATGGGTATGGATGCTATGAATACAATGGCAAACCCACAAGGAGGAGTACAAGGCGGGCCAGGAGCAAAGCCTAACCAAGAAGCACCACCTGCACCAGGTGATCCAATGGGTAATGATGCAATGATGCAAGACCCAAAGGTTATGCAACAACAAAAGAAAACACTACAAGCTCAACTAAAAGCACAGGAAAAACAGCATAAAGCTACTGTGACACAACTTAAAAAACAGATTGCAAGTATAAAATGAAGATAAATGAACTCTTACATAAATTTACTATTCAATGCACAAACGAAGAGCGGGCAGTATTGAAGAAATGTAATCATGTTAGATCATTAGACAGTTATTCAGAGAGGGACAGATTCGTAATTGAGGGTCTGATACGGAAAGCATTAGTAAGTAAACTAATACAAGATGGAACTGTAATGGTCGTTGTAAATGAGTTTTGACAAACAATTAGCAAAAGAACTTGAAGAAATCGTAGTACATGGGCTTGCTCAAGTACCAATTCCTTATGAAAAAGGCAATAGTATTAGGGTAAAAAACATAGTAATCCGCAAACATAGGAACGGTTACCGTATTTTTGATATAAGTACTAATAAGCATGTAGTTACTACATTTACTAAGACTGCGGCCCTTGCTATAGCAAAAATAGTAGGAGAACGTGGTAATAGTAATGATATTAAGGACATTATTGCTTTAGATCATAAGGTTTCTAAGCATTATATGGACGCAGTATTTGCAAAAAGAGCTATTGAAGTTAGCAAAGATATTACGAGGATAGAGGCATCAGAAGTAAAATTTGACATAGCAACAGACAAAGCATGGAGCTCACTTGCCCAGATAGAAAGTTACATCTTTGATAAATAAATACATAATGACAAAGGAACAATACTATGCATATTAGAGAATTTTCAAAGCCCATTACAGTCAAAGCACTGAATGAGAACCTGGCTAAAAAATATGGAAAAACAATTAATGTAGATAAGTTTACTATGGAACAATTATTAGATGTTCGTAATAGACTAAGAACTACACTATCACAAGTTGAAACTAACGAAAGTTTTGACTCAGTACACACAAGCGAAACTTACCAGAAGAATAAATTGTTCCTTGAACTTCTGAACCAAGCTATCGCAGAGCGTGAAGCAGTTGAAGAAAAAATGGATCCAGTAGGCAAAGAAGATGACGATGTTAATAACGATGGTAAAGAAGATAAAACAGACGATTATCTAAAAAATAGACGTAAAAAAGTTTCAGCCGCAATTAACAAAGGCAAAGGTAAAAAAGATAAAAAAGACGAGTCAGTAGTACGTGAAGGCGCTGAAGAAGAAGCAACACTAGTTATGGCCGCTAAAGACATGGTCGACAGAGTTACAGGCTGGATGGAAGACACAGCAGAAATGCAAACAGAATCCATGCTTGAAATAGGCGACAAGATCAGAGACGAAATGGGCGTAGATAAATCAGAAGAATTTATTAATGCAGTTAAACCTGCACTAGGCTCTTTATTCACAGCATTGGAAAGCACACGAGATTCACTTACAGGTGGCGTAGCTATTTTGACTGGTGAAGGTGCTCCTGACACAATGGGCGATGAAGTACCTGCAGATGACGATATGGACATGGAGCCAACAGTCGATGCAGATGCGGAAGCAGAAGCCCCAGAAGGCGATATGGGTGATGAGTTTGCGGCGGCAGACGCATCAGCAGGCGGTGAAGAAGAAGACGATAGAGGCAAACGGGAAAGTATTGAGCTTTCAAAGCGTTTAGGTCTGCTATTAGCGGATTCAAAAAAAAAGGATTAGATAGACTCGAAGAGACTACTTCCGATAAGCTCGCACAAGTAATTCATTTAAAAGCACAAGAAGGCGCAACTAGGATTGGTTGGGAAGAACTAAACCGATACCTTGCAAACTCAGAAAAAGAACACTACGATAAAGAGAGCTTCGTCGTTGCTTACAATAATGATCAACGTTTACAAAATCTAGTAAACAATTTTGATGAACAGGGTCTAGTATTAGCCGGCGGCGAAGATCCAAAATCCCCACCTGAAGATAAAACTTTAGATAAAATGGCAGATAGGGCAACAGCCAACGCACTCAAATAAGACTTGACTTCTTAGTTTTTTTGTTATATAATAAGTAGACATTAGGAGTTTTGAATGAGCCTACTTAAAAAAGTAAATGACGTTGAGTTATATCTTACACAAAATCAACATTGGGTAGTAAGTGCCATATATCCTCACTACAAAGACCTAGAAGATTTATTTGATTTTACAACTGCTGATATTTCAACAGGAACTTGTACAGTAAATGGTATACAAAAACCTTTAGAATATAGTGAATGGGACAAGCAACGCAAAGATTATAAAGAATGGTTGCTAGATTGTTTTAAGCAAGTAGACTTACCTATTACTCAAATTACAGAACGAACTGAAGGCCAAGAAACAAAAGCATGGACTATAAATTATTTTCCAGGCGGCTGGCAAGCAGGACACTTTCATTCAACTGATAGGGTGCAACAACAAAATAGACGTTTTGCATCTAGTGTTATGTTGTTTGATCATATAACTCCTACAAAACAAAATCAATTCAATGGTTGTATGTATACAGTCATGCAAAATCAATATGGCTATACATATGATCACAAGTTTCATCCTACTCCAGGTAGAGTAGTAGTTATGGACGATAGAGTATGGCATGGTGCATACCCAACCGAAGACAATAGACGCTGTCTAGTTTGGGACTTTGACATCAGATGAAAATTAGATTCTATCAAAAATTAGACAAAGGCAGATGGTTAGGTTTTATGATAGCCATACTAGCCGCATATATATTATCAGATGCTAATACAGATACACAAGCAATAGGTTGGGGCATGGCGTGTATTAGTTGTTTAATGTGGATTTACTTTGCAGTGAAAGATAAAGATATTCCAAGAGCATGTATGGAACTTATGTATATGTTACTTGCTATGCGAGCAGTTTACAATTGGATGATAGGATGAAGATAGGCGTTCGCGGTAGTAAGTTAGCCTTGGCCTATGCCCAAAAGGCAATTGATGCAATAGGCGAAGGTGAAATAGAAATAATCAAAACAGATGGTGATTTACATCCTGATACTCCAATACATGAAATTGGTGGTAAAGGAGTATTCTGCAATGCTATTGAATATGCACTTGCACAAGGAATAGTTGATGTAGCAGTACACAGTCTAAAAGATATGCCAGGAGATGTAGAACATCCTGACCTACATATTTGTGCAGTTTTAGAACGTGCTAGGCCTAGCGATGTTCTAATAGGAAATATAAAAGATAACTTTGTACTAGGAACTAGTAGTCCAAGACGTAAAGCTCAATTAGAACAACTGTATGCTAACCATCATGTACAAATCAAACCTATAAGAGGTAATATAGATACAAGGCTTGCAAAATTAGATGCAGGTGAATACGATGCTATTGTATTAGCAGAAGCTGGACTAGATGCTTTAGGCATAAAAAGAGAATATACAAGATTACCTATCATTCCAGCAGTTGGGCAAGGTATAATTGCTTTGCAAACACGTAAAGACGATGCAAAGACAAATGAAATAGTAAGCAAAGCAAATCATAAACTTACATATGAACAGGCAAAATTAGAAAGAGCATTACTTAAAGGCATAGCAGGAGATTGTCATACTAGAGTCGCAGGACATGCGAAAGGTGATAATCCAATAAAGCTAGAAGCAGTATATTACACGGAGAATTAATGAGCTTAATTACAGAGAGATATAACTATCAAGAAATCAAACGTCAGTCAGTAGATGGCAAGCGTTTATATGCTTGTCCTGACGGCAACGCAGTCGCAAGTGTTACTACGATCCTTGATAAAACCAAAGATAAGACCCATTTAATTGCTTGGCGTAAGCGAGTAGGCGAACAAAAAGCACAAGAAATTGTTACTGAAGCATCAAGTGTAGGTACACGTATGCACAAGTATCTTGAAGACTATATAGAGTTTGGTGAATGGCCTACACCTGGATCAAACCCATATGCCCAACAAGCACATAAAATGGCTACCCAAGTCAAAGAAAATGCAATGGTTGATGTAGACGAGATTTGGGGTAGTGAAATTAATTTATACCATCCTAAAATTTATGCAGGTACAACAGACCTTGTAGGACAATACAAAGGACAACCTGCAATAATGGATTTCAAACAGACTAATAAACCTAAAAAGAAAGAATGGGTTGAGGATTATTATCTACAACTAACAGCCTATGCTCTAGCACATAACGAAGTGTTTGGCACTAATATACGTGAAGGACATGTGTTTATGTGTTCAAGAGACTTACAATACCAGCAGTTTGACTTATGGCCAGACGAATTTGATGCTTGGGAACAAAAATGGTGGGATAGAGTGTATGAGTATTACGACAAACATGCATAAATATATAAAATAAGGAGCAATTAATGGCAGTCGTACAAATTTCAAGAATCCAAGTTAGACGTGGTAAAGGAACTAATGGTATTCCACAATTAGCTGGAGGTGAATTTGGCTGGGCAGTAGACAATCGTGCATTATATATAGGTAATGGTAGTGTAGCAGAAGGTTCACCAGCTGTAGGAAACACCAAAATTATAACAGAACACGATAATCTTTTTACACTAGCGAATTCATACACATATTTAAATGGTGTTTCTGTACAAACAGGTTCTAGTCCAACTGCTCCTATCAAAAGAACACTACAGGAAAGATTAGACGAAATTGTAAATATCAAATCTTTCGGTGCTAATGGAGACGGTGCAGTTGATGAAACAGCATCTATCCAACGAGCAATAGATCAATTATACATTAATAATTCTACAAAAGGAACAGAGCAAAGTCGCGTTAAGTTATATATTCCTGCAGGATTATATAAAGTTTCAGGGACAATCTATCTGCCGCCTTACACAACCATTTATGGTGATGGCATAGACAAAACTAAATTTAATATGACTGGTGATGCACCTGTATTCCAAACAGTCAATAGCACAAGCACTCCAGGTAACTATGCAAACGATAGCACAAGTACAACATTAAATCAGGCAAGTAATATCCATTTAGAAGGATTTACTATTGCAACTGTGTCTACAACAAATCCTGTAATCAAATTACAAAGTTGTAAGAGCAGTCACTTTAGAGAAATAAAACTTGCAGGACCATGGACGACAGGCACAGCAGTTACTACATCAAACGCAGGTATTGAATTAGGATCACTAAGTTCAATAGTTGGTTCTCAAAAGAACAAGTTCGATCATATTATGTTTAATGGATTAAGTGTAGGTATTGCAAGTGATGATGATATCTATAACAATCATTGGAATTGTTGTCATTTTGAAAACTTAGGTCACGGTGTAGTTTTCGGAGAAGGTACATCATTAGGTGCACAAGGACAAGCTACTGCACCTTGTAAAAATTCAATAAGTCATTCTTCATTTATGGATATAGACAGAGAAGCTCTCGTAATTACTGAAGGAACAAACAATACAAGCACACATAATAACTATGAAGGTGTAGGTAATGTTGGAGGCAACGAAGGTAATGCACAGTATAGTGTTATTGATTTTAACAGGCCTGGTAATAATAGTGTAGAAGACTATTTTGCTAGAACTGCTGATCTAGGATACAACCAAACATATATTTCAACATACAAATATGTGTCTGAAATAAAAGGCAAAGTAAACGCAACACTTGGCGGCCTTAATAGTCTAGAAGTTCAAGAGGCATCTACGCCTACTTACTTGTTTAGATTACCAGGTGATTACAGCCGAACTTATCATATTGAGTACTACTATGAAAGTAACCTTGTTAACGCACAAAGAAGCGGAACAATGGAATTTATGTTAGATGCAGGAACCAATACATTAAATTTTGTAGACGATCATTCATATCAGGGTGATAGTAACTACGAAACAGCATTAACCTTTACTGCCGCTACAATTAACGCAGATGGTAATTTAGGGGTTGACACGATAGTGGTTTCTATGTTAAACTCTACAACAAATGACCAAGGTGTATTCAACTACAAAATCAAAGTTCGAAGTTAATGTTTGAATTAAAATTTGAAGACAAAGTAAAAGTCTGGAAAGATTTAAGAGATAAACTTGAATCTGCACCTAGACCGTTTGACTTGCTGTTGAAGTTTATCAATGGTCTTCCACGAAGTTCACGTAAACAGAATCCATGGGATCCTGATAGCGTGGCAGAACCGTGGCACTTGATAGAGAACAGTTCATTTACTGAGTATGAAATTGCACTATTATGCGCCTATACTTTACAGTTAACAGATCGTTTTAGTGATGCAAAAGTCGAGATACATATCAGTAAGGACATAAAAGAAGACGTAAACATGTACCTAGTGTATTTGGACGGAAGTATTGTTTTAGGATACAACAACGAAGTATTCACAAGCAACTCATTACCGCAAAGCATTGTATCACAAAAGGTGATCCAACTGCCTCCACTACACTAAATATTTTTTAATCAAAGAAAGTGAAGTAAGATGAAGCAAAACCTAAATATTTTAAAGCGTGATGGAACTAGTGTTCCGTTAGATATACAAAAAATCCACAAAGTAGTTAATTTTGCATGTGAAGGCCTAGCAGGAGTAAGCAGTAGTTTAATCCAAATGAATGCTGGTATTCAATTTGCAGAGGGTATGACGTCAAGAGAAATACAGGACTTGTTGGTAAGATCAGCAAATGATCTAATTACACTAGAACAACCTAACTATCAATATGCGGCGGCTAGACTTTTACTATATGGAGTATATAAAGATGTTTACGGTGGCTTTGAAAAAATTACTTTGAAGGAAATGATTAAGAAAAATATTGATCGTGGTGTATACGATAGTGCAATACTAGATGTGTATACTGACGATGAATTTGCAAAATTAGATTCATACATCCATCACAAGCGTGATGAGAACTTTACCTACGCAGGTCTGCGTCAGGTAGTGGACAAGTATCTTGTCCAAGATAGATCAAGCGGAGAGTTGTTTGAAACTCCACAACACATGTACATGATGATTGCGGCAACACTCTTTGCCAACTATCCAAAAGAAGATAGGTTACATTATGTAAGGAGATATTATGACTCGACCTCGCTTTTTAAAATCAACATCCCCACTCCGGTCATGGCGGGAGTGCGTACCCCGGTCAGACAGTTCGCGAGTTGTGTCCTTGTTGATTCGGACGACACCCTTGATTCCATTTTTGCCAGTGATATGTCTATTGGACGTTACACGGCGCAGAGAGCTGGCATCGGCATTAACGCGGGGCGCATCAGAGGAGTTAATTCAAAAATTAGAGGAGGCGAAGTTGCACACACAGGAGTAGTTCCTTTCCTTAAAAAGTTTGAAGCGACTGTAAGATGTTGCACACAAAACGGTGTACGTGGTGGTTCAGCTACTACACACTTTCCTTTTTGGCATCAAGAGATTGAAGACATCCTTGTTCTAAAAAACAACAAAGGCACAGAAGATAATCGTGTTCGTAAACTAGACTATTCAATTCAGCTTAACAAAACAATGTATGAAAGATTGTTAACAAGCGGAAATATAACTCTTTTCTCGCCACATGATGTGCCAGGCTTATATGAAGCATACTTTGGAGACCCAGAAAAGTTTCAAGAGATGTACGAAATGTATGAGCGTAAAACAAGTATTAAGAAAAAGGTTATACCTGCAATGGACTTGTTCTCAGCACTAATTAAAGAACGTGCAGAAACAGGACGTATCTATATTATGAATGTAGATCATTGCAATACACACAGCTCATTTAAAGACAAAGTATATATGAGTAACTTGTGTCAAGAAATAACATTGCCTACAAAGCCACTTCAACACATTGATGACGAAGAAGGTGAAATTGCATTATGTATTTTGAGTGCAATTAACGTTGGTGTGCTTAAAGACTTAGATGACTTAGAAGAACTATGTGACCTTGCAGTAAGAGCATTAGAAGAAATTATTGACTATCAAAAGTATCCTATCAAGGCGGCTGAGAAATCAACAAGAGCAAGACGTTCACTAGGAGTAGGTTATATTGGACTCGCACACTATCTTGCAAAGCATCAGTTAGCATACAATCATAAAAGAGCTTGGAAGAAAGTACATGAACTTACAGAAGCCTTCCAATATTACTTGTTGAAAGCTAGTAATGATCTTGCAAAAGAGCGTGGTGCATGTGATTACTTCCCACAAACTAAATACTCAGACGGCATCCTTCCTATTGATACATATAAGAAAGATGTTGATGAGCTAGGGGACTTTAAACTTAAATATGATTGGGAGACTCTTAGAGCCGATATCAAGGAACACGGGCTACGGCACAGCACATTGTCCGCACAGATGCCTTCAGAGAGCAGTTCCGTTGTGTCGAACGCAACAAATGGTATCGAACCACCTAGAGGATACTTGTCCGTTAAGAAAAGCAAAAAAGGGCCTCTTAAGCAGGTTGTTCCGCAGTATACTACACTGAAGCAACATTATACACTACTTTGGGATATGCCAAGCAACGAAGGATATATCAACATTGTAGCGGTAATGCAAAAGTTCTTTGATCAAGCAATTAGTGGTAATTGGTCATACAATCCTACACACTTTGAAAATAACGAAGTGCCTATGAGTGTAATGATTAAAGATTTACTGAATACGTATAAGTATGGATGGAAGACTTCATACTATCAAAACACTTATGATTACAAAACAGATGGTGATATGGTAGAAGAAGCAAAACAAGAACCAGTTGCAAGAGAAGATTTTGCAGGAACAGATCAGGAATATGAAGAACATTGTGAGGCATGTGCAATTTAAAGGTTGACTTTGCATATATACAATGTTATAATAGATGGAGTTATGAGACAGAGGAAAGAGAATGGCTAAAACAGTATTCAATCAAGATAAAGTAGACTTTACAAAGAGCACAATGTTCTTTGGACCAGATCAAAACACACAAAGGTATGATGTATTCAAGTTCCCAGAATTTGATAAACTTAACCAAACAATGCTTGGTTATTTTTGGAGACCTGAAGAAGTTAGTTTGCAGAAAGATCGTGCAGACTTTGCAGACTTCAGACCAGAACAAAAACATATCTTTACTAGTAATTTGAAATATCAAACATTGCTTGATAGTGTACAAGGACGTGGTCCTAGTTTGGCTTTCTTGCCACACGTATCACTACCAGAGCTAGAAGGTTGTATTGTTACTTGGGACTTCTTTGAAACTATTCATAGTCGTTCTTATACACATATTATGAAAAATGTGTATGCAGATCCAAGTGAAGTGTTTGACACAATTTTAGATGACAAAGAGATTCTTAAACGTGCAACCGCAGTTACAAAAAACTACGATGCGTTTACAGAAGCGGCTGATGCATTTATTCACCGCAAAGAAGGCAACATGCGTGACGTTAAAAAGAAACTATTCTTAGCAATGCACAATGTTAATATCCTTGAAGGATTGCGTTTCTATGTTTCCTTTGCTTGTACATTTGCATTTGCTGAAAGTAAAGTTATGGAAGGCAGTGCAAAAATTATTTCATTGATTGCAAGAGATGAAGCAACACACCTAAACCTATCAACTTCTATTCTTAAGAATTGGATTAAAGGACTTGATGACAAAGACTTCCAATCTATTGCTAAAGAATGTGAAGAAGAAGTATTAGATATGTGGCGTACTTGTGTTGATGAAGAAAAGGCATGGGCTGACTATTTGTTTAAGGACGGTGCTATTATTGGATTGAACGAAGAGTTATTGTATCATTATGTAGAATACATTGCTAACCGTAGACTTAAAGCACTTGGTTACAAACCAATCTACGATCGCCCACTTAATACTAACCCACTACCTTGGACACAACATTGGTTGAGTTCGTCAGGATTACAAGTGGCTCCGCAAGAGACTGAAGTAGAGTCATATATCATTGGCGGTATCAAACAAGATGTAGACAAGGACTCACTGAAAGGATTTAGTCTATAATGCAAGAAGTAGTAATTTATAGCAAGCCACATTGTCCTTCATGCGTAAAGGCAAAGGCTGTATTTGACAAAATGAATATTGAATACAAAACTTACACACTTGGTACTGATATTCAGCCAAGCGAACTAATGGCACTCTTTGAAGAAAAAGGATTGCCAGCACCAAGAACTGCTCCACAGGTTTTTATTGGTGATCAACATATAGGAGGTTATGAGCAACTACTTTCTTATATTGATGCAACCGGATGGAACGGAACAGGATCAAGTTTAGGATAAAATATGTTATTAGAAGCAACTTATAAAGACGGCGATACTATCAGCTTCAAAACTGTAGCAGGTGAAGAAGTAGTAGCTCGCTTGATTAAGAAAGAAAAAGATTCAATGAGAGTTAAGAAGCCTATGGCTCTTACTATGACTAAAGAAGGTGGAATTGGCTTGGTGCCATTTACCTTTACTGTTGGCCGCGATAGCGAAATAGATGTAAACTTAGGATCTATTGTGTTTATTGCTAAGACTGAGAAAGCAATGGCAGACCAATACATTGAATCAACAACCGGCATAAAGATGAACTAAGGAGGTTATAAAGATGTCAGAACAATCAATTCACGAACAGATCGTAAGCATGTATGAAACATACATTGCAGAGAATGAAAAATTTGAAGGCGGCACAAAAGCGTCAGCGGCAAGAGCTCGTAAAGCATTAGGCGAAATGGGTAAACTTGCAAAAGCAAAACGTGCTGAGATTCAAGAAAAAAAGAACAATATGTAATAAATATTACAGGGCGTAGGCTTTCTACGCCCTGTATACTAAAGAAGGGCAGTAAATGATTAATCAGGGCAAATTAAAATGGTACAATCATGTTAAGGGATATGGATTTATATCTCGTGACGAAGGTCAAGCAGACCTATTTGTACATATATCAGAGTTCAGAAAATCAGGTATAAAGAAAGTTGTAGAAGGTATGGTTGTTGAATACACTATAGACGACCATAACGGAAAACCTGTAGCCGTTGATGTTAAAGTAATTCATACACCAGAACAGTAGAAAGGAATAGTCCATTGGGCATGATTGAAAGTTTATTTGTGCTTTGGGGACTGTTTATCAAACACGCTATTGCAGACTTAGCGATACAATCTTTCAGAACACCAGGAGACAAAAGCAACCTTAGAAATCCTAAGGGTTGGATCCATGCGTTTGATCATTCTGCACTCACATTTGTTGTGATAATTCTAGCAACATTTAATTTTACAAATGCAATACTTATTGCTCTACTAGATTATGTTTTACACTTTATAATTGATTACGTTAAAACAGTAATTATTAAAAAGAACAAATGGGACATAGATAGCAGAAAGTATTGGATCGCACAATCAGTAGATCAAATGGCTCACTTTAGTTGTTATTTAATTTACGTTCTTCTCTTGACATCTACCTAAAAAGACAGTATAAATATAAACGTAACGTTGAAGCAATTCAAACGCTAGACAGGACCTGGGGGCAGTACCCAGCAGGTCCACCATAAACACATTGTAAGTTTGCGATAGTGTGTTTATGATGGGCCTGAACTAGGATCGACTGGTAGTTAATAGATGAGTGGAGTTGCCCGGATCTAAGCTCGGTTAACGCGAAGACACTTTACAAATGCAAACGCAACTGTAAACAACGGCGAATTTACTTTCGTGAACTTCGGTGCACTTAATGACTTCGCTGTCAATGAGGATTTCGCCCTAGCGGCCTAATCGCTCGGGGTTGGCGACTTACCTAGCAACAGAAAAGTCGCACTTTTACTATGTTACCTGACATTATAAATACTTCGTGCCATAAAAGCACATCATATCTATAAGTTTAGATAACTACACATTGTAGGCAAGTACGACCTACACTTTTATATAAAAGAGGAAAATAAATGAAAAAGACTTTAATAACCGTCGCTTTGGCGGCGATGTTAGGGACATCTGCTTTGGCAGAAGACTTTGACAATACGACTATCAAATTGACTGCAAAGACAGATGATTATTCTATAAGCATTAAGGATAAGAAAACTGGCGCAACTGAATTTCACCTGCGTGGTGATGTAGGACCAATTGACACAACAGTAAAATGGATGCGTGATGGTTCTGTAGATAACTATGCATTAAAAGGCGAAAAGAAGCAAAAGTTGCCGACAGGTCCCCTATATGTAGGTGCTCATGCTGAACTTACATTCGGCGATAGCTATAACACAGATACACGTACAGTGGATTTAGAACCATACGTAGGTGTAGAACATGCATTTGGAAAAGTAACACCTTTTGCAGAAGTAGGCTATACATGGCAATCAACAACAGACGATGTAATTGATTTTGATCGTAATTCAAGTTATATTGAATTTGGTGCAAAATACGCATTATCAGAAAAAGTAGACATGAAACTTAAAGTGAAAGAAAAGCGTGATGTAGACTTTAACAATCCTGGTGATATGAACGCAGAACTAGGATTAACTTTCAAGTTCTAAAGCAGTCTTAGAACTAACTTTAAAAGGTCGCCTAGTGCGGCCTTTTTTTACGACTTGTTTTCAATAAATACATACATAACCAAGGAGGGTTATGAAATTACATAAAACTTTTGTAGCACATGAAACACAACCAAAGAAAACAAGTATAGGACATAATCACAGTAGAACAAAGTTTAGTTCTATGAACAAAAGTAAGAAACGCTCTTACAAAAAGTATAAAGGACAAGGAAGATAAAATGGCAAAAGAAACCGACGATCAAGGAAAACTAGAAGTAAGTGTTCGTATATTAGGTAACGAACTGATTGGGCTTAAAATGGTAGTAGACGATTTTAAGATGAAATGGTTAGTACTAGGAGTAGTAACTATTGTAGCATTGGGCTGGGCAGGTAGCACGTTTGGTCCTGCATTATTTGAGATGGTCGGTGACAATGTTAAGTAAAGAATGTAAACTGCATCTAAAAGAAGTTGGTGACACACCTTTACAACATATGAAGAAGGCACTTATAATTGCAGGCAAACTGCAACTGTTAGTGCCTGCTTTAATAATACACAGTATTGCACCACGGTTTTTTAAAAACACAGCAACCAATGTGATGAAAGATATATTGAAGGATCGGAATGGGTGAACACACAGCTGGTTTAATCTTCATAGGTTTAATGTTTTTGGCAGTTTGGATTTACTATAAAAGAAATCCAGAACTATACAAACATCTAGATGCTAAAACAAGTTTCGGTCCAGACAAGCCTGCTAAGATGCGTAGTTGGGACGGTGTAATCTACGTATTATGGAACTGGAAAAGTTATGCGGCAAAGACTGTCTGGCTTGCTGGAGTTCCGGTAGTTTGGTATATAGAAGGAGGAGGCCCTGCAATAGCATGGCTGATACTAGGCGGCATATTAATACTAATGGGAAAGTTTTGGGAACTTTTCAAAAAATAGGAGAGGGCAATGTATGAATATAAATGTAAAATACTAAGAGTAGTAGACGGCGACACAGTAGATGTAGATATTGATCTAGGCTTTGGTGTTTGGATGCACAAAGAACGTGTAAGAATGATGGGCATCGATACACCAGAATCAAGAACAAGAGACAAGGTTGAAAAACTATTTGGTCTTGCATCTAAAGAATATCTAAAAGGCATGCTTCCAATAGGATCAATGCAAGTCTTAAAAACGCAGATTGATAAAAGCGGTGAAGATAAAAAAGGCAAATTTGGTCGTATACTAGGAGATTTCCTTATTGATAACAAAAAGGCAACTGACATATTGATTGAAAACGGATATGCTGTGGCTTATTTTGGTGGATCAAAAGACGAAATTGATATGAAGCATATGGCAAATCGGGAGAAATTGCTACGTGAATCTGCTGTAAATAAGGCAGATTATGACGCCGCAGTGGCAAAAATGAAATAGTTTACCAAAATAGGTTGACTTTTACAACGTTTGATAGTATATTTGTTATATTATGTTTATAATAGATAAGCTAGAAACAATAAAGAGAGCTCTTTTGAGCTCTTTTTTTAATGAAAAGGAGACCATAATGGTAAAATCAAACACTACTGGTTCTAAATACTTTAAAGTAGGATCACAGAACCAACAAATCCTAGCAAAATACTGGGGTACAGGTAAAACTTTCACACTTGACGGTTTAAGAGAGCAAATGAATATTGCTTCTCCAGGTGCAAGAGTATCTGAAATCAGAGATGCTGGTTTTAATGTAAAATCAAAAACAGCAGAAACTGGTTACCAAGGTAGACCAGCACTTGAGTACACAATCTCAAGAAGAAGAGTAACTGCGTAATTAAGTTACCAAAATAGGTTGACTTTTGTGCCTTCCTCAGCTATAATACATGTATTAATAGGCGAAAGGTAGGCACAAATGACTATGCATCTAGCACGTGGCTTGACCACGATAAATACTAAGAAGAGAAAGAAAGCAAAACTTACTCTCACAAAAATTTCCAAATATCAAGAACAGATGAAGATACACAACAAGGAAATGAAACGCCTTGGTTGTCATAATCTAGTGATGAATTTACAAGAATATATAGATTACTGTCAAGGTAATTACAAACCCAAATCAACTCCTACTGTAACAAAGGCACCTTGGCAACAAGAGGGTTACACTCGCACTACAGATCCTGTGCCGAGTCATAATAGCGAACATAGTTTCGCTCCAGCAACAAAGAAAGAAGCAATGCAATACACAGGCGAACGTAAACTTGTAGGTATTGCAATGATGCACAAGTCAAACCTTGTGCCTGTATTTGCTGATGATGACGATAAAACAGGGTCAAAACAAGCAACAGAAATAGCACAAATGAGGAGAAACTAAACTGAGCAGTTTAGTTTTTATAAATCAACTTTAAATATTATATGAGGTATATCATGAAATCAACTATACTATGGGTGATTGCCGTCCTGAGTTTATCGACCGCTTTCGCTCAATCTCAAGCAAGTACATTTCAAAACCCAGTCAAAGGTGAATTGTACTCAGAAGAACGTCAACCGGAACTGTACTGCCTAGCAATGAACATTTATTTTGAGGCACGTGCAGAACCACAAGCAGGACAATATGCCGTAGCAGACGTTGTCTTGAATCGTGTACAGGACACAAGGTACCCTGGCACAATCTGCGAAGTAATTAAAGAAGGACCTATACGTGAAAGCTGGAAGACACGAAAAGATCCTGACCTAAAGGACGATGAAAGGAAATATTATCCTGTGAGACATCGTTGTCAATTTTCATGGTACTGCGATGGTAGAGCCGATAATGTATACGACAGTGATGCATGGAGGATTGCACAAGAGATTGCATTCCGTATTGTAAACGAAAGACGTATGCGAGGACTAACTGAAGGTTCTACACATTACCATGCTGATTATGTTTCCCCAAAATGGGCAAAAGAACTCGATCTAGTAGGTCGTGTAGGCACACACATATTTTATCGTTGGCCGTAATTGGTAAAAAAGGTTAACCAAAATAGGTTGACCTTTGCAATTACCTATGCTATATTATATGTAACATTAACTATAAAGGCTTTTAAGGAGGCACTTATGAAATATATGAAGACAATGGCTGTAGCAATGGTGCTATTGGCTGGTCAAGTTCAGGCACAAGATAATCCTATTGTTACAACAGTTGATAGTATGAAAGACAAAGCTGTCAACAATAAGGTTACAGAATTTGTTGTTAACGAATATAATGATATTAAGCAATATCAAGCAGACAGTTGGCAACAAGGTAAAGATCAACTAGCTCGAAACAAAGAGCAGATTGTTGGTATCTTTGCAAACGTCAAAGACGCATTTTCACACTACTTTGTTAAAGAAAACTAATAGGAGGATATTATGAAAGGCATTCTCAAAAATCTTGCAATCCTTAGTTTGGTTGCATCACTTGGCGCATGTTCGACTTATACTACAATCGCAGAACGTGACGAATATGCTCAACCTAAATGGTATGCAAACTGTGTAGAAGCAGGTGCTGAAGGTTGGTTTTGGTGGAAAAAAGAAATGGCATATGCTTGCGGTGCAGGTGAGTCAATCTTCCAACAGGCCGCTGAAGAGCAGATGTATGCTATTGCAATGAACAACTTTGCAAAACGTATCAATTCAGAAGTAAACAGTGAAACTATTCTTGAGTTCAAAGATCAGAACGGTGGCGAGAGTAGAAAAACTTATACTAAGATTAGTTACGTTGTGAATAGCACAACTATTCGCGAGCATATCGCTAAGGAGACAGGAACATTTAAGTACCAAGGTAAAATGTATACCTTTGTAAAACTCAAGATGGATAAAGAGATCTTTGATGCTCTAGTCCAGGAGGCTAAAAATGTTAAGACCGCACAACTCAACAATGGTTAGATCCATTGTAATGTTAGGAGCAGTTCTGGCAGTAACAGCCTGCTCCTCGCATACCGAAAAGCCTGTAATGGCACAGTTTCAACCACAGTATTGTCACACTGATAGTCAATATACTTTGAAAGACGGCAACAAAGCAAATAGCAGAGTTGATGTCAAATGTACCGACAATCCTGAAAACAAACATTTTTTAGCATACAGTGGTATGGCTAAAACTTGTAGGGAGCATTATTATGAAATTAATCTCAATGGTAAAAATGTTAGGCAACGTGGTTTCGTCTGCCAAAAACTTGATGGCAGTTGGGAAATCGTTAACCATCCTTACAATTAGTGTAGGACTACTATCGGCTTGCTCAGCACAAAACACATTATTGCATACTAGCGAAAGTTCGTATGCAAGCACTAAAACTGACTATCGACCAGTAGATACAAGTGTTGGTGCCCTAGTAAACTACTTTAGTTGGAACATGAATCGTATGACACCATATGATCAAAAACAACAAGAACAAAGTGTATTTTTCGCACTTAATAATCTACAAAACGGAGAAGTTACACGTTGGTATAATGGTAACACAGGTGCCCAAGGCGCCGTACAGGTAGCTATGACATACCCACAAGGAAGTGGTTATTGTAGAGTTATTATGAGTCAAATCTATTACAAAGGTAAGCAAAGAGACTTTAAAGAGACTGCGTGTATTAATGCAGTAGATAACTCCTGGCGTTTTATCAGGTAAATATTGTATTGCATAATAGGAATTAATACATGGCATTAGGAATTTTAGTTTTAATTACAGCTCTTTCTATTTCGGCTGTAGCGATATATTATAGTATCGCAGGTTTGGTTGCAATCTTTGCGGCCGCGGCTATCCCAATTATGATTATGGGTGGCGTTTTAGAAATAGGTAAACTAGTTACCGCAGTATGGTTGCATAAGTATTGGCGACAGGCAAAATGGTGGTTGAAGTCTTATCTTGCGACAGCAGTGGTTGTACTCATGTTTATTACAAGCATGGGTATTTTTGGTTTCTTATCTAAAGCTCATATTGAACAGACAAGTGCCAGTGTAGAAAATGTTGCACAGGTAGAACAAATTGATAAGCAAATTGCATCACTAAATGCTGTCATCACAAGAGCAGAACAAACTATTAAGAAAACAGAAACATCAGGCACAGGTGCAGATCAAAATATACAAGCACAAATTGATAAAGAACAGGAACGAATTAATACTGCCTATGATAGAGTAAAGCCTGCTATAGATCAAACTAATGCACAACTAAAAGAAGATTCTAAATTATATACAGATCAAATTGCGGCTGTAGATGTAGAATTAGAAAAATTAGCATCTATGTCAAGTATAGACACAAGTGATAGAGATGCAGTAAAATTATTACAACAATTGGTAGGAGCCAGACCAGATGGAAGATACGGTAGTGGCACAGCCAAAGCTGTCAAAGAATTTAAAGAAGGCTTAGAAACAAAAAAGCAGAATCTATTTGCACAGATAGAAGAATTAAAAACTACTGCCAAAGAAGAAGTAAAACGATTACGTCTTAGAGCAGAGACTGAAATTGATGATAGTAATAGACTTATTGAACGTCTACGTAAACAATTAGGTACTGACACTGGTGTAGATATTGATGCTATTATTGATGAACAAAACACAAGAATTAAAATTGCAAATGCAGAACTTGATGTTCTGACAGAAGAAAAGTTTCAAATAGAATCAGAATATAGAAAACTAGAAGCAGAAGTAGGACCTATCAAATACATTGCAGAATTTGTCTATGGCGAAGCCGCAGATAAAAGTATGCTTGAAGAAGCAGTTCGTTGGGTAATTATTACTATTATATTTGTTTTTGATCCACTAGCAGTATTATTGCTTATTGCTTCACAGTACACATTTGACTTTGCAAGACGCAAAGACAAAGAAAAAGAGTGGAAAGATTATGAAACTGCTCGCGGCAATATGATTGCGAGGAATGAAGGCCCAAAGCCTGATACTCCTGAAGAGGAGGATAAATTCGAGGATGTCGATCAAGAAACACTTGACAAAGAAGCAGAAGAAGATAAGACATTCGAAAACGAAGTAATGCAAGTTGCTGAAAAAATTATGGAAGAAGATAAAGAAATATTAGAGCAACTAGAAGATACTCCAAAAGAAGAAACTAAAAAAAAAGAAGTAGAATCATCGGAAGAGTCAAACGAAGAACCAACTGACATTGAACAGTGGAACAAGTGGGTCGCGGCCGCAGAAGAAGAAGTTGCAAAAGAACAAGCAATGATGTTCGGCGAAGATAATCTTAAGAAAAACGAGATTAGAGAAAGAGCAAACCTTGTTGCAAAGTATGAAAAAGACGCAGAGTGGAATAAAGCAAAACGTAAATGGAAAGATGATAATCCAGATCAAAATATAAAGGATTGGAAGCAGGCTTATGTTTCAGGTAGAATTCACGAACTACCTTGGGCTCCTCAAGAAGGTTATGTACAAAATGCTGAACAGAATGAAAGTTCAGTTTGGAACAAACTTCAAGACAGCAAAAATAAGTAATATTGATGAATGATCCTGTACTCAATTTAATTACTTCACCTGATAAACTTTTCAATAACAATCCTAGTTTATTGTTGGTCAATCCTAGTGACACTATCAAAGAAAATTTTAACTTTCATGCAAAAGAATTTAAGTCAGGTGTAAATTTATATCTATATGAAAATATAGAAGAAGAATTGGGTTGGCTTTTAGATATCGTTCAAAGTGTGGATCATATAGTGTTAGATATTGATAATACAAAGAATAACCATTGGATAATTGGACATTTATTAGGTTTTGGTAAAACTTTCTACTTGACAAATACCCCCAATCCAGTGTATAATGTAATTAATAATAATAGAATATATGAACTTAAACAATTTATGGAAGGAGTAAAATATTTTGGCATACAACAACAATAGACGTGGCGGATATAATTTCAGATCAAGACGTGGATCTGAACAAAAAGATCCTAGCAAAAGAGGTCTTTATGTAGAAGTACGTAACGGTGACGTTATGAAAGCACTTAGAATTTTCAAAAAGAAAGTTCAAGAAGAAGGTATTCTACAGGAATACAAAGAAAGACAACACTACGAAAAGCCTAGTGCAAAACGTAAAAAAGCAAAAGCGGCTGGTCGTAAACGTTGGTTAAAATTACAAGAAAAGCAAAAGTTAGAACGAGGTTACTAAAATGGCACTGACTGCTGAACAGTGGTTCCCTTCAGTAATTTGGTCTGGTATGATGGATGGTGTTGAAAACGCCGCCATTGAAACATTCGCACAAGATCGTAAACAGGTAGATGAAGGTGTACACGTATCTAATTATATAGGTTGGCAAAGCGGACCTATTAGGCAAGGTGATAACGAAGAATTTGATAATCTTGTGAAAGCCATTGACGAACAAATCCATAATTGTGCAGTGCAGGCAGACTTGCCCGAATTACAAATCCAAAACATATGGCTCAATGTAAATGGTCCTGGTTCATATAATCATCTGCATAATCACGCAGGATCTATATTAAGCGGAGTGTATTATGTAAAGGCTACTCCCGAACAAGGCAATATCTTTTTTGAAAGAGGAGATAATGCTGAATACTTCCTTCCACCAATGGAGAAACCAAACTATTTTACAAGCACCGCAACAACATATAAAGCAATGACAGGTGCAATTTATATTTTCCCTGGTTGGTTGAAACACAGTGTACAACCTAACCTTACAAAAGAAGATAGAATTAGTATTTCGTTTAATTACGGTATCAAACCAAAAGAGGTAGTTAAGTAATGCGTATCGAAGAAGATATGAAGTTAGACTATAAAGATGTTCTTATTCGTCCTAAGAGAAGCACACTAGGTAGTCGTAAAGAAGTTGATCTAGAACGTGGCTTTACCTTCCGTAACTATAAGCCTGAAGCAATGACTATGGAAGATATTAGGCCAGAATATAGACACTATCGTGGCACTCCTATTATGGCAAGTAATATGGACGGTGTTGGTACATTTGAAATGGCAGATACTCTTGCTACTGGAGGTATCTTTACTTGTCTAGTAAAAACCTATAGTGTAAATGAACTTGTTGGTTATTTTGATAGAGATGATAAATCACATGATCCTGCAAGAACAGAATACGTTGCAATGAGCATTGGTATTACAGATGCAGATCATGCAAAATTTAGAGATGTATATGAGCAAACTGGTAGCAGACTAAAGTATGTTTGTATTGACGTAGCAAATGGCTACTCAGAAAGATTTGCACAGTTTGTAAAAGAATTTAGAAGTCAGTATCCTAATATTGTTATTATTGCAGGCAATGTAGTAACTGGCGAAATGACAGAGGAGTTAATTTTAAGTGGTGCAGATATTGTTAAAGTTGGTATTGGTCCTGGTAGTGTTTGTACTACCCGTATCCAAACAGGCGTTGGCTACCCCCAACTGTCAGCAGTCATTGAATGTGCCGATGCCGCACACGGACTTGGAGGACATGTTATCGCAGACGGAGGATGTACCTGCCCAGGAGACGTTGCTAAGGCTTTCGCTGGAGGTGCCGATTTTGTTATGCTTGGAGGAATGTTGGCAGGTCACGATCAAGGTGGGGGAGAAGTAATTACAAAAATTTATGAAACTAACCAAGTTAAAAAAACCGATGACGGATTCTTTGAATCTGTTTACGAAGAAAAGCAGTTTGTACAGTTTTATGGCATGAGCAGTAATGCCGCCAATAAGAAGCATTTTGGTGGACTCAAAGACTATCGTTCATCAGAAGGCCGTGAAGTACTTGTTCCATATAGGGGCGATGTAGCGGCTACAGTGCAGGATTTACTAGGTGGAATACGTAGTACTTGCACATATGCAGGCGCACTTAGACTAAAGCATCTAATGCGTTGCACAACATTTGTACGTTGTACTCAACAATTCAATGGTATATATGCTACAGATGATAAATAAATGTGTACAAAGAGACAGAGCTCAATGTACATGCAGGGCCCATAAGGGACTGCAAATATATAAATCTTGCTTATAAAAGGAGAAAACAATGACAAGAATAACAACTCTAGACTTACCCTCAATACATAGACACTTTGTAGGATTCGACAGAATGTTCGATGAAATGGACAGAATGTTTGAAAACTCTAAGAGTCAAGGGTATCCTCCATACAACATTGCACAGATCAACGATAATGAATATATGATTTCATTGGCAGTTGCTGGCTTTGGTATGGATAATCTTTCAATTGAAAAGGACAAAAATGTTCTAAAGATTGAAGGTACTGCTCCAAAAGGAGACGATGAAGTAAATTATCTACACAGAGGAATTGGCGGAAGATCATTCCGTAGAGAGTTTACTCTAGCAGAACACGTAGATGTTCACAATGCTGAACTTAAAAATGGTATGCTTAATATCCATTTGAAGCGTGAAGTTCCAGAAGAACTGAAGCCTAAGAAGATTGAAATCAACTCAGGCGCAACTATCGAAGGAACCGTTTCCGAGAAGTAAACAGTCTAGGGGGAGTGAAATACCTCCCCCGAACAAAGGAAAGATGATATGAGTGTAGAACTAGAAACAGAAATTAATGTAAAAGAACGTATTAAAGACGTTGTTCAAGAACCTGGAAAATATAAGGTTATCTTTGCTAACGACAACGAAACTCCTATGGACTTTGTTGTAGGATTACTAGTAGATGTGTTTAGACATAGCAATGAAACTGCCAAAGAATTAACCATGCGTATACATGAAAAAGGGTCCGCAGTAGTCGGTGTATATGTATTCGAAATTGCAGAGCAAAAAGCAGTCGAATGTACTAAGATTTCAAGGGAGCAAGGCTTCCCATTACAAGTCGCAATTGAAAAAGAATAGTATAAATACACTAGTAAATTGAATGATAACTATTACAAGGAGTAATTAAATGAGTTTAGCATCACTAACACAGGCCGCTCATCAAAATGCAGAACGTCAGGAATTCGCAAGAGAAATGATGTCAGGCAATATGAGCCCTGAAAAATATAAAACATATTTGTATAATATGTGGTTAATTTACGACATCCTAGAAGATGTTGCACTAAGCATGGGTTGCTTTGGACCTGAAGATCCACAAATGCCAGATGACGATCTACCATTAGATGGACTAATCCAAGCAGATGATATTTGGGCTGACTACACAGAACTAGGTGGAACTGAAGAAAATGCACCTACAGTAGTACCAAGCACTGAAGCATACAGAAGTCACATTATCAAAAACTGTCAGCATGACAAAGACAAGTTGTTTGCACACATTTATGTTAGACATATGGGCGATTTAAGTGGCGGACAAATGATTAAGGACAAAGTTCCTGGATCAGGTAAAATGTATCAGTTTGCTGATATGACACATTCTGTAGATGAAATGAAAGGTCTAATCCGTAGACGTACTAAAGATAGTATGGCTGACGAAGCAAATAAGGCTTTTGAATTTTCAACTAAGATCTTTGAAGAACTAAACGATTTAACTTACTAAAGTAAAGTAAGGAGAGTAAAGTGATCTGGGATCAACTCGTCGACTGTCAAAAAGCTATCATTCAAATGTTCGATGCCCACGGTACTGAAATAGAGGAGCCAGGAATGGCACACTTTAATCAGGCGGATGGGGGTTGGATAAACAGAGTATGGGAAAACGAACATGTTCGCAGAGCTCATATTGATGTTGTTGACGCAAGAGATTCCAAAGGGTTATGGATGATGCATGTATGTGTATTTCCACAACTTAACAATAACGGACCTATTTACGGATTTGACGTTATTGCAGGAAAGTCCAAAATGACTGGTGCTTTCCATGATTTTTCTGCTAGTTCTGGCGGAGAAGATCACCCTATGGTTCAGTGGTATCAGAGTGCAGTACAAGATTTTGTGCCAGAAAAAAAGCGTGAGTTACCCGAGTGGGCAACTAACATCTTTACTCCAAGTATGATTGCCGCAAGCAATGTAAAGGAAGAAGAAGCAACTGTTATTATTCAACTGGCGCTAGACAATCTTGAAACTTACTTTGATTCCATTGGCCAATATACAGGTTATGGTGATAGAGATTTAACTATTGCAAGCCAAAACTATTACTGTCATAACCAACAACAAAATCCACACACTCCGAGAGTAATGAAAAGCCTCGGGCTTAATGAAGCAGATGTTGATAAATTCTGTACAGACATGCTCTTTCCTAAGATTAACTAGTCAGTTTATATAAACCCATAATCACGTAAATATTATTAGTAGAGCGTGAGGGCGCCTTACTCCAAAGTCTTAGGAGTTTTATGAATGATAGATCCATTCACCGCAGTCGCGGCGGCCACAACAGCATTCAACACAGTGAAAAAGTTTGTCAATGCTGGCCAAGAATTCGAAAACGTAATGGGCCAAATGGGCAAATGGTACACCAGTGTATCTGATTTCCGCAAAGGCCAAGCACTACAAAAGAAACCACCAATATTCAAAAAACTATTAGCCGCAGGTTCAGTAGAAGAAGAAGCACTCCAACTGTTAATCCATGAAAAGAAAATAATGGAGATGGAGAAAGAACTTCAAACTCTGCTTAATCTACGTTTTGGGTTTGGTACATGGGATGAACTCAAAGAAATGCAACGCAAGATAAGAGCGAAGCGTGAAAAAGAAGTATATAGACAAGCAGAAGCAAGACAAGCATTAATAAACGGCTTTGCTATAGTAATATTGTTATCTATAACTGCCGCTATGTTAGTTGGATTGTTTTATTTTGTAGGAAAGGCGAAAGGATTATTCTAGTTGAAGTATTCATACAAGGAATATACATATTTGTATGATTACAATGAAGGACTACTATACCGCAACAAACATTTAATATTCAAAGGTAATGGATGGTCCGGCATACAATTCTTTTTAGCTCAAACAGGAAATGCACCAGAAGTTCGAGCTATGTTCAGACAACAATTAGAACAAAGAGAAAAGCCTAAATATACTAATTCAGAGAAAAATGCAAAAAGATGATACACGCTTTCTTACTTGTTGTTATACTAGGATCAGGCGAAACCGCAAAACAACAACCAAATCCTATGATCTTTAGAAGTATAGATGTATGCCAATATTATGCAAAAAGGATTCCTAGACAATATGGAAACTATGGCTACAAAGATCTAGTTCCAGCCGAACATAGAGTAACTGCCTATTGTAAACCAGTATACGTTCAAGACGGACCTAATGTATACGATCACTAAACTAGTTCGTATTTCTTTGCCTTAGCAATAAAAGTAACCCTACCTAATTTAAGTGCTTTCGCGGCTTTGGTTTGATTACCTGAGTGAGTGCTGAGAGCCTCCATTATACGGCTCCGTTCTAAATCAGCAACTTCTTCTGCTAGGTCCGTATCTAAATCTAAATTTGAAAATGCATCGTCTAGTGATTCCCAGAGTACATCTTGTTCTGTTTTCCAATCCACCATATACATATTTATAAAAACACACATTTGGTTTTTTGCATACGAAAGTATATAAACTACAACTATTAAGTAGGTGTAAAATAATTTACACCTATATATAAATAATAGCATAGAGCGTGAGGAGGCATAGGCGGTTTCAAACAAAAGCTGGTAAATATATATGAAGGAGTCTGACAAATGTACAGAGTTGTTTTTTACGTAGTCATCTCGGCAATGATATTAATCAGCAAACCAGTAGCCGCTGAACTTACTTGGGGCTTTAAAAGTCCTGCGTTCCATCATGGTAATGGTTACTCATCACATGTTTTAAGTGTTGAGCAACTACAACATAATAGAAAGCAAGATTTAAAAGACAAGGCAGATGCAGAGGCAAGGAGATTAGAACGAGAGTTAGAAAACACTACCCTGAACAAATTTGTTAAGAACGTTGAGTCAAGAATTTACGCAACATTATCAAAACAAATGGTAGATAGTATGTTCGCTGATTGTGGAAACAGTTGTGCAAACAGTGGTTCCGCAGAAATAGAAGGCTCGCAAATATCGTGGGTCAAAGACACTACTACAGGAGCGATTACGCTTACTGTAATAGAAGAAGACGGAAGCACAACAACTATCGAAATACCTGGATCAGGGGATTTTAACTTTTGAACAAGATCTTAATTATACTAGGCTTATTGTTACTAACTGGATGCAGTGGAACAATGCAAAAGTCGTTGGCCATAAAGGAAAACGCTGGACCACCAAGGGTACAGCCGGCTCCATTAGCTGATAGACTAATTGCAGTTCCTGAGTTAGATGGCAAGAAAATAACTATCGCAGTTTACAGTTTTTCTGATAAGACTGGACAACGTAAACCTGCAGATAATATTGCCAATCTATCTAGTGCAGTAACACAAGGATCCGAAGTATGGGTGATTAAGGCGTTACAAGAGATAGGCAACAAAACGTGGTTCGAAGTTGTTGAACGTATAGGTATGGATAACTTGATTAAAGAAAGACAGTTGATCCGTAACACTAGAGAAGTATACGAGAAAAACTTACCGAACGGTCCTAGAGCATTGAAACCAATGGTGTTCGCAGGATTAATACTTGAAGGCGGCATCATTGGTTACGATAGCAACGTAGCTGTCGGAGGTGTAGGGAGTCGATACTTAGGCATAGGTGCTCAGACAGAGTACAGAGTTGATACGGTAACGGTAGTTATGAGAATTGTATCAGTAAGCACAGGGAAAGTGCTTTTGAGTATTGCAACGGAAAAAACCATTGCAAGTTCGAGGTCTGGAGCAGACATTTTTAAGTTCCTTGATATGGGAACTAAATTAATAGAATCGGAGACAGGTTATTCTGTCAACGAACCAGTAAATTACGCTGTAAGGGCGGCGATCGAAGCAGGTGTAGTTCAACTGGTATATGAAGGTGAAAAGGAAGGACTTTGGAAGTTTAAGGACACAACATACCATGGAGGTACACCTAAACAGAGACCATTACCAATCAAGGACGCATTGGATAAATGGCCTGAGGCGAGATTGTACTGTAATGAGAGAGACTTATGTTGGCCTGTAGCTGAAGAAACAACAAAAACAACGAGGGACAACAATGATAATGACAAGAAAGTACACCAAGAATAGCATACTAGCTTTGGTACTACTATCTATGTTCTCAGTGACTCCAGCAATAGCTAACGACATCTATATAGAACAAGTTGGTGACACACTAGACTTAGACATTACGCAAGACGGCGCAAACAACGTTATTGGTACATCAACAACTGATGTAAATTTAGACGGTGACGATATGACATTTGCGATAACACAAACTGGAAGCACAAACTCAATTGTAGCAGATATACAAGGTAACAGTTATACTGGTACATGGGTATTTACTGGAGACAGTAATACAGTAGATTTAAGTTGTGACAGCACAAGTGGAACAAATTGTGAAAACATAACTTTAAATATTACAGCGACTGGTGATTCAAACGCATTTACATTTGATATTGGTGATACAGCTGATGCAGATGGATCTAGCATTGGATTTACAATTACTGGAGACGGAAACGTTATTAATTCAAACGTAGACGGCAAAAGTGCAGAGATAGTTGTAAGTGTTAATAACAGTTCAAGCACAGCAAGTGGCGGTGCGGCGAGCGGATTGCTAACGTCAAGTGGTTCAGGAAACATAGTTGACATTGACATAGATGGCGATGGAGATAGTGCTGGACACACAGTAAAAATAGATGCAACTGGCGGTGCAAGTCACTACAAGGTTACACAAAGTGGAACAGCTGATAATATGATAGATGCTGACTTTGCTGGTGATGACCAAGAAGTGAACATTACACAGTCTGACTAAGGAAGAGGCATGGCGCCAAACAAGTACACATGGTTTCTGGTCTTTGGCTTAATAATACTAGCTATACTAGTCAAACCAGCATATGGAAATGTTGGAGAGATCGGACAGATTAAAGGATCAGGCGTACTTGAAAGAGACGGTGACATTGTCATTGAAGGTAGTGCAGGTGTTGGCGTACAGTCAATGGACGAAGCAGTCACAGCAAACGGTACAATGCGTATCGACTTTATAGACGAAACCCGAGTTGAACTTACTGAACAATCTAGATTAGTAATTGATGAATTTGTATATGACCCTGCTAATGATGTAGGGTCATTATCAATCAAAGCGTCATTAGGAACAGTAAGATACGCATCTGGACAAATTGCAAAAAAATACAAACAAAATGTTAAGATAAGAACACCAAGTGCAACTATTGGTGTACGTGGTACTGACTTTATAATGGTGGTAGACGAAATGGGTGGTAGTATGATTACTTTACTACCAAGTTGTGATACAGCAGGAATGTGCTATGTTGGCGAAATAGAAGTGCAAACAGATGCAGGCTTTGTAGTTCTTAATCAAGCGTTCCAAGCGACAGCAACAGTACACGGTATGAGAAAACCTACAGTTCCTATTGTTCTAGATATTTCAGAAGATCAATTAAACAACTTATTGATACTTAGGAAGAAAACACCTATTGATGAATATGCAGAAGATGAAATACAAAAACGTAGACAACTTGCAGACTTTTTAGGTTTAGACTTTTTAGAGTTTGATGGATTAGACGGAGATGCTCTTAAAGATAGTATTGAAGGTATTTGGAAAACAGCATTAGATGAAACTTCTTTTATGTTGGCGGACATGTTGCATGATATGTTAGATAAATTAAATGCGGCACTTGCGGCTCTATTCCAAGATGAACTTGATAGACAAAATAGAAGAATGTTACAAAATGTGCCACAAGTAGGATTTGATCCAGAAACACAAATTAGATTAGATCTCATTGAACCTTATTGGGTCTGGCAACGTGAAGACTTTGAACAGGGTGGATTTATTAGATTGAGATTAAATAATCAGTACGACTATACTTTAGACGTACAACAAGGGGAGTTTTTTCTATATGATTATAGATTGGGTGCTGAGGGCAACAATAGTATTACTATTATTCAAACCAATAACTAGTTTTGCAAACGATATCTATATGGATCAAGTTGGTGATCAACTTGATATGGATATTACTCAGGACGGCCAAAATAATTCTATTCGCAGTCTAAACACTACAAGTGGTGATGCATATATAGGTGGTAATAACAAAACATTTTCAGTTACACAACAAGGTAACAATAACCGTGCAGGATTTTGGACACACGGTGGTAACCAAGTTATGTCCTTGACACAGCAAGGTAATTCAAATGTAAGTTCAATGGACAATCACGGTAACAACAATGATATGACTGTTACTATTGAGGGTGACAGTAATGTCACACACACAGAAATAGGCAATGGTGGAGATATTAACAATACAATTACTGTTACAATAGACAATGGTGATAGTAATACAATCTATACAGAAGTGTTAGATGGTAGTACAAACACTATTGATGTTCAGGTACACGACCAAAGTAATAACATCAACACAGTTACAGTAAACGGTAGCAATAACAATGTAAAAGCATGGCAGGGCAAGCACGAAGACGGTACAATTGATAATGATGAAACAGGCGACAATGACGTGTATTGGATCATAGCAGGTAGTAATAACGATTTGGAAAGTTATCAAACAGATGATAATGGCAATGGTGGTCAGCATATTGCAAATTATATCACAGGTGACAGCAACGATGTTAAACATACACAGCGTGGCGGAGGTGACCATGAAGGATATGTTGAGATAAACGGTGATAACAATGATGTTACACTATTACAACGTGGTAACACAGATGATCAATTTGCTGATATAGTTTTAGATGATGGGCATACTGTAGATGTTTATCAACGCTATGGTTCACATACAACTAATATTGATCTTACAAATGCAGGAGGTGGCTACAATTTAGATTTGGATCAGACAGGCACTTCAAACAAAACCTACAATCTTACTGGCACATGCACTAACTCAAACGGCTGTGGTGTAACCGTCACTCAAAATTAAATAAATAGTATTATGGAACCTAGTGAAATTCGTCACATTATAAATCTACTTGAAGGCAAGGAAGAAAAATTAACTCTATCTCCTTTGCCATATGACATGGGTGACTTATCTCCTGTATTATCAAAAGACAATGTAGACTATCATTATAATGTATTATCAAAAGGATATGTTGATAGATATAATAAAAAAGAAGGGGATCCTAAATTCAATTACGGTGGAGCAATGCTACACAATTTGTTTTGGACTCAACTTAGAAAACCAGCAGGAGCAAACAATCCTGTAGGCTCTATCAAATCTCTTATAGAAGACAAGCACAAAGATTATAAAACTTTCAAAGAACATGTAATTGAACAAGCAATGACCATTCAAGGTAGTGGTTGGGTATATCTTTCTAAGAAAGGTGAAATCAAAACTACACCTAACCAAAGTTATAAGACAGATATACTAATGCCAATTGACATGTGGGAACACAGTTTTACAGATTATGTTCCAGCTAAAGATGCTAAGAAGAAATATATTGCAGGTATCATGCGTCTTATTAATTGGGACATTATAAACCAAAGGATGTCATAATGGCTTTTCTCGTGCATAACCTTCCTCCTGTGCATGTATTAGTAAGAAAAGAATATTTGTATGATCTAGAAAAAGGACACGGCGAATACACAGAAGGTATTTGGATAAGCGTCAAGAGCATACAAGGCAAAGCATTTTATTTTGAAACACTACTTCCTGAATACGGAGCTCTATTCGATAAACTTCCTATAAGTGCGTTTGTTTGGAAAACAGAACACGGCGATTTACCTTTAGACAATTTACAATTATGGGATTGTTTTGACTACAATCTTACTGTGATTAAAAAACCTTTGCTTAGTATGTGCGAATACTATGGCAAAGATAAACAAATGCATTCAGGTGAATACTTGTTTACTATTGATACATGCCATAGTGAAAGTAGCACACTTGATACTAACTTTTCAGAACACGATCCTGAACATAAAACATTCAATGTAATTAAATTAGATAACGGACAATTTGCCGCACAGCCAAACAATAGAATTATTTGGAGAGACCAAAGTCTTATATCAGATAAATTAATTCAACCAGACTTCAAAGTATGCACACAAAACTATAATGTAGAAACTACTCCTAAGTGGTCAGTAGGACACACAGAAAATTGGCAATACAAAACCGAAGACGAAGAAAAAAACAACACATAAATACTGTATGACGAAGTATATCACACACTGGGCCGTGGTGTTTATTACGGCTTTTATTATGATAGGATTGCACTACAACGATGGCTCTTTAGTGCAAACTGCTCGCCTTAAGCAATTCGATCTACTTCAACAAACTGATAAGGCAACATTATCCCAAGATATCGGTGTAGTTACTATCGACGAAGCCGCCATTGAAAAGTACGGGCAATGGCCTTGGAAGCGTGACATACTTGCAGATATAATCTGGAAACTTCGCGAGGCAGGTGCTGGTATCATCGTAATTCCTGTTATCATGTCGGAGACTGATAGACTAGGTGGTGATATTGGATTAGCTGAAGCACTTGCGGGTAACGGTGTTGTGATAGCACAAACAGGAAGTACCCAAACCAATCGTAATGCGGTCCCAAGAGGCATTGCGAAAATTGGAGATCCCCTACCATACATGTTTGAATGGCCAGGGATGTTAGGACCAATCCAATTGCTAGGAGATAATGCTGACGGTGTAGGTGTGTTGAATACTAATCCTGAAATCGACGGTGTTGTGCGTAGAGTACCACTCCTAATGCGTGTCGGCGAAGACACGTATCCCGCTTTGGCAATTGAAGTTATACGTGTTGCAACAGGAGCTCCTAGTTATCAAGTTAAAGAAGCTGGTGGCGGAATAGAAGCAGTGCGTGTTCCTGGTTACCCGGTTATAAGAACAGATCCTAATGGACAGATATGGTTACGTTGGAATAAACAATTTGAAACTATTAGTGCGGCTTCAGATGATTATAAATTATTTGAAGGAAGGACTGTTATTATAGGAGTAACCGCAGACGGCATAGGTGGTTTAATCGCTAGTCCGACTGGACCACAGTACAATTATATACCTGCGGCAGTGACACTTCAAACTGTGATAGACGGCGATCAAATTGAACGCCCCTATTGGGCATTCTTAGCAGAGCTTATCACTACCGGACTACTTGGCATAGCTTTAGCGTTGG
>Ga0213859_10000089_pt1 | contig 39446 bp, 31 predicted proteins | sample PICome_2_FD_160133 | JGI IMG/M metagenome (GOLD analysis project Ga0213859, IMG submission 160133) | Coastal seawater microbial communities near Pivers Island, North Carolina, United States - PICO304 | ecosystem: Environmental > Aquatic > Marine > Coastal | place: USA: North Carolina...
ACATCACGGCCGGCCTCACAATGAAGGCCCTTGATGATCGCTTCGGGTGTCGGGAAAGATTCCAGCAGCCGATCTAAATAACGAGCGCCCTCTATATGGAGTCTGTTTGTCAGCGCCAGCCATCCGGCATCCAGCCTCTGGTCGTTTCCAAACTGATGTGCCATCGCTCTTCCTTGAGACGAGCCCACACATTCTTTGCGTAAAGCAAAGGGTTATCGAGCTACCTTCCGTAACCTACTGTGTCCCGCACAGGTGTAAGTCGCCTGCAAGTCAGGAACCGCTAACTTTGTCCCCCACAGCAAGCGGCCGACTCGCATCTAATACCAGGCCAAAACTCGCTCGCTCGTAGACATCAAAAATGACCAACACGCCCGCTTCGCTATCTGGCATGCGAACTGCCGTTTGACTTAGAGGGTCTATCACAGTCTGCCCTGTTTGATTAACGGCCAGGAGATCACCGGCCTTAAGAGAGTCGCGATGGCCGCGGTTGACCACGACGACATCTGAGGTACCGATGTGTGTCTTGCCACTTCGCGCGGCGATAATGTGAGCATCGTCGACAGGAAAATCTGGTTGGCCCAGTTGAAATGTTGCCGGTACCCCGCTCTCATGCACCGGCAACAGCCTGTCACCAACGCGTATCTCTTCTCGCGCCTCAGTGATTACCAGCCTTATCAGTTTTGAGTCCGCGGTCCCCACCATCAGACGGGTGTTCGTATCCAGCACGATCGCCTTTCCCAACACCTCCGCGAAGGTCCCGAGATCCTCCCCTGACGACGGGTCTTTCAGCGACTGAAATGGCCGCACCAGTTGATAACGTCCCTCGCCTGTTAGCGCCCCTGTCGAATAAACAGCATCGCCGGGTCCGCTGATTAATCTTCCCGCATCACCCGAAACAATGTACGCAGCGCTCAGCAGGGCATCGACATCAACCATGCGATATTCGCGACGGAAGGACGCGATACTGTGTTGCGGTACAGGGGGGATGGCCGAACCCGCAAGGCCGACGGGCGCGCTCGGAGATAGCTTGACCTCCCTCGGCGCGGACCGTCTCAATCGAGGCATCCCATCGGTCCAGACAAGTTTGAGTTCATCGCCGGGGTAGATGAGATGAGGGTTATGAATGTCAGGGTTTTCTGACCATAACTCCCGCCACCGCCACGGGTCTCGCAAATAAATAGCCGCCACACCCCACAACGTATCGCCACGTTGAACCGTGTAGGTCATTGGAATATCCGGATTGAGCTTTACCGGTTGATCGACAGGTGCTTCCGCCACCGCGGCAGTAGCAAGACAATACAACACAGCGGCAAAGGCGAGGGCGACAAAACGGCTACGATTTGAGGCCACGCCGCCACGAGCCGCCATCCATTGGCTTAAGATCACAGTATCCACTCCTTTGTTTACTGTTCACGTCGCGCGCCGTCACCCTATAGCATCCGAGCAAAGAGATCGTTCGCCCACTGCTCACAGTTAACAGTTGCGGCCAACGACAAAGACGGCGCGGTATAATTCAGTGTGAGGTCGGGCCGTTCAGGTAGCAATATCAAATGCGAACACTTTTCACCGACACTAAACCGACAGACCGGAACTTCTCTATGGCGCTACTCCCCATTCTTGAATTTCCCGATCCGCGGCTACGCACCCGGGCAAAACCCGTGTCCGATGTAGACGCGAGAATCCGGCAATTAATTGAAGACATGTTTGACACCATGTACGCGGCGCCAGGCATTGGCTTGGCGGCAAGTCAGGTTGACGTGCACGAGCGAGTCATTGTGATGGACTTGACCGAGGACCAGTCCGAGCCGCACGTGTTTATTAATCCCGAGATCACGGTGATTGACGACGCCTTGGGCACCTACGATGAGGGTTGTCTCTCTGTGCCGGGGTTCTATGAAACCGTTGAGAGGCCTAAGGCCATAGAGGTTTCCGCGCTCAACCGCGAGGGAGAGCCCTTTACGGAGCGCTTGGACGGGCTGATGAGTATTTGTTTGCAGCACGAAATTGACCACTTGGAAGGTAAATTATTCGTAGACTACCTGTCACCGCTAAAACGACAGAGGATCCGCAGCAAACTAGTGAAAGACCAAAAGCGCCGCGCCTAAATAATGCCCGCACCTCTTAAACTGGTATTCGCCGGCACACCTGAGTTTGCAGCGCGGCACCTCGAGCAGTTAATCGACAGCCCGCATAAAATCGTCTCGGTGATGACTCAGCCCGACCGCAGGGCGGGCAGGGGAAAACAGTTACACGCCTCTCCTGTGAAACAGCTCGCTCTTAAAAGAGAGCTGCCTATTTGGCAACCTGACTCACTCAAATCTGTGGAAGCGGCAGCAGTACTCAGCGATCTCTCTGCAGACCTGATGATCGTGGTGGCCTATGGCCTCATTCTGCCCGCTGCAATTCTAGACATACCGCGGCTCGGTTGCGTCAACGTCCACGCCTCTTTACTTCCGCGTTGGCGGGGTGCGGCACCAGTGCAACGCGCAATAGAAGCAGGAGATATCGAGACTGGTATCAGTCTTATGGCAATGGAGCCGGGGCTTGATACTGGGCCTGTGCTGTCCAAGCATGGCATGCCTATCCGCGATGACCATACCGGTGGCAGGCTACTTGATGAGTTGGCTGCTCTTGGCGCATCGGCACTATTAGAAAACCTTAGCCACATCGAATCGCTTCTCGCGGCAGCGACACCACAGCAACACGACCTGGCTACCTACGCCCACAAAATCGATAAGGCCGAGAGCGCCGTCGATTGGGGCGAGAGTGCCGATACGATTTGGCGGCGTATCCGGGCGTTTCACCCCACTCCAGCGTGCTACACCTTACTGGGTGAGGACCGGCTCAAAATCCTCGCAGCACACACTGAAACGGATACGCCTTCCGGTGAAACAGGTGAAATTCTATCGGCGGATGAGCGCGGCTTACGGGTGCGCTGTGCGCCCGGGGTGCTGGTTATCACCGAAGCACAACTGCCTGGCGCGAAAGCACAACCTGTCACGACGCTCATTAATGGGCATCGTGAACGCCTGAGACCAGGTGTACGGCTCAGCCCCGGACCGATCCTATGACAATGGGCTCACCACGAGCCGCGGCCGCCCGGACCATTTATCGCGTACTTTGCGGAGAATCCCTCAACCACTTTTTTCACAACATGCTGTCAAAGCTGGATGAGAGACGGCGCCCACTGTGTCAAGAACTGGTATACGGCACCTTACGAGAGTGGCCCTACGTGATATCAGTAGTGGAGCGGTATCTAGACAAACCGATCCGCAGGAAAGATCAAGACATATGGGCACTTATTTGCATCGGCATCTACGAACTGGATCATCTGCGGACACCAGCCCACGCCGTCTTATCGGAGACCGTGAGCAGTACTCGAGAGCTTAAAAAGCCGTGGGCGAAGGGTCTGGTTAATGGTGTACTTCGAACTCACCAAAGACAGGAGTTCAACTGGTCTGACGAGCTGACAAAGTCAGCAGAATACGCCTTACCCGACTGGCTTTACGACAGTCTGGCTGAGCAGTATCCGGAAAACATCGCTCAAATTGCCGAGGCTGCGCGCTGCAAGCCCCCCATGGCCCTGCGCGTAAACCGTCAGCGGACAGACAGGGATGACTATGCCGCCACCCTGACCAAGGCCGGAGCCACTGTATCGACAGCAAATGCCGGTGATGATGGGCTTGTGCTCTCATCACCTATGGATGTTGCGGAACTCCCCCACTTTGCTGAGGGCTGGGCGAGCGTACAGGACATTTCTGCTCAGTGTGCTGGCGCGTTACTGGCACCAAAAGAAGGCGAACGTATCCTTGACGCCTGTGCGGCTCCCGGAGGGAAAGCTTGCCACCTTCTAGAGATACAACCCGCACTCAAAGAACTTATCGCTATGGACATCTCTGAATCTCGAATGCAACGTATCCAAGAAAACTGTGACCGGCTAGGCTTACGCACGACGATGCTGATCGCTGATGCCAGCAAACCACCCGCGGAGCTCCTTCCCGAAAGCCTCGATGCGATACTGGCTGATGTGCCCTGCTCTGCAACTGGGGTAATGCGGCGTAACCCTGATATCAAGATTCTCAGACAAGCTGGAGACATCGCCTCTTTTACGAGCCAGCAGCTCGCGATCCTGAAGGGTTTATGGCCGCTCTTAAAGCCAGGCGGCCGCTTGCTTTACGTCACCTGCTCGCTACTCGAGCAAGAAAACGATAGCGTCATTGAGACATTCAACTTGGCAAATGACTGCACTGTAGAGAACGTCTCGCTAGGGCAAGGCCTGGCAACAAAGAAAGGCTGGCAATTACTGCCCCACAAAACCGGGGGCGATGGCCTTTTCTTTTCCCTGATAAGAAAGCCCAAAACCTAAAGCGCATGTCGTTCTGGCGACTAACGTGACTAATCCACATGGCGTGGCAGGATTGAGATGGTTTAAGGTGGCGGCGGGTCGTTGGGAGGGTCCAGAGGCCGGTGAAAATCATTATCCTCGGAGCGGGACAAGTCGGCGGCACGCTTGCCGAGCACCTTGCTGACGAAAAGAACGACATCACCGTCGTTGACGAGCAAACGTCGACTCTCAAACGCCTTGCAGAGCGGCTGGATGTTCGGACCGTTTTAGGAAACGGCGCACATCCCAGCACACTCATGGATGCAGGTGCTGAAAATGCCGATATGCTCATCGCGGTAACGGACAGCGATGAAATCAATATGCTCGCCTGCTCGGTTGCTTTTACGCTGTATCGAACACCCACCAAAATTAGCCGGGTCCGCTCCGCAAACTACCTCGTCGAGCATCAAGCTCTGTTCGAATCCGGGGCCATCCCTGTCGACGTGATCATTGGGCCAGAGCAACTCGTCACGACTAACATCGAGCAGTTGATAGCGAACCCGGGTTCGCTGCAGGTGTTGGATTTTGCTGGTGGGCGCATCCGTCTTGTTGCCGTCAAGGCACTGGACGGCGGGCCGATAGTCGGCCGCGAGCTTCAGGAAATTCGAGAGCACATGCCAAGAGTTGACACCCGTGTGGCAGCGATATTCCGCGCTGGAGGTGACCCAATTATCCCTGAGGGAACAACCGTAGTTGAACCCAACGACGAAGTGTTTTTTATCGCCGCAAGGGAACACATCCGCGAAGTCACGTCAGAGCTTCGTAAGATCGATAAGCCCTACCATCGGGTCATGATCGTAGGAGGAGGAAACATTGGGGCAACCCTTGCGCAACGGCTGGAGCGACGATACCAAGTTAAGGTTATTGAGCGCTCCTACGAACGCTGCAGGACGCTTTCCGACTTACTGGAAGACACCATTGTGCTTCATGGAAGCGGTAATGAGCCTCTGCTATTAAAGCAAGAGAACATTGAGAACACAGATGTCTTTTGTGCGCTGACTGATAACGATGAATCCAACATCATGATGTCAATGCTCGCCAAAAGACTCGGCGCTAAAAAAGTCATTACGCTAATAACCAATAGTGCCTATGCGGACCTGATAGGCGATGACATAGACATTGCCATCTCTCCACAACAGGTGACGATTAGCAGTCTTCTCATGCATGTGCGGCAGGGAGACATCAACGCCGTCCATTCCCTTCGCAGAGGCGCCGCAGAAGCAATTGAGCTGACAGCTCATGGTGACGCCCGGTCTTCCAAGGTGGTCGGACGAAGATTAGACGAGTTAAACCTGCCTTCCAGTGTGACCGTTGGCGCAATCTTGAGAGGCGAAGAGGTGCTGATCGCCCACGGCGATGTTGTAGTTGAAGCCAACGACCATGTAATCCTTTTCCTCACCGACCGCACTCAGATCTCAGCTGTAGAGAAATTATTTGCGGTGGGTTTCGGCTTTATTTAATGCAGTTCGCAATGGCCCTTAAAATCATCGGGGTGCTGCTGATTTTGTTCAGCACGACGATGTTGCCGTCACTCTTTATAGGGCTAATAGCGGGTGATGGAACGGACGCGGCATTTGCTACCGGGTTCGCTACCACGCTCTTTTCAGGGGTCATCATGTGGCTACCAACGCGGCACCTGACGAGAGACCTCAGCATACGCGACGGCTTTGTCGTAACCGCTTTATTTTGGCTGGTCCTGGGCTTGTTTGGCGCCATACCGTTGTGGCTTGCCCCTCAAGTCGCGCTCTCCCCCACCGAAGCCATTTTCGAGTCCATTTCCGGACTGACAACAACGGGCGCTACCGTTATCACCGGCCTCGATGCGTTACCACAGTCCCTTCTTTTTTATCGCCAGTTCCTCCAGTGGCTGGGAGGAATAGGAATTATTGTTCTGGCAGTAGCCGTTCTGCCCATGCTCGGCATCGGCGGCATGCAGCTTTATCGTGCAGAAAGTGCAGGTCCATCCAAAGACCGCAAACTGACACCACGAATAACCGGTACCGCCAAAGCGCTGTTCGGTATTTATTTGTTACTAACCATCGCCTGTGCGCTAGCTTACCTCGCAACAGGGATGTCGGCCTTTGATGCGTTATGCCACGCTTTTTCTACGGTGGCGATCGGTGGCTTCTCAACTCACGATGCCAGTTTAGGCTACTACCAAGAAAATGCCGTGCTTCTCGTGAGCTCTGTTTTCATGTTGCTGTCAGGGATCAATTTCGGGTTACATTTTCTGGCGATACAGCGGCGTGATATCCGTCTTTATGCGCGTGACTCGGAGGCAGCTTTCTTCATCGCCGTGATCGGCCTGGCCACCGCTATAGTGTGTTGCCTCCTGCTTTACACCGAAGCTCTGAGCTACGAGGACAGCCTCATCCACGGTGTATTCCAAACGGTATCGATTGCCACCACCACAGGCTTCACCACGCAAGACTTTTCAGTCTGGCCGTTGTTTTTACCCGTCTTTCTATTGATGTTGAGCTTCATGGGCGGCTGTGTCGGATCGACCGGCGGAGGCATGAAGGCTATGAGGATTTTGCTCATCTTCAAACAGGGCGTGCGAGAGTTGCGGCAGTTGCTGCACCCAAACGCCGTGATTCCTCTGAAATTGGACTCACGAAGAGTCCAAACAGAGGTCATCAGTGCCGTGTGGAGTTTCTTTGCGGTTTATATGTTTTGTTTCGTATTGATTTGGTTGGGGCTACTGGCCACCGATCTGGATTTTATCTCGGCCTTTTCTGCTGTAGTCGCGACCATGAACAATCTCGGCCCAGGTCTCGGTGAAGTAGCAAGTCATTACGCTACGGTAAGTGAAACGGGGAAATTGATCCTCTGCCTCGCCATGTTAATGGGACGGTTAGAAGTATTCACGCTGTTGGTATTACTTACTCCCGCTTTCTGGCGAGACTGACGCACACATCGCCGGTCCCAATAGGGAATACGATTACTTTAAACCCCGAGCACTCTGTATGACGTCGTAAGCAGCAGTGATTTCCTGAGAGCGTTCCGTCGCCACCTTGAGTAGCTCATCGGGGACCCCCTCTGCCATGAGCTTATCGGGATGGTTTTCGCTCATTAATTTCCGATAACGCCGTTTAATCTCTGAATCACTGGCGCTCGCGTCAATCCCCAGTGCGGCGTAGGCAGTTTCAAGCTGCGACGCTTCACGACTTGCAGCAGAATAACCGTGTCCACCGCCCGTACTTCTGTACCGGCCCTGCTGAAACTGAGCCTGAGCATTGGCCATAGAGATAAGTTGAGCAACATCTTTGTGCGGCAACCCTAGCAAGTCAGCTAAACGGTAAATCGCGGCGCGCTCTTTCTCAGAAAAGCTACCATCAGCGAGCGCTATACCCACTAACATCGCCATGAGCGTGCGCTGTGCCTGACGACGGGGGCCGAGACACTGCGTAAACTGGTGGACGGTCGGTGCCGGATCGAACCCAGAAGCTGAGCCCGTCTTAAATCGTTCAATCGCCGTTCGACGTTGTGCAGCAGTCAAACGAAGTTGTGTAAACAAAGACTCTGTCTGCGCGATTTCAGCCTCAGAAACCCTACCATCCGCTTTCGCGACGAAACCCAGCAGCGTGAAGGTGGTCTCAAAAAACTGCTCGCGCATAATATGCACAGCCTCGGGCCCTGACAGCTGTAACGCCCGCCACAGCCCCTGATCAAAGGCGTGCCCGAGCACGAGGCCAAACAGCAATCCTGCTGGTCCAAAGGCCAAAAAACCAATGAGACCTGCAATAACCTTACCTGTGAAGCGCGTCATGCTGATCTCCTATTGGCCATCAATGGGAAAAGCATTCCAGTTGTAATGCTCAACGCCATCGGCAGGGCGACATCGAAAACGTTTGTACTGCCATTGATATTGGGCCTCATTGCCTTCAATCAACTTCTGCACGCTCAGATTGATCGCTGTGACAGCTTCAACTTGGTCAGTGCTGGCAACGCCTGGCTCGGCAGGGCGAAAAACCCCGCGGAAACCAGAAGGCGTGCGCAACATAGCGCCAGTGACGGGCGCAGCACCCGACTTTTTGATCAGATTACTGGCCAAAGAGGCCGTAAAGCAGGGCACGCCATAAAAGGGAGCGTTAACACCCGCATTTTCATTTGCGGGTACCTGGTCTGGCAGAATTCCGGTGATTCCGCCCGCGCGAACAGACTGCACGAGCTTGGCGATGCCCCGCGGCGTTGTGGGCACCAATTCACCGCCAGTCTGCTGCCTGCCACGATGCACCAACCGATCCAACTTTTTAAACGCCAGCGGTTCATAGAGGGCAACCAGATCTCCGATGGTGGCGAGGTACATCCCCAAGAGCTCCCAATTTCCCAAGTGCGGTCCCAAAACGATGACACCGCGACCTTCTCTCAGCGGATTTTGCAGACACTCAAGCCCGTCAAACTCGATCATGCTCTCGGTTCTTTCCCAAGGCTGGTCCCATAAACGGCCCATTTCGGCCATGAGCTCACCCGTCGCCTGAACGCTCCGCTTCGCGACCTTGGTGCGCTGTGCTGTGGACCATTGCGGGTACGCAAGCTCGAGGTTTCTAATCGCCACCCATCTCATCCGGTGATTGAAACGATACAACCCCGCCCCGACGAACCGGCCCAATGCGCGCGACCACCGAATGGGGAGTCGAGTGGTAACGACCAGCATCACATAAATAAGCGAGATAACGGTCCATTCCAGCCACATCGGTTTCGGTGAATTGGGCATAACAAAGGGCGACCGTGCCGGTGTGTAACTGGAAAATTGATTATGGCGCGGGCAACGCAGTTATACTAACGCCCCCCATCGAGATTGGATCTTTCAGTGGCGCCTGCGACATTTCAAGAGGTTATTTTACGGCTGCAGGAGTACTGGGCCCAGAAAGGCTGCGTGGTCTTGCAGCCTCTGGATATGGAAGTTGGCGCCGGCACCTTTCACCCCGCGACCTTTCTCAGGGCACTAGGGCCGGAAAACTGGAACGCGGCCTATGTTCAACCCAGCCGGAGGCCTGCTGACGGGCGTTATGGCGAAAACCCTAATCGGCTCCAACACTATTATCAGTTTCAGGTTGTCATGAAACCCTCACCGGCTGACTTCCAGGATCTCTACCTGGGCAGCCTCTACGCGCTAGGTGTCGATCCGCTGGTACACGACATCCGCTTCGTTGAAGACAACTGGGAATCTCCCACACTCGGCGCATGGGGTTTGGGCTGGGAGGTCTGGCTGAACGGCATGGAAGTCAGCCAGTTCACCTACTTCCAGCAGGCCGGTGGACTTGAATGCTATCCGGTCACCGGCGAGCTCACATACGGCCTTGAGCGAATCGCCATGTATTTACAAGGGGTGGAGTCGGTCTATGACCTTGTATGGGCCAACAGCCCAAATGGCACCGTGACCTATGGTGATGTGTATCACCAAAACGAAGTCGAAATGTCGACCTTTAACTTTCGCGAGGCTGACGTTGATTATCTGTTTTCACAATTCGAGTTCTGCGAAAAAGAGGCTTCCCGACTGGCGGAAAACCAATTGCCCTTACCCGCATACGAGCACGTTATGAAAGCCTCTCATACCTTCAATCTGCTCGACGCTAGACATGCTATCGGTGTCACTGAGCGTCAACGCTACATCTTGCGCGTGCGCACACTCGCGAGAGCCGCCGCGGAAGCCTACGTTGCTGCGCGCGGTGCACTCGGATTCCCGCAAGCCGACCCCGATCTTGCCGCGGCGGCACTCCAGCAGCTCGAAGCAAAGCAGGCAGGTGAAGCGTGAGTACCGCGGACTTACTGTTTGAACTGGGCACCGAAGAGCTCCCCGCAGGCGAAATAACAGGCATGGTGCGTGCGCTGCGCCAGAGCATTACCGAAGGCCTGACCGGGCATGGGTTGTCCTTTGACTCGGTCGACGATTTTTCGACCCCACGTCGGCTCGCGGTACTGGTGCAGGGGCTGGTCACAAAGGGCCCGGATCTGAATAGTACTGTGGTCGGACCGCCGCTATCCGCCGCAAAAGATGAAAGCGGCCAGTGGACCAAAGCAGCGGAAGGCTTCGCACGAAAACAAGGTGTCGCCCCTGAAGCACTGGAAATCATCGAAGAGCAGGGTATAGAGCGCATCGTTGCGCATGTGTCACAGCAAGGCGCCGAGGCCGCCTCAGTCGTTCCCGACTTTGTCGCGCGCGCCGTCACCGGGATTCCCGTCTCCAAGCGTATGCGTTGGGGTCGGTCCCGAGACGAGTTCCTCAGGCCGGTGCAATGGCTTGTGCTGTTGCTGGGTGATGAAGTGCTACCGCTGTCGCTGTTTAATTTGAGCAGCAGCCGGGAAAGCCGTGGACACCGGTTTCACCACAATATGCCGGTCCCGATCGCATCACCCGGTGACTATCAGGAGACGCTGAAATCAGCGCGCGTGCTCTGCTCTACCATGGAACGACGCGATCTGATTGCGCAACAGGTCAAAGCATTGGCTGCGCCCGGGGAGTCTGTTGCGCTGGCCGATGATCTGCTAGATGAGGTAACAGGGCTGGTCGAGTGGCCGACTGCTCTGCGCGGCAGCTTTGACGAAGCGTTTCTCGAAGTGCCCTCTCAGGCGCTGATCTCAGCCATGAAGACTCACCAGAAATATTTTCATCTGACCCGCGAGTCAGACGGCGCATTGTTACCCGCGTTTATTACGGTATCCAATATCGATAGCCAACAGCCCTCTGAAGTGATCTCCGGCAACGAGCGCGTCATCCGACCGCGCTTGAGCGATGCCGCCTTTTTCTTCAGCAATGACAAAAAGACACCCCTCGCCTCGCGGCAGGGCCGTTTGAGCAGCGTCGTCTTTCAACACAAGCTCGGCAGCTTGCTTGATAAAACCGAGCGCATCACGCAGTTGGCCACGGAGATCGCTAAGGTGATCGGCGCCAATCAGGACATCACCGCGAGAGCGGCGCAGCTCTCAAAGTGTGATCTTGTCTCGGAGATGGTGCTGGAATTTCCGGATCTGCAGGGCATTGCCGGTCGGCAATATGCGGTGCACGACGGTGAAGATCTCGATGTCGCTGCGGCGATTGAGTCGCACTATTACCCGCGCTTTGCGGGGGATTCACTCCCGGATACGGCGGAGGCCGCTGCCGTGGCACTGGCAGATCGACTCGATACGCTGGTTGGCATTTTCGGGATAGGTCAGCCGCCAACAGGATCAAAAGACCCCTTCGCGCTCCGTCGGGCGTCTCTGGCTGTAATCAGAATACTGATCAATCAACAAACACCCGCCTCATTGCAAGCGCTGCTAGAAACGGCGGTCTCTCAGCACGCCGCCGAACTGGAGCCAGACACGGTAGCCACCGTCTTGCAGTACACCCTGGACCGCCTGGGTAGCTGGTACGACGAAGAGGGTATTCACGTGTCGGTGCTGCGCGCGGTACTGGCCACCGAAGCAACTGACCTCTTCGATATTGACCTGCGCGTCAGGGCGCTCGCGCAATTCGCGCAAACGGAAACCGCAGAGCAGCTGGCCGCTGCCAACAAGCGCGTTGCCAATATTCTCGCGAAAGCCGATTCGCTGGAAGATGAAGACGCGGATGCCTCACTCTTCACAGAGCAAGCCGAAACCGAACTCCATGGCGCAGTAAACGCCGTCGATACGGCCATCAAACCCCTTCTGGCTGCGCGCGAGTATCAAGCAGCACTCGATGAGCTGGCGAAGCTACGGGATCCGGTTGATGTGTTCTTTGAACATGTCATGGTGAACAGTGACAACCCGGATGAAAAACGAAACCGGTATCGGCTGCTGAGCCGGTTGCGTCAGCTCTTCACCCAGCTTGCAGATTTGGCGTTGTTAGCCGCCGAATGACAGGCTCTGCCCTATTCTGGCTCGGCATCACCGCGGCTTGCGTCGCCGGTTTAGGCATCTCCCTCGTGCAGCTCCGCAAACAACGAATTGAACGGGATGCGCTACAGCAGGAGATCGCCGCGCAACGCACAGCCGCATCTTTAGCAACAGAGCGGGCTGAGGCGGCGGAGGCAGAGCGCAGAAAATTATTAGAAGACTTCTCAACGCTCAAAGCGCAGCTGAGCGCTCAAACCGCAACGCTGGCAGAGCGAGGAGCACACCACGAATCGCAGATGAAGTGGGTCGAGGAATCTCGCGCCGCTCTGCGCACCGAGCTTGAGGTTATTGGACAAAAGCTGCTGGCCTCTTCTGGTAAGGCACTGGAGACAACGAATCAGAAAAGCCTTGATAGCTTGCTTAAGCCGCTCGCCGAAAAAATTGATCAGTTTCAAACGCGAGTGAACCAGGTTCATACGGACATGGTTCGCAACAGCGCTTCACTCTCTGAACAAATCAAACACCTCGAATCCGTGGGTGTATCGATGTCAGGCGAAGCGCAAAATCTCACCCGCGCTCTGAAAGGAGACAAAAAGCTTGTCGGGAATTGGGGCGAGGCCCAGCTTGAGAAGACGCTGGAACTGGCTGGCCTTCGGCGAGGTGAGCATTACGACGCCCAAGTGTCGATCAAGGATGAACGCGGGGACCGCCATTTGCCGGACTTCGTGATTCGGCTACCGGAAGGCAAGAATCTGGTGATCGACAGTAAAGTGTCGCTGGTCGATTACGAGCGTGCGGTGACGGCAGAGAGTGATGCTGCGCGGACTGCAGCACTCGAAGCGCACGGGAAGGCGGTCAAGCAGCACATCGATGCCCTGTCCGCCAAGGATTACGCAAACCTGCCAGGGATGGAGAGCCCAGACTTTGTGCTGATGTTCATGCCTGTCGAGCCTGCCTATATTGAAGTCATGCGTAGCCAGCGAGAATTGTTCAATCACGGCTACCAAAAGAACGTGGTCCTAGTCTCTCACACCACTTTAATGCCCATTTTGCGCACGGTCGCCAACTTGTGGATGATCGAACACAGCAATCGCGAGGCGCGTGAAATCAGCGAGCGGGCGGGGGATATTTACAACACAGTTTGTCTGCTGGGAGAACGGTTGTTGTCGTTAGGTGCCTCACTTTCGACGACAGCCAATAAATACAACGATGCGGTCCGAGCGGTGCAAGGTAAGCAAGGGCTGGCGGGAAAAGTCGCCCGATTTCAGTCGCTGTCTAAGCGAGCCAACAAGTCGTTTCCCGAGGCGCTCGCTCCAATAGAGCCCGATATTGAAGTCATGCGGATGGAAGAGCTAAACGAAGCCAGGCAGCCCCGCCTGACAGACGACAGCGACCAGTAACAACCCTCTAGGGGCCGTGCTTTGCTGACACCAAGGTTTTCGTCGCTGACAAGTGATCGAGACCTGTGTTGCGCGCCAGAGCACACTATGGGTAACCCCTGTACGAATCACTCTTTGCGCTTAAATCACTGAACTCTGGTCAGCGCGACCGCCCTATTGACTTCCCTGCTGTCAAATCTGGCTGTGCGCCCTTACACCGCTGAGGCGTTGGTCGCACCAACGACAAAGCGGCCGGTACCCTCGGTCGGCCTCTAAATATCGAGGTTAGCAACCGCTAATGCGTTTTGCTCAATAAACTCGCGACGCGGTTCAACGTCATCACCCATTAACGTGGAGAACATTTGATCCGCCATAAAGGCGTCCTCAATCGTGACCTGCAACATGCGCCGAGCCTCCGGGTCCATCGTGGTCTCCCATAGTTGCTCGGGGTTCATTTCACCGAGTCCCTTATATCGCTGAATCGAGCAACCTTTTCGGGCCTCTGCCAACAGCCAATCAAGACCAGCCGCAAAATCTTGCGCCTCGAAGCGCTTCTCACCACGCTGGAAGTACCCATCGGGCTCGATGAGGCCTGAGAGTTGATCCCCTAAATGACGAAGGGCGAGATACTCTGCGGAGCCAAAAAAGCCCCTCCCCAATACCGTGTCTGACGCAACACTGTGAGCGGTGCGACGCACAACCGGATAAAAGAATCCCCGCTCGGGATCCTGCCGCATAAACACGTCGTACCCAACTGTCTTGTCTTGAGAGGTAAGTAAGTGCTCACTTAATGTCTCACAGAAGGTCTGAACCCTAGCCTCGTCCTGAAGGTCTTCGACAGACAAGGCCGGCACTATCATCATTGGCCACATCACGTCACGCGGATAAACCCGCGCCAATCGCTCCACGTCTGCTTGCACGCCCTGGTATGACGCCACCAGTTCGGCCAAAGGCTCGCCAGACAGTGGTGCTGCACCTGCCGGTGTCACAATTGCTGCGTCCTCTAATGCAGACTGGGTGAGGTACTCCGCCAACGCAGGCTCATCTTTCAGATATCGGCTCTGTTTGCCACGGGCCAACTTGTAAAGAGGCGGCTGTGCGATATAGACGTGGCCACGCTCGATCAACTCAGGCATTTGACGGAAAAAGAACGTCAGCAACAGAGTGCGAATGTGCGATCCGTCCACGTCGGCATCCGTCATGATGATGATGCGGTGGTACCGCAACTTATCGGGATCAAATTCATCTTTACCGATACCGCAACCGAGCGCCGTGACTAACGTGCCAACCTCTGCCGATCCCAGCATTTTGTCGAATCGCGCTTTCTCTACATTCAGGATCTTTCCCTTCAAAGGAAGGATCGCTTGAAACTTACGGTCACGACCCTGCTTGGCAGAGCCACCGGCCGAGTCTCCCTCGACAAGGTAGAGCTCGCTTAGCGCCGGGTCACGTTGTTGGCAATCAGCTAACTTGCCCGGAAGACCTGCAATATCAAGCGCGCCTTTTCGGCGCGTCATCTCACGAGCTTTGCGGGCAGCCTCACGCGCGCGGGCGGCGTCGATCATTTTTCCCACAACCAGCTTGGCATCTGACGGGTTCTCCATCAAAAAGTCACTGAAGAACTGGTTCATCGCCTGTTCGACCGCACCTTTCACCTCGCTCGACACCAACTTATCTTTTGTCTGAGAAGAAAACTTGGGGTCGGGCACCTTCACCGACACAATCGCCGTAAGCCCCTCGCGCGCATCATCGCCCGTTGTCGAAACCTTGGTTTTCTTCGCAAGCCCTTCTTTTTCAATATAATTATTTAAACACCGAGTGAGAGCGGCGCGGAACCCAGCGAGGTGCGTACCCCCGTCTCGCTGAGGAATATTATTGGTGTAGCAATAAAGCCCCTCCTGGAATCCATCATTCCATTGGAGTGCCACCTCAACTTCCACACCTTCTTCGCCCTGTGCCTGAAAGTGACACACCTTAGCAATCGGCGTTTTACTCTGGTTCAAAAACTCAACAAATGCTCTGAGTCCGCCCTCATAGGCGAACAACGCTTCCTCACCGCTGCGCTCATCCTTCAAAAAAATACGGACGCCACTATTTAGAAATGCCAATTCGCGAAGGCGCTTCGCGAGGATGTCGTAGTGGAAAGCAATATTGCTAAAGGTCTCGGGCGAGGGCGTGAACCTCACGGCGGTGCCTGTCTCGACCGTTTCGCCCACCACCCGCAACGGTGTCTCTGGCACACCATGAGCGTACGTTTGCTCAAAAAGCTCGCCTTTTCGGCGGATGGTCAGTTGCAGGCTTGACGATAGCGCATTGACAACAGACACACCCACACCGTGCAGGCCTCCAGACACTTTGTAAGTATTGTCGTCGAATTTACCACCGGCATGGAGCACCGTCATGATGACCTCGGCGGCCGAGACCCCCTCCTCATGTTGCTCCGTCGGAATTCCCCGCCCGTTGTCTGATACCGTGACCGACTCATCAGGGTGGATAACCACATCAATTTGGCTGCAGTGCCCTGCTAACGCCTCATCAATACTGTTGTCGACCAACTCAAAAACCATGTGATGCAAGCCGGTACCATCGTCTGTGTCGCCGATGTACATGCCAGGGCGTTTCCGAACGGCATCAAGCCCTTTCAGCACCTTAATACTTGAAGAATCATAATCTTCAGTACCGGAAAGCTGGTTGTTATCGTCTGACATGTCGCCTCACTTACATCCTAAAACCACTGTGCGGAGCGTTGCCCAGTTAAAACGGCAACGCAACTCCCCATATAATACCGTTATCTCTTTGCTTGCTATGCTCTTTCAAGTGCCGATCTCCCGCATTCTGGTTCAGCGCCATAGCCAGGCTGTCAAATAACGGGCTTAATTTGGCCTTGTTCCACGTGGAACAACTCAAGGGGCCCATCGCCCCAAGCAGCTTCCAGTGAACCCCGGTCTACTGCCGTTAATATCACTTGCCGCCCCGTGCCAAGCTGCGCGCAGACACTGGCACAATGTGCCCGATCCAGTTCAGCAGGCAGATCGTCCACAAGGTAAACTGGCTGACTGTTACCACCCTCCTCAATCAATCGCCCCTGCACCAGCTTTAACGCCACCAGCAGCAACTTTAGCTGGCCACGGGATAACACATCAGCCGCCATACCGCCGCCCACCATGAACCGCAGGTCTCCGCGATGTGGCCCAACCTGAGTGAAGCCCTGGTTCGCATCGCTTTGAGCGTTGCGCTCCAGCGCCTCAGCAAGCCCCATCTGGCGATCCCACCCCGGCCTAAACACCACCGACACACCCGCTAAATCAGCAGATAGCGCTGACGCCATGTCCGCGAGCTGCCTGGACAGCGTGTCTGCGATTTGCGTCCGACTTTGGGTGAGGCGCTCACCCGTTTCAGCCAGCTCTTGGCGCCACGCCGAATCGGCATCCAGTATACCACGGCGCAACCCACCATTCCTCTGCCTCATGGCCTGCACATAGCGCCGCCACAAGGGCAAAAAGCTTTGTTCCACGTGGAACAAAGTGCCATCCAAAAGTTTGCGGCGGCCCTCTGGCGGGCCAGTCACCAGCCCAAGGCTGTCGGTGTCCAACAATACGATTGGCATGGCGCGCGCCAACTCAGACAGCGACGCCACGTTCTCGCCATCGACTCGCGCCCGAGCAGTGCCATCCCGGTGTTTTTCGATGCCCATCACCAGCGGGCGACCCTGCCGCCGCAACCGGCACACCACCCGGCAGTCATCCTGCTCGCGCTGGATCACGGGCTTGGATTGGTGGGTTCGAAATGATCTGCCCGTGCCCAGGAGATGGATCGCCTCTAGAACGCTGGTTTTACCTGATCCATTGGCGCCGAATAGCGCGGTTGCGCCGGGGTGTAATTCAGCCGAAATATGTGAAAGGTTCCGGATGCGCTCTATGGAGATGTGCTCCAGCATTGACGGGGTAGGGCGCAGATCAGAGCCGCATTGGCATTACGACATAAAGTCGCTCTGGCTCCTCTTCAGCAGGGGACTCTGCATGCTCAAGTAGTGCAGAGCTCGCCTCATCTGAGAGCGATAAACGCACTTGAGACTGATCAAGAACGCCCAACACGTCGAGTAAGTAGCTGACGTTAAAACCAATTTCCAGATCTGAGCCAGCGTACTGCACTGCCACAACCTCCTCAGCCTGTTCCTGCTCGGGGTTGTTTGCCGTGATTTCCAAATTGTTGTCGGTTAGTTTTAGCCGAACACCACGATATTTTTCGTTCGATAAAATAGCTGTTCGAGTGAAAGCCTGGCGGAGCTCTGCTCGATCACCAACCACAGACTTGTCGGCATTTTTCGGTATCACGCGCTCATAATCGGGAAACTTGCCGTCAACAAGCTTGGAAGTGAAGGTAAATTGCTCATTCGCCGCCTGAATGTGGTTGCTCCCTATCATCAATTCCAAAGGCGCATTACCATCAAGCAAACGGGCCAGCTCAAGCACCCCCTTGCGGGGAATGATCACACCGATATCGTCAGCGTCCACGCGTTGCGGAGCTGTCGCGAGCGCCAACCTATGACCATCCGTCGCCACTACCCGAAGACGACCGCCTAAAATTTCGAGGTACAACCCATTCAAGTAGTAACGGACATCCTGCTGAGCCATAGCGAACGCAGTGCCGTCAATGAGGTGCTTGACCAGAGACTGATCCAGAGACAAAGCCACAGAACCTGCTCCACCTTCCACGGCAGGGAAATCGGCGGCAGGCAAAGTCGATAACGTGAACCGGCTGCGTCCCGCCTTGACCATCGCCTTTCCCGAATCCAGGGAGAATTCTATTGTGGAACCCTCGGGTAGCGACTTGCAGATGTCGACCAGCTTGCGAGCGGGTACCGTGACCTCGCCATCAACGCCGGCTGACTCAAGTTCTACACGACCAACCAACTCCACCTCTAGGTCCGTGCCGGTAAGCGACAGGGTTGTCCCCTCCAGCACCAGTAAAACATTGGACAGAATCGGCAGGGTTTGGCGTCTTTCCACGACTCCCGCTACGAGATTGAGCGGCTTTATCAGTGCGTCACGGGAAATGGAGAATTTCATGTCTTTCAGCTCGTTGTGTCGGTAATTGGCAAAGTGAGGGGCTAACCCGAAGCCTCGGCGGCAACCGATTGGCCCCGATAATCAGGTCGTCAGCGCTCTGAGCAAGTTCTGATAATCCTCACTAATATCTGGACTCGTATCTCTCAGCTCCCTGATTTTACGACAAGCATGAAGGACTGTCGTGTGATCTCGTCCACCGAAGGCGTCTCCGATTTCGGGGAGGCTGTGCTGCGTGAGCTCCTTTGCAATAGCCATCGCCATTTGTCGCGGTCTCGCGACAGATCGATTGCGCCGCTTAGACATGAGGTCTGCCACCTTAATCTTGTAGTACTCGGCGACCTTGCGCTTAATGTTATCAAGCGACACCTGCTTATCTTGCAGCGCGAGCAGATCTTTAAGGCTGTCCTTGATCAGCTCTACATCAAACGGCCTGCCGGTAAAATTGGCGCTAGCAATGACCCGCTTCAGCGCGCCCTCCAGCTCGCGAACATTAGAGCGGATACGTTGAGCAATGAAAAAGGCCGCGTCCGGAGAAAGTGAAATGTGGCTTTGCTCTGCCTTTTTCATCAAGATGGCCACTCGTGTCTCAAGGTCTGGTGGTTCAACGGCCACGGTTAGGCCCCAGCCGAAACGCGACTTGAGCCGCTCTTCAACACCATCAATTTCCTTCGGGTACCGGTCGCAGGTCAAAATCATCTGCTGGCCACCCTCAAGCAGCGCATTAAATGTGTGAAAAAACTCTTCTTGCGAACGATCCTTGTTAGCAAAAAACTGAATATCATCAATCAGTAAGGCGTCAACAGATCGATAAAACCGCTTAAAGTCATTGATCGCGTTGAGTTGCAATGCCTTGACCATGTCGGCAACAAACCGCTCCGAATGGAGATAAACAATCTTCGCGTCTGGGTTTCTCTGGCGCATCGCGTTACCAACCGCATGCATAAGATGGGTTTTGCCTAAGCCGACGCCGCCATATAAGAAAAGCGGGTTATAAGAGTGGCCGGGATGTTCCGAGACCTGCTGTGCCGCAGCCAGCGCTAGCTGATTGCTCTTACCCTCAACAAAACGCTCAAAAGTGTAGCCCTCCACCAAGTTCGAGGGCGACAGAAGCCCTGGCGGTGCAGGCCGCGGTGTAGCGCTCATGGGTCCCGGGGTAGGGTGCGACTCTCCAGCTCTGGCTGGCGAAATTGGTCGGATCACGGGAGCGGGCGTCTGCACCCCCTGCACTGTTACCGATGCCTGTGCAGAGGCCGGCGCCACTACGTCCAGAAGGTAAGCATTGATCATTGGCAAGTACTTGTCTGCCACAAAATCGCGGATAAAGCGATTCGGCGCCGCCAGCAGGAGCCCGCTATCCTGCCATTCGGCCTGAAGGGGCCGAATCCAGGTATTGAACTGCTGCTGCGGGATGTCACCGCTTAATCGATTTAGGCAGTGTTGCCAGGGGTCGGTTAGAGGCTGCGGGGCGACCAAAGGTGTTACTCCAAATGTTGTTGTTACGTGCTTATAATCTGCGACTATCGGTTTGGCTGGCTCCTGCCGCTCGTGAACATCCCCAAAACTGTTCCGCCTGGCCAGATGCGTCGGACGATAGTTATCCACAAAGATATATTTCTATCAACTGGTTTTTAAGCCCGCAAAATCAATGCTTTACAAACCAGCTCGCCGCTAAACCATATTTTACGCCGACGCAAGAAAAAGTTTATTTTGGTTGTGGATAACCTGTGTCTATCTTTTGGTCAACTTGTGGCTTCTATACCAGGATTCATCGCGGCTTACGCGACGCCGGCGGATGACTGGACAGCGCCCTGGGCCCACAACCCGCATAAAGTCTCGCGTCGTGTGACTCGCTTGGCGTAATTGCTCCAGCTTCACCGGTGGCCTTCGATCGTGGATAAACTTTTTTAACTGTGACGCCTGCACGATAGCTGGCCCAACAAAGACGCTTGCCAAGGCTCATGAGCACACCTATACTCCGCGCCCCTTAAGAGTTGTGGGCGGTTATCAACAGCGCTCCACAAGCGATCACCTAAGTTGATTGGCGCACCGCAGCATCTACGGCGCCAGTGAAAAGGACAACGTCATGAAGCGTACATTTCAACCCAGCGTCCTGAAGCGTAAGCGTAACCATGGCTTTCGTGCCCGCATGGCCACTAAAAACGGTCGAAAAGTGCTGGCTCGCCGCCGAGCTCGCGGCCGACGTCGACTGTCGGCGTAAACGTCTTCCGCACGGGTCATCACTGACCCATGCCTGGTTTCCCCCCATCCGCCAGATTACTCCGACCCGAGGATTATCGTCGGGTCTTTGACACACCCGCATTTAAGGTGAGCAGCGCAGCCTTCTTACTGCTTGCGCAACATAGCGATACTAGCAACTCAAGAGTCGGCATCATCGTCGCAAAGAAACACGTGAGACGCGCCATTCGTCGCAACCGCATTAAACGATTAATACGAGAACAGTTTCGGCTCAATCGCCCCTCGCCCAACTTGGACCTTGTTGTGCTTGCCAGATCGGCCGCGGACACCATGGACAACGCGCAAATCACGAGTGAGCTCGGGCGGCTTTGGTCCGACCTTCAAAGAAAGGCCATCGCCAAATGAAAGTTTGGAGGTGGTTGGACCGTGGCGCGAGACGCGCGCTCATCCAGCTGATTAAAGGTTACCAACTGGTGTTGAGTCCTTGGCTGGGAAGAAGCTGCCGTTTTACGCCGACCTGCTCACAGTACGGCATTGACGCCCTTGAGAGCCACGGTACCCTAACGGCTCTGTGGCTGACCGCACGCAGACTGCTGCGTTGCCACCCCTGGTGCGAAGGGGGTTATGATCCCGTTCCGCACCGCGATGTACCACCACACTCTCATTGAGGACCAAGATGGATATCCCGCGTTACGCCCTGATTGCCGCCAGTCTGCTACTGGGTCTTATGTTGTTGGGGGAGTGGACGCGCTTCAGCGAAGCGCAACAAGCGGCAGCGGCGCCCGCGATCCCGATGGTGACACCATCCTCATTGGACAGTGACGTCTCCGATGCATCGGCGCTCGCCACCTCACCCAGCCAAAGCGACCTGCCGGTGAATGAAGACATCAACCTCTCAGCCAGCGGGAACGCAAACACCATCAGCAGCGATGATGTCTCCAGCACCGGACAATTGATCACAGTCAACACCGACACCCTCAAAGTGATGATCGACCTACGCGGTGGCGACGTCGTGGGTGCCGCGCTTAAAAACTACCCTAAAACTCTCGACGACAGTGATGATCCGTTTGTATTGCTGGAGAGAAACGCGCAGCGGACTTACGTTGCTCAATCAGGGATCGTTGGGAACAACGGCATCGATAATACAGAACGCGCCCCGTACCGAAGCAAGCTGAGCGTCTATGACCTTAACGGAGCAGATGCGCTGGAGGTCGTTTTAACCTACGCGGGCGACAACACCGATCTCAATGTTGCCAAGCGGTTCCTGTTTACCCGCGGCAGTCACGTTGTCACCGTTATTCACGATGTCACAAATGTGTCGTCAAACAGCGCACAAATCACGCCTTTTATGCAGTTAAAGCGGGATAGCACCAAAGCGCCGGCAGGAAGCGACTCCAGCATGGGTATGCAGCCATTTCTTGGCTCAGCATTAACACAGCCGGACCAGCGCTTTAATAAATTTGATTTTGAAGACATGGCTGAGGATCCCTTTAAAGCTGACCTTTCTGGCGGCTGGATTGCCATGTTGCAGCACTACTTTGTCTCGGCCTGGGTCCCGGAGCCCGATCAAACCTATCGATATCGCACACGCCAAACGCAGTCGGGATTCAATATTATCGGCTACACAGGCCCTGCTGTCTCTTTGGCGCCAAACGAGACGGTCAGCATTACTAACCGGCTTTATGCTGGACCCAAAAACCAAACCGTTCTGGCAGAGCTCGCGCCCCATCTTGATCTTGTTGTTGATTATGGCTGGCTGTGGTGGATTGCCCAGCCGCTGTTCTGGTTGCTGACTTTCATACAAAGCATTGTCATCAACTGGGGTGTCGCCATTATCATTTTGACACTCTTAGTAAAGCTCGCCTTCTTTCAGTTATCGGCTGCCGGCTATAAATCCATGGCCCGTATGCGCAAAGTACAGCCGCGTATCATGGCCATCCGCGAGGAATACGCCAACGACAAAGCAAAACAGTCTCAAGCCATGATGGAGCTCTATAAAAAGGAAAAGATCAATCCTTTGGGTGGCTGTTTCCCCATCCTCGTTCAAATGCCTGTTTTCATCGCCCTGTATTGGGTGCTGATGGAGTCTGTTGAGCTGCGCCAAGCGCCTTTTGCATTATGGATTGAGGATCTTTCCGTGATGGATCCGTATTTCGTACTTCCCATCCTGATGGGTGCCAGCATGTACTACATGCAAAAGCTCAACCCCGCGCCACCCGATCCGATGCAAGCAAAAATCATGCAGTGGATGCCGATTGTTTTTACCTTCTTCTTTTTGTGGTTCCCGGCCGGCCTCGTCCTCTACTGGCTGTGCAACAACCTGTTGTCTATGGCACAGCAATACCTGATCAATCGCCGCATTGAGAGCGGTGCTTTGTAACGGATACCGCGGAGAAAGAAGCTGTGATCACGACGGACGGTGGGCTGGATCTCGATACCATCGCCGCCATTGCAACGCCTTCCGGCAGGGGCGGTGTCAGTATCGTCCGGATCTCAGGGCCTCAGGCCTGGTCGATTGCCCAACAGATCACTGGGACATCACCTCAACCCAGAGTACCCACCGTCTCCCAGTTTAAGGATGCTGCGGGCGCCATCGTGGACGAAGGTATCGCTCTGCTGTTCCGAGGCCCCGCATCGTTTACCGGTGAGGATGTCGCTGAGCTTCATGGCCACGGTGGCATTGTTGTTACGCAGTTATTGCTAGCCGCCTGCCTAGATCGCGGCGCAAGACTGGCGCGACCCGGAGAATTTTCTGAACGAGCGTTCCTGAATAACAAGCTTGATCTCACCCAGGCCGAGAGCTTGGCAGACCTCATAGACGCGCGAACCGAACAAGCCGCGAGACAAGCCTCTGCCTCTTTGCGGGGTGTTTTCTCTGCCACAGTTAATACGCTAAATGAAAAAGTCATCGCACTCAGAGTCTACGTTGAGGCGGCAATCGACTTTCCCGAGGAGGACATCGATTTTCTAACGGAAGGAAAAGTCAGTGAGTCGCTCGATTCTCTCAAAGCCGAATTCACGGGTGTGATTGAGCAAGCCCGGCAAGGCGCAATCATGGGACGCGGTGCTCGCGTTGTTCTCACAGGCGCACCCAACGCGGGCAAAAGTAGCTTACTTAACTGCTTGGCCCAGAATGCCGTGGCGATCGTAACGGACGTTCCCGGCACCACGCGTGATGTCATTAGACAATCCATTACGTTGGGAGGTGTCGCGATAGACCTGTCTGATACAGCAGGCATCCGTGATGCAGTTGATGCCATTGAGCAGGAAGGGATTAACCGCGCCAAAACAGAACTTGATAGCGCTGATATGGTGATCGAGGTGATCGATGACAGTGCTGCTGTGCACGTTGCACAGCCCATCGAGGAACAACGATGTCCGGTGATACGGGTCTTCAATAAGATCGATCTTTCGGGCCGGCCTGCGGGTCGACTGTCTTCGGATCCTGTCGAGGCCGAGAGCGATCAACTCGCCGCTGAGCTATCTCTAGCCGACGCAACCACCATTGCACTTTCCGCGTCTACAGGGGAGGGTGTCCCAGCCCTGGAGCACGCCATACTGGAAAATTTAGGGATAGGTGATGCCGCCAGCACAACGCCTTTCTCGGCCAGAGAACGACACGTCACCTGCTTACAACATGCGTCTGCACTTCTGGATGGCGCAACAACACGGTTTCTGGAAAGTGGCGCTGGAGAGCTGTTAGCTGAGGATCTCCGCGATGTGCACCACACGCTGAGCGAAATCACCGGCGAATTTGGTGCCGATGCCCTATTAGGGGAAATCTTCTCCTCCTTCTGCATCGGAAAATAAGACCACACTGAGAAGACTGATCACACGTTAGCCACAGCTTTATCACCATGATGTGCCTTCCCACCGCTCTATGCCAGAAAACAAACAAACTTTGTGGAAAACGCAGCCTGAGCACTGAGCATAAGTCGTGCACCGTTAAATCGGCTGGCTGAAGTTGAAACTTATCCGCAACTCTTTCACATGCTGCAGTCAGCTAAATGGGGCTTTACCCAAAGGCTTATCATCCTTATAGGTTATTGATATTTAGGGGTTTTAGCGATTTACCAACAGCATTCGCTGACCCTAAATACAACAGTATTAAGATACTCTTCCCTATATATCTTTATTTATATAAATATTAAGTGTTTTACAGATTACCCTGCCGAAACGAGTGTTCTTTACCGCGGTTTCTGTGGGATTCCACAAGGCAAGCCCGATAGTATCGCCAAAACTTCCCATATTGCCCTCGCGCTGACACGTTTATACTTCTGCGCCCTAATGATCGTAATGCGGCAGCATGATTAAGCACCCCGAGCAATATGATGTGATTGTCGTTGGTGGCGGCCACGCCGGTACGGAGGCCGTGTTGGCTGCTGCGCGGGCGGGTGCCCGCACACTATTGATTACCCATGCCATCGATACACTGGGGCAGATGTCGTGTAATCCGGCCATTGGCGGCATTGGCAAGAGCCATTTAGTTCGTGAAATTGATGCCTTGGGCGGTGCCATGGCCAAGGCAACCGACCTCGCCGGCATTCAGTTCCGTGTATTAAATGCTCGGAAAGGGCCAGCGGTGCGGGCGACGCGTGTTCAGGCCGACCGTGTTCTTTACCGCAATGCCATTCGCTCGATGCTAGAAAGCGCTGACCGCGTCACGATTTTTCAAGACGCGGTGGAAGATATCGTCCTGTCCGGCGAGGCGGTCTCCGGTGTGATCACGCGCTCCGGTATTGTGTTTAATGCCCACTCCGTTGTGCTGACAGCGGGCACTTTCCTCCACGGCAAGATGCACATTGGCGAAGAGAACCGGCCAGGTGGGCGCATGGGGGATCAGGCGGCCATTGGATTGGCGGACCGCCTCAGAGAGCTCTGCCCCAGGGTTGGCAGACTAAAGACCGGAACGCCACCTCGGATTGATGCCCGATCAGTCAATTTCTCGGTTTTGACGGAGCAATGGGGTGATGAGCCGCGTCCTGTCATGTCCTTGACGGGACACCGTGATGATCATCCGGAGCAACGCTGCTGCTGGATAACTGAGACCAATCCTCAAACCCACGACATTATTCGTGCAGGCCTTGATCGATCACCGCTCTTCAGCGGCACGATCGAGGGTGTCGGCCCGCGCTATTGCCCCAGCATAGAAGACAAGATCCACCGCTTCGCAGATAAGGCTTCCCACCAGATTTTCCTGGAGCCTGAGGGCCTGACTTCTACCGAGTTGTATCCCAACGGTATTTCTACGTCGTTGCCTTTTGATGTTCAACTGAACCTGGTTCGTTCGATACAAGGTTTGGAAGCAGCTGATATCACACGGCCCGGCTATGCCATCGAGTACGATTATTTTGATCCCCGCGATTTGCGGCACAGTTTGGAAACGGAATCCATACGAGGGCTCTTCTTCGCCGGCCAAATCAATGGCACAACAGGGTATGAGGAGGCGGCGGCTCAGGGGTTGATTGCGGGGCTTAACGCGGCCCGACAAACGCAAGACCTACCCGCTTGGGAACCTCGGCGAGATGAAGCCTACATCGGTGTGCTGATAGACGACTTAGTAACGCTTGGGACCAATGAACCGTATCGCATGTTCACCTCGCGCGCTGAGTATCGACTGCAGCTTCGAGAGGACAATGCTGATTTGCGCCTAACGGAAATAGGTCGGTCCCTGAGCCTGATTGGAGAGACCCAGTGGCAATGCTTTAACGACAAGCGTGATGCCATGACGCGTGAGCAGACGCGTTTAGAAAAGACGTTTATCCAAGCGGGTAGCGCCGAAGCAAAAGCGCTGGAGACGGTCCTCGCCAAACCGCTCTCCCGGGAATATTCAATCGCTGAGTTACTCAAACGACCCGAATTGGATTACGGAATTATCGAGAGAGTGGCTCCCGCCGACTCAGCCGTTCCGGAAGCCGTTGCAGAGCAGGTGACCATTCAACTCAAGTACGCGGGTTACATCGATCGTCAGCAACAAGATATTGATCGTGTCCAGCGACATGAGGCGATGTCGATACCCGCTGACCTTGATTTCATGTCTGTAGACGGCTTGTCGAACGAAATTCGTCAAAAACTGTCCGAAAGCCGCCCGAGCAATCTTGCTCGCGCATCTCGTATACCAGGCGTGACGCCGGCAGCTTTGTCCCTGCTATTGGTGCATCTGAAGAAACGAGAGGTCAGTGAACACCAGCGCGCTGCGGCGCATGGTTAAAGCAGAGACAGAAAGGCTTTTATCGGCAACGCAAACGATCGGACTTTCCGTATCGTCAGCTCAAATAGAGCAGCTGGTGACTTATGTCGACCTGCTGGAAAAATGGAATCGCACTTACAACCTTACGGCAATCAGAAGTCGACGAGAAATGTTCGATCGTCACCTCATTGAAAGCCTGTCCATTGCACCTTTTTTATCTGGCCAGCACCGTATCGATGTGGGGACGGGTGCAGGATTGCCCGGATTACCGTTGGCTATATTGGAGCCGGATATTGATTACGTGTTGCTTGATAGTAATGGTAAGAAAACGCGGTTTTTGGCAGAGGTGAAAAGGTCGCTGGGTTTATCTAACATCACTGTCGAAACCGTGAGAGTCGAGACCTGGCAGCCTGGCAGACTGTTCGATGCCGTGGTGACCCGCGCTTTTGCCGATTTGGCAACAACCTTTGAAAGAATAGATCATGTGCTGGGCCCGCAAGGTATGCTCTTTGCTATGAAAACAGAAAGCGTCAATCAGGAAGTTGCTGAGATGCCCTCAAACATGGCGCTGGCCGGGAGTTGGGATATCTCTGTTCCCGGGAGGGACTGGTCGTTTCAGCTCCTCGGCGTAAAGCGGTTGTCCGGAGATAACACGTGAAGATTATTGCGGTGGCCAATCAGAAAGGCGGCGTCGGTAAAACCACGACCAGCGTCAATCTTTCTGCCGCGCTGGCGGCTATGGATAAACGTGTCCTCTTAATCGACATGGATCCGCAGGGAAATGCCACGGTATCTGTCGGCTTGAATAAAGCGGAGCTGAACGCTACCGCATTTGAACTGATGGTCGAGCAACAGCCGCTGTCATCGGTGGTGACGCGACTCGATACATTGCGCATGGATTGCATTCCCGCAGATGGCGATCTCACCGCCGCCGAGGTGGCCCTACTGTCTGCCGAGGAGCGCGAGCAACGCCTGAACAAAGCGCTTGAGGCCGGCTCTGAGCAATATGACTTTGTGATTATTGATTGCCCGCCATCGCTCAACATGTTGACCCTCAACGCCCTGGTCGCCGCCAACTCTGTCTTGATTACCATGCAGTGTGAGTACTTCGCGCTGGAGGGGCTCTCCGCCCTCATGGAAACCATCAACAGTGTCCGCCAAACCGTGAACCCTTCGCTGCACATCGAAGGCATCCTGCGCACGCTTTATGACCCGAGAAATGCGCTGACCAATGAGGTGTCCGAACAGTTGCATCAGCACTTTGAGGGCTTGGTGTATCGCACCGTCATCCCGCGCAATGTCCGACTGGCGGAAGCACCTAGCCACGGCGTACCCGGCATTGTTTACGACAGACTGTCCCGAGGTTCCACGGCCTATATGGCCTTGGCCGGGGAGTTCATGCGCAGACAAGAGCAGAACCAAAAGGGAGCCAGCTAATGGCGCAAAAGCGAAAGCTGAATCGAGGCTTGGAAGCCCTCTTGGGGTCGGGCTTGTTAAATACTGCGCAAGCGGATGAGGTAAAGCCCCAAGCTGAGGCCACATCACCACAGGCGCTCAATAACCTGCCGGTCGAGCGGCTTCAGCAAGGCGTTTTTCAGCCGCGCAGGGAATTTGATCAAGAAGCCCTGCAAACGCTCGCCGACAGCATTAAGGCGCAGGGTGTCTTGCAACCCGTTGTTGTCAGGCCTGTCGCCACAGACCGGTTCGAAATTTTGTCTGGCGAGCGTCGTTGGCGAGCGGCGCAGTTGGCGGGCCTGGATAGCGTCCCGGTTGTCATAAAAGACGTTAACGATGAAGCCGCAATAGCGATCGGCTTGATCGAGAATATTCAACGTGAAGACTTGAACCCGGTCGAGGAGGGATTGGGGCTGAAAAGACTTCAAGATGAATTTGGCCTGAATCAGGAGCAGGTCGCAGCCGCTGTCGGGCGGTCTCGCTCTGCGGTCGCTAATTTGCTTCGCCTACTCAATCTGGAAAAGGACGTTTTGGCGATGTTGGAACGCGGCGAGTTGGACGCGGGTCACGCGAAAGTGCTGCTGGCACTGACCGGCGGTGATCAGGTGCGGGCTGCCCGCAACGTGGTTAAAAGGGGTTTATCCGTGCGCCAGACTGAGACGCTGGTGAAAGGCTGGGACGCGAAAACGCGGACGCCTGCGGCACAGGACCCCAACATTAGCCGTCTTGAGCAAGATCTGAGCACCCGGTTGGGCGCAAAAGTCAGGATCCAGCACCAGCAAAATGGCCGAGGCCGCCTTGAGGTCCATTACACCAGCCTGGATGAGCTGGACGGCGTGTTGAATAAAATCCAGTAAATCCCACGTATTGAAGGGTCTAGGCCTTTCCACTACACTCCGACCCGCATGAAAGGGGGGCTGGGTTTACCTTGGCCAAATGGAACGCTTCTGCGCCTTTCTCGACCACAAGAACGCAGCTTTTAAGTGCGGTAGGGTCGACGGCGACGCTCGTCATCGGGCTGGCGTTATTGGTCGGTTTCTTGCAAGGCCTGGAGGCCTCTGTTGATATCGTGTTGGGCGGCACCATTGTGCTGTTGCCCACACTTTGGGTGGCGGTCAGCCTGACTTCGGGCCGGTCTGTCGTCAATCCCGCCTTGATGGGCTTGGCCCGTTACACTCTGGCGGGAATAGGGTTTGCCGCACTGTTTTCGCTGCGGCCAAGTAGCGACCCACTGCCGGTGTTGGCCGGGAGTTTGGCGGCGCTGGTATTGCCCTCTGTTTTCCTCATGTGGAGACAGAGGCACTGAGACGCGGCGGCCAAAAACGGACGCCCAAGTTGTTCGCGAGGCGTGCAAGCCATCGTGACGCGAGGGTCAGCGGCAAAGCAGGCCGAAAATAAGCCAATAAAGGCTCGGGAGATAAGAACAGATCATGGCGGCGAATGGCGACAGTCAGACCGTATCGGAATATATCGTCCATCACCTGACGAACCTCACCTATGGCAAATTGCCAGAGGGCTTCGAGCGCTATGACGGTAGTGTCGTCGCTCAGGGTGGCCAGTGGACGATGGCGCATGGCGCAGATGAAATTACCGCGATGGGCTTCAATGCCATCCACGTCGATTCGATGGTGTGGTCCATCGGCTTGGGTTTGGTTTTCTGTTGGTTGTTCCGCCGTGTGGCGGTTCGGGCGACTTCCGGCGTGCCAACAGGAATGGTGAACTTTATTGAAATGGTCGTCGAATTTGTCGATGGCACCGTGAAAGACACCTTCCACGGTCGCAACCCACTCATTGCACCACTGGCACTTACTATCTTTGTGTGGGTCTTTTTGATGAACCTGATGGACCTGATTCCGGTTGATCTCATCCCTCACTCGCTGATGCTGGCGGGGGTCGAATACCAAAAGATCGTCCCTTCTACAGACCCCAATATCACCATGGGCATGGCGATTGGCGTGTTTGTGTTGATGCTGTTTTATTCCATCAAGGTAAAAGGCTTTGGCTTCGTTAAAGAGCTGACGCTGAACCCTTTTAATCACCCGCTGTTTATCCCTGTGAATCTTTTTATGGAGGTGGTGGGCCTGCTGGCCAAGCCCTTCTCTCTGGGATTGCGGCTGTTCGGCAATATGTACGCCGGTGAAATGATTTTCATTTTGATAGCAGCGCTGTTTAGCGTCGGCATTTTTTGGATGTTACCGGCGGCGCTGTTGCAAATAGGCTGGGCGATCTTCCACATTCTGGTGATTACCCTTCAAGCGTTTATTTTTATGGTTTTGACAATCGTGTACCTGAGCATGGCTCACGAAGACCATTAATTTTTGATCGACGAAGACCTTTAGGAGACAACCATGGAACTGATTTACGTTGCCGCCGCCATCATGATGGGCTTGGGTGGAATGGGCGCCGCGATAGGCGTTGGCATTCTCGGCGGGAAGCTGATTGAGGGCTCTGCCCGTCAGCCAGAGCTGGCCCCCAAGCTTCAGGGAACTTTCTTCCTCGGCGCCGGCCTGGTGGACGCGATTCCGATTATTGGTGTGGGTATCGCTATGTACCTGATTTTTGTGGTCGCGGGTTAAGACACCTCTCTGACAGCGGGGGTGGGTGAGTTAACCGCCCCCGGCACAACAGGAGCATAGAGTGAACATTAATCTCACGCTGATTGGACAGCTAATCGCCTTTGTGGCCTTTGTTGCTTTCTGCATGCGCTACGTGTGGCCGCCGATTGCCGGCGCCATGGCTGAGCGGCAAAACAAGATTGCTGATGGCTTGGCCGCTGCTGACCGCGCAGGGCACGATCTTGAGGTGGCGAAGCAGCAAGCTGAGGAGCAGCTGGCTGAAGCGAAGCGCGAGGCTGCTGGCATTATTGAGGCGGCCAACAAGCGCGCACAAGCGGTGGTAGAGGAAGCCAAAGAAGCCGCGTCGGCTGAGGCTGACCGCGTCAAGGCGGCCGCTGCTGCTGAGATTGAGCAAGAGCGCGCTCGCGCTCAAGAGCAGCTCATGGCGCAGGTCAGCACGCTGGCGCTTGCCGGCGCTGAAAAAATTCTTGGGGCTGAGATCGACGCCGATAAACACGCCGACCTGCTAAAAGGTCTGGCGGCGGAGTCTTGATCGATGATTGAACCGACCACGCTTGCGAGGCCTTACGCGCGCGCTGCGTTCGAGCATGCGCGTGGCGCTGATCAGCTGTCTGATTGGCAGGCTGCTCTGGCAGAGCTTGCTGCGATTGCGGCCGATGACAAAGTCGCTGCCGCGCTGAAAGACCCCAATCAAACCGCGGCGCAGCGGGCTGCCACCTTGTCGGCACTGGTGGGCGATGGCTTACCCCAGGCGGTGAGCAATCTGCTGGCGATCATGTCAGATAACGGACGTCTGTCGTTGCTGCCAGAGGTGTCGGCAATTTTTGATCAACTGAAGCAGGCTGTCGAGAGTAGCATCGCTGTTCACGTGACCTCCGCTTATCCGCTCAGCGACAACGAAACACAAACACTTTCTGAATCGATGCAGGCCAAGCTCAACCGAAGCATTACCCTGACATCAGAAGCCGACCCCTCACTCTTAGGAGGGGCAATCATTCGGGCCGACGATCTGGTGATCGACGGCTCTGTTCGCGGCCGCCTGAATAAGCTGGCGGGCACGCTGACCCAATGACAGAGGACTAGGTCATGCAACAGCTCAACCCCTCGGAAATTAGCGACCTGATCAAGCAGCGGATCGACCAGCTTGATGTCGTTTCGCAGGCCACGAATGAGGGCACCATTGTTTCCGTTACCGACGGCATTATCCGTATACACGGCCTCACCGAGGTCCAGTACGGTGAGATGATCGAGTTTGATGGCGGGGTATTTGGTCTCGCGCTGAACCTCGAGCGCGACTCCGTGGGCGCCGTCGTACTGGGTGATTACAAGCAGTTGGCGGAAGGTCAAACATGCCGCTGTACAGGACGTATTCTCGAGGTGCCAGTCGGCCCGGAACTTCAGGGCCGCGTCGTGGATTCCCTCGGTAACCCGATCGATGGGAAAGGCGCCATCGAGACCAAGATGACCGACGCGATTGAAAAAATCGCACCCGGTGTGATTGCGCGGCAGTCAGTAGATCAGCCCGTGCAGATTGGCCTAAAGGCCATTGATGCGATGGTGCCGATTGGCCGCGGTCAGCGAGAGCTGATCATTGGTGATCGACAGGTGGGCAAGACGGCCATCGCTGTCGACGCCATCATCAATCAGAAGGGCACCGGCATTAAATGTATCTATGTCGCGGTAGGCCAGAAAGCCTCATCCGTTGCTTCAGTGGTTCGCAAGCTCGAAGAGCACGGCGCGATGGAACACACCATCGTGGTAGCGGCCAATGCTTCTGATCCGGCCGCAATGCAATATCTCGCACCGTTCGCGGGTTGCACTATGGGTGAGTACTACCGTGACCGGGGTGAAGATGCACTGATCATTTATGATGACCTTTCCAAGCAGGCGGTAGCCTATCGACAGATTTCTTTGCTCTTGCGTCGTCCCCCGGGTCGGGAGGCGTACCCAGGAGACGTCTTCTACCTGCACTCGCGACTGCTTGAGCGTGCAGCGCGCGTTAACGCCGATTACGTTGAGCAATTTACTGATGGCGCCGTGAAAGGACAGACAGGTTCCCTGACGGCACTGCCTGTTATCGAAACGCAAGCGGGCGACGTATCGGCGTTCGTTCCGACCAACGTCATCTCGATTACAGACGGTCAGATCTTCCTTGAAGCTGACATGTTCAACGCCGGTGTGCGCCCTGCGATGAATGCCGGTATTTCGGTCTCGCGTGTAGGTGGTGCTGCTCAAACCAAGATTGTGAAAAAGCTCTCAGGCGGCATCCGAACTGCGCTGGCGCAGTATCGTGAGCTGGCCGCGTTTTCACAGTTCGCGTCGGATCTGGATGACGCGACCAAGGCACAGTTGGAGCACGGGGAGCGTATTACTGAGCTGATGAAACAGAAACAGTACGCGCCACTCTCTATCGCTGAGATGGGTGTGTTGCTGTACGCGGGTAATGAGGGTTATTTGCAAGATGTGGAGGTCGCCAAGATTGGTGATTTCGAGTCTGCGTTACTAGGCTATATGCGTTCTGAATGTGGCGATGTGATGCAGGCTATTGAAGCTGATGGTGGTTGGGACGACGATCGCGAAGCGGCGTTTAAGTCTGCGATCGAAACCTTCAAATCGACCCAAACCTGGTAATAGCTGATGGCTGTTGGCAAGGAAATCCGCACCAAGATCTCGAGTATTCAAAGCACTCAAAAGATCACCAGCGCCATGGAAATGGTGGCGGCGAGCAAGATGCGTCGCGCTCAGGACCGGATGGAGCTGGGCAAACCCTATGCGCAGCGCATGCGGGCCGTAGTGGGCCACATTGCGAACTCCACGCCAGAATATCGCCACGCCTACATGCAAGAGCGAGAGGTCAAACGCTCAGGATATATCATTGTTTCTACCGATCGCGGTCTGTGTGGCGGTCTCAACATCAACTTGTTCAAGGCGGCGATTCAGTCGATGAAGGCCCAGCAAGATGACGGCGTTGAGGTGGAGCTGTGCCTCGTCGGCGCCAAGTCGGCCGGGTTTTTTGCCAGCGTGGGCGGCAACGTGACGGCGTCAGTGAGGGACCTTGGCGAAGAGCCCTCGCTTGAAGATCTGATCGGTGGGGTGAAGACCATGCTCGACGCTTACACCGAAGGCCGCATAGACGCACTTTATCTCGCTAGCAACGAATTCGTTAATACGATGACTCAGGCGCCTCAGGTAGAGCAGCTGCTGCCGCTCAAGGCGGAAGAGACGGACTCCTTGTCTCACCACTGGGACTACATCTATGAGCCTGACGCGCGAGAGCTTTTGGATGCGTTGATGGTTCGGTACGTCGAATCACAGGTGTATCAGGCAGTCGTTGAGAATGGCGCCTGCGAGCAAGCGGCGCGCATGATTGCGATGAAGAACGCGACAGATAACGCTGGCGAGCTGATCGAAGAATTGCAGCTGGTTTACAACAAAGCCAGGCAGGCAGCGATTACGCAAGAGCTGGCTGAAATAGTGGGTGGTGCCGCAGCGATCGGCTAGCGGTCGCCCGGGTTAGAACAGAATAGGCAGCGAACAGTCGCTGCGCAGGTTAAGAAACGAGGACCGGAAAATGAGTAGCGGAAAGGTCGTACAGGTTATTGGTGCCGTCATCGACGTGGAATTCCCCCGTGACAGTGTGCCACAGGTGTATGACGCACTGATGGTGGGCGATAAAGGGCTCACGCTTGAGGTGCAGCAGCAATTGGGTGACGGCGTCGTCCGCGCGATTGCGATGGGTCCTTCTGAGGGCGTGAGCCGTGGTCTGAGCGTCGAGAACACCGGCGCACCGATCTCGGTTCCGGTGGGCACAGAAACCCTAGGCCGGATCATGGACGTGCTGGGCAACCCCATTGATGAGAAGGGTCCCATTGGCGAGCAGGAGCGTTCTGCCATTCACCGCGCTGCCCCGACTTATGAAGAGCTCGCCGCGTCTGATGAGCTGCTCGAAACTGGCATCAAGGTGATCGACCTCGTTTGTCCGTTTGCTAAAGGCGGCAAAGTCGGTCTGTTCGGGGGCGCCGGTGTCGGCAAGACCGTGAACATGATGGAGCTCATTAACAACATCGCGACCGAGCACTCCGGTCTGTCGGTTTTTGCGGGCGTCGGTGAGCGGACACGTGAAGGAAACGACTTCTACTACGAGATGCAGGAATCCGGCGTCGTGAATGTGGAAGAGATGGATAAGTCGAAGGTGGCGATGGTGTATGGCCAGATGAATGAGCCGCCCGGTAACCGTTTGCGTGTGGCCTTGACCGGTTTGACCATGGCTGAGAAGTTCCGCGATGAAGGCCGAGACGTGCTTCTGTTCGTCGTCAATATCTATCGTTACACGCTCGCGGGCACCGAGGTATCAGCGCTGCTGGGCCGTATGCCGTCTGCGGTTGGTTATCAGCCCACGCTGGCGGAGGAGATGGGTGTCTTGCAGGAACGCATTACCTCCACCAAGACTGGCTCGATCACTTCGATTCAGGCGGTCTATGTACCGGCGGATGACCTGACTGACCCGTCACCCGCGACCACCTTCGCCCACCTTGATTCGACGGTGGTATTGAGTCGCGATATCGCTGCCAAGGGTATTTACCCCGCGGTAGACCCGCTCGATTCGACTTCTCGTCAGCTCGATCCGCTGATCGTTGGTCAGGAGCACTATGAGGTCGCGCGGGGCGTACAGACCGTACTGCAGCGTTATAAAGAGCTCAAGGACATCATCGCGATTCTGGGTATGGACGAGCTTTCTGAGGAAGACAAGCTGATCGTGGCACGCGCTAGAAAGATTGAGCGCTTCCTGTCGCAGCCCTTCCATGTGGCAGAAGTCTTTACGGGTTCACCCGGCATTTATGTATCACTAAAAGATACGATTGCCGGTTTCAAGGGTATTCTCGAAGGTGAGTACGACCACCTACCTGAGCAGGCGTTCTACATGGTTGGCTCGATTGAGCAGGCAGTGGAGAGGGCCGCCAAACTGTAAGTTTGGTGGGAGACTGAGAAATGGCGACGACCATGCAGTGTGACATTGTGAGTGCTGAGGCCCAGATCTACTCGGGCGCAGTAGAGCTTCTTGTCGCAACCGGTATTGAGGGTGAATTGGGTGTATGTTTTGGACATGCCGCACTGCTCACTCGATTGATTCCCGGGCCCATCCGTATTGTCGAGGCGAGCGGTGAAGAGCAGGTCTATTACGCGTCGGGTGGTTTCATCGAAGTTCAAGGTGATGTCGTGACGGTTCTAGCAGACACTGCGGTGCGGGCCGACGATATCGATGAGGCGGCTGCGGAAACGGCTCGTAAAGACGCTGAAGAGGCACTGGCTAACCAGCAGGGTGAGATAGATTACGGTCGAGCCTCTGCTCAGCTGGCTGAAGCCACGGCCCAACTGGCCGCACTGCGAAAGCTGAAAAACCGCGCCGGACGGGCTTAATCGCCCTAACCCCGCTAAATCAAGGCTAATTTTGGTGTTTGTTTGCGCATCGGTGTGCCGGTGCTTGCAAACTGCCTGTGGTTGTCAATGATGACCTTTCCCTAGCCGCCTGAGCGGACACCCGCATGCTGGAAGTGATTATTTTGGCCGCCGGACAGGGTAGCCGGATGCAGTCCTCGCTACCCAAAGTGTTGCATACACTTGCCGGTCAACCGTTGGTAGCGCATGTGCTACAGACGGCCCGCCAGATCATGGCTGATTCCATCCACGTAGTGGTTGGCCACGGAGCTGAGACGGTGGAGGCTGCGGTGGCGGCGCCGGATGTGCAGTGTCACCTGCAGGCTGAACAGCGCGGTACGGGCCATGCTGTCGCGCAGGCTATCGGGGCCTGTGACCCCAAGAGCAAAGTCCTGGTTCTGTTTGGCGATGTCCCCCTTATTTCCAAAACAGTTTTGACAGACGTGGTCGCGGCTAGTGCATCCGGTGCAGCCATGCTGTCAGCGCTCCTTGAGGACCCTACCGGTTACGGGCGTGTTGTCCGCGATCGAGACGGTGAATTCGTGGCCGTTGTAGAAGAAAAAGATGCCACACCAGAGCAGCGCAGCTTAGTAGAGATCAATACGGGCGTTTTGGCCGCAGACGCGATGAAATTAGCGGCATGGCTCGATCGAGTTGATAACCACAATGCCCAATCAGAATACTATTTACCCGATGTGCTCAGGTTGGCGCGGGAGGATGGTGTACCGGTCACGGTGGTGTGTTCGGATAACGACCTCAATGTTCAGGGCGTCAACACACCTCAGCAACTTGAGACGTTGGAGCGCCGACATCAGCGGGTATTGGCCGACGACCTCATGACGGGAGGTGTTCTGGTCGCCGACCGGTCGCGATTGGATATTCGTGGTCGTCTGCAGTGTGGACATGATGTCAGTATCGATGTGAACGTCCTGTTTGAGGGCGATGTCGCCTTGGGTGACGGCGTTTCGATCGGCGCGAACTGTATTGTGCGCGACGCAGCAATTGGCGCAGGCGCGCAGATTTTGCCTTTCTCTCATATTGAGGGTGCGGAGGTTCAGGCGGGCGCTGTGATTGGGCCCTATGCGCGACTCCGCCCCGGTGCGGTGATTGGCGAGCAGGCTAAGGTGGGAAACTTTGTTGAAGTGAAGAACGCGCGGTTGGGCTTCGCGGCGAAAGCCAATCATCTGGCATACCTTGGAGATGCCGATATCGGTCAGCACTCTAACGTCGGTGCTGGCACGATTACCTGCAATTACGACGGTGCCAACAAGCATCGCACCACCATAGGCGAAAATGTTTTTGTGGGCTCGAATAGCACTCTGGTGGCGCCTATTACTGTCGAGTCCGGTGGCTTTGTTGCAGCAGGCTCTACCGTGACCAACGATGTGGGAGCCGATCAGTTGTCGGTGGCGCGAGGACGTCAGCGCAACATTGATGGATGGAAGCGCCCAACGCGACCGGAAGAGACCGACTGATGTGCGGCATTGTCGCCGTCACGGCGAGAAGGGATTGCTCTGAGATTTTACTAGAGGGGTTGCGCCGCCTTGAGTACCGTGGGTATGACTCCGCGGGATTTGCTTTAATAGATCGGCAGGGCGGGCTGTCTAGCCACAAGTGCCTCGGCCGTGTATCGGCGCTCGAGGAAGAACAGCAGGCTTCACCGATACAAGGTGGCACCGGCATTGCGCACACGCGCTGGGCCACACACGGCGAACCCTCTGTGCTCAACGCACACCCCCACATCATCAACGAGCGTATCGCCGTTGTGCACAATGGAATCATCGAAAATCACGCTGAGTTGCGAGAACAGTTGGCGCAGACCGGGCGAGTATGTCTTTCAGAGACAGATACCGAGGTTGTAGCCCAGCTGATTGAGTTGGCTGTAGCGTCAGGTTTGAAACTACTTGATGCCGTGCGCCAAGTGCTGCCACAGCTTCAGGGCGCTTACGCGCTGGCCATCGTCGATCGTGAGGCGCCTGATACTGTTGTTGTCGCGCGGCAAGGCAGTCCGCTGGTTTTGGGTATTGGTATCGGTGAGCACTTTGCGGGATCCGATACGCTCGCATTGAGATCCGTTACGGATACGTTCATTTATCTCGAGGACGGCGATGTTGCAGAACTCTCTGCGGACGCTTATCGGGTTTTCGATGCATCAGGTGAGGTGACCGCCCGAGTTCCGACCCGGCTCGCCCTAAAGGCTGACGAAGAGGGTTTGGGTAGTCATGAGCACTATATGCTCAAGGAAATTTTCGAGCAGCCCGCGCGTTTGCGCGACACGAACAGCCAAAGTATCGCTGGTGATGACGCGTTTGGCGGGGTTGCCGCAACAGTATTTCCTCGCGTCGCGGCCGTCCAGATTCTCGCATGTGGCACGAGCTACCATGCGGGCTTGGTGGCAAAGCATTGGATAGAATCTTTGGCGGGCCTTCCCTGTCAGGTTGAAGTAGCCTCCGAGTTCCGCTACCGAGAGTCCGTCCTCCTCCCGAACACACTGGTAGTCGGTGTCTCGCAATCGGGCGAGACGGCTGACACGCTAGCTGCGCTTGAGCATGTCGACCCGGAGCGAGTGTTGGCCAGGCTTGCGATATGCAACGTCGATCACAGCGCCATGGTACGGGCGTGTGAGCTGGCGTATTTGACGCAAGCAGGCGCAGAAATCGGCGTGGCTTCTACAAAAGCTTTCACCACACAGCTCGCGGCGCTTCTCCACCTCACAATGTGTCTTTCGCGGCATCACTCTCCCGGCAACGAGCTGGAGTCGGAGATCAAAGCAGCTTTGGATGAGATGCCCGATACTGTTGAAGCCGTATTAGCTCATGACGCACAGATCAAAGCACTCTCTTATCACCTCACCAACAAGGACCACGCGCTGTTTCTCGGCCGGGGGATCTATCACCCAATTGCGATGGAAGGAGCACTAAAGCTTAAGGAGATTTCCTATATCCACGCTGAAGCTTATCC
>Ga0213859_10000091_pt1 | contig 39318 bp, 34 predicted proteins | sample PICome_2_FD_160133 | JGI IMG/M metagenome (GOLD analysis project Ga0213859, IMG submission 160133) | Coastal seawater microbial communities near Pivers Island, North Carolina, United States - PICO304 | ecosystem: Environmental > Aquatic > Marine > Coastal | place: USA: North Carolina...
GTTTGTTACCTTTTTCATTTATTAAAACCCCTATGTCAGAATTCTCTATTATGTTTAAAGCATCTCTTCTGTTTTGTTGACCAACAACTGAGACTGAATTTTCAAGTTTACGATTTTCAATCTCATCTTTAAGTTCTTTGGCTACTTTATTTGGACCACCAACTATTGTAAGTTCAAATCTCTCATAAATGCTTTCAGATTCATATATATCTAATATGTTGTTTAATCCTCTAGATTTACCAAACCTTTTTAGATTTCCAACAAAGACTACTTGTTTCTTTTTGTTTGATTTTTTTTCTTTAGAATAATCACTTTCAAAGAAGTCTTCATCATAACCATTTGGAACAATTTTAATTTTGCTAGCATACAATTCTGGAATCATTAGGTCGTCGGCAATTGCTTGGTTTAGACAAATTAATTTTGACTTATCCTTTTTTATAGATTTATTTACAAGTAATTTTCTAAGGTAAGTTAACTGGTGACATTCAAAAACAACATGTTGGTTTCTTAGAGAAAGAAAGTAATAAACCCAATCAGACCTAGTAAAAAAAACATCAGGTGTGGGGTGTTTTCTCAATAACTCCTTAACTGCTCTTCTTGACCAAACTAAGTGGCTATACAGATATGCAAGTTTATTAAAGTACTTGACTTTACCAAAAGGAAGCTTGTGCTCAAGACATTCTGCATAAAATTCATCTTTAAAATCATAGTAATTTTGAAGGACGCTAATGTCGTCATTACTTTGTTTTTCTCGTTTGGGATAGAAAAGTTTTACATTAACTCCTTTACGAACTAAATATTTTATATTTGATATAGATTGAATGCTGTTAGCTGTATTCGCTGGAAAGGTTTGATAGGTAATATAATGGATAGTTTTGTTCATAAATTATCTCAATAAAGTATAAGTTTAATTATTAATTCAAACTAATAGTTTTTTATATTTCGACACTTTGATAGAATTTTCTCTATGAAATCAGATCCGGGTTATTTTGGACCAAAGTCGATGATGTGGACAGTTAATAAAGAAATTACTGTTTTGTTTGGAGGTGCAAGAGCATTGCTTATGCATGCTGCTCATCCACTTATTGCCGCAGGAGCAAGACAAACATCTTTTTACCAAAGAGACCCCTGGAAAAGACTAATTAGAACTCTTTCATTGCAAAATTCAGTCACGTTTGGCACTAAGCAAGAAGCAGATGAAAGTGCACATCGAATAAACAAATTGCATGAAGTAATTAAGGGTGAAGATGAAATAACTGGTGGGTTTTATGATGCTCTTGATCATGAACAATTACTTTGGGTACATGCATGTTTGCAAATATCATCAATATATTTTTATGAAAAAACAGTAAAAAAATTAACAGATGATGAGAAGAACCAATACCATCTTGAGAATATGAAGTCCGCAGATTTAGTATTAGTTGACGTTGAAAAAATGCCTAAGACCCACGATGGTCTAAAAGAGTGGGTAATCAAAAAGTCTCGAGAAAAAGATTACTTACTTTATACAGATGTAGCAAAAGATGTTCAAGATATTATTGCAGGAGGTCCAGTACCAAAACATATAAAACCGATTTGGCCCTTCATAGCCTTTACAGCTTTTAATACATTGCCAAAAGAATTTAAAAATCTATATGGGATCAAAGATACAAAATTAAAAAAAATAATTTTAGAATTTAATCTGAAGTTTTTGAAATATTCGAGACCATTTCTTCCACCCTTCTTTAGATTGATAGCTCCTGCTCGCTGGGCAAAACAACGAATTACTAAAAAACCTGATCTTAGGTTTAGTGACAAAGCAAAATTTTAGAATATTATAATTAAAACATGGATGAAAAAAATAATTGGCCTGAGATAAATAAAAATATCTCGGAAATTAAAGATAAAATAAAAAATAGCATTAATGAAGATGATCTAACATCTGACTTAAAAGATTCATTAAAAAATACCGTTGCCTCAGCTAGTACAACCTTAAATGAGTTGAAAAGCAATATTGAAAAAACTGTGACAGATGAAGAGATTAAAAAAGAAGCAAAAAATATAGTTAGTAAAATTGTCTCTGAATTAGAAGAAAATTTACATGAATTGACTTCGACGGTTTCTGAATATTTTAATCACAAATCAAGTGATGAAGAAGAGTGACAATCTTAATTATTAAAAAAGTTGTTTACCTCATTAGAAACGTACTTAATATCTTCATTAGTTAAATTTGTTGATGATGGAAGCCAAAGGATGGAGTCTGATATCTCTTCAGAGAAACTTAATTTAGTTTTCTTTGTTCCTTGTAAGTAAGATTGACTGCTTAAGGATGGATAAGAATATCTGGTTTCAATATTTTTTGAGCTTAAATACAATTTAAGTTCTTCTCTTTGTTTCTGATCATCACAATATAAATCAATAAACCAAGGTGTTTCAATATCTTCAAATTGTTTAAGATATTTTCCATCTATAAATTTTGAATATTCATTATGTAGATTCTTTTTTATGTCAATGAATTCTTCTAGCTTGTTAAATTGTGATAATCCTAGGGCTGCCTGTAAGTCTGTAATTTTAAAATTTAAACCAAAACCTTTATGAACATCACTTTTGTCTTTTTCTCTATTGAAGGTTTTTAAGTCTATTAGGTTTTGATAGACATCGTCATCATCTAGTAAAACCATTCCTCCCTGGCCCATGGTAATAATTTTATGTGGGGTAAAAGAAAGAATGCTTATATTGCCTAATGAACCGCATTTTTGATTTATGTAGGATGATCCTAATGCATGAGCAGAATCCTCAATTAATATAATATTATTTTTTTTACAGTAATCTTGAATTTCTATTCCTGAGCCAGTTCTTCCATTTAAAGGAACAAAAATAACTGCATCAATATCTGAGGCTGAATTCAGAGACTCTACAGACATGCATAAACTATTATCAGTATCAATAATTACTGGTTGGGCACCTGCCCAGATTATTGCATTAATTGTGGCAATCATAGTAATATTTGGGACCGCTACTTTATGTCCCTCCTTTATACCAGATGCTAATAGGCCAAGATATATGGCTATAGTTCCGTTTGGTACTGCTACAGAATATTTTCTATTTACATAGCTTGCGACGTTTTCTTCTAATTTTTCTGTAACTTTATGTTCAGTAATCCACGATCCAGATTCCATGTATTCTGTAACATTCTGAACGTCCTCATTTGAAATATTTGGCTCTACTTGACTAATCATTTTTAACATTTATTCTTGTTCTATCTTTTTCTGGTCCAAAATAGGGCCCATTTTTTATTTCTAGAACTTTACTATCTTTTTTAATTTCATATTCGTGGATTCCTTGGAACTGAACAATTAGCTGCCCTTGGTTTATTTCCTCACTTGATATGAACTCACCCTGTGTTGTATAAAGATTGCAAATTATACTTCCTTCTAAAACTAGAACTACTTCTTGGGTTATATATGATTTTCTCTCAAAGGTATTGTGGTAATGTGCATCAAGTATTTTTCCTTCTTGATAATTCCATGTTCCAACTTGGATGAATGCATCATCAGAAGTAAAAAAATCTAAACCTTCTTTTATATTTTTTAAATCGAAAATGCTTGAATACAATTCGTCATTAAAAATGATTTGTTTAATATTTTCATTAACCATAATGCTTAATATACCAATCTACAGTTTGTTGGATTCCGTCATTTAAATTTGTTTCTGGTTTCCAATCTAATTTTATTTGACCTAGATTTCCATCTACTTTTTTTTCATAGACACCATCAGGTCTTGAAGTATCTAGCTCAAACTCTCCATTCCAACCAAATTTTTCTTTTATAATTTCTGCAAGTTCGATTACTGAAATCCCTTTTTCAATCCCAACATTAAAAAAATGATGTCCTGAATCCAAATCTATAGACCTAACAAGAGCTTCTGCGCCATCTTTAACATAAAGCCACTCTCGAATCGGTTTTCCTGTACCCCAAATTTCAACTTTATTGATATTTTCTTTTTTTGCATCATGTACTTTTTTTATAATTGCGCCTAAAGCGTGTGATCTTTCAATATCAAAATGATCATGAGGACCATACATATTGGAAATTACTACATTTACTGAAGAAAAATTGTTTTCATCAAAGAAACTATTTCCAAGCTGTACATATAGTCTTTTAGAAATTCCATAATTATAAACTGACTTATCAGGAGGGCCTTCAAAAAATTGTTCTTCTTTGTAAGTTGTTAATTTACCAGGATACGCACAATTTGAAATTGGATTAATCAATTTTTCAACATTGTGCTTTAAAGATAGATTGTAAAGATTAATAGCCATTGAAGAGTTTTCACTTAACATTTTGGCAGGATATTTGTACCCATAAGAGATTCCTCCAACAAAAGCTGCGCAGTTGATAATTATTTTGGGTTTAAATTCTGACATAAAACTATCCAAAGCAACTTGTTGTGTTATATCAACATGATCTTTACCTGTTATTTCCAGTACATTGTATTTATTTTCTTTATCAAGAATAGCTTTTACATGCTTGCCTAAAAAACCATGAGAACCAATTACCAAGACTTTCATGATTTTTATAGTTTAGGATATTCCCAAGTTGGTGAAATTAAATTATCTTTTAATAATGTAAAGTCTTTTTTAGCTTCATTTATATCATGTTCAACCATTATCTTTACTAAGCCTTTGAAGTCCACACTTGGCTTCCAATTTAATACTTCCCTTGCTTTTGAAGAATCTCCCAACAAATAATCAACTTCATTTGGTCTAAAATATTTTTCCGAAGTAATGACATAATCTTCCCAGTTCAAATTTACATACTTAAATGCTTCTTCAGCAAAATCTCTTACAGTTTTAGTAACTCCAGTAGCTAGTACCCAGTCTTCTGGATAATCATATTGCATCATAAGCCACATTCCTTCAATATAATCTTTTGCATATCCCCAATCTCTGCTTGCATCTAAATTACCTAAAGTTAATTTTGACTGAATTCCTGCTGCTATTCTGCCAACAGCTTTTGAAATTTTTCTAGTAACAAAAGTTTCTCCTCTTAGTGGAGATTCGTGATTAAAAAGTATGCCATTTACTCCAAAGACATTGTATGATTCTCTATATATTTTTGTTATATCATGAGCAAAAACTTTCGATGCTCCGTAAGGGCTCTTTGGATCAAAAAGTGAATTTTCATCAAGCAATTCTTTGGATGTTCCTCCGAACATTTCTGAGGATGATGCTTGGTAAAATTTTACCTTTTTATCTAAATGTTTTATTGTTTCTAAAATTGTGATTGATCCGAGTGTGCCTAGTTGGGTTGTAAGAATAGGATTTTGAAATGAAACTGCGACGTGAGATTGAGCACCTAAGTTATAAATTTCATCTGGTTGTATGTTGTTAATTAAGTTTGTTATAGATGATGAATCTAATAAGTCGGAGTAGTAAAGTTGTAATTTGCCATCTGATGTATGTTTAGAAATTAGGTGATCAATTCTGCCTGTATTAAAAGAAGACGACCTCCTTACTATTCCATGAACCTCGTAGTTTTTAGAAAGTAAAAACTCTGATAGATAAGCTCCGTCTTGTCCAGTAATCCCAGTAATTAAAGCTTTCATTTCATTAAATATTGTACTTTGTAGAAAAAGATTCTTCTCAATTTATATCTAAATTAATGAGACGATTTACTAGTTTTATCGTTGATTTTTAATAATAAAGATATATTTAGCAAATTAAAAAGAAATATCATAACTCCATCAGCCAACATTAGCGAGTCTGTTTTAAGTTCTAGACTAAACAAAAGTGACGCTAATAAAAATATTGCAATTCTTAAGTTTGTGTCAACACTAAAAATTCTTGAAAGTAGCAATTTTAGAATAGAATACGCTAATAATACAAGGCCAAAAATACCAAACTTATTTAAAACTTGTAAAAGAACTGAATGGGGTCCAGATGCTATATCGCGCTCTGTAAACTTTATTATATTTAGATAACCACCTGTGCCATGACCAAATAGTAAATCTATGGTACTTGGTTTGTAACCGGAGGCAAACATGGCCCATGGTAAAGTTCTATTAAGCCTGTCGCTTATAAATTCAAAACCATATTCACTTTTGTTTATATTCTCACTAATAATAACTTCTGAAGAGGTATCTTCGTTAATAAAGAAAGGTTCTTCCCTATCAAATGTGGGAATAGTTTGAAAAATGAATGAAGCTACTAAAACAATTACTACCAATTCCTTTGTGTAGGATTTATAAAAAATAATCACAACAATAAAAAGTAAAATTAATAACACTAGGGTATTGAACCTTGATTGTGAAAGTAGAGTCGAAGTGATTGAAAAGATTATGTATAAATAATTCTTGGAAGATCGATTAAAATAATAATTTAATAAAAAAAAGCATAAACTAAAAAGTTGCAAATTTCCAAACACTTCGTAATGCGTATTAATTCCCCTCCAAGTTTGTATCTCTCCAAAATTTAATAACTCTGCTCGTCTAGTTAGAAAAAATATCAACTCAGAAAATGAGTTAAAAAAATTACTTACTCCTAAAAAAATTGACAGTATTGGGTAAAAAATTAAAATATTTGCACTTCTACTGAGTTCTTTTTTTAATTCCTTAATGTTGGATAGCTTAATAGAATAGAAAACTTCGAAAAATAAAAATATGGATACCAAATACCACAATGCACTTGGAATATGATATTTAAAATCTGGTAAATAAGACACCATGATATTCCATCTATTTGGATAATCAACGTCCTTTAAATTTTTTGAAAGATTTATTACAGTAGATTTGACTTCTGAATTATTAAGATCGTCAATGTTACCTTTTAAATATCTAATATCTTTACGTTCTAAATAAGTTTTTCTATAATTTTCAAAATCAACATTATCAACAATAATATCTAACTCTGATGGATTATTAATGATGCTGGTTTCTAAACTTGGAGAATTTAAAATTGGTGATATGAAGCTAAGAATTAAAGAACAACAAAATAGTATAAAAATAACGTTTCTCTTATAAAATTTGTGTTTTTTAAAATAGTTAAATAAAAAATAATATAGTAAAAAATCAAAAAACCATGGAATGCCATATCCAGTACTAAAAAACGGAAATAGACAAAGAATAAATAATTTTAAATGAAGTGAATTATTGACTGAGTAGCTATATATGATAAAAGATTTCAAAATAGAGAAAGCAATAAATACATATATATAAATATTTTCTTCAAAATTTACATAAATTGATACAACAAAATAACTAATAACTGTGCCGAAACCTGTAATTAATATAAATTGATTGTTTAATCTTTTTAAGTTTCCTTTAATATCTGATGTGCCTAATAATACATAAGAAAAAAACAAGAATAATAAGACTTGTTGCAGAATTACCCTACTAATTCTAGGTAAATATATTTTGAATAACTCAGGTTCTCCAGATTGATTTGTAATAACTTCAGACACTGTTAAATAACAGAATAAATTTTGATTAGTATTTGAAACAAATTGCGTATTTATTTTTAATAGATTAAAGCTCTCAAAATTAGATATCTTGACTTTAAAATATTCAAAAAATGCAAAATTATTACAGTCAAAAAAAATATAGGAGATGGTGACTAGAGCTGCAAATAAAAGTATTTTATTGGATGTTAAAAGTTTAAACTCTTTTTTCATTAGTCAAGTCAAATATTAATACACACTAAATCACAATAAACATCAATTGTGTAATATTTCTCTTCAAAGTTCTTGTTATAAAATTTATGTTTTAGAAAGGTAGTATTTTTGTATTGTAATGATATGTACATTAGTAAACAGAATTCTTTCTATTTAAATTAATCAAAATTGTAGAAGCAATCATAAATAGATACCCTTGAATAATATGTCTTGGAAAATATGTATGGACTTGATAAAAAAGATGGGGTCCTAAAAAAGCAAACGGAACAATAAAATACAAAAAGTTAGTCAGGTTTTTATTTCTTTTAGCAAATACATAAAAGAATTGAAGAATTATCAGACTTACAGTTATAGGAAATATTTTACCTGACATAAGCCTAACACCATCATTTAGTGGGTTTGCTATAAGATAATTCAACTGAAATATAAATTTTTCATATACTGCGGAAAAATTTAATAATAAATCTATTGGTGATAAATAGAAAACGTCACTTCTAAATATATTTTTTTCCAAAACGAACTCTCCACCATAAATAAAATTATGTAAAAAAGGAAGAATAAGAAAAAAAGTAAAAATAGCTAGAGGTTTAAAAAATATCTTTTTATTTTTTGATAAAAAGAAAATTAAGAAAACTAAATAAATTATGCCTGGAAATTGATTTTCACGAATAAAAAAACAAGCACCCAACAGAAAATACATTGTGTATAGGTTTTTAGAACTAAATTCTAACTTTAAAAAAATATTTAAAAATGTTAATCCTAAAATCCAAGTAGGCCACTCTGATAAAGATGAAAACAAATTTAGTTTAGAACTATAGGTTGAAAGAAATATATAAGTTAATAGAAAATTAAAACCTAAGAAATATATTTGTTCATTATGTTTTTTAAAAAGCTTTAAAAAAATTGAAAATATCAAAAAAACTATTGTAAATCTAAAGAATATAACTATCGACAAATGACTGTCCCCAAAAAATAAATGGAATAGAGATAACAAGTATCTGTATCCAGGCTGGTAGAGGTAGATGTCTTCTCCTCCTTGTAATGATTGTAAAAAAACTATCTGTTGAGACCAACTTTCATATTTAAGCGGATCAGATCCTCCAAGAGAATATAGAACGTTATTATTCAAATTTAAGTTTTTTACTGACGAAATAGAGATTATTAATATAGATGAAAGAAAGTTTTGAACCTTATACTCCTTTTTAATTGCAACAAAGATGATTACAGATAAAATCAATAAAATTTCTACGATATCTGCATATGAATTAGGTAAAAACTCTAGAAATAAAATTCCAACAATACCAAAAGTAAAGTTAAGACCCAGAATCCTGTTTTTTGAATATATAAAATAGAAGATCAAAAGAATAATTGATAGAAAAATAAATGAAGAGATAAGATCAGATACTCTTGATATGTTAGATTCATAAATATTAATAGGATTGTTATCTAAATCAGTTAGATTAAAAGAGGCGTATGGAATGCTAGGAATACTGTTGATTAGTCCACTGAACCGATAAAAATAATCAAATTCAACTTCTGCTCCAACAGGTAAAAGTAAAATATGACTTTTTGATTTTGTATAAGATGGTTCTAAATTTATTTCGTCACCATTAACAGTAACCGTAACTTCTCCAACATAAGAGATTTTCATTTGTTCTCTAAATTTGTTATAACTATCAGATGACCAATTTACTCCAAAAGAAAGCCAACTCCTTGAGGGCTCTATAGGAAGAATCAAATTAGTAAATCCATATTCATATTCTCGAACATCATCTTTCTTTTTAATTTCAACATATTCGTTATAAGAGACTCTTGAGTACTTATCATCTTTTAATATCCAATGAATAGGTATATCTAAATCATTGCTTCCCCCGTAGAGACTCTTTTCATAAAAATTAAATCCAGTTTGGTTTAAAAAAAATAAATTCCAGTTTGTATATTCAATACTTTTATTATTTTCAGGGTTTTGATTAAAATTTAAAAAATAATCATTACGCGTAATAGTTTTATCAAAGGGCTGGTCAAAACTAAATTGACAATTGTCCGCAATGTTAAAATTCATTTCAAAATTGGATATAGGAGTAAATTCAGTTTTATAACAAGCGTGGTAATCATCATTGTCTGAAAATATTTGTATCAAAAAAAATATGAATGTAAGAGACATGATTAAACGAAAATGTTTTTTAGACATTGATTCTGAATGTTTTATCAATAATGGCATACATAAACAAATGATAAAAAGTACAACTTCTAACTTACCTTCAAATGGAAATCCATTTAACCCATATTTTTTATTTATTGGAAAGAATATTAAAAATAATGGAACAAAGTTAGCTAATGTTTTTTTATTAGTTAAAAACACACTCATTTTTTATTTAGTCGGTAGCTTACTTAAAACTCCATTATCAATTGTAATGCTTGACCCATGCAAAATTTTTGCATGTTTGTTAAGTAAGTCAATTATAAAGTTTGCTACCTCAACTGGTTCCAATATTTTTTTTGATGGTAGTTCATTTTTTAGGTTTTGAATTTCTTTTTTATCAAGATTCTCTGTCAGCATTGGAGAATCCATTGCACCAAGAATTAATTCAAAGATTGACATCTTTTCATTTTTTTCTACTGTAAGTCCATTGACCAATCCTTGTATTGCAGATTTGCTAGACGCATAAAACGTATTATTTTTAGTTGTAGCTTTTGCATGAACGGAAGAAATTATACATAGTTTAGAAAAATCAGTAAATTCATTTTCTAAAGTCTTTACTAAAAGATAAATTGATTTTACATTAACTGAAAAAACTTCGTCAAATGTTGCTGAAATATCATCAATATCACTACTTGAATTTTTTTGAACTGCTGCACAATGCACTATTGAATCGATTTTTTTGCTGTTTAAAGATTTTTTTATTTCCAATATATTTTCATTTGAGATATTGGATAAATCAATATTAATGTCAGTATGTATTCCCACTGTTTTATCTATTCCTAAAGTTTTAAAACCACTTTGTTTTAATTGTTTAGAAAGAGCCTCGCCAAGTCCAGAACTTGATCCTGTTATTAAATAATAATTTTCAGTTTTACTCACTAATCCATTTTAATAAAGTATTAGTGACTTGCTGGTTAACTGAGTTATTTGCTTCAAGTGTATTGGAAGCATTATGAGTTGAAAATATTACATTATTAAAACCTCTAAGTGGATTTCCATCTATTACTGGTTCTTTTTCAAATACATCTAGGGCACAACCTGATATTAGATTTTTATCAAGGGCATAAATCAAATCTTCTTCATTTATAATCTCACCTCTTGAAACATTTACTATATATGGTTTTTTTTCTAAATTATTAAAAAACTGTTTGTTAACTAGATGCCTTGTTTCTTCTGTTAAAGATGCAGTGACTACTAAAATATCACTGGTTTTTTGTAAAAATTTGAGATCCTTCTTAAGTGCTATTGAATTATCTGATTTATCAGAATACGGATCATAATAAAATATATTTACTCCAAATGGTTTTAACAATTTAGCTGTATATTGTCCAATACTGCCAAATCCAATAAATCCTAAATTTTTATCCATCAATCTTGTACCAATTGGTTTATTCCATTCGGTACTTATTAATAGTTCTTTATGAATATATGGTATTTGTTTTAAAAGTGAACCGATTAGATATATAACATGCTCTGCTACATCAATATATATGTCGCCGGGTGTGTTTAATACTTTTGGAAAATTTTTTGAGATATTGATGTTGTCAGTCCCAACACCCCATTTAATAATGAGCTCTAACTTTGGACAACTATTAATTACATCATCATTAATTTCGTCATCACCAACAACTGCTATTTTTGAATTTCGCAAATTTTTTTTCATTTCTTTAGCATCAAACCCTTGTCCTTTAGGAGTTACTAGTTCAACTGAATACTCTTCGTTCATGATTAATTCATTTAAATTTTTTACTTCAGAAAAATATCTGGGACAGGTAATAACAATACTCATATAGTTTCCTTAAGAAGTATTTCTGCTATTTTAAAATCACTCTCATTATCAATATCAATATTTTCTGGAAATTTTGTTTCAAAGAATATCGAGTTAGGAGAAATTCTATTTTTTCCACTATTAAAATTATCTTTTGAAAAAATATAGAATCCTGAATTTTCAATGTATAAAGGCTCAAGATCTTGAGTTTGAATTAACTCATTAATATCATGATTTATAGGATTAGCATCTCCATCAAAAAGTCTATCCTGTAACTTAGTCACAGAGAAATAGTCCTTTTTAGTTTTATCATGTTTTTCTATAGCTGCATCAATAGTTTTTACGGTTAGCAAAGGATTCGTCGTGTGTGTTTGAATAATAGATTCATTTTTACATTCACTTAGAGTAGATGCAATAATTTTGTTCATAGAAATTTCATTTCCAATTAGATTTTTGGGGCGATATACAAACTTTAAAAAATCAAAGTACTCCAACATTTTTTCTTCAACAAAGCTTTCGTCACAGTTAATTACAATCTCATCAATATAATTTGATGCATTTAAAGAAGAGATTATCCAAAAAAAAAGAGGTTTTCCGTTTATCATTTTAAAATTTTTATTTGGAACTCTCTGAGATTCTTTCTTAATTGGAACTATTGCAGAAATCATGATTTTGGTGGATAAAAATATAGATCAGTTATTTTGTTTTTACTCATATTCTTTTTGTATCCTCTATATGTTCCTAGATACTGACAAAATCTGTACTTTAATATACTAATAATATCGCTAGCTGGTTGAAGACTATCTTTTGAAGTTTTTAAGTCATATATTGCTCCTCTTAAAAAACCTTTAAAACAGTAAAAAAAAGTATTTCTAATCACTTCTGAGTCGAATTGGTCTATTTCGTCAATTACTTTGAGTGCTTCCGCTTCCCTTCTGTATCTATTTGAAATTGTCTTATAATTTTCTTTGTGCAAATGTTCAACATCTGCTTCTGAGCAATAAAAGATTTCCCATCCATCAGTTTTTGCTTTTTTCCCAAAAGCAATGTCTTCAAGACCTGTGAGTTTTTCATCAAACTTGTATTTTTTCCACAACTCATTTCTATATGCTGCATTTCCATTATTTAAAAAAACTTCTGTAATAATTTTAGATTCTCCACTAAACCATGTTTTTTGGACTGATGCTTCAGAATGCTTAGTTTCAGGATGTGGTGACTGACAGCCGTAAACTATTCCTATATTTTTATTAGAAAAAGATTCAACGATATTTTTTAGCCAATAACGATTTTTTGGAAAACAGTGAGCACTTAAAGATATAATTATTTCACCTTCAGAATGTGTAAAACCTATATTGAGTGATTTTCCAAAAGTAAACTCATTTTTATTGATATGATGTAAAGAAATATTATTATTCTTACTCATATAATATGAAATAGTTTCTAATGTACCATCATCGCTACCAGAATCTACAAATACTATTTCAAAGTCTTTAATAGTTTGATAAAATAGGATAGGTAGCAAAATTTTTAAATTTTCATTTTCATTTAAACATCTAATTACAATAGAAACTTTTTTGCTCAACTTACCTCGATTGTATACCACGTCTTATAATTTTGAGATTTAGGTAGGAATATCTTATTTTGTTTAATAGCTTCCTCTAAGTCTTTAATTCCAGAATTACAAGGTTCAAGAACGTTTACATTTAAATTGTTCCATCCGCCCCTTGATTGAAAAATCCAAAAATAAGGAAGTGTTGATTTGTCATACTCAAAAACACACATATCATTATTTTCATTGGTCACCTTTATTTTTCCATCTACTCCATAAAAATATACAAAATCGTTTCTATTTTGATTGGGTTTTACAGATGATAAGAAATCATTTAACTTATCGTCAGTAACAATATTCCCAAAATTTTTATCAACTTTTTTAAAATAGTCGTACTTAAAAACAACTTCATGATTGCTAATTGGCAAAGCTAAATGAAGCTTAAATAAGAAATAATCTAAATTGATTTCATTGATGTCATAATTTATTAATACTTTATTTTGCTCTATACTAATTGTTTTTTTTACTTTAGAATTTGAAAAGTATCCTTTGCAAGCTAGGTCAACACTGTATTTGGATTTATCAACTATGTCCCACTTAGAAGGCCATAGCTCTCCATGATCAGGTGCAATTTTATCATTCATTGTTTCGATCTTGTCATTTGGAAAAAGTTCTTCATAACCGCCTATCCATTGAGAATCATAATCAGAAAATTGTACAGGTTTGAATTTAGAATACTTGTCAGAATCAAACCAAACCCAATTAACATTGTTCTTCTTATTAACAATTTCAACTATTTTTCCACCAAATAAAGTATCTACTTTCATTTTTAAATGCTCGTTTTCTAGCTCTAAAAAGTTATTCATTAATGTTTCTTTCTTTTAAAATTTCAATGTTTGAATTGGTGATATTACTAATTACATAGCCTTCTTTTTCAAGCGAATGTATTTGTTTACGTAAAATTGAAATATGCTTTCTGTAATACTTCTTAATGTTGCGATCATAAAAAAAACTAGGGTGATTAACTTTATGTTCGTCTAGAGTTTGAATTGTTTTTTTTGAATATTTCCAAAAATTTGTTTCATTTTTTTCCCTACCATCAAAACCTCCTAGGTATATGTTTTTCACAAGTAAAGATGCAATTGGAAGCATGAATTCTGTTAATACATTACTTGTATTTGGTGATAGCAGATTTTTATTGCTTCCAATTTTGAAATTATTTTCAGATGGTTGCAAACCAATAATAAATCTTTTATCTATTTTCCAATCATGAACCAAAATTGGAAAAGCTACAATTGGACAAATAATGAAAAATTTTTCATTATTAAATCTTTTTAAAACTGCATTTTTAAACCGATGTGCTTCAGGACTGCTACCAAAGTGAAAGACTGGATCTGCAAAACAGAAAATTTTGCATCCCACATCCCAAAGTTGATCGTCGTAAATTCCCGAATTACAAGCAACTATTTCTAAATTTCTGTTTTGATAATAACTCCTAGCAAGATCATATGAAGGCCCTGTTCCCAGGAGTGCGATGCTGTCAAAGTTTTTTAATTTTTTCAATGATTGAAAATTTTTATTTGATATGTTTATGTATTCTTCCCTCTCTTGAAGATTAGAAAAATCATAATAATTAAGTCTAAAACGAGTAGAGGCCTCGGAGCTTAAAAAGAAATTTTTATCCATCAATCGAATCTTTTTTAATGAAAATATATATTTTAAAAACAAATAAGGTTTGAATTTACTTAAAAGTATTAAAGAATCATCTTCTACTTTTGAGACAACTTCTATATCGTTTGGAATTACAAGATCCAAAAATTCAGATTTATCAAAATTGTTAATAACGATTTTTTTATATTTTTTTTTATTCTTTAACTGAAAACCTCTTAAAAAGAACCAGATAAAAGCCTTAATTATATTTAAAGGGTTCAAAAATTTTGTTTGTGTGAAACTAATTGGCAGCATTAATATATTATAAATTAATTTTTCTAATAATAGCTTGAGGTTAAAAATTAGATGAATATTTACACATAGTAGGATATATATATATGAAAAAATTTGAAAATCCAATACCTTATATGAAACATCAAATTACAGAAGTTGACAAAAAATATGTATTAGAAGTGTTAGATAGTGATTTCTTAACACAAGGTCCATTTGTAACAAAAGTTGAAGAAATTATGGCAAAATTAACAAATAAAAAATTCGGAGTTATGTGTTCAAATGGCACAGCAGCCCTGCATCTTGTTGCCGAAATGTTAAGTCAAAAAATAGAAAATAATAATAATAAAAATATAATTACTACTTCATTTACTTTTGTAGCTGATGCCAATTTTGGTAGATATATCAATGCAGATATAAAATTTGCTGATATTGACAAAGAAACCTGGACAATTGATCCACTTAGTGTTGAAAGTCTTATTGATAAGAATACAATTGCTGTAGTAGCACCTCATTATGCTGGATTAATGTGTGATATGGAAGCATTAAGAAAGGTCTGTGACAAAAATAAAGTTTTCTTAGTTGAAGATGCTTGCCATGCCCCTACTGCAACTCTTAATGGCATGCCTTCTGGAAGTTTTGGAGATGTATCAACATTTTCTTTTCACGCAACAAAGCATATAGGCTCTGGAGAAGGTGGAGTTATATGTACAAATATTGAAGAAGAGTACGAATCACTTCAAACATTGAGAAGTCACGGACTTCCACACTGGAGTAAAAGAACTGGTTATGGTTATGACATTAATAAAATGGCATTTAATTATAGGCCAAATGAAATTGCTGGTTCTATAGCTTACTCACATCTTTTAAGAATTGATGATTTAATTAATAAAAGAAAAGAGATTGCAAAAATTTACGACTCTGAAATAAATTTTGATTACTATACAAAACAAACTATTCCTGATAGCTATACACATGTTTACCATTTATACCCAATACTTGTTCCTGAACAGAAATTAAGAGACAAGTTTTTAACTTTTCTTAAGGAATCAAATATTTTTGGTCAAATACACTACCCACCCATAAATAAAATGACAGGATTTAAAAAATTTAATTATGAAAACAAAGTATCAGAAGATGTTTCGTCAAGGGTAGTTTCAATACCTATGTATCCTCAACTTAATGATAGGGAACTAACCTTTGTAATCGATAAAATAAACGAGTTTAGTTCTAAAAACTAATTTATTTTATTTAAATAGGAATAACAAGTCTAATAAACTTTTAATTAGTACTATCGTTTTATAAGAGATGCTGCATGAAATACTTTAAATACTTTTTGAAAATTTTTAAAAACAATAAATTGATATTCATTTCTTCAAATATACTGTCTATATTTTCTGCTATCTTTGGTGGTTTAACGATTGGACTTATAGTGCCTTTGTTAGACCCAAGCAATGATAATCTATTTGGAGATTCGGGTTTAGATTTCTTAGCTTCATATTTTAATTTTATTAATAATTATGAAGGTGTTGATCGAATTAGAGTTGTCTGTTTAATTATTTTAGTTGTAGGCAGTTTAGAATTTTTGACTACAGTATTTACATCCTATTTGTCATCTATTTTACAGTTGAAAGTACTTAAAACCACACAAGAAATGCTGATTGAAAAGATTGACAACTTAGAAATAATTGATTTTTATAAATTTGAACAGGGAAGAATATTTTCATTAATAACTAATGACTCAAGAATGTTGTCAAGAATGGTTTCAAGAATTCTTAATTCCATAAAAGATTTATGGTTATTGGCAATATTTTTGTTCGTACTGTTTCTAGTTTCTCCAATTATGACATTTTCTGCATTCTTTTTACTGGGAGTAATTTCAATATTAATTAATAGTAAATTGGGAAATGTACTGAAGAAGAGAAACTTTGAGTTTGCTAATAAAACACAAGAAATTAATGGAGAGCTGTACGAAACACTTTCAGCTTTCAAATATCTCAAAGCCTCTGGAAATGATTCTCTACAATTTCAAAGAATTAATAAATTATTTCAAAATTGGAGAGATGCTGAGTGGAATATACTAAAAATTTCTATTCTGCCACAACCAGTATTTACACTATTAAACACTTACTCAATTACATTACTTTTGTTTATTGGTACAATCTTATTTCCATCTGATAGAAACGACTGGCTAAGTTTGATGATTCCATTTTTGTTTTTAATATTTAAATTAATGCCCACCATAAGTAATCTAAATAATGCAAGAATAAAACTTAGAAGCGTAAGACCATATTTTGAGAGAATTGATAACTTTTTAGCAAATAATTCTTCCTTAGTTAAGTTTGGTACTAGTAAAATTGAAAGCATTGAATCTATTCAGCTTAAAAATTTAAATTTTAATTTCTCAAATAACAACTTGTTTTCACTTCAAGATATAAATTTAGAATTTAATTTAAACCAATTAACTGCGATTGTTGGTCCATCAGGTGGTGGTAAAACTACATTGGTTGATATTATTTTAGGACTCTATAGCGAGTATGATGGTTCACTTTTAATAAATGGATCTGAACTAAAAGAGTTTGATATTAAAAATTATAGAAATCATATTGCATATGTTGATCAACAAAACTTTCTTTTTAATAGAACCATAAAGGAAAACATAATTATGTTTAATAATGATATTGAGGATGATCTTGTAGTTAAAGCTGCAAAAAAAGCTGGGGCTCATGATTTTATAATTTCACTTCCAAATGGATATGAGACTTTGTTAGGAGAGTCCGGTATTAATCTGTCCGGAGGACAAAAACAAAGAATTGGACTATCTAGAGCTTTTTTATCTACTGCTAGCTTTATAATTCTTGATGAATCAACAAGTAATTTAGATTATAAAACAGAAAAAGAGGTTATAAATAAAATCAAACTTTTGAATAAAGACAAGGGTGTAATAATTATTGCCCATAGACTATCTTCAATTTATGATGCAAACAATATTGTATATATTGACAATGGGAAAATAATTGAATCGGGAACTCATGAAGAATTGATTATGAAAGAAGGTAAATACTTTGAACAGTTAAGTTCAGGTAATGTGATCTATGATTCTTAAAAAAATAATCTTAAAACTTGCAGAAATAAAATTTTTTGATTCTGTAATCAACCTACTTATTGTTGCTAAAGATAATTTTAACAACTTTTTCTCTTCATATGAAAATGTACTAATTATTGATGATGCAGATAGTAGAATGCGTTATCTTGAGAAAGAATCTTCAAAATATGGAATTAATTTTATCTGGTTTCCGCGTACAGTAACAAATGTATTGTTCGACAAATATATACATGTTAAAAAACAAAAAAACTTTGGTGAATGGAATCTTGAAACTTACTATGAACCTCAACTAATTTTGAGTAGAAAAAAACTTGTTTTAAGATACACTAGCCTTTTAAAGCCTCTGCTATACATTTTAAAAATAAGACTCATCATTTTACCTAAATTGAACGATGATTGGATTATCGACTTTCAAAAAGCTGCAAAAAATTTGGGTTTAAAAATTTTAGTAACAGATAGGGAAAGCTCAATTTCGCCTAAAAGAATGGAAGTGTATCCTCCAATACTTAAAAAATATTCTGATGATTTAAACCAAGTAGACAAATTATGTTTAAACAACGAGATGCACTACGAGTTTTTTATAAAATCTGGAATAAAAAAAGAAAAGTTGATAATTACAGGAAGTCCTCAATCTGATTTTTGGCCTAATAAATTAGACAAAGTAGAAATCAAAACTGATATTTCAAAAAAAAATATTCTTTATTTAGGTTTTGGAGTAAATGCATACTTAAATTTTTACTTTAAAGAAATTAATAATAATTGGGAATCGTTATGTAGAGATGTTCATAGTGTTATCAATGATCAACTCTCAAAATACCACAATAAACTTAATATATATTACAAAATTGGTTCAAAACCTGCCAGAGATTATTGGAAAGGTTATGCTGACTTTTATGAAAACTTAAAGAAAAATAAAATTGAAGATTCACTAATTGAAATAAGTGGAAAGGTGTCTACTCCTTCAATCTTAAATTCTTTTGATGCAATTATTTCTTTTCAATCATCAGGTTTAGTAGAGGCTATGTTTGAGAATATACCTATAATAAGTTTTGGCTGGGGAGATCTTTATAAGAATATTGAAAATTCATTACATGATTTTGAAAATAAAGGAATACTATTTGCCAAAAGCAAGAAAGAACTTTCAAGTTATATTGAAGATATAGTTCAAAATAAAGAATTAGAGATGGATAAAAGTAAATTTAAAGAAACCATTTATAAATATTTATACTTATGCGATGGAAATTCAAGTAAAAGGATACTGGATGAAGCAAAGCATTTACTTGAATGATGAATCTTAATGTAAAAAACTCAAAAATTAAATTAGTTTTATAGACTAAAATTAAATGTAATGATTTCACAAAATTCTTTTAATTTAGATGCCAAAACAATAGTTGTCACTGGGGCTAATGGTTTACTTGGAAGTGAATTTACTGAGTCAATACTTGAATTTGGTGCGCAAGTTGTTGCTATAGATATAGCTTCTAATAATTTAGAAGATTTGAAACTTATAAGCAACAAAAACCTTCACTTTATAAATGCTGATATATCTGATGAATTAGAGTTAAAAAAACAGATAGCAGAATTACCTAAAGAACTAAAGTTAAATATTGCTGGTCTAGTTAATTGTGCTGCGAAAGATTTTATACCAGATAAATCAGATAAAAATGCTACTAGCAATGAACTATTTGATTTAGATGAATTCAGAAAAACTATTGATTTAAATGTTACAAGTCAAGTTATTGTTACGGATATAGTTGCAAAATTTTTAATAAACAATGGTGGTGGATCAATAGTAAATATTTCTTCAATTTATGGGCTTCTTTCTCCTAAACAAAGCATTTATGAACATATTGTTAATGATGAAGAAGTTTACAAAAAACCATTATCTTACTCAGTGTCAAAATCAGCATTGTTTAATTTAACAAGATACACGGCAACTTTATGGGCTAAAAATAATATAAGAGTAAATACTTTAACATTTGGTGGAGTCGAAAATAATCAAGATGAAGAATTTATAGAAAAATATTCTCAAAACGTTCCATTGGGAAGAATGGCTAAAGTTGATGATTATTCGGGAATAATAATTTATTTACTTTCGGATAATTCAAAATATGTCACGGGAGCTAACTTTATCGTTGATGGAGGTTGGAGTTCTTGGTAAATTCTAATTTAAATAAAGACTTAGTTGAAATATTAAATTTAAAATCGGTACCAAGTTTGATCGATGGAAACTTTGTATTTAGTCAACAATTATTTAGTAAATATAATCCTATTAATGGAGAAGTGGACTATGAAGTTTGTCAAATATCAAAAAAAGAATATGAAGTAGTAGTTGATTCATTAAAAAATAATATTTATCGAATTGAAAATACTAATTTTTATGAAAGAAGTGAGATAATTTTAAGAGCATCAAAATTGATAGAGGAAAATATAGATATTTTATCTGAAATTAGCTCATCTGATTCAGGAAAAACCTTAGAAGAAAGCAAAGGTGAAATTTATGGATCTATAAAAATTGCAAATTATTTTGGCACTGAATGGATGAGAAGTCAGGGTGAAATTTTGGAAAGCTCTCTAAATGGAAAAAGTACAAAAATTGTAAGACACCCTTTAGGCATAGCTGGACTTATCACAGCTTTCAATGCACCCTTGCCAAATATAGCCTGGAAAATCTTCCCGGCAATATTTTGTGGAAATTCTATAATTCTCAAACCATCAGAATTTGTGCCAAAGATTGCTATAGCATTAGGTAAAATTTTAATTTCTGCTGGATTAGATCAAAAAAATATAGCAATACTAAATGGTGGTGGTAAAAATTCTTTAGGCGAATGGATAGTTGATGATGAAAATATAGATATTATAAGTTTTACTGGATCATTAAAAGTTGGTCAGGAAATCGCAAGTAAATGTTCAAAATTATTTAAAAGATACTCCTTAGAGCTTGGTGGTAAAAATGCAATTATATTGGATAAGGATTTAAATAAGGAAAATGCATTAAATTATGTAATCCAGTCTGTATTTTCATTATCGGGACAAAGATGTTCAGCTGCAAGCAAAATTTTTATTCATGATGAAATATATGAAGAGATTTTACAAAACTTAAAAGAAAGAATTGAAAATGATATAAAAAATAATGATATTTCATTCACCTGTCCACTTATAACTAAAGAGTCCCAAGAACGAATACTTTCAGAATTGAATGATATAAAAGATGAAAATAAGATTACTTTTGAAAAACCAAGTTCTGTAGATAAAAAAACTTTCTATGTAAAGCCTACTTTATTAATAAATTTAGACTTAAATCATAAAGTAAACAAAGAAGAACTATTTGGACCTGTAGCAACTGTCAACAAATATCAAAATATTGAAGAAGTTTTAGATGATATTAACAATTCTGATTTTGGATTAACGTGCTCTCTTCATACTAATAATCTTAATTTATCTGAAAAATTTACTAAAAAAGCAAAAATTGGAACTATTAATATTAACCTAGGAACCTTTGGCAGTGAGCCACATTATCCCTTTGGAGGATTCAGGTTTTCAGGAAATGGAACAAGAGAACCTGGCATCGATTCGTTGGATGTTTACTCAGAAAAAAAAGTTATTTCAATTTTCACTCAAGACTAACTTAGATTTAATTCGCCTGACAAATATTTTTCTGCCATATCAAATTCAAATTCATAATCTATTGAAAAAGAGTTTACTCCATCACATAAGATTGGCATAACAGTTTTGCCGGATCTGTTTCCAAATTTACTAATTTTTGCAACATTAGCTATTTCTAAGCTACTTGTTTGAATGTAAACATTTGGTAAATCTTGATACTGTGCTTCATGCATTTCATAATCAAACTTTAAATTTAAATCAAGTGGATTTAAATAATCATCATCATCGATAGTCCACATTTTTCCAGGATGTTCTTTACAGAGCTGTACAGCCCTTGCAGAATCATACTTATCATTACTTATAAATTTTTCTAAATTTTTTTCAATAAAGCTAACTTCTCTAAATGGACTTGTAGGGTTTAGTTTTACAAATATATCAAAACTGAAGCTCTCTAAAATGTGTTTTATATATTCAATATCTTTGGACACATGTGTTGAAATCTTGTCTGGACGTTGAATAAAAGTTACTTCATCAAATTCGGAACATATCTCTTTTACATCTGGATCATTAGACGATACAAAAATATCAGATATTTTATTAAGAGCAATTGCCTGTTCAATGGTATATACAATCAATGGTTTGCCATTTAATATTCTCGTGTTTTTGTTTTTAACTCTTTGAGAACCAGCTCTAGCTCCGATTATTACCGATATTTTATCATTATGCATTTTACAAATTTATACAGTTATACTATTGATGATAAAAAGAGTATAAATGAATAATGTAAAAATAGGAAATAAATTAATCTCTAATGAAAGTAGCTGCTATCTGATAGCTGAAATTGGAATAAATCACAATGGAGATTTAGGAAATGTAATTAAGCTTATAGATAATTCAAAAAACGCTGGCTTTGATTGTGTAAAATTTCAAAAAAGAACTCCTGAACTATCTACCCCTGAATCCCAAAAAAATCTTATACGTGAAACTCCCTGGGGTGAAATGACATATCTTGAATATAAAAAGAGAATAGAGCTAGATAAAGAAACTTACTCTGCCATTGACTCACATTGTAAAGATGTTGGTATAGATTGGACGGCATCATGTTGGGATACACCGTCTGTTGAATTTATTGAAGAATACGATGTCCCATTTATAAAGATAGCATCTGCAAGTTTAACTGATAAGGAGTTAATAACTAGAATAAAAAATACCAATAAACCTGTAATTTTATCGACAGGAATGTCCACTATGCAAGAGATAAAAAAAGCAGTAAATTTATTAAGTGATAGTCAATTAATCCTGCTTCACACAACCAGCTCTTATCCATGCCCTCCTCATGAACTAAATCTAAATATGATTAAAACATTGAAAGATGAGTTTCCTGAATTGCCGGTTGGGTATTCAGGTCATGAAGTTGGATTAGCATCTACATTAGCCGCAGTAACACTCGGGGCAAAGGTGGTTGAAAGACACATAACTTTGTCAAGAGCTATGTGGGGCACAGATCAGAGTGCATCTATTGAAATGTCTGGAATGACAAAGCTTGTTAAAGATATAAAAACTATAGAGTCGGCATTAGGTGATGGCATTAAAAAAGTTTATGACTCCGAACAAACACCATTACAAAAGTTAAGACTTAAAAACACACTTTAAAAAACATGGGTGAGCAAATTAGTAGAGATTTAGAGAAGATAAATCTAAAATTTATTGATCATGATACAATTGAAAAATTAACTTTAAATATCAGCGACAAAAACCTTTTAGTAAGCATATTGTCCTGTGTTTCCAGAATCAATACTTTATCTATGATAATGTTTGCTAGGTCAGGTCATATTGGTACATCTTTATCGAGTATGGAAATTTTTCAGTGGTTACTAAATTATCGTTTAGGAAGTTTACTCGAAAATGGATTTGAAAATATTCTTATTGCATCAAAAGGTCACGATGCACCTGGGTACTATGCATCCTTGCACTCAAACAAACTTATTCCAGATAACAAACTAAGAGAACTCAGAAGATTAGGTGGGTTGCCTGGCCATCCAGATGTAGAGTCAAATTTTGTATCAACAAACACTGGATCTTTAGGGATGGGGATATCTAAAGCAAAAGGATTTATTTATTCTGATAGATTAAAAAAAGTTAATCGCAAAGTATTTGTCTTATGTGGTGATGGAGAAATGCAAGAAGGTCAAAACTGGGAAGCTTTAAGAGGTGCAGTTAATGATAAACTTGGAAACCTTACTGTAATCATTGACAATAACAAATTACAATCTGACACATTAGTAAAGAATGTTTCGGATCTCGGAGATCTTCTTAACAGATTTAAATCAACTGGATGGATAGGTGAAGAATGTGATGGTAATGATGTTTCTAGTATTGAGAAAGTTTACCAAAAACTTGACAGCAACAACAGTGACTTACCGAAAGTTATTATAGCAAATACAGTTAAAGGAAAAGATGTTTCTTTTATGGAGATCGATGAGAATTCCCCTCCTAGAGAATACAAATACCATAGCGGTGCTCCTTCAGAAGAAGAATATATTAAAGGTATTATTGAACTTGAAAATAAACTAATTGAACTAACAAAACCTTTATCGATAAATGAAATTAAATTTACTGAAGAAAATATTGAACAAAGCATTTCTGAATTAAAAAAATACTCTACTGTGCAAGCTTATTCTGAATCATTGGTCAAGATTGGTGACAATGAGAAAATACTTGTTCTCGACGCAGACCTTGCGAAAGACTGTGGATTAATTGAGTTTGAAAAAATATTTCCTAATAGATTTCTAGAATTTGGAATTGCAGAACAAGACATGGTTTCTGCTGCTGGAACTATGGCGTTAAATGGATTTTTACCAATTGTAAACTCTTTTTCTTGTTTTTTAATTCCAAGGGCTAATGAACAAATTTATAACAATGCCACCCAAAAAAGTAAAATATTTTATACCGGTGTTATGAATGGAGTATTACCAGCTGCTCCTGGACATTCACATCAATCAGTTAGAGATATAGCCTTGATGAGATCAGTGCCAAATCTTGACGTAATTGAACCATGGACAAAAAAGCAGGTTGATGATACTTTAAATTATTTCTTAGAAAACGAAACACAATCTATTTACATGAGAATTAATCCGATTCAGCACAGTTCCACTGAAATTTATTCAGAATTACAATTGCCAGCAAAAGGGCGGGGTTCGGAGTTATTTTATTCAAAAAATGCATCCCTTTCAATAATTGTTCATAGTCCACTTTTGGTCGATCAAATGTTAAGTGTTGTCAAAGAATTTAAAAAGGAAGGAATTGAATTAAACCTATTCGTAGCATCCTGGCTAAATTCATTTGATAATTCATGGTGGGACGACAAACTAAATAAGTCGAGTAATATAATTATTTTCGAAAATGGATTGATTAGCGGAGGATGGGCTGAATACTTTTCTACGCAACTAAATAATACTGTTTGCAATATATACATAAAAGGCCTAGATGATGTACCGCCATGTGGTCAAGTTCAAGAAGTTTTGGATAAGGTAGGATTTTCTTTTGACGAACTTTATAAATATATTTCTTCAATCATTAAAAAAGTCTGAATCTTTTACTCCCTTATCATCTACATAAACATCTGCATGGGGTTTTCCAAGAATTAACTCATGATACTTTACATTCCATTCTTTTAGCTGATTAAGCGTTATGTCTCTCCAGTCAATTTTTGTTACATACCCTCTAGCTGTGAATAAAATTATTGTGTTACCTTCATCATAAAGATTGTTTATGATTTTTATTCTATTATGAATTGGTTGAGATTCAGTGTAATTTTGACCCTTAGTTTTACAAATTGTATCATCAATATCAAAACAATATATCATTCAAATAAGTTTATTTTCTTTAAGTAAATTTGATATTTCATCAACTTTCATATAGTGAGAATTGTTCAAAGAATTATATTCAAAATCAAATGAAACTTTTTTGCCTCTTTCATTATCAGCAGTTTTAGAGTAGTCAATATTCCTAAATTCATTTGTAGTAGGTCCAATAACAAAAAAATCAGCAAATTCAAATGTTCTTTGGTTTTCATCAAGAGGGCAAAGAAGTTCGTGAAGCTTTTCTCCAGGTCTTATGCCTACATCTTTAAGTGGCATATTGGAATCCATTGCGCTTGCTAAGTCTAGTACTCTAACAGATGGGATTTTAGGTACAAACACTTCCCCACCTTGCATTCTTTGAAATGATTTAAGTATAAAATCAACAGCTTGGTCTAAAGTAATCCAAAACCTTGTCATATCTTTATGAGTTATGGGAAAAAAATCTGCATTATTATCAATTAATTTCTTAAAATATGGAACTACTGACCCTCTTGAGCCAAGAACATTACCATATCTGACAACACTAAAAATGGTTTTGTTTTTACCTGTGTAATTGTTAGCAGCTGAAAATAATTTGTCAGAAGCTAATTTGGTTGCTCCATATAAATTCACAGGGTTTGCAGCCTTGTCTGTCGACAAAGCAATCACCTTATCAACGCTATTATTTATACAAGCTTTTATGACGTTTTGAGCTCCATTAATATTGGTTTTTATTGGCTCATCAGGGTTGTACTCTGCAGCAGGTACTTGTTTTAATGCTGCAGCATGAATAACAGTATCAACATTTCTTGTTGCATACTCAGTTCTTTCATAATCCCTCACATCACCAAGAAAAAATCTCACTCTTTTATCTGTGAATTCTTGTTGCATATCAGATTGCTTTAATTCATCTCGCGAATAGACAATTACTTTTTCTATCTTTTCATCTTTAAGTAAACTCTTAAGAAGATGTTTTCCTAAAGATCCTGTTCCGCCAGTTATTAATATATTTTTCATTGTTTTATTGTGAAGATTCAATACTACATAAATATAATAGTTAGATGTTGGATAGATTAAAGCAGAAAATAATATATTCGAATTTAAGAGATAATATAATTTTCATTAGGTACATCATAAAAAAAAATCTTAAGAATAAATATTTATGGAAATATGAATTCAGAAAATTAGAGTCAAATGATAAGATTTTACTATTTTTTCCTTCTATGAGCATTGATAAGCCAAGTTTTCTAAATATAGGAGTGAGATCTTTTATAGAGTCAGCAAAAATAAACAATATTCAGTGCGACCTAGTCTTGTGTAACTCTGGATTAGAAATCTGTCATCTAGGCGGAAGTCCTTTTAGTGCTTCAACAAAGATGCCCTGTAGAACATGTTACAAAGTCAATAAGTCACTATTCTCAGACTTAAAAATTATTGAATTTTCTGATTTTAAGTTAAATCACTTGGGAAACCTCTCAGATCTAGATTTTGATGAATTAAAAAATTTTGAATACAAGGGATATAAATTGGGGGAATTAGTCACAACCTCCATTGTTTGGATTATAAGAAATGCAAAAATAAATAAAGAACATAGGGACTATTACTTAAAATTTATAAATTCTGGAATAAATTTTATTAATTATTTAGAAAATTTAGATATAGAAAGTTACTCTTCTGTACTTGTATTTAACGGTATAATTTTTCCAGAAAATATACTCTTTGAATATTGCAAAAAAAACAATATTAATGTTGCTACTTTTGAAAGTGGTTTTAATTTAAATAACTTTCCAGCAATTGAGTTTAATTATGAGACTACATCAAATCATAATTTTGAATTTAATAATTATAAACTTGATGAAAAGGAACTTGATTTGCTTAATCGTCGAATAAGTTTAAATAGATCTCTCCATAAAGTGTCAAAACAAATAGTTATTTATGGGAATGTCTCATGGGATACTTCTCAATTCTCATCACATACATTATTTGACTCAATGTTTGATTGGCTAGATTTTCTTACCCCAATTTTAAAAGACTTTCCTGATTATAACTTTATTTACAAAACTCACCCCGGTGAAAATCGACCAATTAAAAAAACATGGTTTGGGCTAAGTGAATGGTATGAGTTAAATAACTTAAACAATTATTCAAATTTTAAGGTTATAAAATCTACAGAAAATATTGACACTTACGAAACAATTAAACAGTCCTGCTTGTCATTAGTCTACAACTCAACAGTCGGGCTCGAATCTGTAATGTTAGGTGTGAAATCTTTAGCTGCTGCAAAAACCCACTATACAGATAAAGGTTTTGTAAGTTATTTTGAAAATAAAAACGATTATGAAAAATACTTAAGAACAATGCTCGAATTAGGTGATTTTAAAGTAAAGGAAGAGAGCATTAATCAAGCGCAAAGTTATTATTTTCAATTATTTAACAATATTGCTTTTGACCTAAGTAATCTTGGGTTAAAAATTTCTGAAAATGAATTCACTTTAAACTCAAATCTTGATTTAAGCTCTTATTTTTATGAACAAGAAATGAAAAATTTACCCAAAAACTTTAAGCAAAGAAAGCCCCTAAGTAGAATCTTCAATACTGGATGAATATAGTTGATTAACTTTAAACTCTAAAGCATCTGTTAGAGTTTCGTAATATTGTGTCTCTTTACTTGGAAAAATATTAGGACCTGGATATGTTTGATTAATAATAGTAGCAAGTACTCTATCAAGACCTTTGTGGTTTTTAAAGCCTCCATTATTATTTTGCATATCTAATAATTGGGCGGACAAACTTTCTTCATTTTGAAATTTATATACCCCATCAAGTTCCCTGTAATATCCCCTTCCCAAAACCAATATATTCTTACCATGAATCATTGCCTCTAGTCCTGAGGTGGAATTAACGGTTATAAGGCCCTCACACTTTTCTATTAGTTTATATAAATTAATATTTGGATTTACAAAATGGACATTTTGAAATTCAGAAACTATATTTTGAATATCTTTTGTGGAAACCATTCCTGGGTTTACAGGATGTTCTTTTACAACTAAATGTGTATCTATTGGTAAATTCTTTGCAATCAACTTTATAGTATTGATATTATTTTTAAATTCTGGAGACCTAAATAAAAGCTGTTCATCATATGGTTGATTGAGCGGAAATAAAAAATATTGATCGTTAAATTGTTCAAAGTTAATATATAAAGATTGATTTGATCGAGAATTTATGTATGACGTTAGTCTAAATTTTGAAACATTATCAATAGAAAAAAGGTACTTAATTATATTTTTAAGCAAACTAAAAAAAGATTCGGGGGTAAAGTTTTTTCTTATTTTATAAGCATCTACAGCTAAGTCATATTTTCCTGTTGTAATAGACTTTCTAAAAGTATTTATGTGTTTTTCAATTCCAGTTTCTTCCCAAGTAAAATCGTTTTCATTTCCGAGTTTTAAATTCCAAAAAGGGTCTGAACAAAACCAAATCCTTACTCCTTCATAACCTGGATTGATATAATTGAAAGTTTGAATTTTATAAGCAGGTATGCCTAGCTCTAGTGATAGAAGAACTGGAATTGTCCATATTAGGTAGGCTGCACCACCTGCAAGTACAAGGTCATATTTATTTTCAACAAGTATTTTCTTAATTTTTAATGTTAAAAGAATTTGATAATTTATATCTAATTTCTTATTACTAAAAACATTTTTTGGATCAGCTTCATATATTTTTTTATTTAGCCAGAAAGAGTCATTAAGCATAGAGAAATATTCATTTTCATTTGGAATATTGTCTTTAATATCTATTTCTTTTAGGGAAATGTTGTTGTAAATTGTATTAATTTTCTCATAAGAAATTATGTCAATGTTTGCTTTAGGATATCTTGATAAAAAACTTTTAAAACAATCTTCTAAAGTAGCAGCGTATGACTCATCTCTAACAAACAAAGCAATTTTAAACATAATTTTTTCTCACAATTTATATATAAATCTTTTTAATTAAAAGTTTAATTTATATATCCTAATAATGATGGTGCATAAAATTAATAATATAGCAGTAATGCAACCAACATTTTTACCATGGCTTGGATATTTTGGATTGATGAGGTCTGTAAAATTTTTCGTCTTTTTAGACGATGTTCAATTCACTAAACAGAGCTGGCAATCTAGGAATAAAATTAAAAATTTAAATGGAGAAGAGCTATGGCTATCACTTCCAATCAAGAAACATAATCTAAACACAAAGATTTGCGACATTGAAGTGCAGCAGGAAAGTAGAGATTTACAAAAAATAATAAAGTCTTACCATTACTCATATTCAAAAACGAATAGTTACAATGAAGTGCAAAAAATACTTGTAGAAAACTTTAGAAAAAAAAATTTAGCAGATATTAATATTTCAATAATAGAAGCGCTTCGAGATAGGTTGGGAATTAATGTTGAGACAATTCGTAGTTCAGAATTAGATATCAAAGCGGACACAAAAGAAGACAGGCTTATAAAAATAATTAAAAATTTTAATTCAGAATCTTATTTGTCACCCCCAGGCTCTAAAGAGTACCTTGAATCTGATAATTCATTAAAAGCTTTTGCAGAAAATGATATCGAAATAAATTACTTTAAATTTGATCATCCTCAATATGAACAATTATGTAAAAAGTTTATAAGTAACCTTAGTGCAGTAGATTGTATATCAAATATAGGGTTTTCTCGAACCGCCAAGCTAATCGAAGAAAGTGTTTAAAGCTTCAAATTTTCAATAACTGTATCTAAATAATAAAGTCTATTTTTAGTATCAAAGATTTTATAATCTAATTCAAAAAAATTGTCATCTATTTCATAGTCACTTATTTCAGAATTAAATGAAATAATATTTTTAAAGTCAAAAATTTTATAATCATTTATTTCGGCGCTTTTTTTTAATATTCCTTGTTTTATCACTTCTTTAATAATTTTTTCAATTTTAAAATTTGGAGCGTCATACCCGTAAGGTATTTCAACTAATATAAACGTTTTAGAGTCAATTATTTGATTACTATAGTTACCCATATTACTAGTTCTGTATGAAATATTTTCTACATCAAAGTCTTGTACATAATGAGTATCCGAAATATGATCTGTCGAAACCTCGATAGCCACAAAATTAAAATTCGTATAGATTGCGTTATTAATTTTTGGTAGGTTAAAAATATTAGAAATTTGTCCATAACCTAAAGTAGAGATAATGTGCTTACATTCAATGATTTGTCCATCTTCTGAAATAATCTCAAAGTTTTTTTTATTTTTTTTTATTTTTTTAATTTGAAAATTATTTTTAAATTCAAGATTTCTATTTTTTAAATAACTTTGAGCATTAATACCAAAACTTCTCAGATTTGTATTTGATGAATACATTGAAACTTGTTTACTACCCTGATTTCTAGAAGCTAAAGAACTGCACAAAATAGTTTCTAGATAATCATTTTTAGATTTTAATTGGTTCGAAATCATATCATCTAAAACCCTTATTCTATGTAGTAGAGGAATTTTCATATAGTCATGTGATGATATTTTATCAGCATTATGTCCGGTAATTTTTTTTTGGATAGTACTTAAGTAGCTTCCTAGTGTTAATCCAAATTTATTAATTAAAACACCCTCAAGACTTGATTGGTGTTCAATTTCTTCTGGATTAAGATTTTCTAGCTCTTCTAAAACTTGGCTGAGTAACTCTTTTGAATTATATTCCGGAGACGCTATGTCATTTTTTAAAACTCCTGAATTGTAAGCTCCATAATTAATATTCAGCTCTGTTGCTTTTCCGACTAATTCATAAAATCTAAATAAATTACTATCACCATCTAAAAACCTACATCCAAAATCTAGATTGTATTTATTCCAACTAAACCCATTTGCCATACCACCAAGATTTTTGCCAGAGTTGATTAAACAAGTATCAGCATCATCTAGTTTGTACATTGCATAAATTCCTGGAATTCCTCCACCGAGGACACAAGTGTCAAAAGTTTGTTTCATCAATGCTAGTTTAATAAATTTAATGATTAACGATGCTAGCCTGTATATTGTTATGAAATACGTTACTCTAAACAAAACAAGAGTAGGAAAAGATTACCCCACATATGTTATCGCAGAACTTTCAGGTAACCATGGAGGGGATTTAGAAAAAGCTTTAGAAATTATTCGAAAAGCAAAAGATGCTGGTGCAAATGCAGTTAAATTACAAACATATACTGCAGATACCATAACTTTGAATTCAAATAAAGATGATTTTCTTATTCCCGGTAACAATCCCTGGGAGGGTAGTAATAGCCTTTATAGCCTTTATAAAGAAGCCTATACTCCTTGGGAGTGGCACGAAGTATTATATAAAGAAGCTGAGAAATTAGAAATTGACATATTCTCATCTCCCTTTGATGAGACTGCAGTTGACTTACTTGAAGAGTTAAATACAAAAATGTATAAAATTGCATCTCCAGAAATTTTTGATATTGGATTGATTGAATATGTTGCAAAAACTAGAAAGCCAGTAATACTTTCTACTGGTTTAGCCAATAAAATAGATATTGAGTTAGCAATAAATACCCTAAAAGATGGGGGGTGTAAGGAAATTGTATTATTAAAATGTACAACAGCCTACCCAGCTCCATTTAATGAAGTCAATTTAAAGACAATGGTCGATTATGAGAATGAATTTAATGTTGTTAGTGGCCTATCAGACCATACTTTGGGTACAGAAGTTCCTTTAGCAGCAGCGACACTAGGAGCAGCCGTCATTGAAAAACATTTTGTAATTAAAGGTGACGATACTGTTGACAGTTTTTTCTCATTAGATGCGGAGTCGTTTAAAGATATGATAATAAAAATACGAAACATTGAAAAATCATTAGGTGCAGTTGACTACAGTGTTTCTAAAGAAGCTGAAAAAAACATATGGGCAAAACGATCTTTATACTTTTATAAAGATGTAAAAAAGAATGAAAAAATACTGAATAGTTATAAATCAGTTAGGCCTGGCTATGGACTACATCCAAAATATTTTGATAAGATTAAAGATTACATAGCTGCAAAAGATATAGAAGCAGGTGACAGGGTAGACTGGGATAGTATAAAAAAAGACATTTGATGAAAATTCTATTTTTCTGTTCAGCTAATGTAACTTCAGGAATTGGTCACTTGATTAGATGCCATAATATTGCGGAATTTCTTAGAAAAAATAAATCACTTATAGTTGATATAAGCGGAAATATTGATTCTCACTTTATAAAATCAAAAGGTTATAACAATATAAAAATTGAAAGTAGTGTGGTTTATGAAGATTATGATGTCATAATCTTTGATAGCTATAGTAAAGAAGATTATGAAATAGTAAAAAAGTTAAATTTAAAAAAAATTGCAATAGACGACCTGGAAATATTCGATTATCAAGACTGGGATTTAGTTATTAACTTTAGGTTTAAAAACCATTATAAAAACTACAAAGCAAAAAAAATTATAACCGGTCTAAATTTTTTTCCCGTAAATTCATTTTTTACAAATTTAAGAAAAAGACACAGGGGTACAAAAAAAATTAAAAATTTGTTTTTTTATTTTGGCGAAACAAAAAATATTGAAATTACGAAAAAAACATTAGATATTATTGGTAAATATTCTGATGAATATAACTTTTATATCAAGTCAACTTACAACAGCCCATTATTTACTAAGATAAATAATGAAAATTATCATAATTTATTCTCTACTTCTGAAATGATTATTCATGGTGGAGGTCTTACGAAGTATGAAAGTGCCTATTCAAAAAAATTTAATATTGCTTTTTCACTCACAAGATTACAAAAAGAAGACACTGAAATACTAGCAAAATTTGACTTAGTAAAAGATATGGGTAATTTTACTAATTTTGAAACTGTTTTAATATCAAGTCTTGATTATCTTAATAAAAGTAATATCTTTGAAGATATTTTAAGATTTGAAGATAGTAGCTCAAATTACTTTTCAGATCGTAGTCTTGAAAATATTGCAGAAGAAATTAGTAAAGTTATATATTAAGGAAAAGTAATTATGAACAGCCCAATTATAAAGTCTCTTTCAAAGATACTAGACAATGAGTATATATTAGAAACATCTTCAGGTACTGCAGCTTTAATAGCATCTTTAAAGCTTGGTGATTTTGAAGAAGGTAAAGAGGTAATAATTCCATCAGTAGTATGTCCAGCTGTGCTGTCATCTGTAAACCTATCAGGTTTGAAACCTGTATTTGCTGATATGGAAATTAAACACTTCAACATGGATATTCAAAATATTACTGAATTAATTAATGAAAACACCGTGTGTATAATCGGTGTGCATTGTTTCGGTATAACTTCTGCAATATTAGATTTAGAAAATATATGTAAAAAAAATAACATAATGTTAATTGAGGATTGTTGCTTATCATTTGGCAATTCATTTGAAAATCGTAAAATTGGAACATTTGGAGATACTTCCGTATTTAGCTTTGGTTATGATAAATTAATAACTGGCGCCGGAGGGGCTCTAGCACTCAAAAATAAAGAAGATTTTTTAAAAGTATCTAAATTTCTACATGAAAATAAAATTTTTCAACCTACTACATACAGCCATAAAAATATAGAATATCAGTTTAAAAATTTGGACTCTAACTTAAATACAAGACGTAATAATGCTATTAAATTTTCTAACCTTCTAGATGAAGACAAAGTAATTAAACCAGCATTCAGAGAGTTTGATATTTATTGGAGATATCCATGTTTAGTTAAAAATGATAGATTAACTTTAATTAAATTAGGCCTCGATAATAAAACAATAATAACTTCTCATTACCCTGCACTGTCTAAATATCAATTTAATTCGAATCTTGAAGTAGCAGAATTATTTGACTCTAAGATAATTAATTTATTTGTGAATGAATCTGCCACTGATAATTATATAGAAAAAGTAGTAGAGTTAATAAATAATGGATGAGAAAATTAAATCACTTTATCAAGGACTTTATGACAAATATGGAATATCTCCAGAGTCTGTAAAAGCAAGAGACAAACATCAGCAAGAAGAAAGGTTTTCTAATTTAATATCCTTAACAGAAATTAAAGAAAGTGATTCAGTTTTAGATATAGGGTGCGGTTCTGCTGAACTATTAAAGTATCTAAGGAGAATGGGTTTCAAAGGTGAATACTATGGAATTGATTTTATTTCTGATTTTGTTACTCATGCTAAAAAAGAATTTAATAACGATTCAAAAGCATTTTTTGATGAAAAAAATATCTTAGTCGATGATTTTGAAAATAAATTTGATTGGGTAGTTTTATCTGGAGTGTTTAATGACAAAAGGGAGAATTCAGAAGAGTATTTTTATAAAACTATAAATAAGATGTATGAGGTTTGTAAAAAAGGTATAGTCTTTAATTCACTTTCTAAATATGTTGATTATGAAGATGAATCTTTGTATTATACATATCCAGATTTAACTCTCAAATATTGTATTGAGAAATTATCTAAATACACAATTATCAATACTAATTACCAATTAAAAAAAGATACTATTCCATTTGAGTATTCTATTTGTGTATTTAATAAATGAAACCCCTATTTATTATCCAAGCAAGAATGTCTTCTAGTAGGTTACCTGGTAAAGTTTTAAAAGAAATAAATAATAAATCTTTAGTTCAAAGAATCATTGAATCTACTAAAGCGTCTTCATACTCATCAAAAATTTATATTGCAACGTCGACAGATAAAACTGATGATGTACTCGCTGAACACTTAAATCAACAGGATGTATCAATTTACAGAGGCTCTCTTGAAAATGTGTTTTCAAGATTTTATGAAATTACAAATAAAGAACAAGGTAATTTTGATTCGGTTGTAAGGTTAACTGCTGATTGCCCGCTGTTAGATCCAAAAGTCATTGATTTAACAATTGAAAACCATTATAAAAAAACAAACTATGACTACACCTCAAATGGTCTTTCAGGTTCTTTTCCTCTGGGACAGGGAGTGGAAGTTGTTGAAATAAATAAATTTTTAGATTTAAAAAATAAGATACTTACTAATGAAGATCTGGAACATGTAACAAGATTTATATGGAAGAGACCGAGCATATATAATTGCAATTCCGTAGAATATAATCACCCTACATATCAAAACTGCTCTCAACTTAGACTTACAGTTGATGAAATTGAAGATTTCAATCTAATTGAAAAAATAATACAAAATATGTCCTACGATAAAAAGAAGCCTTCTTTAGATGATATTGTAAATTTTCTATATAAAAATCCTAAGTTGATAGATATAAACAAACACATCAAACAAAAAGAGACCTGAATCATATTTATTATATGTCTAAAAATTATGTATTTATATATGACAAATAATTTATATTTTATTTCGCATTACTAAATTGTATTGTGAGAAATAATACATAGGAATTAAAACCTGTATAACAGTTCGCTGACAGGATGATGATTTTGAAAAGTCTCTACAAATAGATTCATTATTAGTATGAGTGCCAAAAAAATTATCAAGAAAGTAATAAATTTGATCAGTAATTATATTGTCTAGTCCATTAAATAACTGCGGGGTTTGTACAAATGAAATAAATATCCAAATAAAAATCATCGATAAAGTTTTTACATTATAAAAATCTTTTAATATGTTACAAAATATTACGAGCACAAAAATTATAGGAGTAATACTCCAAATACCACTTGGGTTAAACATATTTAATAAAGTCATATGATTTCCAATTAGATACAAAAACATTCCGACCAACAGAACAAAAATTATTTGTAAAGTTCTATAAATATAAATACTGTCTAGCTTATAAATCAGTAAGTAATAAATGACAAAAAACACAACTTGATAAATTAATATTGATATGATTGACTCGGGAACTTGACCTATCCCTCGCGTATTTGTACTAGTGTTACTGAATATTTCGACCCAAGTTATGGACATGATTATATTACTTATAATAATATTTTTAAAGATTGTTTGATTCTTATATAATTCGTCTTTGCAAAAAAAGAAAGAAAATAATAAGAACAACATTAAGGCCTCGTAGCGCAATATAAAGAACACAGACAACGCAATAACATAAACCACTGAATTAAATTCATTTTTTTGAGATTGATAAAGCAAAATAAAAGTTAACAAAAGGCCAAATAAAATGTGAACATTTAAATAAAAAAATTGAAAAATTAGTACTGGGGTCAAAATTAACATGAATCTAAAAACTCTATTAAGAATATTATTTGATATAAAAAAATTGCACTGTTTTAAATATGAATTAAGTGACAAAATACCAAATAAATTGATTAATCCAGGAATATATGAAATATTTGTGATGTTAATAATATCGAAATATCCACTTAAAATTATTAAGGGGATTGACCTGAAATCAAGGAGTAAAGAAAATTGATTTACTCTTGATTCCAAACCTTCTGTGAGAAAATAAGCAAGAGAGTCATTTGTCGTTGTATTAAACTCAAAATATTGAACAACAAAAAATAGTATTGAAGAAGCAATAAAGACTTTCAAATATTCAAAATAGATTTTTGACTTATATTTAAACAGGATTAAAAATGTCAAAATTAAATATAGAAAAAATTGTACATTTAAGAAAGAATTATTGAAAAGCAAATACATAATCCAACTGATCAACACAAGTGCAAGCACTCCAACAAAAATATGATTTATTGTAAAAGTAGGTTCTTTTTTCTTTTTACGGTCAGAAGCTGCTGCCATACCAAATCCCAGACTATAAATAGTCAGAGCTTTTGCTGTCAGGAAAAAATATTCAATCATCATAATTTAAAAAATATAGTGTGTTCTCATTAGGATTAAAAAGCGTAATAAATTTGTCGGATGAAGTGGGTTCCTCAACAACTATTCTCAATCGCTCTGTGTTGATGTTATTTCTTGAGTTGTATCTTTGTTCATAATTAGGTTGGTTGATTAAAGTTTCAATTTGATATTCAATAAAAATTTGAATATCACTTATTTCAATATCAGCAACTAAATCAGGGTTATATATCAAATTAGCTTTTGATATGCCCCCTAGTTTTTCTTCATCAATAAAACCATTGTGGTAGATAGTCTTATTATCAAATATAGATTGTAACTCTCTATAAGGCTGGACTGATGATAAGTAGTTAGAGTTTGCGAGATTTATACCTTTATAAAAATTATCTATCCCAGTAGAAATAAAAAAAACAAATAAGATTAGAAAAATAATTAAGAGATCTTTTCTAATAAAGAAATAAAGAATTAAATTTATCAAGACAAAAAATATTATTAGCGGTGCGAAAACTTTGAAAATTAAAAATGTTTTTGAATCATTGTTTTCTTCGACAATCAGAGTTAGATCAGTAACCTTAATAAGCTGGATATTCTGATCATAATTTGCTCCAACAACTTTTTCTGAACATTCAGGTAAAGTTCCGTCAAATTCTTTTATCAAGTCAAGATAGGTTAACGATTTAAATTTAATTTGGTTATATCTGGTAATTAATAAACTTTCTTCAATAGAAAAAGGGCAATTTCCATTGTATGTAGGCAAATTTTCAGATGACAATACATCTAAGTTACTTTGAAATTTTGTCTCAACAAAGATAATAGAAAAAATAGCATAGGTAATCGCTATAGAAAAATATAAGGCAGACTTTTTCAAAATATTCATATTGTTTCTTTAATCTTAATTTTAAGACTGTTTATTTTCATCAAATTACATTAATCATTAAATAAATACTCTATTACCAAAGCTTTAAAATAATAAAAGTTAATTATTTTTATTTAAATACAATTCTTCGAAGTATATAAATTCCTTAAAAATGGATAATTTCAAAATTGAATTATTTTCAGAGTTCCCGATCCCATTTGCAATAAAAACTTTATTCTCTTTAATGAGGCAAAATGTTTCTTGTCCTTTTACTCCGTAATCACCAGAAATAATTATTAAATTTTTATCATTGAAATCATTTATCCAGCCTACAGAGTTATAAGGCAAGCCTTCAGTTAAAAAAGCAAATGAATTTGGTTCAATTTCCGCTTTAGTTTCTCGAAGCCAAAAAATTTGATGTGATAAAAGCAGAATATTTGTAGCACTAGTTTCTTCAATAGCAGTATTTATAGCGCTAATCTGTTTTGACGTAGGCAGCCAAGTTGGATTTGAAAAATTTGCAGCAATAATTAATACGTCATAATATTCTTGAATAAATAAGTCTTCTTTAAAGATCTTAAAATAATTTTCAAGACCATTCTTTTCTACTTCATGATTTCCTAAAGCAAGAAAATAAGTTTTAAAGTTAGCATCAATAAAATTTTTAACTTTTCTGAAAGAAGCTTCATCATTACTTCTTACAAAATCACCAGTCAAAGCAATCGATGAAGAATTAGCATCTTTACTTTCCTTCAAATATTTTGTCAGATAACTTGGAAGAAAATTTGAATTGGAAAAAGTATCACCATATGCATGACCCACAATAAAAAGTTCTTCTTCACTTTTTAAATTTTTGTCTAATGTTTTGTTTTGATTTAATTTACAAGCTGGGATACTCAAAAATAGACTGTCTAAATTTAGCCCTATATTTTTATTTATAGTTGTAGTTGTTGCGTAAGCATCTAAAACACAATATCCTAAATATTCT
>Ga0213859_10000093_pt1 | contig 38829 bp, 29 predicted proteins | sample PICome_2_FD_160133 | JGI IMG/M metagenome (GOLD analysis project Ga0213859, IMG submission 160133) | Coastal seawater microbial communities near Pivers Island, North Carolina, United States - PICO304 | ecosystem: Environmental > Aquatic > Marine > Coastal | place: USA: North Carolina...
CCTGAGCCGCCACCGCCTCCGCCTTGTGCTTGAACTTTGATATACCTTACTCCACTTGGTCTACTCCAAGTGCCGTTACCTGTCCAAACCTGTATACTTGCAACACCGTGATTGTCATTTGATAATGCGCCGCCATCACTTCTAACTATTCGATATGCTCCGCTTGTACTTGTTAGTCCAAGTCCACCTGCAGATACCGCTACTGAACCAGTAACTTTTGGACCTCCTAGATCAACTGAACTAGGTGCCAGTTTTGCAGCCGTTACTGCACCAGTTTCAACTTTCGCTGCGGTTACAGTTGTGTTTGCAATATCAGCATCAGTAATTGTACCGTCAACAATTGCCTGATTAGTTATTTTCTTTAGTGTTTGATAATCAAATGCCATTTATTTTCACCCTAGATGTTTTCTATCAGCCATCCCTCTGTTGCAGTTGAAAATACAAGTTTAAATGCAGCACCTTCTGTGGTAACTGTCATTGTATCGTTTGTTCTCATAATAGGATTACCATTGTTAGCAATAGTTAAAGTGTTGCTATCAAAAGTTCCTTTAAGATCAAAAATCTGTATTGTATCACCTGACAATGGAGATGCTGGTAATGTTAGCGTAATCGGTCCGCTACTTGTATCAACCCAATATGCTGTACCTGCCTGTCCTGCTGTTGACGATGTAATCGCCACTCTGTTTAATCCTCCAACCGGTAGCCAAGCAGCACCATTATAGTATTCTAGACTGTTTGTGTCTATATTATAATATTGCACACCTGTGTTAACTGTTGTGGGACGCTCAGCAGTAGTACCCATAAGCATTCTTGGTTGTACTTCAATACCGTTTGTTACTACTCTTCCCATTTTATGTCTCCTATGCAGTTAGTGTTTCAATACCGTAGCATACGGCAGAAACGTTGATCGAATTCGATCTTACTACAATCTTTTTTCCTGCGTCTACGACAATACCTGTTCTTTCAAGTACACCGTTTGCAGATATTAAAGAATCATATTCAATAAAGTCTGCGTCTGCAGGTGTATCTGTTGTTCCGACAGATAATCTTACTTCTACAGCCGATCCGCCTCTGTTACATACAGATACTGTTACTACAGCAAATGTATCAGCAGGGACGGTGTATAGAGTGGTATTAGTGGCTGCTGCTAAATTACCTGACCCTAATATTCCTGTTGCCATTTTATATACTCTCCATTATTAGTTTAAGAAATAACTCCACGCTAGTGGATAACCATTTACAGAACCCTTAAAGTTCATATTTGCATTAATACTTATCTGTGCTCCTGTAGTTGTGGTTATTTGTGTACCAGCAATGTAAATAAATCCTGCTGTAACACTGTTAACGTTCAACGATGCACCACCGCCACCAATTTGTGAACTGATGTAAGCCTTAATAGCTCTTTGTGTTGGTACAACACTGTCGCTGTCCGCTGTAAAGAATGGATCTGTACTAAATTCTTCAATACTTGCGGATCCTCCACCTAGTGTAACTTCACCAAGTGTAAGTTCTTGTAGTCCTGCAATATTAAACGCATCAGCATTCAATGTTGCAACACCAGTACTCTGTTCAACAGCAAACAATCCGCCAACTCTAAAGTTACCGTCTTGGTCTGTTGATGTATAGAACACTCTACCACCATTTTCTTCTTTGGTTTCGTTAGCAGGAATTGGATCCTGTAACGGTAGTCCTGGATAGTTAGTTTCAGTAAAGTTACCTGTACCAATATCTAGGAAGTCGTGTCCTGTTAATCGTACTTGTGAGTACTTGATTCTTGTTGTAATGCTTGTTCCATCTGCTGGTATATCTATCAGTTTCATTTCTGGTGATACCTGGAAGAAACAAGTGTAACTACCTGCATTAGATCCTAGTAATGTAAAGATATTAACTAGTTTAAATGTTTGATCTGGTAAATGTCCAAACACAACGTTAGAACCTGCAACTGGTAAATCAGTTAATCTTCTTACAGCAATAAACGCTGTTCCGCCTTGTAAGAAGTCTGCATAACCATCGCCTGTACCATTAATTAAGTCAGCACTTGCAGAAACATAACCTGTTCCTCTGCTTGTAAATGTTGGATTAGCAAGTACACCATAGCCCATTCTTACACGGAATGGAACTGCATAAATCTCACTTGGATCAGTGATTGTCATTGTAGGTGCGCTTGTGTATCCGCTGCCTGGTTCTGTAATTGTAACCTTAAAGATCTTGTTTTCTGCAACATATGCTCTACCTTTAGCAGTAGCACCTGCATAAACTTGTACGTGTAGATCAGTGCCTGCGTCTCCGCCAATTACACTGTATACACCTCTTCTTTCTTTGGTTAAACCAAACGCAATTGCTTTTGCACCTGAACTTTCAGTGATTTCACCGTTACCGTATCCTGACCAAGTCCAAGTAATACCATCTGGTGAATGTGCCACATAATCAAATCCATTTACCGCAGCGTTGTATGCTGTTGCCATAAACAGACCTTCGTTGTATGTAAGTTTTTGCAATCCTGAAGGTGTTGTTGAGTCTGGTGATCCAACTGACATTGAACCCCAAGTTAAACCATCTAGTGAATATGCTCCACTGTCACTGTCTGTTGCAATTGCTACAAATCTACCGTTACCCCATTTAACTGAGTTCCAAGCAGAACTTGCTGGCAATGTAACATCAGTCCAAGTTTCGCCATCTACTGAGTAAGATGCTTCAGTTGATCCTGATTTAACTGCAACCAGTCTTCCTTTACCTGCTGCAATTGAATTCCATCCAGTGTTGTTAAGTGTTCCTGTGATATCCCACACAACACCATCTAGTGAAATAGCAACTGTTGTGCTATCACTTGCAATTGCTACAAATCTACCATTTAGGTAAGCAACATCACTCCAAGCAGCACTTGTTGGTAATGCACTTGACACCCAAGTTACACCATCGTTTGAATACGCTGCTGCTGTACCGCCTGATGCAATTGCTACAAATCTACTTTGTAGTGCAATGGTTGATCCGTCATCTATTAATCCGTGTGCAAAAGCAGTCCAATTAGATGCACTTGGTAATGTACTTGCTGCCCAAGTTGTACCATCTAAACTGTATGCACCGTTAGTTGCGCCGTCTCTTGCTGCAACAAACACACCTGGTTGACCTGTACCTTCTTGATCATAATCAAGTACTTCGCCAGTTGCTGTATTAATCGCTGTTACTACCATTGTAAGATCGTGTGTGCCATCTGTACCACCTAATGCGCTACCTAACACAGTTAAATCGTCTAGTCTAGTATATCCAGTACCACCGCTTATAACTGAAGTTGAGTATTTCCAACCGTTGCGTGTTACTTGGATGCTTAGTCCTGATCCAGTACCGCCTGTTGGAGATACAATGTACACACCTGTAGTAAATCCATATGCTTGTGCAGACCAATCACCTGCTGTAGGCATACCGCCTGCTGTAACAACACTGCTGTAACTTGGAGCACTAAACTGTACTCTTGGTTGTACAACATAAGTTGAAGAAGCATCTGGAGATGAAATTGTAGTTCCTGGAACTACGTGATCCCATCCTGGTGTTCCTGTACTCTCTCTTTCAACACTAGCAATCTTAGTACCTGCATTGTATGATGTAATTATACCATACTGTCCGGCACCTGTTCCACCATCTACATAAACTACCATTCCTACATACGCTGAACTAATTTCTGCGTCAGTAGCAGCAAGTGTTATGCTTGTTGAAGTACCGCCCTGTGCTGTGTTTGCATTCGATACATAACCAAAACCACCAAAATTACCTAGTGCTTCTGGAGCATCTGCAGAGTCATCTACATTATCTTCTAAGAAAACATTGTGTACAGCATTGTTTCTAAATTCATCAGCAACTGCTGTAGCGCCTGTACCAGCACCCGAAACTAATATATCTGTTTTAGTATATTCGTTACCTGCGTTTTCAAATTCAAAGTTGTAAACTTCTTGAGCACCGTCTGTATTAACTTCACTTATAGTTGCTTCAAATTGGAATCTGTTATCAACAATAGCAGTATCTGGTATTTCTGTTGCATCAAAACCTTCTGCAACTGAACCAAAGTCACCGTATGAGTTGTTACCGTTAGTTCCTCTAATTCTACCACCGTCTGTTGACAAGTAACCAATGTGTGAGTAGTAAGTAAACACAGATACAAGTTCTGCTCTACCATTGTTTGCTACCCAAGCACCAATACCATCACTTATAACCTGTGTAAAGTCGTTGGATACAATTGAATCATTACCACCATTGTGTAATGCTCCATCAATCTTTTGACCAATACCACCGTTACCAAAAGTAGTTACGTTTTGTACGTATGGTGAACGTTCAATAATCCAAGTTCTGTAATCCTCTGGACCCCAACCTGGATCAAGTGATACATAAGCACCACCTGAAACTCTCGAAGTTCCATATTCGTTTGGAGCAAGTAAGTCACCGTCCATACCAGCAAGTGTTTGATTTCTAATACCAGTACCGTTACGTACATAGTACATATCTTCTTCGTGTGATCCTACTACTGCATTACCGTAGTATCTTGCTGCATAAAGAACTTTATAGTTTCCTTTAAATTTAATATCGTGTTTGATTGCATCAATAACACTGTTTACATCTCTTAAACATAGTGCAGAGTTGTATGCTAGATGCACAGTCATTGATCCTGTATCATCATCTAGTGGCATAGCGCCTGATGCATTTCTAGTTTTAGCAATCTGTACTTCTGTAGAACTTAATACATCATAAACATAGTATGTTGTTCCTGCAATAATACCGTCTCCGCCTACAGTAAGTGGTGGACTTAGTACAGTACCATCAAATTTAATTGCCATACCACGCTTCATCCAACTAGTATCGCCAACTGTAATAGCATCTGTTGTTGCGGTTGTTGCCGATGCTGTTGTGTAGTATGTTGTATTAATATATGCATCTGCTTCAGCAACAATAAATGCTCTATTTCTTTCAAGTTGTAATCTTGCATAGTCAGCATTTCTTATATCTGTTGCACATCTGCTTCCTTCAGTTGAACCACTGTAGATAATTGTGTCAATTGTATGGAACAATGCATTAATTCTAGACGCTGCTGTAGCATCACTGTTTAGATATGTTGCAGTATCGTCAGCAATTAAAGTTCTAACATAATCATATGCTGCTCTTGTTGCTGCTTTTTGTCCTAGATCATAAACATCACTAGCAGTTGATCTTAGATATGCATAAGCATTTTTAATTGTTTGATAGTTACTGTCAAACATAAAGTCATACATTGCACCTTCAAGCAACAATCTCATATCTCTCTTACATTTGTCTGCGTTGTAATCTAAGTTTGGATATTCATCTGCAAGGTAGTTTGACATTGCTGTAACTAGTGCTTCTTGTTGTGCATCTAGTGTTTCAGCCGCTGTAATTAATGCTGTTGTTGAAGTAACACCATTAGTAGCAGCAGGGTTGTAAACAACATCTGCAATAATACTTAATCCACTACCATCTGACAGTGGCATAGTTGTACCACCAAATGTCTGTGAAACTGTTAATGTGTTTGCTGCTGGAGTTGTAAGTACCCAGAAAGTAGTATCAGCAACAAAACCGTTACCGCTTGTTCTTGGTGTAAATTTATCTCCAACACTTAAACTGTGATTTGTTGACGTTGTAATAACATTACTTGCAATATCTGTTACAGTAACATTAGGTCTATCAGCAACATCTTCAATTGTTGCAATTATTACATCTAGTGCTGCTTCAACGTGTGATACCGCTGCTGCACTTCCAGCAGTATCTCTATACTGAGGAATAACACTGTTCAGCGGAGTAATTGTACCATTACCTGCAATAGCAGATAGTAACGATTTTAATTCACCGTATGCTGCAACTGTTGCTGCTTTTTCAGTGCTGTCGATTGCAAGTGATCCTGCAATGCCATCGTAGTATGCTTTAGCAGCATCAATGGTCATTTTCCAACCGCCGTATGTTAAATCATAAACTAATGCATCAACAATGTAACCTACATCTTGTTTACATTTTGTTCTCGAATATTTTACATTAGGAAAGTTAGCAGCAATCCATAAATTTAATTCTTCTTTCACAAAGTCTTTGTTTTCTATTAACAAATGACGTGCATTACCATAGCCTACTAGATATGAAGTGTTATATCCTGTTGGATCAGTATAATTAGCAAGTTCTAGAGTTCCTACACGGAAGTCTATGTTATGCATCATTGTGTCAATTAATTTAGAAATTTCAGTTTCTTCAACAGTGTCTGCAAAAGGAACTGCAATGTCTTGTGCTTCAGCGTTACCTGATGTTGGTGTTACTGAACTTCCTTTTACAATATTTCCAATAACTGATTTCAAATGTTCATAAGTTGCTAAACTATAACCTGTATCAGTTTTATGAGTTGTACCTGTTGACGGCCCTGCATTTACTGAACGAACTTCATCACCAATTACACAAGTATTTTCAGGAACAATAATAGGAAGTGTTTCTCTGTAACGTCCTGTTTTAATCTTAATTAAGTTATTAGGTGAATATCTTGCAGGAATTCTTGAATCATCTTGATCTTCAAGAGCATTAAGAACTATTGTTAACAAACTAGTAACGTGAGTATAAACACCTGCTTCTGCTGGTGCATCAGTATCTTTGTACTGTGCAATTACCGCTGTTGACAAGTCACCGTTAGTAACTTGATAGTTTGTGTCAGGATCTTGATTATTAACAATTTTTTCAATAAGTTGCCACATATAAGTGTATGCTGCAACAGAAACTGCTGATTCTGCACCTAATTGTGGATATGCTTCTGTTTCTGATTCACTTAATCCGCCAACAAAACTGTTAGCAGCACCACGTGTCTTAACGTTTCCACCGTGTCCTAAATCAAATATCAAAGCGTCTAGTACAAATCCTACATCTCTAAAACATCTGTCATCTTTGTAATCTAAATTATACCAAATACTTGATACATCCGGAGTAGTTACAGTGTTTAATTCAACATTGTAGTTAATATATTCTACAACTTCTCTTTGAATGAATGCTCTGTTCATTTCAAGAATGTGTTGTGCATTAGGATTTCTAGGTCCGTTTTCAACCTGCATACAAGCATATCTAATAGATTTAAATGGCTTGTCTATTGTTCCACCGTATACTGGATAAGGTTGATCTGAACCGTGCTCTGCAACATAGTACACATAGTCACTTTGTCCAAGTGATACCCATTCTGGATATTGTGCGCCTGCTGATAAAACTTGACCTTCTGTTCCTATCGGTAGTCTTGCAACACCTGAACCACCGTAGTAAACTAGGTCACCCGGTGTTGTTAATAGTGCTGTCTCAGAACCAGTAATAAGTTGGTTCCAATAAGCACCTACAGTATCTTGATCTGGTCTTGAATTTGCTGCGCCGCCGCCTTCTGCACCGATAGATGAACCATCGTCGCCTTCTGATCTGTGTCTTGCTACACAAACATAAGCGTTTGCACCAAACTTAACTGTGTCACCTATTTCATATTCTCTATCATCAGTCCACTCACCTTGCCAACTAAATCCTTCATTTAATCTGCCCCAGTAATTAGGTTCTGTAGGATGAGCAGTAACAGTACCAGTCATTGTACCAGTACCTGTATCCGGTGTAAATGTTGCACCAGCGTGTACTTCTGAAATTGTAAATGTAACTGCATCTTCTACTGTTTTAATAAAGTAGAAAGAACTATCACTTACATTACCAAAAGTTGTTCCGCTAAATTTAATTGCTTGTCCAACAACCATTCCAGTTGTATCGCTAGTAGTGAATACTGCTGTACCGCTGTTAGTCTCTGTAATTGTAAAGTCGGTGCTTGGAGAATCTGCTGTTGCTACATAAGTGTAACCGTTGTTAGAAACTACCTGACCAACTTTATAAGATGTTGTGTGATCCCAAGCATTTTGGAAACTAAATCCTTCTGCAAATAATGCCCAATCAGCACCCGACGAAACAGGATTAGCATTAGTATTATTTGTTTTAGCAACGTATTGGTTACCACCATATTTTACAACATCACCAATTTTGTAACTTGCACTGTCATTCCAGTCATTTGCAAATTCAAAACCTTCAACAAATGTTGACCAGTTTGCACTGTCTGCTGTGAAGTCTGAAACATCTGCTGTGTGTGCACCTGTACAAATATAAAGATTTGCACCGTACTTGATAATATCATTTACTTTGTATCTTGTTGATCCTACCCAAGCACCTTTGTATTCAACACCTTGGTTGAAGTAATCCCATTTTGCTTGATCGTCTTCTAAGCCAAGTGTATTAGTTGCAGCACTTGTATGACCTGTATTACAAACGTATGTTTGTCCACCGTATTTTACAAGATCATTTGCTTTGTATCTTGTTGATGCTACCCAAGCACCTTTCCAATCAAACCCTTCTGCATAGACAGACCATTTTGCGGAGTCTAGTTCAAGTCCGTCAGCAGCAGTAGCAGCAGATGTATGGGCAGTTGTAGCAATATATAAATTGCCACCGTATTTTACTACGTCATTTACAATGTATTGTGTGCCAGTCGACCAGTCTCCCTTCCAAGAAGTGCCGTCTGTCATTAGGTTCCATTTAGATGGAACTATGTCAAAGTCGACATAAAAATCTGAATTAGACGTGTGTCCTACGGAACATATGAATGTTTTACCTCCGTATCTAACAACGTCATCTTTATAGTATGTAGTAGAACCTGCCCAGTCCCCTTTCCATACAAATCTAATTCTACCAAGTTTAAATTCTGCCATTTAATTAACTCCGCGTTGTACTTATTTACCTTATTTTTATCTACTGTTGTTTTTATCAAAAGATCTATGGAACATTGCTTGTGCTAGTATAGAACCGCCTATTCCTGCTTCATCTCCTGAAATATTTACTGGTACAGGTATTGTAACTGGTAAACCTGCTGAGTTACCAATTTCACCTGGACCAACCTTAACTGTACCTGCAATAAAACTCGCTGTTAGTAGATCTGCACCACCAACATTTAATCTATTTTGCAAATACGCCTTAATTGCTCGCTGTGTAGGAATGATATTGTTAGAGTCTGCTGTAAACAATGGATCAGTTGAAAATTCTCTGATAATTGTTCCAGTACCACCAACTCTAATACCGCCTAATGCAAGTTCTGTTAATCCGTTAAGATCAAAGAAGTCTGCACTAATAGTAACAATACCTGTTGCCTGTTCAACAGCAAACAATTCACCCACTCTAAAGTTACCTGATTGGTCAGTGGATGTGTAGAACACTCTACCACCATTCTGCTCAATAACTTCGTTTTCAGGGTAACTTATGTAATTTCCTGCATATAGTTCAGGATAATTTGTTTCAATAAAGTTACCTGTACCTATGTCTAGGAAGTCGTGACCTGTAATACGACACTGTGAATATCTTAATCTAATTTCAACTGGTGTGTCGTGGAAGTTAGATGGGTCATCTTCAATTTTTAGTTCAGGTGTAACTCTAAACTTCAATGTAAATGTTCCATCATTTTCTTCACTTTCTTTTTCAACAAGCACAACAGTGTAAAGTTCTGGATTACCTTCAAGTCTTACCTGTGCGCCTGGACCAATTAGTGTATCAATATTACTAATTGTTAAGAATTTACCAACTGCAATAATATCAGCAAAACCATCACCAACTACACTTACTGTTGTTGTACTTGTTTTGTAAGCATTACCTCTGTTTACAAAACTTGGCTGTGCTAATACTCTGTCAGCCATTCTGTTTAAATCTAATTCAATATCACCTGTATTGTTAGGATCATCCATAGTATATGTTGGAGGAGCGTTATATCCGCTGCCAGGTTCCCACAATCTAATCTGTGAAATTCTACCACCTTCAACAATCGGTCTTCCTAATGCTCTAGCACCTGTATGGAAATATTTGTGAGTAAGTGTAACATCTCTACTTAAAAGAATCCAACGACCTTTTCTATTATCTCCGCCGTCATCTGTAGTTACATCCGGATTACCAAAACATACTGGTCCCCAATTTGATGCATCGTCAACATCTTTTTGTTCCCAAACTATTCCATCATATGATTGATAGATATAATCTACAGGCCCTGCTGTTGGATCATCTCCAGAAATGTCAACACCGCCAGTGTCCATAGTAGCAATAAACACACCGCCACCATATTTCATATCTCTCCAACTCATTCTAGTTGATCCGTCTGGCGTAGGCATTTCTGCAGGATACCAAGTTTCACCATCAAATGAATAACCTACATCACCAAATTCTGAAAGTGCTACAAATCTATTATTACCATATGCAACTTTAATCCAATCTTTCTGAGATGAATCACCGATCACATCCATAATATATGTGTTCCAGGTAAATGTTCCTGCGTCTTGATCGTATTCACCTACCGCTGCAAGGTTGTTACTCTGTGCAATTGCTACAAATCTTCCTCTACCGTATGCAACTGACTTCCATTGGTTAATAGTTGAGTCACCTGCTGCTGGAAAATCTGCTGCTGACCAGTTTAATCCGTCAGTTGAGTATGCGCCAAAGTTTCCTTCACTTGAAACAGCAACAAATACTCCGCCGCCTGCTGCAACACTTTCCCAACTTGAACTTTCTGGTAATGCTCTTAATCCCCAAACTTCACCATTGAAACTGTAAGCAACATTATTTGTACCTTTTTTAATAGTTACAAAAAGTGGTAAGTTAGATGAAGTGTATCCGTGTGTAATTGTAGCCCAATCACCACTGCTTGGAAGTTGTCCTGTTTCCCAATTAATTCCATCGTTTGAAATATTTGTAGTAGTTCCTATGTTACTTACTATAACATATTTTCCACTAGGTGCTGTTCCTGTATAATCAAATGTTACAATTTCATTAGTACTATCTTCTGATATACTTCTAACTGTGATTGTAATATCGTTGTCTGGAGAAACTCCACCAAATTCTTCACCGTTAATTTCAATTGTATCATTAACAGCGTATCCTGCTCCTCCACTTCTAAGTGTTACAGTATATGTTCTACCATTTTTTACAACATCAAATGTTGCTTCTGCTGGTAAAAGATCTACAGTTGTTCCTGTTCCAGGTGTTCCAGGAATACTAGTGTAAACTTGATATAATTCCCCGTAAGCAATATCGCCCCATTGTGTGCCAGCGTCAAGTGTCGTGTTGTTTACAGCAAATTCCGGAGCACTAAATGTAAGTCTTGGTTCAATTCTATATCTTGCATTTGTTGTAAGGCTTTCTTTGATAGGATATCCAGGTAGAATATGATTCCATCCTGCTTCACCGTTGTCTTCTCTAAATATCTGTGCAACTTTTGTTGTAGAATTGTATGCTCCAATTCTACCATACTGTCCTGTTCCATCACCCGATGTAATAATCAATCTCAACCCTAGCAAGTTTGCTTCTTCGTTATCATCGTTGGTAGCAAGTGTAATAGTTGTGCTGTCACCTTCTTGTGCTTGGTTACCTACAAGAGTATATCCACCACCACCTGCTGCTGCTGATCCTGCACCACTAACAATTCTTGCTTCAAACATAGAGTCATCTCTAAATTCTTCTTGAATAACTTGTGCATTAGTTCCCGAACCAACAATTGAGTATTCTGCGCTTGTATAATTTTGTCCGCAATTTGAAAATTCAAGTGCTAGAATTTCATCATTTACTTCGCCAGCAAATGCACTAGCCACTTGTGCTTGTTCTGTTCTTGTGTTAACTGTAGCAGTAATAGGTGTTTCAGTTGGATCGTTACCGTCTGCAACTGCACCAACAAAACCATATGAACAGTTACCATTTGCAGAACGTATTACACCGCCTGTTTCTGCTAGGTATCCAACCTGTGCGTAATACGTAAACACAGATACAAGTTCTGCTCTACCGTTATTAAGAACGTGGGCACCAATACCGTCTGAAATTACCTGAGTAAAGTCGTTGGATACAATTGATTTGTTACCACCATTGTGTAGTGCACCGTCAATCTTTTGACCTGTACAATTTTCACCAAATGTAGTTACGTTTTGTACGTAACAAGATCTATTTATGATCCAACAGCGTTCATCATCTGGTCCCCAACCTGGATCAAGTGATACATATGATGGTCCTGTTGGACGCTGATATAAATCAAATACGCCTGGAGGATTCAGTGTGCCTGTTAGATTTTTAACTGTTAAATTTCTAATACCAGACGAATCTCTTACGTAGAACATATCTTCTCTACGTGAACCGTTAACTTGGTTAGCATAGTATCTTGCTTCTAGAATTGATTTATAGTTTCCTGTAAATCTTAAATCATAATTAAATGCAATCACATATCTGTGTACATCTTCTCTATACAAGTCCATAGGAAGATCAATATCAGGATAGTTAGCAGCCATATATGCTAGAACTTCTGCTGCTAAGAATGATTGATTAGCAAGTATTGCTCTTGCTCCACCTATTCTTTGTTCATCTGTAGTTTCATCATTAGTTCCAAATACATCAACATCGTCTCCTGTTGATAGAACGTGGAAATTAATGTACTGTATCATAGATGCTACAAATCCATCTATTTGATCTGCTGTGTTTTCGTTTCCGTAGATTGCAACGTCTTCAAAAATTTCTTCACCTGGAGCAATTACGTTTCCGCCTTCGTCAGTTAGTGCAGGTGTAAACGTACCTGTTCCTACTCTATCAACTACATAAACTTGTTCTGCATCATTTCCTGCTGTAGGTGTTACTGCCTGGTTTAAAATAATTGTTCTACAAACTGTTTTCAAGTGGTTAAGTGCCGCAAATCTATATGTTGTATCGTTTTCTAACTGTGGATTTGCTTCATTAGGCACAACTGTAGTTGAACGCAGTTCATCACCAAGGATTGCAGTTTTATGAGGTACAATTAAAGGTAATACTTCAACATAGTGTCCTGTTGTAAGTGCAACAGTTGTATTTCCAGCGTAGCCGTCATCTGCAATTTCAAGAGCATATCTAATACTTTTAACAGGTTTAAATGGATCAATACCTGCATTTGGATTTTCTCTGTCGTCAACACCTTTGACAGGATCAACGTGAATATATCTTTGTGTGATACCAAATTGACTGTAATCAAGAACTCCGTTTTGCTGTACAGTTAACAAATTATCTTCTGTACCGATCGGAACATTAGTAGCGCCAAGCGTACTTGTATCACCTGCAAGTTCTCTGCTTAAACCATATGTTAATAAATCACCCGGGTCAACTAATCCAACATTATCTGCACCTTGTAAAAGTGTATCCCAGTATTCAAAACCTGATCCGTTATCACCTGGAAAGTTTTCTGCTGTAGCGGTATGACCAATATTTGCAGAATATGCTGTACCTTTGAAAGATATAACATCGCCAACTTGATATGTTCTACCATTGCGCCAAGACCCTTTCCAACTTAAACTTGGAACTAGTAATTCCCAGTTACTTGTGTCTAGGTATCCTAGTGTTGAACCATCATCTGCTGTATCAACTAGTGCAACATATGTATGTCCACCTCTTTGTACAACGTCACCTGTTTTGTAACTTAAACTGCTATCATATACTCCGCGTAATTTATAACCGTTTTGTATTTTTGCCCAAAAAACAGTAGGTCCTGTTTGATAAACACTATCGTTAGGATTAGCACCGTAACTATTTCTTTGTGCTCTGTATACATATCCACCGTGCTGAACAACATCACCTAGTCCATAGTAGGTAGTTGCGTCCCATACACCTTTAATTTTATGCCCTGGAATATAAGTTGTGAAATTTGCATCTGTAATAGAACTACTAGATACGTGTCCTAGTACACATCTTAATAAACTTCCGCCGTACTTAATAATATCGTTGGCTGCATATTTTGTATCTTGTGCCCACTCTCCTGCATAATGAATATTAACGTATGCAGTTTCCCATTTAAACTGATCTGCTTCTAGACCACTGTCAGCACTTGCATTTGACAGGTGTCCTTCGATACATCTATAAACAACACCGTTATATCTAATTTGGTCACCAATGCTGTATTGTGTATCTGTTTGCCAGTCACCTCGCCAATTTATTGCTTCATTGATTATTGTCCACTTGTCAATATCTGGATCAATTGTTGATTGAGAAGTATGCGAAGTTGTAACAATATAAATGTTACCGCCTGAAGTAACTGCTGTTCCTAAGAAATAATCTGTGCTAGGTTGCCACTCACCGGCATAGTAAATACCATCTGTATGTTTAATCCAAGCAGGTTGTGCAACATCATCTCCCGGAGGTGTGTATGTATAATCATCATTAAAGTTACTGGCTGTATGCTTTCTAATACAAATCCAAGAACTACCTGAATAGTATACAATATCATCTTTGATGTAATCTGTACCTGTGACCCATTGGCCTTTCCAAGTATATCTAATCCTGCTTATTCTAAACTCTGCCATAATCTAATCCTAACTTGAATTCCCTGACGGATAATCGTAATTTTGATTTATTCTTTGTACCAACATACCTTCATCATCAACATAGTAAAGCATACTTCTTTGATCCCATCTATATTGAGTGTAGTACATATTAGCATAGTTAACTTCTTTGTCTGCTGCAATGCCGTCAAAGAAATCTACACCTGGTTCAAAATCTTCAAATGTTTCTTCTGGTGGACCTGGCAAGTTTAAATCAATAGTATCTTTATCTACAATATTATCGACTCTTGCTAAAAATAATTCACCATCGTCGTTTCTACGAATTGCGTAGAAATATCTAGGACTATCTCCTAATGAATCGTCCGGTGATTGACCAAAATAATAAGGACTTGCCATAATTTATCTCCTATGATATCTCCACGTAACTGATTGTTGCATCAACACTGTCTTCGGTGTCAGATCTAACTCTAATTCCAGCAGTTGCCGGAAGAATTAATCTTTCACCTTGAGTAACTACTTTTGCACTAGCACTAGGTGGTATTGGTACCGATCGTACATAAAAACCCTGAGTGGAATTTTCATCAATTACAAAGACATCAACAACAACTGTGTCGAAGTCTGAAGTATTTGCAAGGTTACAACCTACCACAGTTGCTCTAACTCCTTCTGGAATTTGAATAATATCAACTGGTTCTGTTCCTACCCCTGTTACTACTGCGTTTTTAAATACTGTTGGCATACCGTTCTATCCTAACATTAATGCAAATGTTGCTGCAATATCATTTGCTGTAATTTCTGACACAGCACCTGAAGCACCTGCTGGTGAAGCCCAAGCAGTTCCGTCCCACACTTCCATACTCTTGGAATCTGTGTTGTATCTTAGCATACCTGTTACAGCATAAAAAGATGGACGCTGTGCGTTTGTTCCTCTCGGAGGAACAAATCCATTTGTTGTATCAATTCTAAAATATCCATTACCAGTTTGTTGTATCTGTGTAATGGCATTGTTTTCTACGTTTGTAATAACGTTGTCTACAATTCTAAAATTTCCTAAACGTACACCACCTGCTCCGCTACCATCGATATATAAATCTCTACCAGGCTGTGTACTAATTACATTATCTCTAAAAATAATGTCTCCAACATCTAGTGTTGGTACGTTTAAAGTTTCTGCAAATAGGTCATTTACATAAACTGTTTTCCATTGAAACGCTGAACTACCTAAATCATATGTGTTATCAGTTTCCGGAATTAAATCTGATTTAATACTTGCATTAAAAATAATTTCATCTGTTAATGCATCACCAATTGTAATGTTACCACCAATAGTAACATTTCCATCTGCATTGATGTTTCCGCTTACATATAAATCACCATCAATATTTGTGCTAGATAAAATTTCTAGTGTTCCAGCACCGTTTGGTCTTAATTCTAAATTAGAATTACTATTGATAGTTGAAATTCTATTTCCAGTTATTTGTATATCATCAACATATACTTTACTGTGATAAATTACAGGATCATCGCCTGAGGGTGCAAAACTAATAGTGTTTAAATCACTAGAAATAGTATTACCAGTAATGTGTAAATTACCGATATCTAGTTGATTATCTACTGTTAGTGTTGTTGAACGGGTTGTTCCAATTACGTCAAGATCTGTGTCTGGAGATGAGTTGTTGACTCCGATGCGACCGTTGTTTACATCTAGATATAAAAGGTCTGTCTCAAAGGCTAGATCTACCCCATTTCTAATGAGGTTTGCCTTTAAGAGCGGCCCACTTATGCGTCCAATTGCCATCTGCTCTCCTTATACACGGGGATCCTGTCCCTCCAACTACCTTACATTGCGAGTTGACCACAGTAAAAGATCAACACCTGGACTGTGTTGACAATTGTATTTAGTCTTTTTAAGGAATTAACCCAGTATTAGGCTGTAAACATTACCAAGATCTTCCATAAGAGGCTCGTTAACTTCTGCTCCTCCTCCTGTTGAAATTTGGTATCCATCGTCGGTTTGTAAACCAACTGTAAGTGTAATATCGTTAGTTGGACTTGAACCGCCTACAAATTCTGTTCCTAAAATAAGGATAGTATCGTCTCTGTTATATCCTATACCTGGATTAGTAACTGTTGCTGTAAGCACACCTGAAATTATTTGTAATGTAAATTCAGCACCAGAACCATAACCGTTTGTAGTTCCAGATAATCCAGATTGTATTTGGTCTGCTAGACCTGCAATACTGCCACTTATATTAACACCTTCAACTTCTCCAGCAAAACACTCTAGTCTTGCCAAGTTAGTATTCCATCTAGTATCACCAATTTCTGGATAAGCAGCACGTTGTGAATCATCACCTGCCGGAATTACCATTGCATTGGTTCCCATAAATCTTGTATAACCAATACCAGTATTACCAAAAGTCAATGGAGTCTCAGGATCTATTCTTACAGCACCATTATAATCTGTTAAATTTTCAATAACATTTAAATGTCCTGTGATAGCAATAGGTGTTGTAATAGGATTTGGATTAGGAGGAGTGCCAATACCTAGTGTTGGTGTAAGGCCGTCGTGAGAAATATTTACTTTATAAACACCCACGCTGTCTGAACCTGTTACGTATTCTGTAATAATAGTACCTGCGCCAACACCGGTACCTTGAATCTCCATACCTATAAAAAATTGACCTGTAATTGTTCCGCTGATTGTTAATTCGTCATTAACAATAGTTGCCTGGGTTGCACTTGCTGTGTATCTTTTCCATCTTGTATCTTCAATATAGTTTATTTCTGTATCAGGAGATAAGAAAATATCGTCATCGGATTGCATTCCAAATAACTCATTGTTACGACCATCAATATACATTTGGTCACTTACTTTTGCAGTATAAGGTCTATTAGTAACAACATTTGTTAAGTCAGGTGTCCATAATTCTGACCAACGTCTAGGACTTGAATCATTTGCTTGTTGACCTAGTTCGTGTTTATTGTCATCACCTGGTATGATATCTTGAGTAAGATCAGGAGATATAACAACAACATCTAAAGGTGAGTCACCAACTATTACATTTTCTGCTGCACTTAGATCTCCGTCAAGAGTAATGTTTCCGGTTACACCTAAATCACCATAAATGTTTGTGTTAGTTACAACATCAATCACACCACTTCCACTTGCTTGTAATTCAACAGACTGTGATGAATTTAAGCCTCCGATTTTATTATCATTAAAATAAAGATCATCACTACGCATTTGTTCAAAATACATAGCACTGCCTGCTGTTTGAGGCATAATATTAAGAGGTCCTACAATAGTAGAAAAACTACCATCAGCATTTATTAATACGTTGTCTAATCTTGCTTGTGAAGTAGCAGATGCATTTGTTGTAGATACATCTGTTCTAATGTCTAAGTCATATATTGGTGCATCTGTTTTGATACCAATTCTTTTATTAGTAACATCAAAATATAAAAGTGGAGTAGAATCAAAAGTGGTGTTAGAAAATTTTAAATCAACACCTTCTCTTTTTAGATTTGCATCTAGTAAATGTCCGCCAATTCGCCCCAATTGAGCCATTACAACCTCCTAGTTTGCAAATCCGAAGAATATAGTTACATTTTTACTGAATGGTACAGGACTTGTAAATTTTAGATACCAACCGTCGGCATATGGAGCACTAGGTCCTGCTAAACTTCCCGAACTGCTTTGCTCTAATGTAAAATTAGTTGATGGAATTTGTATTACGTTTTCAACTAAAACAATTATGTTGTTTGCACTTGCTGGAATATTTGCTAAAGGACCAAACACAGTTTCAGTTGCATCGCCTGGCCCAAATGTTTCGATTGAAATTGTAGAGGCTCCAGGAGCTCTAATAGTTTCCCATCTTCCGTTTATGTAACCTTCAAAAGATTCAGTATCTGTATTGAATCTAAAATATCCGTTAGCAGGATAAGTTGGATTTCCATCTGCTGGTTGTCTAACAGCAGTAACATCTGGTCTTTGTGCATTAGATCCTTTAGGAACCATAACTGCACCATTAAAATCCATAACAGCACGACCAAAATTATTAACCTGAAAGGTATTATCACTTGGACTGTATCTAGATGTATTTTGTGATTTTAAAAACTTCATAATAGTTTTCCTATACTGCTAGTGTACTAATAGTTGCTGTAACTAAATTAGCAGCACTAGTACCTATCCAAACTTGATCTCCTCCGTCAAGAACAATTTTTTCATCGCTAAAAAATACAGTTTCGCCTGCTGGTATTGTAAGATTACTTACAATAAGATTGTCTGCGGCAGCAGTGTCACCGTTTTTTACCAAATGAATGTTTACTGCGCAAGTATCTACAGATTCGTCAGTTACGTCTGGTGTTCCTGTGTTACACAAAACCATAGTAGTAATTGCGGTTGTCTGTGCTGTCACGCCGCCGCCAATTGGTGCACCTGTAGTTGTTGCAGTAAATACCAAGCTCGGTACAGTAATAGTTGATCCGGTTAATTGAGTGCTTGTTATCATCTTTTTCCCTTAAAATAGCATACTTAAAAGCAATGCTCTATTTTTACTTATCAGTTCTCCTGTGTCTGTAGCATTTGTAAAGTACAAACCTGTTTTTCCTACACTAGGAGCATTGCTGTACATTATTGTGCTTTCATTTACATATGCAGGAGTCACTGCAATTTCTTCTAATTCGATACCGTAGTTAGTTTGTAATTTACCTGTACCTTGTGTTCTTACAAATATATTAGCATTTGTATCGTTGTTGGTAATTTCATTTCCTGAAATTTCAATATCTTGTATTACTGTTCTGTTTGAATAAAACTGTGTATTCAACAATCCATCAATTACAATAGAAACAGCACTTTCCCCAAATGAACTATACCCTGTATTATCTGTTAGATATAGTAAACTTCCAGCAACATCTCGATCAGTAATAATAACTCTAGTGTCATCATCAATAATCTGGAAAGTAGGATTATCTCTAATTGAATCATCTACATATCTTTTATTAGGTATGTCGTCATCGTCTGTAATTTGCTGTTCATAATTTAATGTACCGGCAACTTTTACTACACCTGAGCCTGTTCCAATCAGTGTTAAATCGCCGTCGTCAGTATCTGAATTAGTTCTAATGAATCTTGTTCTTATTGCACTTTCAGAGTAATTAAAAACACCTTCCGGTGAACCTTTTGCAATATTAAATGTGTCATCGTTTTCATCATAAACGATAGAAGCAGGGGTTTCAGTTCCTCTGTCTACTTGTATACCAGCATAACGAAGTGTTACCCCTGCTCCAGTTTCGCCATAATTTAGAATTATAACGTTATCGTTTACATTTAAGTTTTCTGCTGACACAGTAAGAGTATCACCTTCAACTATAAGGTTACCTGTTACTCTAACTTCGCCTATACCTGGTCCGGTATCAAATAAAACCTGATTACCTTCTCCAGTTTTTATTGTATAGTCGCCATTGGTTTGTACAAACTGTGCCATTTATTACTACCTATTATCCAGTAATTGGTGTTAAAACAATGTAGTCTGCAGATGAATCGTTTTCTAGATACCAGTTGTACTTGTTTCCAGAAAAGTCAGTTGCAACACGCTTTGTAATTTTTGCGATTGCTACTAGATCTGCATCAAGTTGTCCGGTAGTTGAACCTTGGATTCTCATTTCACCTTCAGCATTTGGCTGAGTTGATTGTAGAGTACAGATTCTGTATGTTGAAGTAGTTGCTGCTTCTCCAACTCTAGTTACAGTAAAACTGTCTGATCCTCTTTGCTTGATGATGATACCATCTGTTTGTAATGAGCCTCTGTAGAACTCACAAGTGATACCTGTAGCAGCACCGGTAGGTATACCAATTGCGTCTACACCATTTTTATCTTTTCTAAGTGGTCTTCCCATTTGTTTTCTCCTATATTAGAAGTCCGATGCGGGTTCTAGCCGCTACGGGGTTGGTTCCCCATAAGTCCACCACCTTGGTGGCACACTATCTGACACAAGTATTTAGCCTTTTGAAAGTAAAGCCATTAGTTCCGCTTTGCTAATGCTGTTTATTAACTGATTAATTTTATCAATTTCTTCTTGTGCTTTGTCGATATATCTATCGCTTTTAGTTTGTTTGTATTTGATAAGCCATTCCATATATGCTTTCATATGGTGTTCGATTGAGTTTTGTATAGTTCTGATATCGTGGGCAAACATAGGATGCCTTTTGCGCCACTTGTCTAATTGAGTTCTTAGTTTGTCAAAATCATTATGACTTTCTATTTCAAGCATATAGTTATTTAACACTCAAAATACAGTTTTGTCAAGTCATAAAAAAAGGGCGACAAAAGCCGCCCTTTTAATAGGTTTAATTTTGCTAAAACTTACGCAAAACGTAGGTTAGCAGATGTAACCGCTACTTTACCTAAGTAGTCCGCTGCATTACCTAGAGATGATGCTGTGTTTGATAACTCAACATAACCATATCTAGTCATAAACGAAACTACTGGTTCGAAAGTAGACGGATCTAATACAACACCACTGCTCATTAATGGAATGTATGGGCAGTAGAATGCTGCTGCATCTGATTCGCTTGAACCTTTGTAACCGATTAACACGTCATCAGTTGTTGCATAGCCGTTAACATAAACTTTCATTGCACTGTTTAGTGTACCAACGAACTTAGTGTTTGTTGGTGCTTCAAAAGTACCTTCAGTTGTACGAGCAAACGCAGAAGTAGTTGCAGATTGTAACAGAGTTAATACTGTTGGTGAAACAACAGCCCAGTTACCTGCGCCTCTTCTTGTACGCTGTGCAATCAAGTTGCTAACTCTGTTGATTTGAACAGCAAGTGCTGCGTGTTCATCACCAACAAAAGTAGCAGTACCAGATACTGCACCTTGGTCGTATGTTAATGCGGCTGTACCAGCCAATGTGTTAAGTGATCCAATCACCTCTTGATCGATTTCAGCAGTAATCTCTTGTGCAAGAGCTGCCATAATCTCAGCCTCGATGTCAATACCCTGTTGAGCTTGTGCATCTTGAGCTGCTTCAAAAGTCCAACGAGCACTCAATTTACGAGTTTTCGCTTCGACTGTTTGTTTCAAGATTTGAATTGATAGTCTGTTACCTGCTTGACCTTCTAAAGCAGCAGTTGCAGCCGCTTTATCGTTAGCAGCAGCACCAGAATATCCTTCTGCAATCTTGAATGGTGATAGTGCTTCTTCACCTGCTGTTGTATCAGTACCTGAAGTCGAATTAAACGAATCAGCATATCTAACACGTAGCGTGTGAATTTGCCCTACTGGACCAGTCATTGGTTGTACACCAACTAGTTCATTTGCAATGACAGTTGGCATAACACGTCTGATTACTGGTAAAATGACGCGATTTAGTGTTGCGACGTTGCCGGCAGAAGTAGCACCTGCTGTAGCACTTTCTGACAAATACTTGCGAGTATTTTCAAGAGTGGTTGCCATAACAGTACGCTTGTTCCCATTTAAGCCCTCTAACAGAGCGTCTTTGGTTTCTGACCAGCGTGACTCTAATAGTTGTGACATTTGTTGTTCTCCTTAAACTTTAAGTCCCGCAAGCCTGCGGATGTCAAATATCTCAGCGCCTTTGCTCTCTGCGCCGATGTGTTGTGCCTGTGCTTTATCGCCTGTAACTTCTTTGCCTTCTGTTAACGCCTTTTTCGCTGGTACATTACCGTCCATAACGGCGCCAATGTATTTGTCAAAAGCGTTGTGTAACTTATTAGTCTGAACAGATTCTAAAAGTTCACTCATAACTTCGCGCTTGTCCTTACTTAAAGGTGATAGAAGTTCTTCCATAACCTTGTTTCTGGCTGCGCTATCTTTCATATGAGCAATTTCTGCTTCGCGACTTTCTACTAGTTTCTCTGCTTCAGCAACTTTTGCTTCTGCTTCTGCAACTGCATTTTCTTTCTGTTTTACAACTTTAAGAAGTTTTGCTGTTTCAGATTTTTCATTTAGATGACTAGCAGCATATTCACTTGCGAAACTTTCAAAAATTCTGCGACCAAAATCGTTTCTGCGAGCTGCTTCAATATCTTCTTTTAATTGACTCATTTCAGAACGCAATCCTTTAGAGACTGTTTCCTGAACAATTTTAGCAGATTTAGCAATAAAGTCTTTCTTAATTGCTTCAAACTTAGCCTTGCTATCTCTAACAAGTTTAACTTTAGTTTCTGCTAGATCTTTTTTGTCAGCGTGGAATTCAGCAATTTCTTTTGCTAGTGCATCCACAATAAAAGATTCTAATTTGGCAACATTGCCTGCTACGTTTTTACGGTCTTCGCGTAACTCAGCAAGTTCTTTTTTCAAGTTGTTAAGAACAAAAGATTCCATTGCTTCGGAATCCTTCTTCATTTTCTTAGCATACTTAGCTCTTGCTTCGATAAGTCCTTGACGGTCTTCAGCAAACTCAGATAGCTCGGCTTGAATTCTGTCAGCCAGCATATTTTCGACTGCTTCTACCATTGCGGCCTTATCGTGTTCATACTTAGACGCAAATTCTTCACGTAATTGCGTAGAGATTGTGTCACGGTTTTCTTGAACAGCAGTTTCCCAAGCGGATTCAATCTCCGACTTAGTTTCTTCGGAAATCACGTTATTTTCAAATAACTGTTTTACGAAATCTAACATTTGTGATTCTCCTAATGATTAAGACCTTGAATTACTTTTTTCAAGCTCTCTGCTATAAATCGTTGTGCCTGTTTATCGCCTTGTACTTCTTGAGCTACTTTAAATGCCTGATAGCCACCTTGTGTATTCATAAGGTGTTCATAAACTGGTGTTGGATAGGCGCCTGGTGCACTTGGTTGTGCAACAACATCAACAGTAATAATTTCAAAGCCATTAACATTGCCTTCGCCGTCTACTTCGCCTGATCCACGACTAGAAACTCCTAGTTTCACTCCCGACTCCAACATAGTCGATACTAATTGACCCATTGGAGTTGGAAGCATTTTAAGTTTTCCGTAGCCGTTAGGACCGTCCATCCACATTTTTGTTATCATATGAGATACACGGTCGAGGTTGATACGTAAATCTTGAGGATGATCAACTTCACCTAGCACTGAATACCCCCCAGAAATCTGTTCGTTGAGCGTCTTGACAGCCCTATCAATTTCCTTAGAAGAATAAACACGTTGGTTAGCATTACGAATGTCACCTTGAATACAGATGCCACTCAAGTGTAATGTCTTACCCTCGCCTTCATCACGCTCAATGATGATTTTAGCCTGATCGAAGCTCAGATGTTCTTGTAGGTTAGTTTTCAACCTTAGTCTCCTCTATTATCTACGACCACGGAAAAGTGATTGCTTGTTATCAGCCTGTTCAGCAGCACCTTTTTTCTCAGCGCCGTGTCCTTTTTCATTGGACATCTTTGTAGCATTTTTTGAACCTGGCGTATTAACGTTGCCTGCATTCTCTTCTTTAGGTGTAATATCTGCTAGTCCGCCGTCATTTTTACCTGACTCTTCACCGCCTTTTGCGATGTTAGCAGATGATCCGCCCATATCGTTTTTCATATTATCAACAACTGATTTTTTGTTGTCTGCAGATTCTGCGCCACCTTTTGCTTCAGCACCGTGTCCACCTGCTACTTTTTCAACATACTCACGCATTGTTGCTAATTCTGCGTCGCCTTCTGGGTCTGCAGATGCTTCAGGAGCAAAAGTTTCTTCTTCTTTTTCTGCGTCCATATCCATCTCATCGCCTTCTTCGCCGCCTTTAATCTCATCGAACTTTGCTTGTAGTTCGTCAACGATTGAATCTAGGTCTTGGAATAACTCTTCCGGCTCTTTTTCGCCTTCTTCGTCATCACCTGTGATATCTGCTTCTAGATCGTCTGTAGCGTCTCCGCCCATTGCGTCCATATCATCATCTTTTTCTTCATCGTCACCTTCTACAGCAACTTCTTCAAATTCTTCGTCTACTTCTTCATCTTTTGAATCTTCTTCAGATGCTTCATCGACTTTGTCATCTTCTGCATCGTCATCTTTAGATGCTTCATCAACTTCTTTGTCTTCTGCATCGTCATCTTTAGATGCTTCATCTACTTCTTCATCTTCCATTTCTTCTTGGATTAGATTTTCGTAAACTTCTCTAGACTTTGTAACCACGTATTCGTGGAATAATTCTTCTGCTTTGTCTTGTTCGTCATTAACAAGATGCTCAAGCATTTTTTCTAATTGCGATTTGTCTGCCATTGTATTCTCCTTTTGATTGGTAAGGCTGTTTCGTTATGTATTTACATAATTCCTGTAAAACCAGGTTTAAATGGGCATATTTTGGCTCGTTTGACTTTGATATATAGTTCCTTCGAAGGTATTTTCAAAATCTTGGAATGTAATATGCCGTAAATTAGTATATTGCGGCCCTAATTTGTCAGGTACAAAAGCACCTGGAGTCACTACTCTATAAAATTTCGTGCTTTTAAACTCTTTAATTACTTTTTCTGTTTGACTTAGCCAGTTACCAAAAAAAGTAGCAGAATCAGTACTTTTTTTATAGTTAAATGTATTTGCGTATACATTATTAAACTTTCCTTCTAATCCTCTGTAATCAAAACCAAAAATATAAACTTCTTTATGTCCATTTTGTGCAGCAAACCATAGTGCTGTAGGACCGCTTGACCACCCTTTATGAGGGCTAAAAAAGTTGATTTTGTTTTTTGTTTTAATACCTTTGTTAGGATTTGTCCAGATAGTTCCTTTGGTATTATATCCAGCATCTATTAATTCGTTGACCATTTTCACATCAACTGCAACTAAAAAATGTGGATCAAATTCTCTATACTGTGCGTTACATCCATACACTGTTCCTTTGTCAAGCAACTTAGAGCAGTCTACATTGAGTCTACTTTTTCCGTTACCTAAAACAAATGCAGGTGTTTTATAGATTTTCTTATTCGGCTGGTTCTGTTGGTGTTGCATACATCTGCCTGATAAATTGTAATTCAGATTCTTTTTCGGCTGCGTGTGCTTCAGCCTGCATTCTGATTTCATTAATTTGACGGAGTGTAAGCCTAATCTTTCTGGTATCACTTGGATGCAATACAGAAGAGTCTTTGCTGTTATCGTATCTGCGATCTACAGCGAAGTCATTTATTTCGTCATTAAAATATAAAAATTCTCTCAATAACATAGTCTTATTTATTACTGCGCAGGAGTTTCTGTGCCTGCGGCTGCTCCTTCTCCGCCTGCTGGTTCAGCGGCCGCTGCCGCTTCTGGTGCAGCATCTGCAGTTTGGTCTGCCGCTGCTGTTTCCATTCCACCTGGTGTGATACCTGCGCTTCTTAATTCGCCTGCGGCATCGCCTGGTGCTTGAATATTTGCAGCATTTTCTTCACGCCACAATCTTTCATTTTCTTTGATCTCTTCTTCAGTTAAACCAAGGTAACGTTTCATAGCAAAACGTTTTGATAAGAATGGAACTTCTCCTAGTGCACCGTATAAGTTAGCACGAGTAGTATCAAGTTCTGCTTGTCTGTATGCTGCAAAGTTTTGTGGTGCAACAAATTTTAATTCAAATAGTGTTGGATCAATGTTATAACCATTGTTGTGTAACCAAAGTTTAAATTCTGTATCAAATGATTCTACGATACTTGATTGTAATCTTTCACAATACTTGTTGAAACGAAGTTCTTGAATATATGCTGTACCTACTTTTCCATCTGCAACTGTGTTAGGTTGTTCGTCAATTGCTGTTGGCAAATAACTTGCCGGAATACGTAAAGCACGGAATAACTTGTTAGTGAAGTAACGCAGATCAGTAATTTCACCTAGGTTAGTACCACCTGGTAGTGTTTCAACTTTAGAACCTCTACCTTCTGCTGTTTGTGGAAAAAAGTAATCTTCGTTAGTAGATAAAGGATTGTATGAAGCATCAATAACATTTGTACTTCCGCCTGTTTGTGACGGAATACGTCTTTGTTGAATTTCATTTTTAACTTTTTCAACAAAGCTCATTGCCATATGCGAAGGCATATTACCTACATCAACATAAAAAATTCTACGCTCTGGTGCACGTTGAATACGATAGATAATAATTGCATCTTCTAGTAATTCTTTTTGTTTGTATACTTTAAAAACACTTTCTAATAAACTGTTACCAAAAGGATAATTGTTATCTAAGCCTTCTGATAATGAAATGTGCATTATGTGTTTTGCATCAACAGTAATTTCATTTTGACCTTGATGGAATCTTGTTCCTGGAGGTTGTGCAGCAGTTCCTACCATACCTCTACCAAAACCACCACCACTTGTATAAGATGTCGTTCCACTCGGTGAAGTATTTGTTGTTCCGTGTGGAGTAGTTGCTACAAGATCTTTGAAATTAAAATTAATATCTCTTATAACATACTGCTCGGGAATCTTTCCTTCGGATTCGTTAACAATAATTTTTGACACTTTGGCCTGATCCACATATAAAAGTTTTTTAGTTTCTGGATCACGGATAAAAAAACAGTCGCCATACTTAAATGCATTCCTTACAATTCTAAAAATTCTAGTTTCAAACTGTTGTTGTTTTGCCCATTTCTGTAATGCTTCTCTTAGAAGTTTTGTTTCAGTTCCAGTTGGTTGGCCTCTAAATCCAAAATTAAATGGGGTTGTGTTTTCGCTTTTACCTGTACAAAATTCTGCAATAATATCCAAAGCAGCATTTACTTCAGAATCCATATCCATTGTATCATATTGCATATAACGTTCAATTCTATTTGGTGCGCCAGCATATACATCAGGAAGATAAGAAGAATAGTTTGCTCTAGCAGGACCTGGTCTGCCACCACCGCTAATTGGACTGTATGAACCGCTTTGATTTTCTGTGTTAACAGGTGTAAAGTATTTTTTCCAACTCATTTATTTTTCCAATTTAAATATCCCAACCGTCAAATTGCATTCTTTTTGCTTCACTTAACTGTGCTCTAAGTAAAGCATTTCCTTGACGTTGTAGTGTTATTAATTCTTCAACATTAGTATTTAATATATTAAGAGGATTACCTGCGTTGGAACTGGCTACTGATCCAGGTGCTGTTGATCCTGATGATGTAGTTGTAGGAGTAGTTGCTGTTCCTGGTGCAGTAGTACCAGTTGTAGTTTCTGCTGTTGCATCAGGTGTTAGAGCATTTGTTCCTACGGTAGCATTTTGAGTTGTACTAGTTGTCGGTAACGATGCTTCTAAATAACTGTTTTGGCTATCAATTTCATTTTGAAGAACAGCAAGACTATTACTGTAATCCAATTCGCCGCCACTGATTGCGTTATTCTTTTCTTCCAGTGTATTGGCTGCATCTCTACCAATCTGTTCATACTGTCCAATTAGACCTCGCCCTGCTCTATCACCAAAATCAGTGATGGACTCCCAGGCTCTTGCACTTGAAGCATTTATTTGTTCTTGAAGTTGTGCTTGGCTAGCATTATGTAGTTCTAATTGTTGTGCCTGATATGCTTCTCTTTCTGCTACACTTTCTTGTATATTTCCTGATAGTCTATTAATGTAGTTTACACTTCTTTCGTTTAGAGCATCTTGTCTACTATCAAGTTCAGCACGACGTCTTGCCCAATCTTCTTCTTCTTCGGCAGTGTCGTTCCAACTCATTAGTTCTTCGACCCAGATTTTCATCCTTTGGAAACTGATAGACAGTTGTTCAAGACCAATTCTAAACGGTTCGATGATATCATCTAGACTTCTAAATGCATCAAACACACTAGAAACTTTGTCATACAACCAACTAAAGATTTCGATAACTGGCGAAACAAAATTATACAGTGTTTGGAATATAGGAGTAATATATTCTCCAATCATATTTCCAAAGTCTGCTATCTTTTGACCGATCCAACTGAATATTCCGCCGGCTGCTTCAATAGGTGGAATTAGAACAGTCTGGAAGAAGTCAGCAACTGAACTGATCATTCTTCCCATAAAGTCTATGGCCGGTTGGAAGAAACTCTTGACGTGGTATACAACTTCATTGAATACGTAAAGTAGTTTTTGACCTACCAATTCATATACTGCATTGAATACATTTGCTACGCCTTCTAGTAGAGATCCTAGATATCTCAACGGTGGCATTACTATATTTCCTATAATAAATCCAAGTGTATCAAGTGCTGGCCCTAGCACTGTTCCTATTATACTAATTACAGGTTTTATTACCATTGCAAAAACTTCAAACACAGGCATAACCACAGTTCTAATCAGTGAAGTTAATCCTTCAAACATACTCATCATTGAATCTAGTAATCCTGTGCTTTGTAAAAAGTTTAGGAATTCGATAGAAATTTCATTAACTCTTCGTCTCATTGATTCAAAACCTTGAATAACTCCGTCGCTTACTGCAACTTGTTCATTCTGTGAGTTGGTTGCATTAGTTAACGCATCTCTTTGTATGTTTGCAGCATCAACTACTCTCATATACGTGTCGCCTAGGTCTCTGTTGAATCTACCTTGGTCTCTGTACTGTGTTCTTCTTTCTTGACCTTCAGCCTGCATTATGTTCTGTAGTTCTTGTTGCATACCTGCGGTAATAGTACCACCTTGTTCTGTTATTCTTGCAAACTCCTGCATCTTTGCTGCTGAACGAGGCATAAGTGCTGCAAACTCTTCCGATTCTTTTGTTGTCGCTGTACCAGTTGAAATAATATCTTTAGCAACACCTTGTAGTCCTTCTGGCAATCCGGTAATGGTATTTCTTAATGCATCTGCCTGTTCAACTCCAAGTCCAGCAACAGTTGCTTGGAACTGTGCATCTCGTAAAAGTTTTGCCTGGTTTTCTTCAATCTGTTCGCGTTCTTGTCCTGTTGCTTTAGCAAGTTTGTCAATTTCTCTCATATAGTTTGCAGAACGTGCTGCAAGTTGACTGGTACTCATATTTTGAAGTTTGCCTGTTTGTCCTACAATTTTTGAGTATCTTGACATACCAACACTGACCTGTTCAGAAGTAAATCCAAGTGCATTCAATTGCGACATCATTCCTGATGTACGCATTTCTTTTGAAAGCATTTCAAAACGTCTACGTCCTGATTCAACATCTCCGCCTAGTAGCCTAAATGCTTCTCCATTTGAAGCAACAAATTTTGCATATTGGTCAAGAGTCATACCAGCACCTGCCGCAGCACGTGTCATATTCTGTACTTGACCTCCAAAACTTGCTCCTGATGCTGATGCAGATTGAACAGCATCAACCATTTTTTCTGTGGCTGCTGCTACTTTTCCAAATACTCCTCCAAGGATAGGAATGCTTTGTGCTGCTTTGGTTACATTATTATCTAGTTCTGCGATATTGGAAATAACATTAACAGCCATTTCCCCAACTTTAACAAATGCAGCACCTAGGTTAAGAGCTCCTGCACCAAGTTTGGCAAATCCTGCAACTAGTTTGCCGGCCTTTTGTCCAACGGCATTCATTAGACCGCCTTGTTTTTTAGCCGCTTTTCCTAAAGGACTGTTTTCGCCGATAACTTTATCGGCACCACCACCGCCTGCGGCACCGCCGCCGCCTTGGCCTCGTTTGAGTACTTTTAAAATATCCTGTAAAGTTTTCTCTGTAGCCGCATTGTTTGCTTCTATGAGTCCAACTCCTGGAATATCTACTGTGACTGCCATTCTTTAAAATCCTGGTTAAATGCGCATATAAATACGTTTACTATATAATGTATTTATTAGGAGAAAACTATGGCGGATGAACTTCCAAAGGTGGAAATTACCCACACACCAAAAAAGGTAAACCCGCTTGCCAATTATTATAGACAGCCTAAACTGTATATCAAGTTGCCAAGCAAAGGCCAATATTACCCACAAGGTGCACTAGATGTAGCAGAAAATGGCGACTATGCTGTTTATGCTATGACAGCAAAAGACGAATTAATGCTTAAAACACCAGATGCTTTGTTATCTGGAGAAAGCACAGTACAAGTAATCAAAAGTTGTATACCTGCAATTACTGATCCTTGGCAAATGCCTACAATTGATGTTGATGCAGCATTGATTGCTATTAGAATTGCAACTTACGGAGAATCAATGGATGTTACAGGAACTTGCCCAAACTGTAAAGAAGAAAGCAAGTACAGTATTCCTTTAACAAGTATGCTTAACAAAGCACAGGCATTTGATTGGCAGCCTGTAGTTGATGCAGACCCATTGGTTATTAAGATTAAACCTTACAACTATCAAATGCTTACAAAAACAAATATCAAAGCATTAGAGCAGCAAAGAATTTTAAGTATCGTAAACAATGACGAAATGTCAGAAGAAGAAAAACTTAAAAGATTCAATGAAAGTTTTGTCAAACTTACAGAACTAACAGTTGACACTTTGGCTAATGTAGTTGAAAGCATTACATCGCCTGAGGGTGAAGTAACTGATAGAGAAGAAATTAGAAACTTTATGAACAATGCTCCTAAGGAGATTTTTGACAAAGTACAACAGGCTGTAGGCGAACTCAAAGAAAAAATTGAAATGCCACCGCAAACATCAAAATGCGAAAGTTGTGAAAAAGATTTCACAATGCCTATTACACTGGATCAATCAAATTTTTTCGCCGGCAGATCCTGACCCTGCCCGTATCAGAGATCGTTGAACTTTCCTCTAAGATGGATAAAGAGGCTAGGGCACTTAAAAAAGAATGTCTCAAAATCTGTTGGTTTATGAGAGGTATGAACTATTCAGATGTTATCTATCTTAGTTGGGAAGAACGAGAAATTGTTGGCGAAATAATCAAAGAAAATTTAGAAACAACCAAAAAAACTTCACTGCCTTTTTTCTAGGCTGCTAATTTATTTTTAACTTGATCAATAACTTCTGGACCTGCTTGTTTAATTTGTTTGGCAAGTGCAGGTAAGTCTACGCCTGTGGCTGGAGCAGTTCCAGTCTGTGCTGTGTTTTGACCAGTCTGTGCTGTGTTCTGATCGCCGCCACCTTGTGGTGTAGTTGTAGTATCTGTTCCAGTATCAGTTGCTGGTGTTTCGCCACCTTGTTGAGCAGTGTCAGTTCCTGTTTGTGTATCTGTTGTAGGAGGTGTTTCTCCGTCTTGTGGTGCAGTTGTAACATTATCACCTTGATCACCGCTTGTTGACGCTGTATTCGTGTCTGTGGCACCATCTGTGCTTGTTTGTTCGGTGTCGCTGACAATATTAGTTCTTAAAACTGGATATGCTTGATTTGCACCTTGATTTGGATTGTTTACAACACTTATTGAATCTGTTTTTCCATTTGGACCTTTTTCAGGATCTACAATGTATCCAATTTTTTCTTCACCAGTTTTGGCATTTTTGAATGTAACCTTTTCGCCTTTTTTCATTGTAGCCGCTGTGGAAGTATTTCCTGTTTGCGTGCCGGCTTGTGTATCATCAGTTGTTGCTGGATCATCGCCGCCTGCATTAGTATCCGCTGCTCCTGTGTCAGTAGTGTCTGAACCACCGTCACCTGCTGTTGAATCTGTAGGAGCATCTGCATTTGTTTCTGCATCCGCTGCACCTGGATCTTGATCACCGTCTGGTGCATCTGTTGCTGCTGGAACTTCAATCTTCATTGAATCGTAAGTTCCTTTAATAACATCATCTGCAACACCTAGTCCTTTAATAACATTGTATACTTCTGCACTGTCTGTAGGTGAGCCTGCTTTCTTCCAAGCATTCATTAATTTTTCTGCTGTTACTTTTGTGGTAACTTGTTTTGCTGCGCCTGCAATTGCACCGCCTGCTGCCTTAGCACCTTTAGCAACTGCGCCGCCTACTGCCTTGGCACCAGTTTTTAATGCGGTGCCTACTTTGCCTGCTGCACCTTTAAGTGCATCTAATGGTCCTTCATTTAAATTCTGTCTGTGATAGTATGACACTGCATCAAACACACTTTCAAACATCAGTTTGTTTTCTAACATATGTGTGTTTACTCGTTCAACTCTGTTGAACAGCATATAAATCTGTCCTTCAGAAAGTCTTTTTACTTTGTAGTCAATTGATTCTTCTGCTTTTGCAGGTGCTTCTCCGGCGCCAACAACCTTTTTATCTTGCAACGCTATACTCATCGCAACCGCTGATGCTGCTGCACCAATTGATTTAGCAAGGTCCTGTTTGAATGTATCAACTACTACATCAATACCTGCTTTGGAAGAGGAACCTTCACCTGTATATTCATTCATAAACTGAAATAATTTTTCAGTATCTTCGTCTGATAAGTTTGCTTTATCGATAGCATCCCACACCGGATGAGATGGTTGAGTACTAACTTCTTGTACTGCAAATACCGGATCACCATTAGCATCAACACCTTCAATTGTAACAGAACTTGTAAACTTAATCGGTGGCTCAATGCCTCCCACGCTTGTGCTAACTTCTGATTTAAATTGATCGCCTACTTTTATTTCTGCACCATCTGGTAGTGTTGTTGTTCCTAGTTCAGGAGCGTCACCTGTCCAAGACGTTGCGCTAGATTCATTTGCTGAAATGCTTTGCCCCATAAATTCTGCATCTGCCATTCCTTTTTCCATTTGGAACATCTTTTGCAACTGATCAGGATCAATACCTTTTGATTTTGCCCATTCAGCAACTTCAGGTGCTATGTCTGGTTCTGCGTCAAAATTAATGCCTGCTTTTTTAAGTTGATCTGCACTTACAGGTTCTGCTTTAACCGTTTCAACAGTTGAAGCATTTGTAGCACCTGCATCGGGAGAATCTCCCCCAGGACCGTCTGCGCCCGCAGTTGCATCGCCTGATTTGTCAACACCAACGTCAGTTGTGGTTGTTGTGTCTCTTTGTAGATCCTGTCCTTCAAGGCCAGCGTGATCTGCTAGTGCATCTCTGCCGCCTAGCTCATTAATTTTATCACTTATTTCTGAAAACTCTGCTTTGAATACTTCTAGTTCTTCGCCTGAAACATTTTTAAGTGCTGTTTCTAGTGCATTCTGTGTTTTAAGTAGATCTTCTGCTGCTTCAGGTGAAAGATTTTCAATGCTTGTGGCCTTCATTCCTTCCAACGCACCTACATCAATTGACTGTCCGTCACTGGCAATAAGTGTTTGTGCAACATCTGGATCAACCAAGTCACCAATTAGTTCAATGCCAGCACCAATACCAGCACCAGCAACACCTGTCATTGCTGACTTACCGATTGCTGTTGAGAGATCTTTGCCTTGAAGAACATCTTTGGTTGCTCGTGCAAGGAAACCGCCTACTAAACCGCCTAGTGGTCCGCCTGCTAGTGCAGCCGCTGCTGTTAGAATTGCAACTGCAACACTGGCTTTTCCTGGATTTTCTTTTGCCCAGTCACTTACTGCTTTTACGCCTTGAACTACTTTTGAATCTTTGTCGCCAATTTTAGTTTTTAGTTCGTTAAACTTGGCATCCATATTTTGAACTGGACCTGCACTCTTAATTGCAGCCCCTAGTTTATCAATTTCTGCTTTGATTTGACCTGCTGCATTTTTAACAGCATCTGTGCCTTTACCTATTGCTGTTCTATTATCTCCAGCAGCGGTTGCACCTTGTTCAATGCTAGTAAATAGTTGATTAATTTGATCTGCTGTTAGGTTTGCTTCAAGAACAATGCGCTCAACATTTTTTACAAAAGGATAAATACCTTTTGTTCTAATAGTAGCATTTCAGGATCGTTCCATCCTTCAGTAATATATTTTTTTTGTAATTGTTCTATTCTCATTACAGCATCCTTAACAATTCTTTTTTCTGTTGTTGATCAAGTTTGGCTAATTGTTCGTCAATTTCTTTTGGAATAGCAGTGCCTTGTGCATCAGCGTTTTGGTCAGCACCTCCGCCTTTAAGGCCCTGTTTGAATCCTGACATAAATCCACCCGCACCACCTTGTGCCGGTTCATCAACTCCGCCTGCGCCTTGTTGTGCAATGCCTCCAGTGTCCTGCATAATTTTATCTTTTGCAGCAGCCATAAAAATTTTATCTAATTGTAAACCTGTAAATCCTTCCATAACAGCATCATCTGTATATTCGACAGATTGATTAACTACATTTTTTTCGCTAGGTGGTACTATTTTCTTTTGGCCTTTCATTACTACTGCATCATCTGTGTTTGCATTAGTTGCTGTGTTTGGTGTTTGCTGCTTGGTGGTATCAGGTTGTTTTTGTTTTTGCATACCTGCTTTAGCACCAGCGGCTATGTCTTTTGCGGCGTCAGCCGCTGCGGTAGCGGCCTTGCCAATACCTTTTGCTACTGTGCCGGCTGCTTTACCTAGTTTTTGGCCCATAGTAGGATCTTTCATTGCTGCTTCAGCACCTTTAGTAGGATAACCTTGTTTTTTAAGAAATCCTATGACTATTTCTGGAGTAGCGCCTTGGCCTTGATCTACCTGTCCTAGATATTCATCAAATTGATCAGATAATTTGTTGGCCATATCACCAACTTTTAATTCGCCTTTTGCTTTACGTCCGGTTCTACCAGGTACAAGTGATTTGGCTTTTGCACCAAGTTTGCCCAATACACCCATAGGTCTTTCATCGAGCTGTTGTTCTGTTATAATTTCATTTAGACGCATTGATTATATCCATTATATTACTGTAGTGTTATTTATGTTTGTTACTCTTTTAAAAGAGATCTAAAGATCTCTTGCGTTTTCGCTATCGCTCAACGCTTTTTCTTCATCTAACACTTTATTATATATGAAAAAACAATTGCGAAGCAATTTTTTAGCATCATCTAGATAGTAGAGCCACAATTCGCCCGTTGCCGGACGAATTAGTGTTAGCCATCATCTGAGTTAGCGTCACCACAACTGTTTAAGAAGATTACATATAATATGTACGGAGGCGGCGTACCGTCAACCCCCTACTTCAGCATTCGCAAATATACGCGGAAGGCAGTTGATCCCAAACAGTCGAAATCACTTACCCGTGTGTTGTACCTTTTTCACAGAGCACACATCTTTTTATGCCTTAAGTTAGCATTGTCCTTGCAACGCACCAGTATCTGAACGCACTCTGTCCGTACGACAGGCGTCCTCAAGGTGAGTCGAGGTACCCCGACCAAACCGTGTTGCTATGTTACTTGTTGTTAAGTTGTCTTTCTAGAAGTGCCTTGCGCAATTTATCTGAACCGCCTACTCTTACATTAATAATGCCATTGTAATAATCGTCTGATTCTAATACCCTACGATCAAATTGTTCTCTAGCCTCGATATAACTCATTTCTGCTCTATTTGTGCAAAGATAAAGTATTTCTCGTGTAAAGTTTTGTGAGCCTAGTGCCTCTACATCAGCGATAAGTCTATCGGATGAACCCCAATATTCTTTCCAATCTGATTCTTTGTGACCTCTTCTTTTGTTTTTTCGGCCTTTGAGTGGTGGTTTAGTAGTTTTGAATTTGGCTAGTTTTTTGCCTATGTATTTTTTATTGTTGGTCTTGTTGGTTATGAGATATACAAAGCCTTCGTATTCATCTGGAATACTATCAACTATTTTGCCTTCAAATGTCCAACTCGGATTCTCCATCAGTTTTACTTACTTTCGATGGACGTCCGACCTTGCCTTTTCTGGCTTCTTTGCGATCTTGCCTTTTGTCTTGAATTTCTTTACGCCTTACACTTGCAAAATTTCTTATTTCGGATAACCAAAATCGAGCCTTAATACCTGCTTCGTCTGAACCTTTGTATTCAAAACGTTCTTGCCATTTAAAATAGTTCTGGAACGCTTCGATCATTTTGTCGTGAGCATCTGTTGCCATACAACTATTGGACTATTTCTACATCATTTGAATAAGAAGTAAATCCATTCTCCTTGATAACTTTTAACACGTGATTAACACGACCTGCTAGATCATCTCTATGTGAAATTAAGAATACGTTTTTATTACGTTCACGTGTCATTTTCTTTAGAATACCAATAGAACTTTCAACACCTGCACTGTCCATACCACTATCTACAAGTTCGTCAATAAACAGTAAATTAATACCGTGGTATAAACTTTCCCATACGTCACGGAATGCCCAACTCAGACTTAAAATAAGTCTATTTCGCTCACCTCTACTGAGGTTATCGAAGTCTAAGTCCTGTCCTAGTTGTGTAATAACTACCGTTAAATCGTTCTGGAATTCAACAATATGCGGCAATCCTACCTTAGCAAGATAGTATGTTAGGCGTTGATTTAGATATGCTAGATTCTGTTCAATAATCTTTTTACGCACAAATGAATCTTTATTTGTTAGCAATTTGTATAGGAAGTCTTGATGATCTTTGACTTTTGTTAGTTCATTTAGTTCATCAAAACTTACTTCCTGTATTGCAGTTTCTTTTAAATCTTGAATTTGTTCTGCGTATGGATTTTCTTCAGCACGTTTTTGTTCAAGTTCCTTCTGCAAACTCTCAACTGTATTCCTGTGGTTGTATGCTTCTTCTACACTATCATACTGTGTAGCGGGGCAGGATTCAAGTTCTCCTATGTCATTTACAACTTTTGCGTGTTCTTCATACTGTGTTTCGTTGGCCAGTATTTGCAGTGCTGCTTCTTTTTTCTGTTCTTCTTTATTTTTAAGAATTTCTTCTTGTTGAGTATCGTGAAGTTCTTGACCACAGGTATGACACTTGTGTTCTTTCAACATTTCAACTTCTTTGTCTAGTTTTGCAATTAGTTTTTCTTGTTTTTCGTTGTCAGCGGTAATAGATGCCATCCAACGCTGTGCTTCGTCTAGTGAACGCTTCTTGTCGTTGAAGTTCTCCCAACATTTGTGTGCTTCAATCTCTGCTTCAATATCAATTTTTTCTAATGCAACAATACTTGATTCGAGAGCATTGATAGTTTCTTGTTTGGTATCTTCCCACATACGCTGTTTGCGTTCAAGACTTTGAATGTTTTCTTGTATTCTCTCGTTGCTGGCTTTAATAGTTTCTATTCTTGTATTTTCTGCATTAATTGCATCTCTATTGAGTCGCATTTTTTCTTTAAGATGATCTGCTTTTTCTGAAAGAAGTGTTATACCTAGCAACTGTTCAATAATCATCCTTTGATCGTTGTTTTTCATCGAAAGGAACGGTTCAGTATAAGTGTTTAGAGCAAGGATATGCTTAAACATATCGTGACTCATACCAAACAAGTCTTCAATTGCCTTCTGTGTTTCGCGACTATCACCTTGTGCTTCGTCTTGATCTACAGGCTCTTGTTCAGTTCCATTAACCGTAAACTTAAGAATATTAGGTTTTCTTCCTCTATGAATAGAATAGTCAATACCATCCTTTTCAAAATCAATAGTAACCAACATACCTTTGCTGTTAATTTTATTGATAAGGTTATCTCTCTTAATATTTGTTAGAGCATTACCATAGATTGCATAACTTAGTGCGTTAACGATAGTAGTTTTACCAGTGCCGTTTCTGGAACCGCTATCGTCACCGCCTAAGTCAAGGTTTTCACCTAGAACAAGTGTAAGTTCGCCTTTGTCAAAGTCAATTGCTTGAGTTTGATTACCCACACTCATAAAGTTTTTAACTGTGATGTTTTTTATTTTAATCATAGGTCCTGATAAATCTCCGTGAGCATACGTCTGTCATATGTCTCGCTGTCTAGTTGCTCGATCTGATTTAGTACAATTGTATCAACGCTTTCAAATGAAACATCAATAGGATCAACATTAGATTCAACTTCTACTTTTTCTGGAATCAGCATAAGTTCACGCAACTTAAATTGCGGAATAAATTGTTCTTTGATAAAGTTTGCTTCTTCAAAAGTAATTTGCACATCAATAGTGACTCTGGCGTGCATTTTTTCCTTAAGATGTTCTTCAGGCTTTTCTAAAAGTTGACTTAGTTTAAAGGTTCTATAAACAGGTTGATCTACCCAAGTCTTATATTCAGGTTTTCCTCCCCATTCTAGTGTCATCATTCCACGTTCATCATCCCAAGCATCTGCATAATTGTGCGGAAATGCATTACCGATATAGGTTACATTGCCCTTAGTCTGTCTTTTGTGGAAGTGTCCTGAGAACACATACTCCTGATTAACAAAATGATCTGGTTGTAATTCTCCGTGGTCAGGCATCTCAACCATTGCATTCATTTTAAAGTATGGAAGTTCAAAGTGACCAAACACGTATCTGCTTTTAATATTTTTTACTGCTTTCCATTCTTCCCCTACCAGCCAAGGTAACAGTGTTACATCACCTTCTGTCAGTTGTTCTGTAACTGGAATGATATTTGGAAATAATCTCATAAACTCAATTGAGTTAATTTCACGTTTGTCTTTGTAGAACAAATCGTGATTACCTACCATAAAGTAGGTTTTCTCAAATGTGTCGTTGAGCCTTTCTAGATTAGAAACTGTATAGTTCATCGTGCTGACATCTGTAGTCGCACGATTGTGGTGCCAGTCTCCTAAAAAGATACAGGTCTCAGCACCAGCGGCTTTTGCTTCATCGCAAAACCATTTAACAAAATCTTCACAATCAATGTTGTGTGTCCTGCTACCACTTTTCATACCAAAGTGAATATCTGTAAAGCAGGCTGCTTTCTTA